>Ga0079218_10000576_pt1 | contig 11319 bp, 8 predicted proteins | sample NCCompost_FD_77181 | JGI IMG/M metagenome (GOLD analysis project Ga0079218, IMG submission 77181) | Agricultural soil microbial communities from Utah to study Nitrogen management - NC Compost | ecosystem: Environmental > Terrestrial > Soil > Agricultural land | place: USA: Utah | collected... | reverse complement strand
GTACTCTGTTCTGATGCCGCTTGAAAGGGTTTCAAGGGAGTCCACCGAAGTTTGAAGCGCGAGCAAAGTACGAAGAACAAAGTACAAAGATCGAGTAAAATGATGGATTCATTCCTCAACCTTCCCTTCTTTAATAACGACCATCGCGACCTGGCAGCGGCGATGTCAACCTTCGTCGAGCAGGAGATTGAAGAGCGCGCTAACGAAGAACGTCCCCTTGAGGATCGTTCCCGAGACTTTGTGGCGGCGCTGGCACGAGCGGGATTGCTGCGCTATGCCGTTGCCACGCACGGTTCCCAACTCGATGTCCGCTCGCTGTGCTTAATCCGCGAAATGCTTTCCTACTCGTCATCGCTGGCAGATCTGGCGTTCGTGATGCAAGGTCTGGGCACGCATGCGATCAGCCAGGCCGCGCCGGAACATGTACGAGATTTTTGGTTGACGCGCGCTGCGGAAGGACGAGCAATTGCCGCCTTTGCACTGACTGAACCTGAGGCAGGATCGGATGTCGCGGCAGTTAAAACTACTGCGACGCGTGACGGCGACACGTGGATCATCAACGGCACAAAGCGATTCATTTCCAATGCCGGCATCGCTGACTTCTACACTGTATTCGCGCGCACGGGAACTCAAACAGGTGGTCGCGCGGAACTCTCTGCCTTCGTGGTTGGCGCACGAATGCCGGGCTTCCGCGTGGTGGAACAGACGCCCCTGATTTCTCCACATCCCATCGGCGAGATTGAATTTCGTGACTGCCGCGTCCCTGCCGAGGACATGGTAGGCGCGGAAGGTGATGGTTTCCTGCTCGCGATGCGCACACTCGATTCCTTTCGCGCTAGCGTCGGCGCAGCCGCTTGCGGCATGGCGCGACGCGCACTGGATGAATCGATCCGGCATGCAAGTTCGCGCAAGCAGTTTGGCCGCTTGCTCGCGGAACATCAGCTGATTCAAGAGAAGCTCGCGGACATGGTGACCGAGCTTGATGCCGCGCGCTTACTGGTTTACCGCGCGGCCTATTTAAAAGACGCCGGCGCCGGCCGAGTTAGTCGCGAAGCGAGTGAAGCCAAACTGTATGCGACAGAAGCTGCGTGCCGCATCATTGATCAAGCGGTACAAATTCACGGCGGCTCGGGTTTAGTGCGAGGCGCAGTCGTCGAACGCCTTTATCGCGACGTGAGGGCGCTGCGGATTTATGAAGGCACTTCTGAGATTCAAAAGCTGATTATTGCCAGTCAGCTATTGAAAGACTCTAACTAGTAAGCGCCATGGCGCCAAAGACGTGAAGACGCTGAGTCTTTGGAGCGGTTGAGGGCCCTTAGCCTTTTAAGATTTCTTTGCATCTTCGCGTCTTCCCGGTTAATTCACAGCCTTGGAATCATTGATGAGAATCAACATCATCGGCGGCGGCCCTGCGGGATTGTATTTCGCAATTCTCATGAAGCAGGCGGATCCGGCGCATGACATCGCAGTGTGGGAACGGAATGGACCCGACGATACGTTTGGTTGGGGCGTAGTCTTTTCCGGCAAAACCCTCTCAAACCTGCGCGCCGCGGACGCAGTTTCACATGGGGACATTACCCGTGATTTCGAAGCCTGGGACAATGTCGACGTACTGCATGGTAACGACAAGATTTCGATTCATGGCAACAGCTTTTCCGGCATCTCGCGTCTGCATCTGCTGAAGATCCTGCAGCGCCGCTGTGAACAACTCGACGTCACACTAAACTTTCGCAGCGAAATCAACGACATTTCAACCTTCGCCAGGGATTGTGATCTTGTCGTCGGAGCCGATGGCATCAACAGCACCGTTCGCGAAAATTACAAGATCCAATTTCAACCCGAGCTCAGCTCCCGTCCCAACAAATACATTTGGTATGGCACTCATCAGCTCTTCCATGGTTTGACGTTGACGTTCCGGGAAAATGAAGCGGGTGTCTTCGCTGCTCATTCTTATAAATTCAATTCAACGACGAGTACTTTTATCGTTGAGTGTGATTATGAAACTTGGAGCAAAGCGGAGTTTGCCACGAAGGATGAGGCTGGTACTCAGACTTATCTCGAAGCAGTCTTTGCGCGGGATCTGGGGGATAACAAACTACTCTCAAACAACTCCAAGTGGATCAATTTCCTGCTGGTGAAGAACAAACATTGGTACTACCAGAATGTCGTACTCCTCGGTGACGCCTTACACACAGCACACTTTTCCATCGGCTCGGGAACAAAGCTGGCGCTGGAAGATGCAATCGCGTTACGTGATGCTTGTGTCGCCACGCCTGACATTGAGAAAGCACTAATTGATTTTGAGAGACGCCGGAAACCGGTAATCGAAAATTATCAGGCTGCGGCTGAGACCAGCATGACCTGGTTTGAAAACGCACGCGACTACATGCATCTAGATGCGCTGGAGCTCGCCTACAGCTTAATGACTCGCAGTGGGCGCGTGGATCATGAAGAGTTGCGGATGAGAGACCCGGCTTTTATTGCGGCGGTGGAGAAAGCTCGAGGCCGGGAATAGGAGCAAAAGCATTTTTCATTTGTCATTCAGAACTGAAACCGCCAAGTCGCCAAGGGACCGAGAGTACGCCAAGAATAATAAAAGGACTTTGAACTTGGTGCTTGTTCGCTGATTAGATTTGAGCGGAATATGTTAGCAATGATGCTGCTGAAGCAAAGAACTAAGCACAAAGTAATAAGCTCAAAGTGGTAAGTTCCTCTTTATTATTCTTGGCGTACGCTGGGTTACTTGGCGACTTGGCGGTTTCTTTTCTTCTTAATGACAGATGGAAAATGATCTTAATTATCTTCTCCATGGTGGTGGTATGAGCCGTCGCCGGCCATCTTCAGCAAACACGATTTCAGGATCATCCAGTTCGGTTCGATCCCAGAGCTTACAGGTTACTTGTTTGTGCGCCTGATCAAGCGCTTCGCAATAGTTCGTATAAGTACAACGACGAACCGCAGATCCCAGTCCCAGCCTGACTTTCTCAAACCAATCTGGGTCCGCAAGCGCCTGGCGCGCGAATCCAACAATATCGGCCGCTCCCCCTTGCAGGATTTCCTCGGCTTGCGAGAAGGTTCCTATTCCGCCGGTTGCCACCACCGGAGTGGTAAAGCCAGCCGTGTTCACCGCCTTTTTTATTTCCGCTACTAAGGGAACAGTGCGACCAAAAGGACCGGCTGCGTCAGACAGCGTAGTCGGCATGCACTCGTAGCCACTCTTGCCGGTATATGGATAAACAGCCTGCCCCACTTTTGGCTGCTGCGCGTCTTCAAACTTTCCTCCTTTTGAGATTGAGAGAAAATCCATTCCCGCACGCGCGAACTCAACTCCGAAATACGTCGCATCATTGATCCTGTTACCTCTCTCAATCACTTCATCAGCGAGGAAACGCACGCCAATCGTGAAATCGTTGCCGGCACGCTCGCGCACCGCGCGATAAACCTCCAATGGCAAGCGCACGCGGTTTTCGCGCGGGCCGCCATAGCCGTCGCTGCGCGTGTTGCGCGCACTGAGGAAGGAAGCCATCGTGTAAGCGTGCGCAAAGTGGAGCTCAACCCCATCAAAGCCAGCTTCGCGCGCGCGGCCCGCCGCCCCGGCAAAAATGCCGGGCAAGACTAGCGGAAGATCGGCAATGTGTTGCAGCTCGGTGTCAGTCACACGCTCGCGATAACCAAACTGAAGCGACTCTAGTTCCCGTTCGTCCAGGACCTGAGGCCACGTCTCCGGGGAAATCTGAGTTAAGTACTCTCTAATTTCAGATTCGGACGCCGTCGTCCAATGTGATTCAGCAGTCAAGCGGCTGATTGCCTCGCGATGGTGATCAGTGATTTTGAGAAAGCGTTCAAAGAACTTTCGTTCCTCGGGACGTCGGCGTACGGCCAGGAAGTCGATGATTTGAATCAGTAGTTTCGTTTCGCCTCCGCTGCCTTCACGTACCACGTTTACGAGTTTGCGGAGGCCGGGGAGAAAACGATCGTGGCCGATTCGTAAGAGTGGCCCGCTCGGAATGTCGCGCACTCCGGTAGCTTCGACAACCAAAGCACCGGGCTTGCCCTGGGCAAAGCGGCGATACCAATCAAGATTTGCTTCTGTGACGAAACCCTCTTCTGTTGCCCGCCAAGGCACCATCGCGGGGACCCAGGTGCGACTGCTTAGTTGCAACTGACCAACAGTAATCGGTTGAAACAAAAGAGAACCCGCTGCCTCTGCTGCAGAGGGCCAGCGCGTTTCCGGAATCTGGTGACGAATCGGATTGGCAAACTTCCACATGGAAGTTGCCACTCTACCATGAGCGCCTCTCGTGTACGGGCTTCGGCTTCGCCGCCGGCTGTGCGGCGCCGGCTCTGCCGCGCCATGGAGTTAGATAAAATTTCGGGCTAGGCCCTTGGTACGGCTCGGCCACTTGGAATTTCGTAGGGCGAAGCAAAAGCGGGGGCACAGCCCCGAATCAATAACCGCTTTCGGGCGCGGCGAAGCCACGCCCCACATCCGGCGACAAAGCCGAACCGATGCTAGCTTCAAAACTTTTGGGCAAAGCCGAAGCCGCGCCAACAAACCTTCCGGACTTCAGGTCAAAGATTCCAGTGACTCCTATTCCTGCTTAGCGCAAGCCGCTTTCGAAAGGTGCCCCGAAGCAACCTTCATTGGAGAATGTTGATAAGTCGCAAAATGTTATGCGCTACTTCCGAAGTTTTGTCTCAGCATAAATCTCAATGCTGATGTCAGCGTCGTCCTGGCTGCAAACGGTGCGCGGCCAAGTGTTGCAAACCCATCCTAATTGGCCAGGGCTCCTTATCCGCACTCTGGCCATTCACTCTGTGGTAAATTAAGACGATCCAATTCAGGAGGAATTGCTTGACGGACGAACTGCTTAAATGGCGGCGTGAGTTTCCCATCGTCGACAAAACTGTCTACCTGATCTCGCATAGCCTCGGGGCAATGCCGCGGGCGACTTACCATCGTTTACACGAATATGCGGAAACATGGGCCACCCGAGGCGTGCGCGCCTGGGCCGAAGGTTGGTGGAAGATGCCACTCACCGTCGGAGACGAAGTGGGGCGCATCATTGGCGCCGAACCCGGCGCCACCGTCATGCATCAGAATGTTTCCATTTGCCAGTCGCTGATCCTGTCCTGCTTCGACCCTACACCTAAAAGAAACAAGATCGTCTATTCCGAGCTAAATTTCCCTTCGGTGATGTATGTGTACGAAGCGCATGCTCGCGAAGGAAAGCTACGCATCGAACAGGTGAAGTCTGACGACGGAATTACAGTTCCGCTCGAGCGAATGCTGGCTGCGATTGATGAAGAGACGTTGCTGGTCCCCTTCTCACACGTGCTCTTCAAAAGTGCTTTCTTGCAGGACGCCAAAGCAATCATCGACCGCGCCCACGAGGTCGGGGCGACGGTGGTGCTTGACGCTTACCAGTCAGCCGGCACAGTCCCTTTCAACGTAAAAGACCTGGGCGTGGATTTCGCGACCGGCGGCTCGGTAAAGTGGTTATGCGGCGGGCCTGGAGCGGGTTACCTGTACATTCGCCCCGATTTACATACGAAGTTGGAGCCGAAGACTACTGGATGGATGGCTCATGAAGAGCCTTTTGCGTTTGCGACCGAGCTGCGCTACGCGCCCGATGTTGCTCGCTTCTTACATGGCTCTCCGGCAATCCCGGCGCTCTACGCCGCCCAATCCGGTTATCGCATCATCAACGAAATCGGAGTGGAAAACATTCGCGCCAAGAGCGTCAGACAAACTACGCGCTTAATAGCTTTAGCAGAGGAAGCCGGTTTTACTGTGACGAGTCCTAAAGATCCGGCTCAGCGCGGCGGCACGGTTACGGTGATGCATGAGCACGCCGCAGCATTGGCCACTGAGCTAATCAACCGCGAATTCATTGTTGATTATCGGCCAGGTGCAGGTGTGCGCATCTCACCTCATTTCTATACCAAGGATGAGGAGTTGGAACTTATAATCGAAGAGATGAAGTCGATTAGAGACTCGCACGCTTACGCGAAGCATGAGGCGGCGGGAGCGGCATTCTAAAAAAAGACGTACTTGGAGCTTTGATCTTAGTTCTTCGAGTGCGGGTTCAAGTTCGCAAGACATTTTCAAAGTTCAAAGGACAAAAGTACCACATGTCCCAAGATTACGGCGCCAATCCTCTGCTCTCTTACAACAAGTATCTGCGTGTTCCGGATCTAATCAGCTTGCAGGATTGCTTGTCCGGTCCTGAGCACCACGATGAATTGCTCTTCATCACCGTCCACCAGGCTTACGAGCTTTGGTTCAAACAAATTCTGCATGAGCTGGACGCCGCACTTTCAATGATGCGAGACGACCGCGTGCCTGCCGCCGCTCGAACAATGGCGCGCGTTGTCGAGATCGAGAAATTGCTGGTCGATCAAATCCACATCCTGGAGAGCATGACTCCGATCAACTTTCTGGGCTTTCGCGACCAGTTGAATCCCGCCAGCGGCTTTCAGTCAATGCAGTTTCGCGAAATCGAATTCACCTCCGGACATAAACTGGAAAGCACACTAAATGAGTTTCGCGACGACTCGTTCGCTTATCAACGGCTGCAGCAACGATTTGCTGCGCCCTCGCTCGGCGATGAATTCTTCGCACTGTTGCGACGTCGCGGTCTCAAGGCACCCGCTGAGGATAAATCGCTTTCAGAGACCGAACAGAAAAAACTCTACGGTCAGCGAACTCAAGCAGTCCTGGAGATTCTCACTCACTTCGAAGAACGGTATGAAGAGTTTCAACTCGCCGAAGCGCTGTTGGAACATGACGAATACTTTTCGCTGTGGCGTTTCCATCACATCAAGATGGTCGAGCGGATGGTGGGGGCGAAACGTGGTACAGGTGGCTCGGAAGGTATCGGTTACCTGCGTACGACACTGAACAAGAAATTCTTTCCCGAACTTTGGGAGGCCCGTACCTACCTGGACACCAAACATGGAGCCCAGGGTTGTCCCTTCTCCGGTGCCGCGGGCGACCACCCTTGATTTGCTAACCCTAAATTGAGCATGAGTGAAAGGCGCAAAGCTCCACGCTTGCAGGTAAATCTCCCGGTTCGCTGGGAAGGAGTGCTGACGCAGCAAGTTGGGACAGTTACCAGTGTGAGTGAAACTGGCTGTTTCGTGCTTACCGGCGGCCAGGTACAGCAGAAAGAACTAATCCGCCTGGAAATAGACTTTCCTTCCGGTGCTGCTTGTTTCTGGTCAGAAGTTGTCGACGAAGCTTACGAGATTGGCTTTGCTGTGCGTTTCACTTCCGCGGGCGATGAAGACATGGCGCTGCTTCACGACACGCTGAATAGCGGGTTGTCCTAAAGTCAAACAGCATGAACATCGAGTTCCCCGAAAAGTTCAATCTCGGCCACTATTTCCTTTATCAAAATTTGGAAGCGGGACGGGAAAACAAGACCTGCTTGTATTTCGAGGATCAATCCTTTACTTATGCCGAAACGTGTCGCATGTCGAACCGCGTCGGCAACGCGCTTCGTGATTTAGGCGTGGAGCAAGAGGATCGGATTCTGCTGGCGCTGCCGGATTGTCCTGAGTTTGTCTGGACCTGGTTTGGCGCAGCCCGGATCGGCGCGGTGATCACGATGGTGAATCCTCTCCTGCCTGCTACGGACTATCCTTACTATCTCGAATACACAAGGGCGCGGGTTGCCATAATTCACGAATCACTAGTTGCCGCCTTTATTGAGTCCAGCCGCACAACAACTCATTTGCGCGCGATCATTGTTGTCGGTGATGCGCCTGCGGATGAGAAAGCGCCGCGGCGGCGGAGCGGACCCGCGTGGTTTTCATTTAACGACATTGTGATGGCCGCGGCCGACGAGTGCACGCAAGCCGATACTCATCGCGACGACATCGCAATCTGGTTGTTTACTTCCGGCTCAACCGGGCATCCGAAGGGGGCAGTGCACCTGCAACACGATTTGCCTTTTAACACCGAGGTCTTTGCCAAGCGCACCATTGGAGTTGCGGAAACGGATCTCACACTGGCAGTGCCGAAGCTTTTCTTCGGTTACGCCACTGGGACGAATCTGCTATTCCCGTTCGCAGTTGGCGCGGCAACGGCCCTCTTCTCAGAGCGCTCGACCCCGGAGAAAATCTATTCCGCTATTGAACGCTACCGCCCTACGATCCTCACGACAGTACCGACCATGATCAACGGCATGCTCAATGCAAACACTAGTGCTGACCTCTCAAGCTTGCGCTTCTGCTACTCCGCGGGTGAAGCCCTCCCGGTGGAGCTCTACGAGAAATGGAAAAAGACCTTTGGAATTGAGATCTATGATGGCATTGGTTCGGCTGAGATGTTTCACATTTACATCTCGAACCGGCCTGGTGATGTTAAGCCCGGAAGTTTAGGTCGCATCGTCGAAGGTTACGAAGCAAGGATCGTGGGCCCAGACGGGTCTGAAGTTGCTACGGGCGAGATGGGTACCTTGCGAGTCAGAGGTGATTCAGCGGCGCTGTGCTACTGGAATGCTCACGAAGAATCCAAAAAGACTTTTGCTGCCGATTGGTGCACCACTGGAGATCAATTCCACAAGGATGAACAGGGATACTTTTGGTATCACGGCCGCGCGGACGATATGTTGAAAGTGTCCGGCGTCTATGTGGCGCCAACTGAGATTGAAAACTGCTTGCTGCAATGCAGCTCAGTTTTGGAATGTGCGGTGATTGGTCACGACGAGGGGGACGGGCTAATCAAGCCCAAGGCCTTTATCGTTTTGCGCGAAGGCGAGAATCCGAGCGAATTGCTGGCGACAGAAATCAAGGAGTTTGTGAAAGCCCGGCTCGCCTTGTACAAGTATCCTCGCTGGATCGAGTTTGTCCCCTCTCTGCCAAAGAACGATCGTGGAAAGATAAATCGGAAAGAGTTGAAAGCGCGCGATCGAGCACAGATGTAGAGCGGATAAAAAACCTTTCCCTTGGAACCAATGACAAATGGAAAATGTTTTTTTGTCGCTTGTTGCCCTCACTCACCTGCGCTTTTCAAGACCGTAGTCCCGCAATCGCCGATAGAGTGTCGAAGGTGAGATACCTAAGATCTCGGCGGTCTTGCCCCGGTGCCATCCTGACTGCTCCAAAGCTGCGAGGATCTGTTGGCGTTCGACCTCACGCAGTGATGCGGGAGAACCGACTGGATTTGCTCCGGGATCGGGAGTTACACCGGGTAGAGACGTTGTTACCAGAGCGGGCGCATAGACACCTGGGCGAGATACTTCAGGAGGCAATTCAGCGAGGGTAATGCGGCCGTTGTTGGACAGAATCACCGCACGTTCGAGGGTGTTCTTTAATTGCCGCACATTGCCCGGCCAATTGTAGGAGCGCAACGCGTCAAGAGCATTATCTTCCAATTCCGGCGGCGTAGTTCCCCCAACCTGTTGCAGTAAATGTCGAGCCAGCGGTTCGATGTCCTCGGGACGTTCCCGTAACGGTACCAGGTCGATTTGAAATCCATTAATCCGATAAAGCAGATCGGAACGAAACGACCCATCAGCGACAACCGCTTCAAGGTTTCTGTTTGTCGCTGCGACAATGCGCGTATCGACCTCGACTTTCCGCACACCGCCGACGCGGAAAAAAGTCCTTGTCTCGATCGCGCGCAAAAGTTTTGCCTGCAATTGCGCCGGCAGCTCGGTTACTTCATCAAGGAAAAGTGTTCCGCCATCGGAAAGCTCAATCAAACCGAGTTTCCGCCCCTTCGCTCCGGAAAAAGCTCCCGCCTCATAGCCAAAAAGCTCCGACTCCAGTAGCGACTCTTGAAACGCTGCACAGTTGAGATCTATGAACGAGGCGTTTGCTCGGGTCGAGAGGCGATGGATAGCGTGGGCTATCAACTCCTTCCCCGTTCCCGACTCCCCAGTGATCAGGACCGAGGCCTCCGACGGTGCTACTCGCTCAACCAGTCGAATCGCCTCCTTCATTACGCGTGAGACCGAGACGATCTCCGGTAAAGCTGATTGGCGCGCCAGCTGCTCGCGCAGCCGGAGGTTATCAACGCGCAGGCGCCGTTTTTCTACGGCTTGCCGCACGCGCACATCGAGTTCCGCGATTCTGTAAGGCTTTGTGAGGTAGTCATAAGCGCCGAGCTTCATGGCCTCGACGGCCGTCTCCACGGTCGCCTGCCCTGTTAACATGATCACTTCAGGCGGATTAGGCCGTTCGTGGACGCGTCGCAGCACTTCCATGCCGTCGATGCGAGGCATGTTGATATCGCAGAGCAACACATCCACATTGCTCTCCTCAAGCTTTCGCAAGGCTGCTTCGCCATCCGGCGCCGCTTGCACGCGATATCCAAGTCGCTCGAGCTCCTTCTGCAACACTAGTCGCAGGTTTGCTTCGTCTTCGGCGATCAAAATCCGTGCTGCTGGTTGCTCGCTCAAGCGTTCGCTTCTCCGTGTTCGATTGCTGCCGGCAAGGTGATAGTGAAAGTCGTGCCGGCTTCGGGCGCTGATTGCACGTCGAGACTGCCGCCATGCTCGGTTAAGATACCATAACAAACCGCGAGACCAAGTCCGGTGCCCTGCCCGACCTCTTTGGTTGTAAAGAATGGTTCAAAAATCTTCGTAATGTTTTCGGGCGGAATGCCAACGCCGGTGTCGCTAACTTCTACCAACAAGTTATTACCATCACGACGTGAGGAAATCGTCAGCACCCCGCCGCCGTGCATCGCATCCACCGCATTGCTCGCCAAGGTAATGATCGCTTGCTGTAATTGACCATGGTCGCCCAGAACTGGCGGCAAGTCGTCAGCCATTTCGATCCGCAGATCGATCTTGCCCCCGCGTTGTTGATGAACCAGGAGCTTCGCCGTGGAGTTAATCACATCCGCCAGGTCGAGCAACACATGCTGGGCCGTTCGCGTACGGCTGAAATCCAACAAGCCGGTAGTAATGGACTTGCAACGAAAGGCTTCGTTACGAATCAAGCTCAAATACTCCCGCAGGTCAGCGAGCGCGGGCGACTCCGCGAACGAGCCGTCGGCAATCCTCGATTCCAGGGCCTCGGCACATGCAGAAATCGTCGCCAGTGGATTGTTGATTTCGTGAACCACACCCGCGGCGAGGCGTCCCACGGCCGCAAGTTTTTCCGCGCGCGCGACTGCCCGGTTGGCTTCGACGCGAGCCGTAATCTCTTCGCCCACGGTGATGACGTGAGAAACGCCTCCGCTATCGTCAATCCACATCGGTATCTTGCTGATTAGCCAATGCTTGATTTCGCCGTTCGGCTTAACCGTCTCTTGTTCGATTATCTCAATTTCGCCAGTGGCAAAAACCTGGGCAAACTCCG
>Ga0079218_10000575_pt1 | contig 11321 bp, 9 predicted proteins | sample NCCompost_FD_77181 | JGI IMG/M metagenome (GOLD analysis project Ga0079218, IMG submission 77181) | Agricultural soil microbial communities from Utah to study Nitrogen management - NC Compost | ecosystem: Environmental > Terrestrial > Soil > Agricultural land | place: USA: Utah | collected... | reverse complement strand
ACGCCGCCGGGGCGCAGCACGGCGTGCCAGCGGTTCACCAGCCGCTGCCGCGCCTCGCCGTCGAAGCGGCCGACGAAGTTGTGCGTGCACACCAGGTCGAACGGCCGATCCCCCTGCACTGTGAGCGCATCACCACAGATTGGCGTCAGCGCCATCCCGTAGCGCTCGGCGTACCACTGGTTGATCGCCACTGACGTGGCACACCGATCGAGCATCGTCGCGTCGAGCGGCCGGGCGCCGAACGCCTGCCGCAGGTGGGCCAGCATGGCGTAGTCCGCGCTGCCCGAGATCAGCACGCGCGGATGCGTGGGCGCCAGCCGCTCCAGCGTGTCGAGCAGGAACGCAGTGTTGGTCCGGATCGAGGTGATGATCTCGAGCAGCCGCAGGTACTGCCAGATGCGGTGATACCAGAGGCAGCTCTCGCTGGACGCCGGATCACCGGCGCACAACCGGGGCGCCAACGCCCAGGCCACCGGCGCGCTCTCGGCCAGCGGCTCGTCAGGATTCGTCAGATACCCAGCCATCCGCGTGCCCATCCCGTGACGACGCCCTCGAAAAGCGGCTGTCCCAGTCCCCGTTCGATGCCGGCGGCGAGCACGGCGAAAGCGGCGAGGCCGCCGAGGCACGCCGCGCGCCACGATTCCCGCATCCAGAACCGCTGCAGCACCATGACGGCGGCCGTGCCGCCGACGAGGAAGCCGCCCGCCACGATGGCGGCCACGAAGCCGCCGAACCACGCCAGCGCCGCGATCTGCCCCGAGCGCCGGCGGCCATCCGCCGAGGGCTGGCCAGCCGCGCGCCAGGCGCGCCACAGCTCCCACGCCGCGAGCGCGAGGGCGGGAATGCCGACGACGAGCGGCATCAGCCGGGCGTCCGGCGGATAGACGCTGGCCGTCGCCGTCATGGCGGCGAACACCACGGCCAGCGTCGCCGGCACCGTCAGCTCAGGCCGCCGCACCGGTCGATCCTTTCCGCCGCGCGGCCGCGCGGATCGACACGGCCACCGTCAGCACCGTGGCGCCAGCCAGCGCCAGCGCAATCGGGCGCAGCACGAACGACGGTCCCCAGATGGTGAGCGCCTGGTGCAGCGACAGCTCCATGATCGGCCCGAGCACGAGCCCGATCATGAACGGCGCCCGCGGCCAGTTGTGGCGCTTCATGCCGACGCCGAGCCCCCCGAGGACGATGAGCACGAGCAGGTTTTCCCACGTGCCGCCGCCCAGATACGAGCCGACGCAGCCGAGGAGCAGCACGAACGGCACGAGCAGTCCGGCGCGCACGTGGACGACGAGCGCCAGCCAGCGGCCGATCGCCAGGAACATCAGGGCGGCCAGGACGTTGGCGATGACCAGCGTCCAGATGAGCACCCACACGAGCCCGAGGTTCTCGCCCGCCATCTCGGGCCCCGGCTGCACGCCGATGACGACGAAGGCGCCCAGCATCACGGCCATCCCCGAGCTGCCGGGAATGCCGAAGAAGAGCGTCGGCAGCAGCGCGCCGCCTTCCTTGGAGTTGTTGGCCGCCTCCGGCCCGATCACACCCTCGACCGCGCCCTTCCCGAAGCGTTCCGGCGTCTTCGAGGTCTGGACGGCGTGGCCGTAGCACATCCACGAGGCGACGTCGCCCCCGAGGCCGGGGATGAGGCCGATCACGGCGCCGATGAACGAGGTGCGCAGCGTCAGCGCCCAGTGGCGCCCGACGTCCTTCACGCCCTCCAGCAGGTCGCCGACGCCATAGCGCGTCGCCGCCGAGAGGCGGTTCTCTTCGGTGCGCTCGCCGGTGGCAAGCGCAAGACACTCGGGGATCGCGAAGATGCCGATGACGGCGGTGATCACGTCCACGCCGTCCCAGAGGAACGGCTGATCGAAGCTGAAACGCTGGACGCCGGTCTGCGCCTCGGAGCCCACGAACGCCAGCATCAGGCCGAGCGCGCCGACCAGGATGCCCTTGGGGAGATCGTCGCCGCTCACGGCGCCGACGAACGTCAAGCCGAGAATGGCCAGGAAGAAGTACTCGGCCGGACCGAAGGCCAGTACGATCGGTCCGACCACGGGGATGAGCGCCGCCAGGAACACCGCGCCGAGCACGCCGCCGACGGCCGAGGCCGCCAGGCTCGCGCCGAGCGCGCGGCCACCCTCGCCCTTCTGCGCCATCGGGTAGCCGTCGCACACCGTGGCCGCGTCGGGGCCGGTGCCGGGAATCCCGAGGAGGATCGACGGGATCGATCCGCCGGTGTGCACCACCGAGTGCATCGCGATGAGGAACACGCAGCCGTGCACGGTGTCCATCCCGAAGACGATCGGAATGGAGAGCACGATTCCGAGCTTGCCACCGAGGCCCGGCACCGCGCCGAACAGCATGCCCAGCGGCACGGCGGCCAGCATGACGAGCCACAGCGACGGATCGAAGACGAGGGTGGCGAAGCTATCGAGAATCAGCCGCATGGAGCAGGGACAGGGTCGCCGGGGGCTGCGCGAGCACGCGCGCCACGGCGTCGGCCAGCGCGGCGCCGTCCATCGGCTGGATGGGCAGTTCGAGTCTCTTCGCCGCGCTGAGCAGCTCGGGATCCGCCAGCGCCGCCGCGTGGGCGTCTCTGAGCACCGCGAGCCGATCGGCGCCGATACCTGGGGGGCCGGCCGTCCAGCGCCCGAGCGTCGCCACCGACTGGATGAGCGCGACCAGACGCCGGCCGTCATCGGTTGTCAGCAGCGAAGCGGCGTCGGGCACGCGCTCGTCCACGCCCGGCCCCGACCCGACACGCATGATGGCGGTGCCGTAGCCGCCGTCGAGGATCGGCCGCCCGGTGCTGGCCGAGACCAACTGCGCCTCGGTGTCGCCGCGCATCATGCTGAGCTGTGCGTCACGCGACGCGAGCCCGAGCACTACGCGAGTCGGCAGCCCGAGAGCGGCCGTCAGCAGCGTGGCCTCGATGTAGCCCTCGGTGCCGACCCCTCCCGCCGCCACCAGCAGCGGCCGGCCGGCACGCCGCACGTCGTCGATGGACCGGAATCCGGACAGCGTCGAGGTGACGAGCACGCGCGGTTCGCCGCCGGCCTTCCCGATCCAGCTCATTCGATCGAGCCGCGCATGAAAGCCGCGGCGCTCCAGGAGCTGAGCGTAGATGAGGCCGCTGTTGAACATGCCGAGCGTCAGGCCGTCGGGGCGCGAGCGATAGAGCTCGTTCGCGCCGACGATGTGCCCGCCGCCGGGAATGTTCTTCACCACGACGTTGCGGACGCCGAGCCGTTTGCCGATGTACTGCGACACGAGCCGGCCGTAGGCGTCGTACCCGCCGCCGGCTTCCGTGGCGACGATATAGGTGAGCGTCTTGCCGGCAAAGAAGGCGCGCGGATCCTCGCTCGCCGGCGAGGAGGCGGCGCAGCCGGCCGCTCCGGCGGCAACGGCCGTGGAGACCACGAAGACGAGGAAACCCGCGAAGGCGCGCGCCATGATCGAGATTGACCGGACTCAAGCGTAGCCGGGCTGGCGTGGTCCGTCCAACCCGTTGCGCCCGTATTCACGGGACTTCGCACCGGGGCACTGGCGCGAGAAGCGGTTGCGGGAAGAGCGGCTAAGCTACTGGCAGAGATGGCCCACGCCGACAGCAGGCCTGCCGCGCCGAAGCGGACGCGCGAGGGCGGGCGGACCTCGGTCGCCACGTTCGCGTGGTCACAGGCGACCCATTTCGCGCGGATCCACCGCTGGCTGATTGCCGGCTTCGTGTCGATGTCGCTGCTGCGGATCGGCACCACGGTCGCCGCGGTGGTGCTCATCCGCGACTTCCTGGCCTCCGTGCTGTCCACGCCCACGGGCGTCGCGGCGGCCCTGACGAGCGGCCTCGACCAGTCCACCGCGCTCCTCGTCGTCGCCGCACTCCTCCTGGTCGTCTTCGTCGGCGGCGCGCTTGCCGCCTACGGCGCGCAGGTGGCGATGCAGAAGATGTCGCGGCTCATCGAGCTCGATCTGATGGAGACGGTCATCACGCACCTCCTCCGGCTGCCGGTGTCGTTCTTCGACCAGCGGCATCGGGGCGACCTGATCGAATCGGTGCGGCAGGACGTCTCGAAGACGCGGGCGGTGGCGTCCTCCCTCGTCGAATTCGCGGTGTTCGGTGCGCAGGCCTTGGCCTACACGGCGGCCGCCCTGTGGTTGAGCCCGTGGCTCGTGTTGATCTCGCTGCCGATCCTGGCGCTCGGTGCCGCGCCCACACGCTGGCTCGTCGGCCAGATGCGCCGCCGCTCGCGCCAGAGCCGCCGCCAGGGCTACCGCCTCACCGATCTGCTGCTGCAGCTCGTACAGGGCATCCGGGTCGTCAAAATCTACGCGGGCGAAGAGCTCGAAACGCGCAACAGCATCGCCACCGCGCGCCGCTATTTCGAGCAGCTCGTGTCGGCAACCCGCCTCAAGGCGCTCGGCGACGTTGGTCTCGAGACGGCCGGAAGCCTGAGCGTCGTGACGGTCGTCGTGGCCGGCGGCTTCGAGATCATGGCCGGCCGGCTGTCGATGCCGTCCCTCGTGGCCACGCTCGTCGCCATCAGGGCGATTCACGGGCCACTCAACAACGCGTTCGGCCGTTTCATGGAGGGGCAATCCAACTGGAGCTCCCTCGAGCGCATCCGCGAGCTGCTGGCCACCAGGCCCGACGTCCGCGACCGTGCCGGCGCGGTGGCGCTCGACGAGCCGATCGCCACGCTGCAGTTCGAGCAGGTGTCCTTCGGCTACGACCCGGCCACGCCGGTGCTCACCGGCGTCTCGTTCGACGTGCGCATGGGCCAGCACGTGGGCATCGTCGGTCCGTCGGGCGGGGGCAAGACCACGCTCGTGAGCCTGCTGGCGCGCTTCTACGACCCCACCGCCGGCCGCATCCTGCTCAACGGGCGCGACCTGCGCGACTACCGGCTGCGCGACCTGCACCGGCACCTGGCCCTGGTGACGCAAGACCTCTTCGTGTTCGGCACCAGCGTCCGCGAGAACATCCGTTACGGCAGCATCACGGCCTCCGACGCCGACGTGGAGCGTGCCGCGGCGGCGGCCGAGATCCACGACGACATCGTGAAGCTGCCGCAGGGATACGACACGGTGCTCGGCGTCGGTGGCCGCCTGCTGTCGGCCGGGCAGATCCAGCGGATCAACGTCGCCCGCGCGCTCCTCAAGGACGCGCCGGTGGTCATCCTCGACGAGGCCACCTCGAATCTCGACTCGATCTCCGAGGTGAAGATCCAGGCGGCGCTGGAGCGGCTGATGCGGGGCAAGACCACCTTCACCATCGCGCACCGGCTGTCGACGCTGCGTGCGGCGGATCTCATCCTCGTCGTGGACCGCGGCACCGTGGTGGCGTCGGGCTCGCACGAGGCGCTGCTGGGCGCGAACGATCTCTATCGCGCACTGTGGGACACGCAACGGGTGGGGACCACGGCCACGATGGAGTCGGCGCCGTGATCACGTTCTGGGTCAACCGTGACGGTCTGTTCGGCCTGAACAACTACCAGAGTCATCGCGGCCGGGCCATCGCCGACCGGTTCGAGCCACGACTCTACGAGGACCTGGCCGGCGATCGCATCGCGCTCGGCGGCGGCGCGCAGATTTTCGCCGGACTGGATCAGGTGACGCCGGCGCGGCGTGACCTGGTGGCACGGCTGTGGGACGCGCACGTCGCGGCGGCGCCGCAGGTGCCGCGCCTCAACGATCCGCGCCGCGTGCTGCTGCGGTTCGAGCTGCTGCACCGGCTGTGGGAGCAGGGCCTGAACCGCTTCCGGGTGTATCGCGTGGACCAGGCCGACGAGGTGACTCGCTTCCCCGTCTTTGTCCGCCACATCCATCGGCACAACGGCCCGGCCACACGGCTGGTCCACTCGCACGACGAGCTGCGCCGGGTGCTCGCCGCGCTCCGCATCCGCGGCCGGCGCATGCGCGATCACATGATCGTCGAGTACTGCGACGTGTCGGGACCCGACGGGCTGTTCCGCAAGTACGCCGCCTTCCGGGTGGGAGCACACATCATCCCCAGCCACACGTTCGCGTCGAGCCAGTGGGTGCTCAAGTCTCAGGGCAACGAGCCGACCGAGGCGAGCGTGCACGAGGGCCTGCAGTATCAGCGCGAGAATCCGCACGCCGCCTGGCTGGCCCGCGTGTTCGACCTCGCCGGCATCGAGTACGGCCGCGTGGACTACGGCGTGGCCGGGGGCGTGCCGCAGCTGTGGGAAATCAACCTGAACGCGACGATCGGACGCGCCGAAGGGCAGTCGCGCCACACCAATCTGCCGCCGGAGCTGAAAGCGCTGCGCGACGGCGGCCGCGACCTCTTCCACACGCAGCTGCGGGCGGCGTTCCTCGAGCTCGACGCGCAGCCGGCCGGGCCCGGTGTGGACGTGCGAGTGGACGAGGCGCTGCAGGCGCGCCTCCGCCGCGACGACGGCCGGCACGCGCGCCGCCGGAAGTTCATCGAGTGGCTGGGACGTCTCTACGACAACCCGCTGCTCAACCGCCCGGTGCGGAAGCTGTACTCGCTGCTGCCCCGCCGCTAGAACAGGACCTTCACGCCGAGCTGCAGCTGGCGCGCGGGGATCGACGTGCTGGTGATGCGCCCGGCGCCGGCAAAGCGCGAGCCGTCGGCATTGAACAGCACCGCCGCCGACGGCAGCCCCAGGTTCACCCAGTTGAAGGCGTTGAACGCCTCGAGGCGAACCTGCACCGTGGCGTGCCCCACCGGGACGTTCTTGAACACGGAGAGATCGGCCACTTTCACGCCCGGCGCCCGCAGCGAGTTGCGCCCCGCGTTGCCGAAGATCCCCACCGCCGGCAGGGTGAACGACGCGGGATCGAACCACTGCTCCGCCGTCCGCGGATAGCGGACCGTGCCGTTGACGTTCGGCTTCTGCTGAAGGGTGTCGCTCATCAGATCGCCGGCGCGATCGAAGCCGACATACGGCGTGAACGGAATGCCCGACGAGAACTGCGCGACGCCGCCGACGTTCCAGCCCGAGGCCAGTGCACCCGCCATGCCTTTGAGATTGCGGCCCCAGGGAAGCTGGTACATCCCGTTCAGCACCAGGTTGTGGCGCACGTCGAAGTTGGACGGCCCGAACTCGTACTCGGGATCCCACCAGTCGGTCGCGTTGCCGGTGCCGTTGTCGAAGTCGCTGTCGCCGAGCTGACCGCCCGACCACGTGTCGCGGCTGTTGCCGTAGGTGTACGAGCCCTGCAGCATCAGGCCGTCGTTGAAGCGGCGGTTCAGCCCCAGCACCAGCCCGTGATAGATCGACCGCGCCACGTTGGTGCGTGTGCGGATGCGGCCCCAGCTCGGATAGCGCAGCGTCGCGCCCGGCACGATGCGCTTGGTGCCGTCGGCCGTGTATTCGGTCGGCACCGAATTCGGATCGCCGTAGAACGGCAGGTTCGACCCCTTGGAGCCGATGTAGCCCGCTTCGCCGACCATGCCGAACGGCAGCTCGCGCTCCAGGTTGACGTGCCACTGCTGGATGAACGGCTGTTTCAGGTCGTACTCGATGAACTCGGAGCGCTTCTGCACCGACGCGGGGTTGACACCCCCCGCCAGCACCGCGATGTTGCCCGGCCCGAACACCGCCGGCTGACGGATGTCCACTCCGGCGAAATAGGGATACACGCGAAAGACGGTGCCGCGGTAGAACGACACCGTCAGCGGCTGATAGAAGACCCCCCAGCCGCCGCGCACGGTCGTCCGGTTGTCGCGGCCCGGGCTCCACGCGGCGCCCAGGCGCGGGGCAAGGCTGCCCTTCGACGGGTTGTCGAACAGCGGGCTGCCCGGCGTGATGCCGCGCGGGCCGGACTCGAGGTCGTCGAAGCTGAGAAGGCCGCCCACCGCGCCGTTCAGCTCCTCGGGATCGGTGACGAACTCGTAGCGCAGCCCGGCCGAGATCGTGAGCCCGTCGCGCAGGCGCCAGTCGTCCTGCGCGAACATCGACACGTAGTGCTGCCGCACACGCCGGTTGGTGTCGGTGCCCGGCAGGTTGCCGGTGAAGCGGTCGGCCTGCGCGGTGGCGCTCCGCCGCAGCGTCAGAAACTCGGTGAGGTTGCGAAAGCGGAACTCGCCGCCGTAGCGCGAGTAGGAGAACCCGTCGAAGTGGTAGTTCTGCCAGCCGAAGCCCGTTTTCAAGGTGTGGCCGCGCTTCACCCACGTGAAGGTGTCGGCGATCTCGTAGACGTCCTGGGTGTACTGCACCGGGATCGTCGCGGTGGAACCGGCTATGGCGAGGCCTGTCACCGTGATCGCCCCCCAGTGCGGATCCTCGGAGAAGTACAGCGAGCGCGGGATGTCCACCGTGGACAGCAGGTCGTTGTCGCGGTACGTCCGGTTGGCGGCCACGCGCAGCACGTTGAGGACGTTCGCGCTGAAGAGATGCTGGTGCTGGCCGGTGAGATAGCGCGTGTCGGTGGCCGCCGATTCGACGAACAGCGGGTGCTCCTGTGACGTGAGCGAATCCGACACATCGCGCGACAGCCGGAACAGGAACGAATCGCCGGTCGCGGTCTGCCAGTCGATCTTGCCCACCCAGAAGTTCTCGTCGGTGGGATCGAGGTGGGCGTGCGCGAGCTCCGCCGTGCCGTCGCCGAAATCCTGTCCGGTGGGCGTCGGGAACAGCAGATCGAGATACGGCCGCACGGTGGCATGCACGCCGACGTTCTGGAGCGCGCCGGACGCGTCCGGCACCAGCCCCTGGTGCGCGAGTGCGTTGGGCAGGCGGGCATAACGGGTGATCGACCGCTCGTCGCGCAGTCCTTCGTAGCCGGCGAAGAAAAACAGCCGGTTGCGCAGGATGGGCCCGCCGAGCGTGCCTCCGAACTGATTCCGCTTGAAGGTGGGCGGCGCCGCCACGTCGAAGGTGTTGCGCGCGTCGAGCGCGCTGTCGCGATGGAACTCGAAGCCGGTGCCGTGCAGCTGGTTGGTGCCCGCCTTCGTGACGGCGCTGATCAAGCCGCCGGCCGCGCGCCCGAACTCGGCGCTGTAGCCGTGCGTCTGCACGCTGAACTCCTGCAGCGTGTCCACGCCCAGCAGGACCCCGGCCACGCTCGACGGCGCCTTGTCGGAGATGTCCGCGATGTTGGTGCCGTCCATCAGGTAACCGGTGTGCTCGGGGCGGGCGCCGCCGAAGGCGAGCTGCGTCTGGCCGAAGCCGCCCGTAAAGCCCTTGCCGGTGCCACGGCTCACGACCACGCCCGGCTGCAGGCTGGCGAGCTGCATGAAGCTGCGGCCGTTGAGCGGCAGCTCTGAAATCTGGCGTGACGTGACCACGCCACCCACCGTCGTGGCGCCGATATCCAGGCGCCGCTGTTCACCGATGACCTCGACCCGGTCGAGAATGCTCACGTGGAGTTCCAGGTCCACGCGCACGTCTCGACTCACCCTGACCGTCACGGCCTCGAACCTCTTCGCAACGAAGCCGTTCAATTGCCCCGTCACGGTGTACTGACCAGGATTGAGGTTGAGCACCCGGTAGAAGCCGGTGCCATCGCTCACCTGATGGCGTTCGAGCCCGGTGGCGCTGTGCAGGACGACGATGTCGGCGCCCGGAAGCACGCCGCCACTGCTATCCGTGATGACGCCGGAGATACTGCCGGTCGTGGACTGCGATGCCGCCGCTGAAGACCACAGCGCGAGCACGAACGTCGTCAGCGCCACCCGCGCGGCCAGTCGCATTCTCATCCGTTGATTGTCACATCCCCGATCTCGCGGAGTCACGCGATTCGGGCGGCCTCTTCACGGTTTTTCCGGCGGTCGCGTGCTCTGGCGGGCGCGCGCCTCGGCCATGAAGCGCGTCCATGTCTCGTTCGGCTCCCACACGCGCCGCATGTGCGCGTCGCCTTGCTGCGGCGACCAGCCCAACCGTGCCTCGCGGTAGAGCGCGACGAAGCTCGCCACGCGGTAGTTGGCCGCGCAATGGACGAACACCTTCTTGTCGCGCGCGGCATCCATCACGTCGAAGAAGCGCTGCAGGTCGGCGGGCTGCGGCGCGTTGAAGTCCACCGGAATGTGATGATAGGCGAGCCCGAGGCCGCTCACGGTGCCCGCTTCGTCGGCCAGGCACTAGCGCGGATCGAGCAGCCCCAGGTTGACGACGACTTCGAAGCCCGCGTCGGCCACCTCACGCAGCTGCGCCTCCGACGGCTGGCCCGCGGTGCCGAGCTGGCCGGACACCTCGATGAAGTTCTTGATGCCGTCGAGCGCCATGGCTACAGGGTAAACGTAAACATGACGGCGTCTTCAGGCGCCCGCTCGCCGCCAAGCGAGGCGTAGAACCGCTGCGCACCCGTGTTCGACCGGTCGGCCAGCACCCAGGCCTCGGAGCAGCGCGCGCGCCGTCCGGCGTCGAGCAGCGCCGCCAGCAGGGCGCGGCCGATGCCGCGGCGATGGTGGGTCGGTGCCACGCCCACTTCGTTGATCCAGAGTTCCGGACGCGGCTTGTCGGGGTGCAGGTAGGTGACGGCAGAGGCGAACCCGACGACCACGCCGTCGTCTACCGCCACCGCGAGGTGGTGACGCGGGTCACGGAGGAACTCGGCCGTCGCGGCTGGATCGAGCGCGTCGTCGAACACCTCCGGCGCCACAGTGTCGAGCACCGCTTCGTCGCCGCTGCGGAGCAGCCGAACCTCGATGGGCATGAAGGCTCAGGGCGGTCTGAAGACCGCCCTCTACATTACTGGCGAAGCCCCTACTGCCGAAGGGCGAAGGTGAAGAGACCCGTCCCGGCGGCCACCGTCACGTACTGACGGCCGTTGACCGCGTAACTCATAGGCCCGCTGTTGATCTGACCGCCGAGCGCGATCTTCCAGAGGAGCGCGCCCGTGCGGGCGTCGAGCGCGAAGAAGTAGCCTTCCTTGCCGCCGCTGAACAGCACGTCGCCGGCGGTGGTGAGCACGCCGCCCCACGTGATGTCGTTCATCGGGAAGTCCCACTTCTTCTCGAGCGTCTGCGGGTCGAGCGCGCGGACCACGCCGAAGCCGTCTTCCTGCCGATTCAGGTTCGGCGTGAGCGTGGACTGCCCCATGGGATTGCGCCCCACGGCGCGCGGGCTCAGCCCCTCCGTCAGCACGGTGCCGGTGTTCTCCCACGCGCCAACGTAGAAGAGACCCGTGCGCGGGCTGTAGGATGGCGGCGCCCAGTTGGTGGCGCCGAGCACCGTCGGCATCACCATCGACCCTTCCTTGGTGGGAACCTTCCCGGGCACGCGCTGCGGACGGCCCTTCGGGTCGAAGCCGTCCATCCAGTTCACTTTCACGAACGGCCGGCCGAGCAGGAACTCTCCCGTCACGCGATCGAGCACATAGGCCAGCCCGTTGCGGTT
>Ga0079218_10000572_pt1 | contig 11333 bp, 14 predicted proteins | sample NCCompost_FD_77181 | JGI IMG/M metagenome (GOLD analysis project Ga0079218, IMG submission 77181) | Agricultural soil microbial communities from Utah to study Nitrogen management - NC Compost | ecosystem: Environmental > Terrestrial > Soil > Agricultural land | place: USA: Utah | collected... | reverse complement strand
CTCGATGCCTACGGTCGGCACCTTCACCGGCACGCGAAGATCCCGCTCACTCCCTACACTCGACCGGACCTTGGGGTGACGTTCTTCCCGACGGGCAGGTTCGACGCGGACGGCGTCGACTGGAACTACAATGGGCAAGTCGGCGGCGAGATGATTCGCGACTGCGGTGCGGACAAGCTCGTCTTCTACCGAGACGCCCCCATGAAGGCCGTGTTGGAGTTCAAGGACTGGTTCTTCAGCAGGGAGCAGAAGGTGTCTGGCACCCTCTGGGTCTGGGTGGTCGCTCACGAGGAAGGCAAGCAGATGCGCTTCTGGTTGAACGACGGCGACGACCGCGCTCGCTTCTACTACACGATGACGGCGAAGGGCCTGACGCAGGTTCAGAAGAAGCCCCAGAACCCGGGTAGCAAGAAGTTCGTGAAGGTGGCCGAGAAGCGGATCGTTCCCCTCGACCTCAGCACCTGATCCCTCGGTAACTCACTTGTCGGGGGGCTACGGCATGTCTGTGGCCCCCCGCGTCGCGCAACGGTTCCTCGATCGGGAGATCGCGGCTCGCATTGCGAGCCGAACCATTCGGGCAATGAGTCGCGCGGAAGCCAAACGGGTGCTGAGATTTCCCGCGGGCGCTGAACCGACGGACGCGGAGATCAGTGCTGCGTATCAGGGCCTGGTGAGGGAGACGATCCGCAAGGACCCCAGTGCACCGATCACGCAGGAGGCACTCAAAGACCTCAACATCGCCAAAGATACACTCCGCGGCCAGTTCGATCGAAAGCGCCCCGGCGACGGCCCCAACGCACCCGATGGTGTCCCAAGGCGCCCCGCGCCGCCGCCAGAGCCGCCCCCTCCGCCGCCCACCCCGCCACCGATGCCAGAGGGCGAGCCCTTCGCCTCTGCGCTCCATGGGCTAGGTAACGTCGACTGGAAGATCGTGACCGACGGCCACGTCGGAGAGACGGTCAACGTCGAAGCGGAAGGCCCGCCGCGCCTCATCTACTGGACTCAGCAGCGGGACTTCATTCTCCTAGGCAGGTCGAGTTCTCACTACGTCTTCGCCAAGCTGACCAGGGTCAGCAACACCCGTAAAGACTTCCGCGACAAGACCACCTTCTCGGCATGGGCCGCGACCAAGGTCTTGCGCCCCATCGAAGGTACGAACCTCCCCAAGGTTGCCCCGAAGATCATCAATGAGATGCGGCAAGGGTCGCGGTGGCGTGCCAAGTTCACCGTACTCGACTCGGCACTCACGGAGTCCAAGCTCGACCACTTGCGCGGTACGCTACCCCTGGCAGACGCGATTCTCGGCTCTGGCATCCTCGCTGAGGGCACGGAGATGCCGACAGGGAGAAAGCTTCAGGTCGAGCTCGAGCCGGTGCTCAATCGCGAGAAGCTCAAGGCGCTCAAGGCGCGAGGCAGCCGCGACTGGCACCACGCCTATGACTGGTACCTCTACCTCAACGGCCAGAAGACGCAGCTCAGCGACGAGGAGGTCGCAGGACTCGACACGCACCACGTGCTCGCCGGTGTCTTCAGCTACGACTATGAGAACGGGAAGAAGAACCTGACTCGACTCCGAGGCAGTGGGTTCAAGTTCGGCCCCAAGGATGCGCTGCAACAGCTCGCCAAGGCCCTAACCCCAGGTCCCCAGCGCACTGCCATCGAGCAGGCCGCTGCTGCATTCGCGTGAGGAACCCCGAGAATGGCCAAGAAGTCACTGAAGATCTCCGACGCCGAGCGCAAGCAACTCGCCAAGATGTTCGGCAAGGGGCTGACCAGCGCCGGTAAGGACCCGGAGAAGTATTGGGAGCAGGAGCGGAAGCGGCAAGACGCCGTAAAGCCCTGGTCTGGGTTCGGGAAGATCAAAAAAAAGGGCAGTTCGATGACACTGCGGGTGGCGTACCGCTACCTGCTGGGGATGGAGTTCCCGACGCCACAGGCGTTGGAGACGTACCTCGACGAGCACCCGAGAGCGGACAAGTCACGCCACACGGTCAAGAAGCACGAAAAGGACGAGAAGGGCAAGGAGACCAAGTCTCCGAAGGTGCCCAAGAGCAAGGCGTTGAAGCAGCCGGAGAAGGTCTCCCGCGTCGGCATCCACGGCGACAAGGTCCTGCCGCCACCCAAGCTCCCACGTCTGACGGGCCTGTCCGACGACGAGAAGGAGATGGAGACCAAGATGAACACGGCCATCGAGAAAGACCCGGAGGGCGCAGCAAAGGCGTTCCACGCGGTCGCAAAGGCCAATAACTGGGTCTTCGAGACCGACGGTGCCAAGTCGTTGATGCCCGAGTGGACGCGACCCGATCTGCCCGACGACGAGAAGGGCAAAGTTCACCCGGACCGGGCCGCGTTCAGGGGCAAGTACAACGCCGTTCTCCACCAGGGAGCCAACGCGATCGCCAAGCGCGCATTCATCAGCCGGCTCGATGAGATCGAGAAGATGCCCGAAGACAAGCGGAAGGTCCTCGTCACGAGTGGCGGCGTTGCTGCGGGCAAGGGGTCGGCGCTGGCCGCACAGCCCGACCTAGCGAAGAGCGTCGCTGCGACCTGGGACGCCGCGGGCGAGCAGAACGCGACCGAGAACGAGTGGCTCCTCGAGGAGTGCAAGAAGCGCGGCATCAAGCCCGTCTTCCTCTTCGTCCACGCCGACCCGAAGAAGAGCTGGCCGGGCGTCATCGAGCGCGCCAAGGGCATCGGGCGCATGGTGGACGCGCAGCTCTTTGCCGACAGCTACGCGGTCGGGGCGAAAAACTTCGGCGACTTCCACAAGAAGTACAAGGACGAAGCCACGTTCGTCTTTGGCAAATTCAAGGGTCGCGGCGAGCCCGCCGAGATCGTGGAGGACATGCCGGAAGAGGCGCTCAAGCTCGATGCCAAGGAGATCTACGAGTACGCCTCGCAGTACACGGACGAGAAGAAAGATGACCTACCCGAGTATGTGTACAAGGGCGCAACCATCGGGCGCCGGACGTGGGCGGAGAGCCCGGACAACTGAACCGGGGTAACCAGGGCCCATGCCCTACCCATTCGAAGAGATCCAGGCTGACTTCTGGGATTGCAACGAGCATACGGAGTACCTCACCCACGAGGCGGTCGATTGCGCAGTGGAAGACTACCTCCATAGCCGTATTCGTCATGGCGGCGACCTCAGTGTCGAGGCCCAGCTTCGCGCTCTGGCGCCGCTCGAGGTCTGGCCGTGGCGCCGCCACGAGATCGGTCTGACGCAGGTCGAGGGCGCGACGGACGAGCTACTGGAGAAGGCGGCGGACTACCTGGACGACGACGAGGAGATCGGCGACCCCGGCGGCTACCACGAGTGCCTTCCGGAGGAGGTTCGCTCCAAGTACCGAGACCGAATGCGTTCTCTCGTCGCCGACATGTACGCAGAGGCGGAGCCCTGGGGATGTGCACCTGGAGACCCCGTCGAACTCAGCCCGGACCAAGTCGTGGAGTTGATGCGACAGCACTGTCCCGAGTGGTTCGAAAAGGACGATGAGCAAGATCCTACAGGATCTTGAAGACCTCGAGATGCATCGGGTCACGTCTCGAGAACCAGCCTCCCCAGAAGAAGCCATGCCGGTAGGCGGAGAGCGCGAGTTCGCGGACAGACCCCTTCTGCCCGACGAGGGCTCCCCGCGCTCCGAGCGGGTTCCAGGGTACGTTCAGGTCGATCGCACTCGCGTGCGTGTGCTGTGACAGAGTCCGCCGACTGCCCCGGATGAAGCGGGGCGCGAAGGCCCCTCCCCAGCTCAGGAGGTTCCCTAGTAGCCCCTCCTTCTCCCATTCCTCGAACATCGCCTGCAGCTGCCCCGCCGCGGCCTTGTTGAAGTCGATGACGCCATTGGCCGGCGCCCCGTACACGCCGCGGAGCTGCGGGATGTCCACACGGATGAGATTCTGGCGCTTCCAGTCGTTGGTGATCCGGATGGCCTCCGGGTTGTCGGGTGTGGGTGCCGCCTCGAAGCGGACTTCGCCGAGCTTGGCCTGTCGCTCCTCGAACGTCAGCGGCTTCGCGTCCGGCGGCTTGGCAGGAAAATCAGGGGACGAGAGGTCGAAAATCTCGAACCCCAAGTGGGCCATCGCGTAGCCGATGGTTCGGTTCCCAGCGACGCCATCGAAGCCGACCTGATACCTAATCTGAAAGCGGCGCGTCGCTTCCAGCGTCTCCACGGTGTAGTGGGTATCGACCTCCTTGTCGGTTAGGAGGTCTTGCCCGCGCAAGAAGATCTCCCATTGCTCGACCAGCGGCCCCTTCGACCCAAGACGCAGAGCTTCCATGCCCTTCGGGCGCAAACAAATGGAAAGCCTGCGCAGAAACTAGGACGACCCCGATGAACGACGTTGACGTTGAGTCCCCCGAGATGCGGGACATATGGGCAAACCTTCAGCGATCGGATGATCCCGACGAGCGGGAGTACTTGCTAGCCAGGCTCGCAAACATCGCGCTCGAGCACCATGACTTCTCCGATCCGGAGGTGAGCGAGGGCACTCACAGCCAATTCGAGATGCTGCGCCACTCGCGCGAGCGCCACCATGCTGCTGCCGTACGAGTGGGGCGCCTTGTCGCCCGCATGATGGCGAGCCACGACGTCCCTTCAAACACCAAGACGCACGCGGGGGAGACGAGCAACTGACCCTGAGAAACGTTCGATGAGCCACGCTCGTTATGACTGCAACGGTCGCGAGCGCTACGGACGCGGCTGACCCGCGAGAGAGTCTCCGCCAAGAACTGAGCCAGCTGCACATCCTGCTTCTCGGAGCCCGTGCGGACGCCGAGGACATAGCTGGTCCTGTCCCCAGTCGACAGAGCGCGGCGAGCCTTCACGGGCTCATCAAGCAAGCCGTCCAGCGACTCGACTCCATCCGCGCCAGAGTTGAAGCCGGTTGACCGTTGAGCCCGCCGACCCCGGGCAATCCGCCAACGCGGGACGGAGAGCACCTTCCGTCGATGGAGGCTTTCGAGTTCTGGGAGCAGCTCAGCAGGCCGCTCCTCTCGGTCCTAACGGAGCCTCGCACCTGGGACGACCTCAACGCTTGGGCCAAGCAGAACCGCTTTGGGCAATCTAGGCTACGCCAGTCGATCGCGTGGCTCGAGCATCGGGGGAAGGCCGTTTCCTTCCTCCAGCGCGCCTCGGGGCGGGCGACGACCTATTGGGTGCACCGGGACTGGCTCAAAGCCCACGAACGGCAGCTGCGCTCATGAAGCGAGCAGCCACGCGATGTGCCACCGCCGCCTTGCTCGACGGGCGCAGCGAGAACGGAAACGTCACGCTGAGCCGTTCGTCCGCCTCGTCCCCACCCCAGAGAACGACCTCGTGCGCGCCCCACTCGATGGTTGGGATGGTGAACTCCTCGACCGCCTCGGGTGCGTAGGAGAGCGTCACGTGGGGCTTGTAGACGGGGAACTTTTTGCTGAAGTCGACCCCAGCCCCGTCGAGCGCTTTGCCCAATCTCTTCCACAGGTCGTGCAGCTCGTCCGACTCGATGCGCGCCACTACGGGGTGCTCCTCGTCTTGGTCAGAGTTCACGGGGAAGCTCACGACTCTGCTCGCGCGGACCGTGAACGGTCGAGTCTTGCTGGTCACCTCGTACGTCGCTTTGACGGCTTCCGCGAGCGCGTCGATGGGCACGTCGTCCCCCAGGTAGAGCAGCGTGATGTGCATCGACCCCGGGGCTGAAGGCGTCCCGGGCACGTCGACCTCGCTGAAGAGCCGCGCGGTCGCGGGGGGCAACTCGATTGCCAGGATAGCCATCAGCCTTCACTCCCGGACATGAGCGCCTCGAATCGCGTCACGATCCCCTTGTCCCACGTACCATTGAGGCCGAAGTGGCCGATGGCAAAAAGCTCGGCGAAGGACTCGCTCACGAATGCTTCCTTCTGACTGTATTCCGTGGTCCACCACTCGGGGCGGTCAAAGTCGAAGCCTGTGCCGTGCAGCCTGTCGTATCGATGCGCCAGCTCGTGCACCAGGATGTAGTCTGGGCTCCCGTACGTCCCTTCCCCGCGGCGCATGACGGCAGGGGTCGCCTTGACCCACATCTCGTCCTTCGAAGCGACGTACTTGCCCTGCACCTTCATCTGGTGCGCGCCCTGGAAGACCACCGTGAGCGAGCCGGAAAGGGCCTTTGCGCGCCAACCATTGATCCGACTGAGCACCCCGTCGATCTTCTCCGCGTACTTTCGAAAGTTGCTCTCGCTGATGTTGGCGCGGTTCACGTAGAGAGCCTTGGAGAGCTTCAGCTCTACGACGACCTCCGTTTGCCCTCTGACGGCGTCCCCTTCGGCGGTGAAGAACCGGACCAGGTTGCCCAGGTCCTGCTGGAGCGTTCGCCCCCACGGGGTCATGTCGTCCAAGCGCAGAATGCCAGGTGATGCGGCCCCACCGGGCTTGCTCCACGTCTCGAGTGTTTCCAGGAATCGAAGCGCCTCCTCCTTGAGCCGCTTCTGTCCCTTTGGCGTCTTGGCGGAGTCGACGCGAAAGTTCTTTCTGAACCACGCGGCCAGGTCGCCCATTGCCCGCTTGTCCTCAGCGCTCAGGTTCAGCTCGCGGCTGCCTTCCGGATACTTCCTGGCGCGCTCCTGCAGGTCCTTCACGCGCCGGACCAGCTCCTCCTTGAGCCCCGCCAGCGCAAGCCTGGCGCCCTTGGCGGTCACGTCCCAGTAGACCCGGCCGTGGGCCTCCCCCGCCACCCGGGCCAACCCCTGCCGCCCGAGCGCATCGAGCTGCCCGGGGAGCGCCGGAACGACGCCCCCACGGGCGAGCACACGAAGCTCTGCCATGTGCTCGTTCGCTGCCTTCTTTGCCTTCCAGCCGCCGCCGAAGCCGTTGTACTGCTTCACGGCCCACGCGAGGCCCTTGGGGTTGGGCATGTGCAGATAGCCGATCCCGTCGTTCGGTGCGTGGATCGTGCGCCCCGACTGCGTGTACTCGCGGCGCTCTCCGTTGACGACCTCGAGGCAGCGCTCCCAGAGCTTCTCATCCGTCGGCTCGTACTCGTCCGTCAAGTACGGCTTGGAGGGCGCGTTGCGCTCGGCTGTTCTCGACAGACCACTGGTCTCCATGATGGGACCAGCCAACTAGTAGATCACCAGCTCAGGCGACTTGAGCCGTGTGCACCGGCTTGACCTTCACTACGACGCCGCCGTTCGCGAAGAAGTCCGCGACCTTCTGATACTGTCGGGAACCCCGACGGATCCGAGGACACACTTCCTCGAACATCGACAAGGTCGCCACCGGCACCTCTCGCTGCACGCCAGGGTAGTTCACGTACCCGACCTGGTGCGACTTGGCCACCGCGGGACTTGCCAGGAACGTACCGGTCTTTGTCGTCGGTCGCGATGGCACGGCGTTCGGCTTCGGCTCCCTGCTCTCGACCTGAGCCTCTACCCTCGGAGTGGCGGAGCCCTTGCTCCGTTGCTGCCAGGTCGGGATGATGACTCGACGCCTCACGACCGGTGCTTCTTCGTCCAGCTTCTGTCCGAAGTACACCTTTTCGATCCATGCCTTCTGCTTGTCCGAGCATCGCTTGTAGCGATGGATGCGATCGTACATGTCTTCGAAGGATTCCCGTTCGCGATCCGTAATCTGCCCTCGCTGCAGAATCGCGGACAGCATCTCGATGGGTTTCATCTCTTGCAACACTCCCCAGGCTCTCGACTCTTCGTCAGGCCTTGCTCACACTTGGGCGCGCGAACCGCACGACAGCCCAAGTCCTCCCCGCGCATCTGGTAACGCCGCCTCGACGCAATGTCAACGACCCAACGATAGCATCGGGCCCCGGTGGATCCAAAAAACGCCCATGCAAGATCGATGAACGCCGCGGGTTTACGCACGGCGACTCCGCGCATGAGAGAGGCGGCCACAAACGAGAGAAGCACAGACATCAGGGCAGATCTACTTATGACCACGCTCCTCCGTGAACGTACACCGCGTGGCGTTTGCGGGAGCCTCGGGTACGGGAAAGTCGACGCTGAGCCGCTGGCTCGAGTCAACCTTCTCTCTACCCATGAACCCGGTAGGCAGCCGGAGCGTTGCCAAAGACATGGGCTTGGCGAACGCCTACGAGAGCGATGTACTCGGTAGGCGAGTCGAGTTCCAAACCCGACTGCTCGAGGCGAAGACGGCATGGGAGGCGGCCCATGATGACTTTGTCACGGACCGCACCACGCTCGACAACCTCGTCTACTCGGTGATGCAAGGTGCCGCAGGCATCACCGAGTCATACCTAGAGGCAGCCTGCAGGGCACTCTTGCGGTACCAGTACATCGTCTACTGCCCCGTCTCCGTCTTCATCGATCTGCAGGACGACCCTCAGCGGGTCGCTGATATGACGTACCACTCGCTGTACGACGCCACCCTGTTTGGCATGCTGCAGAAGTTCCGCCCCCCGGACACCCGTGTGATCACGATGCCATTCCAGAGGCTCGACCACCGCAAGGACTACCTGCGGCAGATGATGGCCCCGGCCCGCTCATCGACGCGAACGCCGTGAGCGACGCTTCTTGCCAGAATCCCCGCCGGGCTCCTTCGCGGCGTCCGTGGTTTCTCCTTCCACGGCCTCCCCTTCAGCGTCGCCGTCCTCCTCCCCCTCATCGACGGCGCCGTCCCCGGTGGCTTCAGCCGTAGGTTCAGCTACCGCCTCCACTGGCTGTGCGAGTGACGGCGCCGGGGGCTCCTCAACTGCTCCCAGGGTATCCGGTGCTGCCTCCGAGGTGGGCTCCGGCGCGGCTACGTCCACAATCGTGTTTACATCGACCGGACTGGCGCCTACCTCCACGGGTGCAGGCGCGGTCTCTTCCGCTGGCGGTGCGGGAACCGATTCCGATTCCTGCTGTGAGGCCAGAGCGCGTCGACACAGCTCGACGAGGCCCGCTGGCGACCCGTCGGTCCCTCCCAGCTGCTGAGCGTACTGGCTGCCATTGGCAATGTCGTAGCCTCGCATGGCAGCCCTTTGAGCACGACGGTAGAGGTCTTGAACGTTGAGGATCATGGCAGCATTTCCTTTCACCTCCCTGACCTATAAGAGGATTGGCGAGTCCACCGGTGTAGGTCCTCGGCGATGGACTACGCGGTCTTCCACCGAAAGTTGCTTGGGCTCGAGCCTGAGAAGACTCCCGCCGAATTTCAGGTCACGCCGATCCAGGAGAGGCTGTACTCGGCAATGGGCAAGGCGACGCCTCGAAATGGCTTCCTGCTCGAATCCACCGAATCCTTGGAGCGCCACGACCTGTTCGTGGCGACGTTCGTCATCGCGTACGCCCAAACATCGTCCGGCACGGTGGTCTTCGCCGTGAGCAAGGCGTCACTGCGGTGGGCCAACGAGCAAATCCGACAGATTGCTCGCCGGATTTTCCACACTCGCGCCAAGGCCAGCCGGGATGTGCTCCGACAACTCTACCTCTCCTTCGAGCGCCTCTCCATCGGATCCAATATCCTCCAACTCCCAGAGCCCGACCGATGGGTTGCCTACGGCTTTCATGACCAAGATCTCCTACCCCCATGGATGCGCGGGCGGCTGCTACCCGTGGAAGCGCGATGAACCCGTCGGATGTCGTGCTTGCCTGGCTGGATGGCGAGACCACGGCCGTTCTCCGCGTGACAGGCCTTAGCCTGAGCCAATCGCGCCAGCTGCTTCAGCCCCGGGAGCCCCTGTTGACGGTTGAAGCCCCGACGGGTCTCTTCGCTGAAGTCAGCCACGGCTTCCGCGGCTTCGTCGAGACGGTCATCGACCGCCTCACTCGCATCGGGGAGTTGTCGGTCGACTACGAGCTTCAAAGCCTCCTAGACCACGGTCTCTATAATCCGCATCTCGGAAAGCTCTTCGAGAAGCTCTGGAATGCACGCTTCGAACAGGCGGAAGGACGGAACGCCGAGCCTCTCCGGCGTGACCTTCTGAAGGAGTCGTTCGCCGGGAGCGCGGCTCTCCAGTGTGACGCCCTGCTGTTTTGGCTCGCGCTCTTCGGCCAGAACTACGCGGTGCTGCCCGGCATGCTGACCCTCATTACCCCCGAACCAGTCGACGCTGACCTTCAGCTCTTCCTGCTGATGGCGGACACGTGGCAAAGCAAAGGCTCGCCGCTGCGCGTTCTAGTTTTGACTGGAGGGTAGGTGCTTCTTTTGCGCCAACTCGGGCTCGACAGCTCGCTCGGCAAGGCCGCGCCCCAACTCGATGACCGCGTGCACGGCAGCCTCGAGCTTTCTCAGCGCTTGGTGGGCGCCTAGGACGGCTTGGGAGCCCGCCTTCCCCATGCCGCCTTGCTCCGTTGCGGCAGCCTGCGCCGCCTCGTTGGCTAAGTCTGCTCTCCCCACCGTCGTCAAGGCGTGCTCCATCTGAGCGTAGAGGACTTCCTTCACAGCTGCATCCGCCCGTCGCCGCGCGAGGGCCTGCCAGAGCACCTCCGCTGCCTCGTCGGGGGTGTACTCGGGGCCATAAAGGAGCGTGCCATCAGGCTTGATTCGAACCAGGATCCGCGAAGCGCTCGTCGCGATGACCAGGTCGTTTTCTGTATCAGAGTCGGCCATTTCGCTTCCTACGGGTACACCGAGTTTACGCTCGGGCCGGGTGCGAATGCTAGCGTTGATTTCATGAAGTGGCTGTATCTCGCCGCGCTCGTCACCCTAGGCACGCCTACTCAGGAGGCTGCCTGCTTCCGGGCCTGCGTGGACTGCAGCGTGCGGTGTAAGCGCGCGAGTGACCCAGAGGGCTGCCGCCACACCTGCCTCGAACTCAAAGCCCAGTGTTGCCGTTCTTGCGGCTCGACTGCAGGGCCTCGCAAGACTTGTAGCTGCGGCTGACTGGGTCATCGGCTCTGACGAAGCCGGGTATGGCACCTGGGCCGGGGACCTCATCGTCTGCGGGATTGCGGTCGCCAAGGATTGGTCAGATAGTAGGGTTACAGACTCCAAGAGTCTAACGGATAGGGCTAGACGTGAGGTCGTCATGACCTACAAGTCGTCGACCCGCATTCTCAAAGTCATTCACAGAACCTCACCACGTGAGGTGGATGAGAGAGGGGTCTGGGCTTCTGCGATTTCTGCACACAACGAGGTGCACCGGGCTTTAGAAGAGAAACTGCGGGCCGTACAACCCGGCGTCGCATTCGTCCACGTCGTGGATGGGTTCGAGAACGCTCGGAGCAAGCTCGATGCGCGAATCACTCCCATTGCAAAGGCCGACACGTTCGTCCCCGCGGTCTCACTCGCGAGCTGCTTCGCGAAGGTCGTCCAATGCGAACTGATGAACCGTGCTGCTGAGCGCTTCCCTGGCTACGGCTTCGAGAGCCACCGCGGCTACGGGACGCCGCAGCACCGCAAGGCCATCGAAGCCCTGGG
>Ga0079218_10000571_pt1 | contig 11336 bp, 7 predicted proteins | sample NCCompost_FD_77181 | JGI IMG/M metagenome (GOLD analysis project Ga0079218, IMG submission 77181) | Agricultural soil microbial communities from Utah to study Nitrogen management - NC Compost | ecosystem: Environmental > Terrestrial > Soil > Agricultural land | place: USA: Utah | collected... | reverse complement strand
TGACGTCGCGGCGCAGCCGGTCATCCGCCGTCAGGCGGCGGCCGCGCTGGAGCGCGAACGAGCCCGCGCCGATCCGGCGGCGATACTCGCCCACCTGCGTCGTGTTCTGCACATAGGCCTGCGGGAGGGTGCCGACCGCCGAGGCGCCGAATCCGATCAGGGTCGTGCATTGGTCGCTGGTGTAACCCTGGAAGTTGCGATGCAGGGTGCCGGCATCGAGGCAGCGCACCAGCCGGTCGTCCGGCTTGGCGAAGTGGTCCAGGCCGATGCGGCGATAGCGGCTATCCGTCAGGCACTGCGCGATCGCCCCGAATTGCGCCAGCCGCTGCTGCGGGTTGGGCAGCGCCGAGGTTTCGATCATGCGCTGGCGCTTCTTCATCCACGGCACGTGCGCATAGCCGAACACCGATAGCTGATCCGGCGCCAGCTGCAGCGCCCGCGCCACGGTGTCCTCGCACGAGGCCACCGTCTGATGCGGCAGGCCATAGATCAGGTCGAAATTGATCGCCTCGATGCCCATGCTGCGCAGCGCGTCGGTGGCGCGCGCGGTCTGCTCGTAGCTCTGGATGCGGTTGATGGCCTTCTGCACCGTCGGGTCGAACGATTGCACGCCCAGGCTGGCGCGCGTGACGCCGCCGTTGCCGAGCGCCCGGATCATCTCGTCGGTGATCCGGCGCGGGTCGATCTCGACCGCGACCTCTGCGCCGGGCAGAATCTCGAAGCAATCGCGCAGCACATCCATCAGGCCGCGGAACGCTTCCGGCGCCATGATGGTCGGCGTCCCACCGCCCCAATGGATGTGGCGCACGTTCATGCGCTGCGGCAGCGCGGCTGCGACCATCCGGATCTCCGCCTCCAGCGCCTTGAGGTAGGCTTCGATCGGGCTGTAGCTGGCGACGATGCGGGTGTGGCAGCCGCAATACCAGCACATCGTCTGGCAGAACGGCACATGCAGATAGAGCGAGAGGCTGCCGTCGGCCGGCAGGCCGGTCAGCAGCATCTGGTATTCGGCATCGTCGATCGTGTGCGTGAAGTGCGGCGCGGTCGGATAGCTGGTGTAGCGCGGCGCCCGCTGGCCTTCGAATCGCGCGATGATGTCGGGTCGGATTGGCTTCATGAGGCCCATGTTGGATCCATCGGGAAGGATGGGGATGCCCACGCGGGCATCCCCGGTTTGCTTCTATTCTGCCGGCTTGGTGGCGGTTCGCGCCGCCGGAGCGGCCTGCTGGGCGAACGGCCGGCCGCGCCACAGGCGGTACCCGAACCACGCCAGCACCGCGCCGCCGGCACTGAACACGATGTCGCCCGGCACGCGCAGCCACACCAGCGCCTCGATGATCGGCTGGTGCATGAACTCGGCCGAGCGGGCATACCACATGCCTTCCGTCACGCTGGCCCAGGCCTGCAGCGCCCCGACGGGCAGCAGCGACAGGAACACCATGCCGCCGAGGCCGAGGTTGAGCAGCCAGAACGCCGCCTTCAGAGAACGGTCGCTCCACGCAGGCCGTGCGCCGAGGCCGCGCAGGCAGAACAGCATCAGGCCGATGCCGAGCATGCCGTACACCCCGAACAGGGCGCTGTGAGCATGGGTCGCCGTGGTGTTGAGGCCCTGGATGTAATAGAGCGAGATCGGCGGGTTGATCATGAAGCCGAACACGCCGGCGCCGAGCAGATTCCAGAACGCCACCGCCACGAAGAACAGGATCGGCCAGCGATAGGTGTCGACCCAGGGCGCCGCCTTGCTGTGGCGATAGGTCTCGAACCCTTCGAAGCCGAGCAGCGCCAGCGGCACCACCTCGAGCGCGGAGAACACGGCGCCCACCGCGATCACGCTGGTCGGCGTGCCGCTCCAGTAGAGGTGGTGTAGCGTGCCGAGGATGCCGCCAGTGAGGAAGATGATAGTGGCGAACAACACCGCGCCGGTGGCGACACGCGCGCGCACCAGGCCGAGCTTGACGAACAGCAGGGCGATCACCGCGGTGGCGAAGACTTCGAAGAAGCCTTCGACCCACAGATGCACGACCCACCAGCGCCAGTATTCGACCATCGACAGGCTGGTGTGCTGGCCCCAGGTCAGGCCCGCGCCATAGAACAGCCCGATCGCGACGGTCGACAGGAACAGGATCACCACCAGTGTCTGGGATTCCGACTTCTGCCGCAGGGCCGGCCATAGCGCGCGGCCGACCAGCACCAGCCAGATGCCGAGGCCGGCGAACAGCAGGATCTGCCAGAAGCGGCCGAGGTCGACATACTCATAGCCCTGGTGACCGAACCAGAAATTGATGTCGAGGCCCATCTTCTGCTGCACGGCGAACCACTCGCCGGCCATCGAGCCGACCACCACGATCAGGAGCGCGCCATAGAGCAGGTTGGCGCCGAGCTTCTGGAACCTGGGCTCGTGGCCGGAGATCGCCGGCGCAATGTAGAGGCCGGTCGCCAGCCACGCCGTCGCGATCCAGAACACCGCGAGCTGCGTGTGCCAGGTGCGCGTGACCGCATAGGGCAGGTAGTCGGCGATCGGGAAGCCGTAGAAGTCCTGGCCCTCCACCGCATAGTGCGCGGTCAGGGCGCCAAGGCCGATCTGCACCAGGAACAGCGCAATGACCGTGGCGAAATACTTCGCCGTGGCGCGCATCGACGGTGTCGGCTTCAGGCTCGCCAGCGGATCGGTCGCCGGCACCTTGGCATGCGGCTGATTGGCGTTGGTCACGGCATGATACCAGACCAGCGCGCCCACGCCCGCAATCAGCAGGATGACGCTGAGCACCGACCACACCACCGAGCCGGTGGTCGGCGCATGGCCGAGCAGCGGCTCATGCGGCCAATTGTTGGTGTAGGTGATGCCCGGATCGCCCGGCCGCTCCGCCGCGCTGGCCCACGAGGTCCAGAAGAAGAAGGCCGTCATCGCTTGGCGGCGCGCGGTCTCCGGCATGGCGTTCTCCGGCATCGCGTATTGCTCACGCAGCGTGCCCAGCGCCGGCGCATCGCCGAACAGGTCGACATAGTGGCTTGCCACGCTCTTGATAGCGGCCGCGCGGTCGACGGAGACGATGAGATCGCCGGTAGCCGCATCGTAGCCGTTGGTCGCCATTTCCTGCTTCAGGCGCGCTTTCAGCGCGGCCTGCTTCTCCGCATGCAGGTCGGCGAACCGCATGCCGAATTCCGCTTGGCTCCAGCCGTCGAGCAGCGCCACCGATTCGCGGTGCAGCCAATCGGCCGACCAATCGGGCGCCAGGTAGGCGCCATGGCCCCAGATCGAGCCGAGCTGCATGCCGCCGGCCGACTGCCAGGCCTGCCGGCCGGTGTCGACGTCGGCACCGGTGAACAGGACCGTGCCGTCCTCGCTGACGACGCGCGCCGGAACCGGCGGCGCCTGCACGTAAATCTCGCGACCCAGGAGCCCCAGGACTCCGAAAGAGCTGAGCATGACGAGGGTCAGAATCAGCCAGAGCTTTCTTGTGTTGGCCATGATCGTCTCCAATACCGCCGGCGCGACAGCAACCGGCTCCGCCGATTGGAGAAGGCTGTAATCGCTCCGGCGAAAGGACGAAATTCGGGATTGCCCCTACGGGGTTCTACCTAGGCCACGCGGCATAGCGGCGGAATTGGCGGAATTGAGCTATATGGATATAGTCTGCGCGGGGGCTCCGGCCGGGGCCGCCGATGATGGAAAACAATGACCGACTCGAGCGACAAGGCCGGCGAACCGATCATCCGCAGCGTCCTGCAGGAGCGGGAGGCGCGCCTGCAATCCATTCTGGAGACGGCGCCGGACGCCATCATCGTCATCGACGACCACGGGTTGATCGAATCCTACAGCTCCGCCGCCGAGCGGCTGTTCGGCTTCACCGCCGACGAGGCGATCGGCCGCAACGTCAACATCCTGATGCCGTCGCCCTACCGCGAGCGGCACGACGGCTACCTGCAACACTACCTCGATACCGGCGAGCGCCGGATCATCGGCATCGGCCGGGTCGTCGTCGGACAGCGCAAGGACGGCAACACCTTTCCGATGGAGCTTGCGGTCGGCGAGGTCGTGGCCAACGGTCGGCGGCTGTTCACGGGTTTCATCCGGGATTTGACCGAGCGCCAGCTACACGAGAGCCGCATGCAGGAACTGCAGTCGGAGCTCTTGCACATGTCACGGCTGAGCGATGTCGGGCAGATGGCGTCGGCGATCGCGCACGAGCTCAACCAGCCCTTGACGGCCATTCTCAACTATGTTCAGGCCGCGCGCCGGATGCTGCAGAGCAAGGGCCTGGAAATTCCCCCAAAGGCGGCCGATGCGATGGACAAAGCGGTCGGTCAGGCTTCTCGCGCCAGCGCAATCGTGCAGAACCTCCGCAACTTCATCCAGAAAGGCGACACGGAGCGGCGGATCGAGGATCTCAACAAGGTCGTCGGCGAAGCAACTGCGCTCGGCCTCGTGGGCGCCAAGGAAACCGGTGTCTCCGTACGAGTCGATCTCAGTGCCGCCCCCTTGTCGGTCTTCATCGACAAGATCCAGATCCAGCAGGTCGTCTTCAATCTCGTCCGCAACAGCATTGAAGCCATGACGGAGGGCCCGCCACCGCGGCATATGCTGGTCTCGACCGTCCCCATGGAGTCTGGCACCGATGGAACGTTGGCGGAGGTCGCCGTCTCTGATACCGGCCCGGGCCTTGCGCCGGAGATCCAGGCCCAGCTGTTCCAGCCGTTCCAGACCACCAAGGCAAAGGGCATGGGGCTGGGCCTGTCGATTTGCCGATCGATCATCGACGCCCATGGTGGCCGACTGCACGCGACCCCGAACGCCGAACGCGGCGTCACCTTCCGCTTTACAATTCCTTTGGCAGATCAGGATGGTCATGATGCCGGCAGATAGGCTGGTCTTTATCGTGGACGATGACGAGGCGGTGCGCGATTCGCTGCAGCTGCTGCTCGAATCCGCCGGCCACGCGGTTCAGGCCTTTGAGGCGGCGCGGGATGCTCTGGAGTCCTGCAGGGCGCGGCTGCCGGCCTGCATCGTCACCGACGTGCGCATGCCGGAGATGGACGGCCTCGAATTCCAGGAGAAACTGGCGGCCCGCGGAATTCACGTTCCCGTGATCGTGATGACCGGCCATGCCGACGTGCCGCTCGCAGTCCGGGCCATGAAGGCTGGCGCGGTCGATTTCATCGAAAAGCCGTTTGGCGACGACGCAATCCTCGGCAGCATCGAGGGCGCCTTGAAGCGCAAGCCGCAGGCCATCGACCCGGCCTTGGTGGAGCGTCTCGAGTCCCTGACGCCGCGGGAACGAGAGGTGCTGGAGCTGCTGGTGATCGGCCATCCGAACAAGGTGATCGCCCACCGGCTCGATATCAGCCCGCGCACGGTTGAGATCCACCGCGCCCACGTCATGGAAAAGATGAAGGCGAAGAGCCTGCCGGAACTCGTGCGCAGCGCCATGCAGGCCGGTGTGACGCCGCAGGTCTAGCCGCGCAAGGATGCTATTGCGATGGCCTGGTCCGCGGGGGCGGCGCGGCCGTTCTTGCGGGCGAGTGCGGCGCTGACGGCGCGGATGAGCGCGGTTTCCTCGACCGGCCGCTCGATATAGGCGAAGGCGCCCACCGCCAGGGCCGCTGCTTTGGTCGCGGCATCGCCTCCGCCGACGATGAAGATGACCGGCATGGTCGCGCCGCGCCGCCACAAGGTGGCGACAAGCTCCAGCCCATCCGCAATCGCCCGGTTGTAGCCAAGCACCAGGCAACCCGTTCGGGGGAAGTTTCCCTCCGACAAGAATTCGGCGGCATTCCGGAAATCCCGGACCGGCATGCCGTGGGACTCGAGCAGGACCTTGAGCGAATCGCGGACCACGTCATCCTCGTCGATGAGGAAAATCTGCTGGTCATTGGGTGCAAGCACTTCATATCTCCGCGCCGCATGGGGACGCGACGTTCTGGAAATATAGGAGGTTCCTCAAACCGGCGAGTATCCGGAACTTCCCTTATTGAGCAATGCGAAGCACCGCCTGCGGCGGGCGGTCACATCCGTTCCACTACGTAGGGATATCTCCGAATTTTGCGGCCACCGCGAGCATGGCAATGTCCGGCCCGAAGAACGCGGTGGCCGCGTTCGATCTCGGAACGGATACTCGATGCGCACCAATTCGCGGACGGCGAGCGTGCTGGCATTCGCGCCGGCCCTCGGCATCAGCCTCGGTGCTTCCGCGGCGATCGCCGACGATGGACACGGCGGCGGCACGCATCCTCACCTGCAGATGGATGGCATCGCGGATGTGGTGCGCGCGCCGACCGATCTGCCGCCACCGCTTGCGGAGCGCGGTCCGGAGAACATCCGCATCGACATGAAGACGATCGAGGTCACCGGCCAACTTGACGACGGCACGACCTACCATTACTGGACCTTCGACGGCAAGGTGCCTGGTCCGTTCGTGCGCGTGCGCGTCGGCGACACGGTCGAGGTTCACCTGAAAAACGCCGACGACAGCGTCCTGATGCACAATGTCGACTTCCACGCCGTGACCGGGCCCGGCGGCGGCGGCGTGGCGACCCAGGCTGCGCCTGGCGAGAAGAAGGGCTTCGTCTTCAAGGCGCTGAACCCCGGCCTCTATGTCTATCACTGCGCGACGCCGCCGGTGGCGCAGCACATCGCGGGCGGCATGTATGGCCTGATCCTGGTCGAGCCGGAAGGCGGATTGCCCAAGGTGGATCGCGAATTCTACGTCATGCAGGGCGAGCTCTACACCGAGGAAGTATTCGGCACCAAGGGCGAGCTGACCGACAGCTACGACAAGCTGATCGGCGAGCGGCCGGAATACTTCCTCTTCAATGGCGCTGTCGGCGCCCTCGTCAACCAACAGCCGCTGCAGGCCAAGGTCGGCGAAACCGTCCGGATCTACTTCGGCGTGGGTGGCCCGAACGCGACCTCGTCCTTCCATGTCATCGGCGAGATATTCGACAAGGTGTACAGCTTGGCCGACATGACCTCGCCACCGCTGCGCAACGTGCAGACCATCACGGTTCCGCCGGGAGGTGCCGCGGCGGTCGAGTTCAAGCTGGACGTGCCGGGCAAGTTCATTCTGGTCGACCATGCTCTGTCGCCGCTGGAAAAGGGCTTGGTCGGCATCCTCAACGTCGAGGGGCCGGAGAATCCGGAGGTTTACAAAGTCATCCCATCGCAAGCGGCGCAGGCGGAATAGGTACAACCAGGGGTGCTGCTTGCGCCCCGAAGACGGTCGCGTTCGACCATCCGAGCTGCAGTCTCCGCCAGTGCCATATCGGTGCTGGCGGAGACCAGCTCGTTGTTTTTGGTGAGCCTTCCACTCTGCTGGAGTTCGTTCGATCAAGCAAACGGGGAAAGGCCAAGTAATGTTACCGAACTCTTGCTACGGGGATAATGCAGTGACGCAGGATCCATCGCTCACAAATCAGGCCGCGGTCATCGCTTCGGGTGAAGTGGCAGCCTCAGATGATGTTTTTCCGCTTGGACAGGGACACTCATCCAAGGCGCTCGTACCGAAGCGGGTGCCTTCGGAAACGATACACATTGCTTGGCTGGAGGTCCTCGAAACGGGAGTGGCGGAACTGGATGCTTGGCACAGGCTGCTCATCAACGAGTGCAATCGGCTGCTCGGGCTGATTGATCAGGGTGCTCCTTGGCTGCGGATTGTCGCGGCGGCCGCTTTGCTTGCCGCAAAGCTCATGGATCATTTCCGGTTCGAAGAGGAGATGATGGAGCGGAATGGCTTCCCGAGGCGAGACACCCATGCCGCAGAGCACAGAAGGATCGAATCTCTGCTCACCGATTTGATTGTGTGCATCAAGGAAGTGGATGGCTCGCAGGAAGAGCACCTCATGCTCCCGGCCGCGTTCAAATCGATTCTGATCGATGTGATGGTGCGACATGATCTCGACTACCGGTCTCATCTGCTTCACCAGTTGGGTCGTTGACGCCCAGCCTGCCATTGAGAGCGATCCGGTATGATGCCGGCTGGAACGCGGAGCGCGCAGCGTCCACCGCCGGCCGGCTCTGCGAATGCGAGCATGTCGACGGCGAGCATGTGAAATATTGTCGCCTACATGCAGAACTGAGCGGCATATCGTCGCTGTCGAGGCGCACCGCCCGTGTTCTTTCGGGCTTAAAGCCGCTGTCAACGAGAACTGAATAACGTAATCTCAGCACGTGCTTGGAGGTCGAGTTCATGCGATTTGGGAATCTCAAGATCGGTCGCCGGATGGGCCTGGTGGTCGTACTGTCCGTTATCGGGACGCTCTTGGTGGGTGTTGTCGACGCTTGGCGGACACGCGCAATGCTGCTCGAGGACCGTCAGGTGAAGACCCAGCACGTGGTCGAGATTGCCCACGGCATCATCACCTCTTACCACAAACTCGCCGGCTCGATGGGCGAGGAGGCAGCGCAGAAGGCAGCCTTGGCGGAACTTGCCACCTTGCGCTATGGCGGTCAGGAATACTTCTGGGTCAACGACATGACACCGCGGATGGTGATGCATCCGATGAAGCCAGAGCTCAACGGCAAGGAGCTCGGCGGCATGGCAGATCCCAACGGCAAGCATCTGTTCGTAGAGTTCGTTGAAACTGTCAAGCGCAGCGGCGCCGGTTTCGTCGACTACATGTGGCCCAAGCCCGGCAGCGACGCCCCCGTCGCGAAGATCTCCTATGTCCAGGGCTTCGAGCCGTGGGGCTGGGTGATCGGCTCCGGCATCTACCTCGATGATGTCGACGCCATCTTTTGGCGGATCGTGACGACTCAAGGCGGCATTCTGCTCGGCATCGTGGTCCTGATCGGCTTGGCTTCGACCTTCATCGCGCGCACAATCACGCGCCCGCTCGCCGATGCTACGGACAAGATGGTGCGGTTGGCGCAGGGCGACAAATCCATCTCGGTCGAGAACACCGAACTCAAGAGTGAGATCGGCGACTTGGCGCGCGCGCTGGCGGTGTTCAGGCAGAATGCCTTGGAGATGGACCGCCTCGCCGCCGAGCGCGCCGACCAGGAGAAGCGCGCTGCGGCGGACAAGCGCACGGCGATGCTCGCTCTAGCGGATTCGTTTGAACAGACGGTGCGCGGCGTGGTCTCGCAGGTTTCCGCCGCGTCGACGGAGATGCGCGCCTCGGCCGAAACCATGGCGCACACGACCCAGGATACCAGCGAGCGTGCCAGCGCAATGTCCGGTGCGGCCAATATCGCCTTCAACAACACGCAATCGGTTGCTGCGGCGACCGAGGAGCTCTCGGCCTCGATCCGCGAGATCAGCCAGCAGGTCGCCAACTCCGCCAGCACCGCCAACAGCGCCGTGCTGGAGGCCAAGCGCACCGACACCACGGTCATGGCCTTGTCAGATGCGAGCCAGCGCATCGGCGAGGTGGTGAAGCTGATCAGCGACATCGCCAGCCAGACGAACCTACTGGCGCTCAACGCTACCATCGAAGCAGCTCGCGCCGGCGAAGCGGGCAAGGGCTTCGCGGTGGTCGCCTCCGAAGTGAAGAACCTCGCCAACCAAACTGCCAAGGCGACGGAGGACATATCCGCGCAGATTGCAGGCATGCAAACAGCGACCGGCGAAGCCGTCGGCGCGATCAAGGCCATCACTGAAACCATCGGCCGCATCGACCAGATCGCCGCAACCATTGCCGCCGCGGTCGAACAACAGGGCGCGGCAACCCAGGAGATCTCCCGCAGTGTGCAGCAAGCTGCTGGCGGGGCGCGCGATGTTTCGGACAACGTCTCAGTTGTCTCCAAATCGGTTGAGGAGACCGGCCGGATGGCTGATGGTCTGCTCGAATCCGCGTCGGAACTCTCCCGGCAGGCCGAGCTCATGAATCGTGAAGTCGGCAACTTCCTGGCGCGAGTGCGGGCGGGCTAAGAAGCGAGACGCCGGTGCTATTGCGATCACAAGTTCAGAGCAATCGCCGGCATCCAGACAATTATTGAAGCCAGCAATTTGGATCCGATTCGGTAATTCAGCTCGTTGTTCACAACTTGCGCGCAGACGACGAACACAGCCAAAGCAAATCAAGGTCCGGCGATGCGCTTTCAGTTGGACGCCACAGTTCTGGTGAAGCGAGAAAGTACAACTCAGTGGATAAGGCTTCTCCCGGTGTCCCAGGGACCACAATATCCAGGGTGCCCTTCCCAGGCCGGCGCTTATCTGAATACGCGGCTGGCAGCTCGCGACATTGTTCACATGCTCTATCGAATTCGAAACAACTGGGTTCATGGTGGTGACGTAGGACATTCATTTGGTTCGAAGACATTGAGCGCGATGCCCGTCGCTCAGGTCATACAAGAGCTCGCTCAATCTACGGTGAGATGTTGCGCGTCCTCACGAGGGCTGACGAGGACATAGACTGGTTTGCATTGGAAACGACAAGAAAACACTAAGACGGTGAACCGGCTGCGTCGACCCTGCCGGCGGACTTTGTGCTGCGTTGGCCCTCGCTCCACGCGCGAAGGTGTCTCTTGGCCGATCATGCAAGACTCACTGTTGGGACAATGATCGTGTTAGATCTGACGTCGACCGACTGTGCCGACTTTTGTGCCGAGGCCAATCGCCTTTCACTGCGCCCCATGCGCTGACGGCGCTCGTCACCTTATTGAAAAAACGGTGGAATCTCGTGTTATTGGGGTTGCCACGGAGTCCGGCAGCAGGTTTGCTAAACCGTTATAGGGCCTTAAAGCCCTATCGGGGGTTCGAATCCCCCTCTCTCTCCACCAACATTTCAAAATCAAGCACTTGCTACGCTGATGTCCTTCCAGGACCTCGCACGTGTGCCGACTCTTGTGCCGGCCTGTTCCATAAGCGTTCGGCTGCCGTCCGCAGTTCGCGCAGTTCAAGGCTGAGATATTGCAAGGGTTCGAGTTCGAATTGAGGGGACGGTCGGATGCGAGGGCCGGGCTGCTTGAAGCACAGCGCGTATCGCTCATGCAAACCTTATGAGCGCCCGCCGTTGATCTCTCAGGCCGCCAATGCAACTGAAATCTACAGCCGCTCGGCGTCGACGCATGAATGCTTGTTTGCGGCTCAATGGGATTTCCAGCTGATCCGTCTGAAGGACAAGGCGGCGTTTGCGCAAGTCGTTCGCTACCCTGATCGTCACCGGGATGCACATCTTTGCGTCCGGATACCCGAGTTGATCGTCCCATCGCTGAGGAACAATGAAATCAATCTCGGGCGATTGCATGAATTCGACTTGGCCCTGGGCGCCGTCGATCTTGCCGCGCAGATAGCGCGCGGCCGCGGCGCCCGCGCGCGCGCCTTCGACGGCGCACCACCCGCCGGATTCGACGCCATGCAGGACGTTGCCGGCAGCGAATACCCCGCGGCAAGTCGTCC
>Ga0079218_10000570_pt1 | contig 11340 bp, 13 predicted proteins | sample NCCompost_FD_77181 | JGI IMG/M metagenome (GOLD analysis project Ga0079218, IMG submission 77181) | Agricultural soil microbial communities from Utah to study Nitrogen management - NC Compost | ecosystem: Environmental > Terrestrial > Soil > Agricultural land | place: USA: Utah | collected... | reverse complement strand
CACGAGAGCGTCGTCGCATAGAAGACGTAGGCTGGGCGGCGAGAGTTAGAGTGCAACCCAATGCACACACAAAGGTACCGCTCCGACCGTCCCCGCTGGGACCGGTGTGTGCGCATCCGTGTGTGCATTTGCCGTTCGACTGTGTGTGCATCGAAGGGGCTTCCGGTTATCTACCAGGAAGCCTTGATCATTTTAGAGCGGGAGAAGAGATTCGAACTCTCGACGTCAACCTTGGCAAGGTTGCACGCCCTCGTTTCGCGTAGTTACGAGCCGTTTCGCATTTGCAAATTCGCCGAGAAAAACGACCAAACTCGTTTCCTGTCGTTACTGCTCGTCTCACCCGACGCGACCCGTTGTGTGTGCACCGAACAGCGCGTGGAATGCGCACACAGGGGGAAACCGTTTCTAGTCGTTACCGGTCGCGCCGAGCCGTTTCGCGATTGCCGGGTGCGGCGACGGAAGCCAACAATGGCGCGCGCACCTCAGCCGCTCCGGTCACAAGGCCGCAACGGCCTGCGCTCCCAACCATGACGCCCACCGACAAGCTCGACCTCCTCACTCGACTCGACGCCTGGCTAGCGGGGGGCATCGATCGCGAGTTTCGATCCTGGCGCTACGCCGCCGTCCGCGACCAGCCGCCGGTCACCTGCGTGGCCCTCGTTCGGGCTACGAAGCCGGAGGCCCTCCGAAGGGGCTCCGGGGCCGACTTCCTCGAGGCTCTGAGCAAGGCTCTGGACGGACTCCCAACGGGTGACGCAGGCTCGCGCACCTAATGAACTACAAATGTATCACCGCCAGCTGCCTGGGACGCCGTCGCCGGGGTAGCTCTCACTGCTCCCGCTGCGAACGAGTGCTCGAGCACGTGGAGCGGGAGGTCCTGCGGGAGTCGAAAGACTCCCGCAGACTCTACATCGGCCGCGGCTATAACCTTGCCCGGCGCCACGCCGAACACGTCGAAAAGAAGGGCCTCACGCGCCTGACGGGGCTCGTCCGGTGTGACGACCCCTACCGAGCGTGTTCGCTAGAGTCGGCCGCCATCAAGAGGCTGTCATACCTGGCGAAGCTCACCAATCGCACGCCGAAGTCCCTCGGCGGGCTACGGACCGACGTGGACAACTACATCTACGTCGCGTCAGAGCCCAAGCGCGGCCGGCGCTGACCACGGACGGCTTTACCCCTGCCCGGAGACTCCTTCTTGTACGTCACACACCCTGAGTTCGCACGCGACGTTGCGGCGCTACCTCTCGAGCGCCCCGTCCCACCTACTCTCCTCCGCACGCTGAGCCTCCTGTTGGAAGTTGTCGCGGGCGATGACAGGTTCCATGGCGGGTGCTTCAACATCACCGCCATCGGTCACATGCTGCTCACGGCACAGGGCATAGCCTCTGTCCCGTGCCTCGGAGAGGTAGCCTGCAAGGAGGGCCCTTTCGACCACGCCTGGCTAGAGGTCGACGGTGCCATCTACGATTTGACCATCCAGTACCCGCTGCCTGGATGCCCTCGTCAGCCTATGGTGATTGGCGGCCTTCACATCGGGGGCGAACGACCTCGGTTTCTCTACGGCGTCGACCCCAAGTCATACGGAGGGGGTTGGGACCCACGTGGTGATCGCGCCCAGGTCGAATCGCGAACACTCCCGGAGTACCTCGACTACGTGGAGCGCATCTACATCTCGCTTTGGGACGCCGTCCGCATTCTAGGCGGGCAACTCGACTTGACCCTCCGCGAGGACGCCCTCCGGAAGACGCACGCGGCAGCTGGCTGGACAGTGAAGGCAGACAAGCCTGTGCCGAACGCCATGAGCAAGGGCTGGCTCCGAGTGCATGGGATCGGTTGGACCTAGACACGCAGCCCCAAGTCCACGAGGCTCTCGGTGCCCCCACCAGCACCGGGAGTCCACGTGGAATCTGAACTCAGCCCCTTTCAAGACGCCGTCATCCACCTCCCGCTCGAGCGCCCCCTCAAGGCCGAGGTCGTGCTCACGCTCAGTCTGCTTCACGGCCTCCTCAACCTCGACGATGCGTTCCACGGCGCTTCGTACCTGATCACGGCCATCGGACACATCCTGCTCGCCGAGCAACGCATCCCCTCGACTCCGTGCATGGGACTCGTCGGTCACAGAAACGGTCGTTTTGACCACAGCTGGCTCGAGATGAAGGGCGCTATCTACGACTTGGCGATCGAGTACCCGCGGGACGCGAGGGCGAAGCAGCCCATGGTCGTCGCCGGCCTTCACCTCGATGGCACGCGCCCCGAAATTCTCTACGGTCTGGATCCGAAGCCCTTCGAAACCCCTCCCCATCCGGACGGGGACGAGGCTCGCACCAGAAGCCTTTCGCAGTACATCGACACGGTCTCTTCCTTGGGCGCGCCCGTCTGGTCGATGCTGGCGGAGTTGGGCAGCGGTCGTAATCTTCAGCTCGACGCCGAGCAGCTTCGAAAGAAGTACGCGAAGACCCCCTGGACCCTCCGCGACAGCTTGGTACTGCATCGCAAGATGTTGAGTCACCGTGCACCCAAGCGTCCGAACTAGGGATGCGTCGGTGAGCGTCACCAATGGTCAGCGCGTGACGCTCCCTGACGCTGCCTGACACCCCCTGACAGCGCGAGCAGCGTCACACATCGTCAGCGCGTGACTCTGACTGAAAGAATCAAGACTAAAAGCGCTCGCTCGGATCGTCGAGGCATTGACCCGTGGAGATGCTGCGAGGCAGACCACGGGTCATGGATCCAGACGACCTCTATGCGAAGCCGACGATCACCTCGACGGATCTAGAGTTCGAGCGCGACGTCGCCGCCCTTCCTCTCGAACGCCCCGTCCCGTCCGCCGTAGTCCGCACACTGAGTCTCTTGTTGGAAGTCCTGTTGAACGACAAGTTCAACAACAACCCCTACGAGGTCAACGCCATGGGGCACGTGCTGCTGACCGCGCAGGGAATTGCCTCGGCCCCCTGCTTGGGCGAGGTCGGATTCGAGCACTGTCCCTACGAGCATGCTTGGCTAGAGATCGACGGCGCCATCTACGACCTGGCGATCGACGTCCGACCACGGCATCTCGAGTTTCTGCTGCCGTCAGCACCGATGGTGATCGCCGGCCTTCACCTCGACGGCGAGCCGCATGGCCTTCTCTATGGCATCGACCCCGATTCCTATGGTGGCGGCTTGACGCCGCATGCCCTTCGGTCCTTTGCCGAGCCACGCACCTTGCCGGAGTACTTCGACTTCCAGAAAGGGCTCTACCTCTCGCTCTGGGAAACCCTGGAGCTGCTGAGCGAGTACCTCGACCTCTCCCTCGATGAGGCGACCATTCGAAAAGCTCACGCCGACACCCGCTGGACGGTGCGTGCCGACAAGCAGGTGCCGAAGGCGCTAGCAAAGCATTGGCGCTGGACTGCTGGGTTCAGGGAGGGCGCATGACCGATCCCCACATGGCGCCGCCCGAGGTCTTGCGCGAGTGGGAACTCGTCGAGTGCCTCGGTGAGGGGGGCTTTGCCACCGTGTGGCGAGCCGAACGGCGCAGCGACCACGAGCCGAAGGCGCTCAAGTTCCTCCGCGCCGAGCACCGCGGCAAGCTCTCGCTCCTCAACGAGTGGGACGCGCTCAACAAGGCTCGACACCCGAACGTCGTCTGCGCAGAGGAGGCCGGCGCGAACTTCCTGGTGATGGACTTGCTGGAGGGGCCCACGCTCGCCGACGAGATCCGGTCCGAGAAGCTCTGGCCGCTCGCGCAGACGGTCGAGCTTGTCGGTCAGCTCTGCGACGCCCTCGGTGCCGTACACGACGCCGGCCTCGTTCACCACGACGTTAACCCGAACAACGTCATCCTCGCAGCGCGCCCCATGCTCGTCGACTTCGGTTGCGTCACGCCGATCGGGCATCGTCACCCCAACGAGGATCGGCACCCCCAGTGGCTCTCCCCCGAAGCCAATCAGAGGCAGCCCGCCTCCCCCACCGACGACCTCTGGCCTCTTCCTCTACTGGCGCTAGCCATGCTCACGGGGATGTCACCCGTCGCTGGCGACCCGGAGGAGATCTGGAGCGAGCTGCTCAGCTATGATGGCTTCGACACGCCGAAGGATCCAAACCTCCCCAAGGGCTTCGGACGCTGGTGGCGCAAGGCTACCCACCCCGAGCCGGAGAAGCGCTACCGGACGGCAGAGAGCCTGAAGCGCTCGCTGCTCGCCCTCGCATGACTATCGCGGGGAGCGGCCTCGCGCCCTACTCGTCATGTCTCCCGCTTTGGCGGGGAGCGGCCTTATGTGCTCTCCTGCTTCGGGGTCTCCCACTCGAGGCGGGGAGCTGCCTGGTCGACGGCTTACCTGGATATTGTGTCTCCCACTGTGGCGGGGAGCTGCCCTTGCCATCCGTTCGGATGTCTCCCACTATGGCGGGGAACAGCCTCACGGATCATGGCCCTGTCTCCCTCTATGGCGGGGAGCTGCCCTGTGCTGACGACTAGTGTCCAGCGTCCCCCTCTCTTTAGGCGGGGGGCTGCCTCCGGAAGACCACGACGATCGATCCCCCCGCGGCGGCTTGGAGGCTCGAGCGCCGGGGCTCCAGATCCTCGAGCACCTTCGTCTGCTCGCGAGTAGGCACGCCGTACATGAGTAGTGTGTTCTCGCTGCCGTCGTAAGGAAGGCTGTCCTCTCGGGTCCACCAGCGCGCTGGGTAGCCAGTGACGGAAGTGACGAGACGGGGCACGTCCTCCCGCTCGAGCAACTCTTCAACCGGCATCGAGAGGGCGATCCCTCGCGAGTCCTCGAGTGCCTGACAGGCGTCGTCGGCGAAGGTGATGGCTCGGGCAATGCGCTCGTCGCGCGTACCTTCAAAATCGTCTCGCGTGAGCGACCACTCGAGGAAGAAGGCGCAGTTCCAAGGGAGGCTGTGACGGTAGTCCGTGCGCTTCATGCCCCGCGGAGGTACCCCGGGCGCGCCGCGCGACGGTCGTCCCATCTCCCTCTATCTGAGGCGGGGCTCGCGCTTCTGATCGCTCCGGTCTCCCACTCTGGCGGGGAGCTGCCTCGCTTGAACCGTAGCGTGCCCGAGCAATACGGCACTCGCTACAGCGTCTCCCTCTGTGGCGGGGAGCGGCCTCCCGTGCTCGATCCTCACTCACGGCACGCAGTACCCGACGCGAGAGCCGTCGGGACCGTCTCCCGACCATTGGGGGCTCGGAAGGTCATCGCAACCCTTCGTTGCGCCTTCCCAGTCGCAGACTTTCGAGCAGCGCATGCCGAGCGAAGTGCAAAGTCCAGTAAAGGTCTTCGTCCCCTCTGGAACATCAACCCTCTGGAAGTTGGGGTCGCACTTTGCCTTCAAGTTCGACTCCTGGTCCTTGTTCTTCGACTTTTCGAATCCATACCAAGCGGCGACGGGCGCTGGGGGCTCGGGTCTCGCCGCTGGTTGGTTCCTAGCACGTGGCACTGGCTGACTGGGGGCCGCCCCCGGTCGAGGCGCATCTCCTGGCTCACTGGGCGCCGCCGGATTGTTCCTGGTTACTGTTTGCGCGGGGGCCCCCTCGTAGGGGCGATTAGCTCGGCAGTCGCTCAAGAGGCCGAAGATACCTCCGTCGTCGGCAGGGGTCCCGTTGGCTACTCTGCGCCTGGCTTCGCTCCACGCGCTGCGCGCTTTTCGGTGATCATCCAATGCCGCCGTGGGGTCCGGAATGGCCTGCGCCAGGATCGTCACCAATCCACCAACCAGTGCAACGTAGGCCTCGGTCTTCGCACTATCACCTTCCTCCTTCGTTGCCACCAGAAAGCTCGAAACGGTGGTGACGGAACCCGCTGCGATCGTGGTTCCCAGGCGGAAGTAGTTGTTCGTCTGGGCGCTGCTGCGAAGCTTGTTGAGGTGAGAGCCACAGCTACGAGCTTCCTGCTCGTTGACGGCTCTCTCGTGCTTGAAGATGTCAGCGTCGTTCACCCCAACGATGTCCGGCAAGGTTGCGATGCAGCCTTGAAGAAGCGAGGTGCAGAACGTCAACGCGCACAATGCATGTGTAGAGTTAGGCATCACTCAAACAGTAACACCCTCTCCCTAATGGACTTCCAGTTTTCAGCGACGGGATGCTCCGTTGCATTTGAGGCTGCGAGAGTTGCCCGCGCCTGCTGATGAGTTTGATGACCTGTCCTCTCGAGAGGACACTGCTTCGCAACCGTTGGCGCGTCCCATCATCACCGTCTCCCACTCCAGGCGGGGAGCTGCCCTCTTGATCAGTCGGTTTCCCTCTCGAGACGGGGAACAGCCTTCGTTCACGCGCGCATGCTGTCTCCCTCTTCTTGGCGGGGAGCTGCCTTGCATCATCGTTCGTGACCTTCGGTCTCCCTCTCCAGGCGGGGAACTGCCTGCCCGTAAAACCAGATCCAGTCTCCCTCTTCTTGGCGGGGAGCCGCCTTGCGACGCACGGAAAAGCTGCTTGCTCCGATGTTGCTCTACCCGTCTCCCTCTTCCTGGCGGGGAGCTGCCTTGCGACGCCAGTCCCACGGCGCGTGTCAGGGAGTCCTCGTCTCCCACTCTGGCGGGGAGCCGCCTTTGGTGTAGCGCCCAGGGATGGCTTGCTACGTCGATGCCCTTGGTAACTACGGCTGGGTCCTCCGCGGCCACCGCGTTCGCAACTGCCATCTCATCGCCGACTCGCTCGACGAGCTGCATGCCATGGCCGTTGCCATCGGCATGAAACGGTCTTGGTACCAGCCCACGTCGAGCCCGCATTACGATCTGACGGAGCCGCGTCGGGCGCACGCGGTGGAGTTGGGGGCCGTCGAGCTGGATCGGAGGACGTTCGTCGGCAAGCTCAGGGAGCTGCGCAGCCGCTGAGCCTTCTATCTCCGACTTTGCGCCGAGCGCACTCCTCCACGCCGCCTCGCTAGAGGGCCGAATCCGCGACCAAGTGTCTCCCTCTTTCGGGCGGGGAGCGGCCTCCTGCACGCTGTTTTCGTGTCGCCCCCTCTGGCGGGGAGCTGGCTCACGACCGCAATGCTGACCTCGTCTCCCTCTAAGGCGGGGAGCTGCCTCTGCCGTCCGTTCGGTGGTCGCAGCGCATTCGTCTCCCACTGCGGCGGGAGCTGCCCTTGGTGGTAGCCATGATCCGATCTCCCTCTTCTTGGCGGGGAGCTGCCTTCGGCTGCGTCGCGCGGGACGCGGGGTGTGGGTCTTCCCTCTTCGTGGCGGGGAGCTGCCTTCGGCATGTCAGATTGCACTCAAGGCGGGAAACTGCCTCTTCACGATGCTAGGCCGCGTTCGTCGACCTTCCCGCCATCGTGGCGGGTCTCCCGCTTCCAGGCGGGGAACTGCCTTCCGGGGAACTGCCTTGCGACAGCTTGTGCTCGAGGCGAAGGAGTCTCCCTCTCAAGGCGGGGAACTGCCTCGCATCACTTGAAGACCTGCTCGCGCTCCAGCACCGTGTTCTTCACGTCTCCCCCTTCGTGGCGGGGAGCTGCCTTGCGAACACTGCCAGGGAATTGCGGATGCACGGCGATGCGTTTCCCTCTCTAGGCGGGGAACTGCCTCGCGACACTCCGACACCCGCTCGCGCCCCGCCGCTCGGAATATGGACGCACCGGTACTGTCTCCCTCTCGAGGCGGGGAACGGCCTTGCGAAGCCGCGTGAACTCCCGAGCTTCCTTCCGGCGGCTCCTGTCTCCCTCTCTAGGCGGGGAGCTGCCCTTGCGACATGATGAACCGCCATCACCATGGCACCAAAGTTCACGTCGTCTCCCACTCGAGGCGGGGAACGGCCTTGCGAAGCCCTCCGATGGCTCGGCGTACCTCAGCAACAAGGCGCTGTCTCCCACTCGAGGCGGGGAGCTGCCTTGCGACATCAGGCGGGGAACTGCCTTGCGACGCCTGACTTGCGTTCTCCTGTTTCCCTCTCTAGGCGGGGAACTGCCTTGCGACGCTTGTCGAAAATGTTGGCTGCCGCTCGCCGTGGGGAATTCGTTTCCCTCTCTAGGCGGGGAACAGCCTTGCGACGCTTGAGAAGCGCCGCGCCATCGTGCTCACGCACCACCTGACGTTTCCCTCTTCAGGCGGGGAACTGCCTTGCGACGCCGGCATAGTCGAACGACACGCAGTCGTCCGGCTGGTGCGTCTCCCTCTCAAGGCGGGGAGCGGCCTTTGCGTGACCCCGACGACTTCCTGTTCGTATCGAGGGTGTGATCAGGGGCACAGGAGGCAGCTCCGCGCCAAAGAATAGAAGAGGGAAGACGTCTCCCACTCGAGGCGGGGAGCGGCCTCGGCATGGCTGCACTGCGACCGTTTCCCTCTCTTTAGGCGGGGAACTGCCTTGCGGCACTTGCGCATGTTTCGCGGCGGGGTCGTCGTGAGACCGTTTCCCTCTCAAGGCGGGGAACTGCCTTGCGACGCCAACGAGCCCGTGCGCGGCGCCACCACGTTCATCGATGTTTCCCTCTTCAGGCGGGGAACTGCCTTGCGACGCCTTTTGTGGGCTCACGCATGAGCCTCACCGACGATGGTTTCCCTCTTCAGGCGGGGAACTGCCTTCCGACGCTGTCTGACCAGCGGACGACCGGTGCGTTGGGTCTGCCTTGGCTGATCCCCAGTCTCCCTCTCAAAAAGCGGGGAGCTGCTCGCGGTTCATGGCTTGGATGTCTCCCTCTCGAAAGCGGGGAGCTGCTTCGCGCGACCTCGACTGATACTGACTGAGGTACTGGCACTGCTCGTGTCTCCCTCTCAAAGCGGGGAGCCGCTTCGCACGACCGTACCGTCCACCACCGGTTGACAACCGTCGCCTTCCCCAAGCGTGCGCACAGTAGGCGCCCCCTTTGCGCCGGCCTCCGTCTCGAGGCGGCTTTCAGGCTCACTGCGCCCGTGTCTCCCTCTTGGCGGGAAGCTGCTTTCGCGAGACAGAGACGCCGTTGGAGATCCTTCGACGCTTCCCTTGTCTTGCTGCCATCTTGCTGCTTGCTGCCATCTTGCTGCGCTCGCAGCGTAGACCTAGCTCCATCCATCTCCCTCTCAAGGCGGGGAACTGCCTTACGTACTCGAGCAGATCTGCGTGGGGTCTCCCTCTCCAGGGCGGGGAACTGCCCGCGTTGATTGTACTTGTCTCCGTCTCGCCACCGCGGCATGTCTCCCTCTTGAGGCGGGGAACTGCCTTCCGACGCACGAAGCGCGCCGTGGAAAAGGCGCAGGAGAGCATGTTTCCCTCTCCAGGCGGGGAACTGCCTTGCGACGCACGTTATCGACGGCGCGTTCGGGTGGTTGATCACACGGAGTCTCCCTCTCCAAGCGGGGAGCGGCTTCGCACGACGCGCGATGCCGCACGTGTCCGCCACGTGCCGAGTGGTCTCCCTCTCCAAGCGGGGAGCGGCTTCGCACGACAAGGAGAGTCACGTGGCCATCCGCTTTAGACAAACCGTCTCCCTCTCCAAGCGGGGAGCGGCTTCGCACGACCAGCACACGAGAGCGGACCAGAATCCGCGCGCTACGTCTCCCTCTCCAAGCGGGGAGCGGCTTCGCACGACCTGGGAGGACGTCGCTTCCGTCGCTTTGCGGTTGCTATAGTCTCCCTCTCCAAGCGGGGAGCGGCTTCGCACGACCAGCGCGCTACAAATTGCTAAGTTGTCAAAGACCTGCAAAGCGCTTTGCGAGCGCCCTCCCCCCGGCTCGGCCAGGGTTCGACCATATCAGCAGACTACTCCGCTGCGCTATCCAGACTTTCCCCACGACTACCGCGGGATACCCGTTTGCGAGCGCCCCGGGCTGGCTTCGCCCCACCGGACCGCTCGCGCTTCTTTGCCGGCTTTTGCTTTTGCACACCGCCGCCGCCAAAGGCGCGCTCCCAGAGGTGCCGAGCGGCATTGACGTCTTGGTCGTAGCTGCGCTTGCACTTGCCGCACTCGAGGGCTGGCGTGAGACTCTCGCCCGGTGGGGTCAGTGACATGCCGCCGCACCCGTAGTGCTCGTTGCTGGCGCCAGCGGCCGACTTCTCTTCGAGGTCAGGTCCGAATTTCTCGCCGAGCGCGTTGGTGAAGGCGTAGATGCCGGCAAATTGCCGGACCGCGCTCGCGTTCTCTTCGCGTGGCGAGCGCGAGTCGTTCTCGTATTTGGGGGCTTTGGCGGTGCGGCTCTTGTCCCACTTCTCGATGACGATCTTACCGTAGCGTCGGCCCCACTCGGCCGCCTTCCTTCGGTAGATTTCCCGCCGGTGGAGCCGGAGCTTGTCTTGGCTGTGCCGTGCCCAGTTGACGAGGTGGCGGTCTTTGGCTCGCCACGTCTCGAGAAAGAGGGCCATCCGAGCGTCATCGGACCTGACCCCCTTGGACTTTGCCCACTGCGAGAAGATCTCGAAACTCGCAAACAGGTCCTCTTTGCGGTCGAGTCGGTGCTCCCTCCACCTTCTGAGCAGCTTCGTGGTGGCGTCGCGCTCCAAGTACCGATCACGCAGGACGTTGGCGACCTTGGCGAGCCGCTCGTGACCGCGCCACCGCGTCATGTACGTCTTGATGTGGTCGATGGTCTTCAGGTCCGTGCGCAGCCGCTCCGGCATGACGGCCCGCAATAGGGGCAGCAGCGCCTTCTTCTCCGCGGCGGGCTGGTCACCGAGCCACGCGATGACTTGGTCGCGCGCCGCGTCGAAGTGCTCGTCGGAGTAGCCGATGAGCCGTTGCGAGAGGCGCTCGGTCTCTAGGAGCTTTTGGTCGAGCAGGACGTGCCCCCACGTCGTGCCGTCCCACGTGGTGGCGACGCGAATGTTGCCGTCGGGCATGACACGCCAGCCGAAGTTGACGGCGAGCCGCTCGTTGGAGACGAGCCCCTCGCGCCGGATGGCGAACGCCTCCGATTCCATGACGAACTGCAGCTCACACTCCATGTCGTAGCCGACGCGGTCGACCTTCAAGAAGGCCCATTTGATGAGGCCGTCCTCCGGCAGCGGCCGGTGCAGAACGCCGCGAACGTCTAGGTAGACGGCATCCTTGATGTGCCCGGAGAGCTTGATCCTGGCCGTCACGATCTTGCGGTAGGGCCGCAGCTCGGGGTTTTTCTCGAACTTCTTTGCGCGGGCCGCGCGCTCCTTGGCGTGCAAGTCGACGGGGCGCGAGTGGCTCGGGTGGAACTCGTCCGACTTGTTCTTCCGCAGCGGCACGTCGGCGCGGATCTCCAACTTCAGCTTTTCGTCTTGGCCGCTCAGGGCCCGTTCGACCGTGAGGCCCTTCTCCCCGGTGAGCTGGATACCAATTCTGCCCGTGTGGTCCCAGTGCTTCTGTCGGAGGTCCCCGCCGCGGGCGTCCCTCTTGGCGCGGTTGACAGCCTCTTCAACGGCCAAGTACGTGCCCGTGTTGCAGGCCGTCGTCGCGCGCGCAGCTCGGCAGGCGTGCT
>Ga0079218_10000569_pt1 | contig 11345 bp, 7 predicted proteins | sample NCCompost_FD_77181 | JGI IMG/M metagenome (GOLD analysis project Ga0079218, IMG submission 77181) | Agricultural soil microbial communities from Utah to study Nitrogen management - NC Compost | ecosystem: Environmental > Terrestrial > Soil > Agricultural land | place: USA: Utah | collected... | reverse complement strand
GCGCTCTGCGAAACCTGCCGCAGCGGCAACCCATAACGTTCAGCCGCAGCGCGGGTAAATGTCTCAGCAAGTTGCGGAATGTCCTCGCGCCTCTCGCGCAGGGCTGGTATGTCGATAGTGACAACGCGCAAACGATAGAACAGGTCGGCCCGGAAATTACCGGCCTCGATCTCCTGTTCGAGTGGGCGGTGGGTGGCACTGACGATGCGAACATCCACGGGGATCGACTCGTTTCCTCCCAGCCGCTCGATGCGTCTTTCTTCAAGCGCTCGCAGCAGTTTCGCCTGCACGTTGGCGCTCATGTCGCCTATCTCATCCAGGAACAAAGTGCCTCCGTTTGCCTGTTCAAACTTACCCTGTCGGCGCGCCGCAGCGCCCGTAAAAGCGCCCTTTTCGTGTCCAAACAGCTCGGATTCGATCAACTCGGACGGTAGTGCCGCGCAGTTCACTGCGACAAACGGACCCTGACTCCGCTCGCTATTTCGCTCGTGCACTTCGCGCGCAACCAGTTCTTTTCCGGTTCCCGACTCGCCACGCACCAGAACAGTTGCGTCAGTTTCGGCGACCTTCTCAATCATCGCCCGCACGCGCTGCATCGCCTCGGAGTTTCCGATTAATGCACCGCGTTGCGATCGTTCAACTTCAATGCGCCGGCGGAGCGAAAGATTCTCGCGTCGCAGCTCGAGGGTCTCGGCTGCGTTTTTGATTACCAGCCGCAGATCATCGAGCTCGAACGGCTTTGAAAGATAATCGTAAGCGCCGGACTTAACCGCTTCCACCGCCACGCGTTCCGAGCCGTGGGCCGTAATAATTATGACCAGCGGCCCGTTGCCGTTGGTTTCTTTGATTTCACGTAAGAACTCCAGGCCACTGATGCCGGGAAGATTGACGTCCAACAGCATGAGGTCGTGCTGTTGCTGCTTGAGTAGTATCCGCGCTGCCTCGGCGGAATCGGCTTCCGTAACGTTGTAACCAAACGTAGTGAGGGCCCGCCGAATGCCGTAGCGCGAGGCCTCCTCGTCGTCCACAATCAGTAATCGCAACTTGTCTGTTTTCACCTTTCGCGTAGTTTAGAACCTGTCCGGGCAATTTCACTAGCGCATCGCGTGCCAAAGCCCCGACACGTCCCGGGAATGAATGCGCCCGCTTATTTGGAAGTTGTTATGGCGGTTCCGGAGGTGTATCGTTCCGCTCTATTACCGGCTCAGGATCTGGTCATATTTTTCCTTAAAGTAAAAGGCCCGCAGGCCGGACCATGTGGTCGAATTAGCCTTGGTCTATAATGACGGGGAACATTTGATACTCCTAAGCATGGGCAATGCTTAAACCTCGCGACTTCCTGCTCAGCTCCAAGAGATGGGGCTTAATTCTGTAAGACCATTCCGGGTTCGTAACCATCAGGAGATCTCCCTTGAACCTGGGCTCGGCAAATAAGCAGATCTCAACCATTCCCTCCGTATCGGAGAGATGGGTCGACTTGCGAAGGATTTCTGCGTTGCGGATCGTGTTGGCACTTTCAGCGCTATTCGTAACTTACGTAGATCCCTCCGCGCCAGATCGATTTGTAGGGTTCACTTATTTAGCCCTGATTGGTTACGCAAGCTACAGCTTCGTGATTTACTTTCTTGCTGTCCGTCACGCTCAAGTCTTACCGTTGAACATCCTGCATTGGCTGGATATCGCCTGGTATATTCCTTTAATTGCGCTTAGCAACGGCACCAACAGCATATTCTTTTACTTCTTCTTCTTCGCGATCCTCGTTGCTTCCTTCGGGTGGGGTTTTGCCTCAGGGATGCGGGTCACAGTGGTTTCCACGGTTCTCTTTACGCTGGTTGGTTATGCGACCGTTCCGGCCGAACCGGAGTTTCGGCTCAATCGCCTTTTGCTTAGGCCAATTCTTCTTTTGGTCCTGGGTTATATGATTGCTTCCTGGGGCGGACTGCAGAACAAATTAAGGGAGAGGTTGCAGTTACTACGAAACGTATCGGTGCTTTCGAACCCGCGTTTTGGGGTTGCGAGAACGATTCAATCGGTCCTTGAAAGCCTCCGCACTTCATATAAGGCCGATAGTTGCGTTCTGGTTCTTCCAAAAGTTGAAAAGGACCAACCAATCAGATTGTACGGGCGCAGCAACGAGGGTCCTTATACCCTGCATCGCGCCGATTACGACACGGAGCCACGGTATTCATCTTGCGAGATCACGGAGGAGGCGGCTGGAGTCTTTCTCACTTCCTCCCGCACTGACGCGATCATCTACCGCAGTGGGGGTGGCCTGTCAGTGTATGACACGAAGACGGGACTTCAAGTAAAGGACTCACCGGGTGTGGAGTTTCTTACTTCCTTCGACGACAAGTCCTGTTTTTCTGTTCCGGTTTATTACCGGGCCCAGCCGGTCGGCCGCCTTCTTATTGTAGGCGGCACCCACCATTTCGATTTTGCCGACGTCGACTTTGTTTTGCAGGTAATGGAACAGGTCACTGGGGTTCTTGAGAACATCCGACTCGTTGACAGCCTTGCTTCAGATGCAGCCGGCCAAGAGCGAAGGAGAATTGCGCAGGACATTCACGACAGCGTCATTCAACCTTATATCGGATTGCAGTTTGGTCTTGCGGCTGTCAAACAGAAACTAGGGACCGGTGACGACGTCCAGAATGAAGTTGAAGAGCTGCTCGCTTTGACCAATGGTGAGATTGCTGATTTGCGAAATTACGTCGGAGGATTAAGGAGGGGTGAATCCCCGCGTGACATCTTTCTGCCGGCGGTGCGACGTTTTGCCTCCAAGTTTTCTGCGGCTACTGGTCTTCAAGTGGAGATTCACGGGAGTAATGATCTTCCTATCTACGACCGTTTAGCTGCTGAGCTGTTCCAGATGATTGAGGAGGGTTTGAGTAATGTCAGACGTCACAGTACGTCCAGCTATGCAGTGATCGATATTAACGTCAACAATGGTCATCTGGAGATGCAGATAAGAAACGAACGTCTTAGGCGGCTTGGAGAAACGTCGTTTATTCCGCGATCAATCGCGGACAGAGCAGCGGCATTGGGTGGGCAAACCGTGGCCTACACTGAAAAGTCTCAAAAGAAACTCGATACAGTAGTAAAAGTGGAGATACCACTCTAGCTCTGGGTGGCGAGTTCTGTGACCTCAAGTTTTTCTCAACCGGTCACGATTATTGTGATTATGTTGGCCAACGATTGAGATCGATCCCTCAGGCGAGATGAGAGAATGGTCCACTGCGAGATCTGTTGACTCTGTCGCAATTATGAGTGACCCCAACTCGGATCCGGTTCGAATTCTGATCGTCGACGATCATGCTGTCGTCCGCGCGGGCCTCAGAATGTTGATTGATCAGAATCCAGCAATGAAGGTAGTCGGTCTTGCCGGCGACCGTTCGGAAGCTCTCGACATGACAACCAGCGAGCAACCCGATGTGATAATTCTCGACATTCTGCTCGGCGACGAAGACGGTTTATCGATGATTCAAGATTTGCGTGAAGTGGCGAAGGACGCGCGTGTCTTGGTGCTTACTGGGTTGCGTGGTTCCGAGAATCAGCGTCGCGCAATGCTGGCGGGGGCCATGGGTGTAGTGCTGAAGGAACACGCGGTTGAGATTCTTATTAAAGCAATCAATAAAGTTAACGAGGGTGAAGTTTGGCTTGACCGCTTGAGCATGGGCAGCTTACTTGATGAGATGACACACGCGCCCGAGGTTGATCCGGAAGAGGAGAAAATCGCGTCCTTGACCGATCGCGAACGTGAAGTGATAGCGCTGATTGCCGAAGGTCTCAAGAACAAGCAAATCGGGCAACGACTTTTCATTACTGAAACCACGGTCACTCATCACCTCAGCTCGATTTTCTCAAAATTGGATGTTGCGGATCGGCTGGAACTTCTAATCTATGCCTTCAGCCGAAACCTCGCAAAGATGCCTGATAAAGGAACTCGGCGCAGCAACGACCCTCCCTCCTGAAGAAGTCATTCTGTTTCACCGCTCACCCAATGGCAGTAATCTGCCATTGCCGACCCCTGCAAAATTGGGGGACTCCTGCCATGGAAAAGGGCAAGCTACTCCATTGTTATGTGTGGCCGGGATAAATAATATGTCGACCAAATTCAGCGAGCGGGTTCCCGAAGACGCTCCAGATCTTCCTAAGAAGCAGGTAAGCCTCGCCCAGCTGCCTACGCTTTCTTTGAAGAGCCAGGTTGAGACTACATCCTGGCTAATCGAATTCTCCGGTAGTTAAGTTTCCCGACGGACTGGATAAACCGGATTGGTCGAAGTATCTAAACCAATTCGATAAATGCCCCGTTTCCACTGGCATGTGGTAACGGGGCCACTTGAACAACACAGCTTCCACCAGACTCGGTGGCAAGATGCATCGTCTAGCAACCACGCATCTTAGTGCAGAGAGTGGTGGCGGCTCAACATTAATGCTTGAGGAGTCGCCCCATGCTTCCTCGACTCGAGTCGGTCCAATTCAAAATCAGCTTAGAGCCGAACTCACGTTGGGCAGTTAAGGGGTGAATGGCAACTCCCTGCTGGACTGACAGAAGTGATGTCATTTCTGTAGGTGTGTTGCCTGGCCCAAGACTCCGTTAGTCTCGTTCATTTTGGATGAGGCGGCGGTGCCTTTTGCTTAGAAGGACTCGTGCGTGTCAGGCAACTACAGATTGCATTTCAGAACTGCAAGCCCTTTAGAGCTTCCCACGCCACTCCCACTCGAAAGGCATTAGTCCATAACAGTCGCCCAGACTGTTTTCGCTGAAGTGAAAGGATCAATACGATGATTACTATCCTCAAAAAACTGAGATGCTGCTGTACTAGCCTGTATCGAGCCGACGCGGTTCGATACGGGATGATGATGGCGCTGGTGGTCGGCCTGCTTTTCGCAGTGCAGCCGACGCTGGCACAATCAGACGGCAATGCCTGCATCAAAGAGGCAACCGGACTCAACAACCCATCCTGCACCGCCAACGACGTCCGAATCGGTTCGTTTAGAGTGATCGCGGGTCCGACAACCTGTGACCCAGACAGTAACGACACAATTCAGGTAACGGTGGAGGCCACCATCGAATCGGGGCCGGCCAGATATGACATCGGCATCTGGATCAACGAGGCTGGTGGTTCCGCAAGGAGCGATACCACCGGGGATAACTGCTACCGAGATTTTCTGAGCCCGGTTGCAGGCACCATCAACACTTGCGAACCGGACGGGCCTTACTACAACGCGGACAACGATGGTTGCGGTGATGTTCACGCTGTGGGTACGAACCCGTGTGGAAACGCAGTCGTCGGTCCTTGCACCGACGGCGGCGGCGGCACCTGCCTCTTTACTACCAAAATCTTCACAGTCAACATCTTGTGCAGAGACTCAAACAGCGACGGCACTGCTGACGTAGGATCCTGTACGAGCTGGGAACAGAACTCGGCCCCAGTATGTGGAGACGAGTTAGACACGAATCCGGGTACGGGCTCAAAGTGCAATTGCGGCACGACCAACATCATAGGCCTGCACACTGGTTGCGTTGCTAACTCCGATTGCGACGACCAAAATGAGTGCACAACTGACACGTGCTCGGTTACGGGCAACGTGGGTACATGCGTTAATGAAAACATTAGCTGCGACGACAACAATGAGTGCACGACCGACTCATGCGATCCGGCAACGGGCTGCGTCAACGCGACCATAAGTTGCGACGACGGCAACGTCTGTGATGGCACCGAAACCTGCGATCCGGTAAACGGGTGTCAGGAAGGGACGCCACTAAGTTGCGACGACGGCAACGTCTGTGATGGCACCGAAACCTGCGATCCGGTAAACGGGTGTCAGGAAGGGACGCCGCTGAGTTGCGACGACGGCAACGTCTGCGACGGCACCGAAACCTGCGATCCGGTAAACGGGTGTCAGGAAGGGACGCCTCTGGTCTGCGGGGATGGCAACGTCTGCGATGGCATTGAGACGTGCGATCCGGTGGCGGGGTGTCAGGAAGGAACGCCTCTGGTCTGCGGGGATGGCAACGTCTGCGATGGCATTGAGACGTGCGATCCGGTGGCGGGTTGTCAGGAAGGAACGCCACTGAGCTGCGGCGATGGGAACGCCTGCGACGGAATTGAAACGTGCGATCCGGTGGCGGGCTGTCAGGAAGGAACGCCGGTCAACTGCGACGACGGAAATTCATGTACCGCCGACTCGTGTGATCCGGCGACTGGAGCCTGCAGCAACGTGGGTCAATGCCCGAGCGATACGCAACTCGCACCGACAGCCACGACTTGCTCGGATTTCAGAGACGGCACGGCGGCAGACCTGGAGGAGTTGCTGTACGGGCTGAAAGGAGGTGCGATCAACTCCGTGAGCCCGGGGGTGCTCTTCCTCTACGATGGGGTCAGTGTGACCACGAACAACAGTACGATCACCGTCACCCAGTCCGATGGTCCATGGGAGCCACAATTCCTCGGGGTCCACCAGGGACAAATCGTTCTCTATAACGCCCTGAGTTGTAGCAGAGTGAATTTTGGCACAGTAACAGTTAGTTCAACGGGTGATGTGACCATCACGGGTGTACCGATCGGCGAGTACATTTTGGGGATCAAGTACGATCCCACTACGTTGAAGGGTTTCGCTCCCGGAGGCAATCCCAGCGCGACGTTCACTTTCGCAGTGTTCGTCAACGCCGGCTCATCCGGAAGTGATAGCGTAGATGTAAATCCTAAGCCGTAGAGGTCAAAGGATCTCGGGGGAACTCTCCTGTCGGGGAGGTTCCTGCGACTTCAAAACAACTAAACGGGTCGAGCAAGGCCCCCTATCAGGGAGGCCCGGCAGCGGGCCTCCCCTTCTTAGCAGTTGTGACCGATCCTCGAGGTACACGAGATTTCACGAACAACGTTGGTGTGCTGCTCGTCATTTCCTGGATGGTACTTGTCTCTTTTACCTCTGATTGGATGAAGCGCACCCAAAAAGAACATTGAAAGGAATTGAACAATGAAAGGGTTTTGGACCACGTTGAAAAATAGGGATCGTGCGATCACAAAACCCTGTTTGCAGCTGATGGTTGGACTGGCTTTTATGGTCACGCTTACAGCTGCCCCTTTGCAGGCGCAACAGCCTTCGACGGACGACTTGCGGCAAGAGATCCACGCGCTCACCCAGACCGTTAAGGAGATGCAAAAGGATCTTCAGGAGATTAAGGCGCTGTTGTTGAGCCGAGGGCCGGCGGCTCCTTCACACAATGTAGTGCTTGACCTCGCTAATAAGCCGTCCAAGGGAGGGGCAACGGCGAAACTAACACTGGTGGAGTTCTCAGACTATCAGTGCCCGTTCTGCGGCCGGCACGTCCGTGATACCGCCACGCAGATCGATAAGGATTACGTTGCAACTGGAAAGCTCCGGCACGTCTTCCTGGACTTGCCACTGGAATCGATCCACAAGGTGGCCTTCAAGGCGGCCGAGGCTGCCAGCTGCGCCGGTGAGCAGGGCAAATATTGGGAAATGCACCAACGGTTGTTTGAAAACCAGAGTAAGCTCCAACCGTGGACGCCACACGCCGAGGCAATCGGCCTCGACATCCCCAAATTTGAAGAGTGCCTCAGTAGCGGTCGTCAGGCAGCAGCGATCCGCCAGGATATGGCCGAGGCTCAAAAAGCCGGAGTAACTAGCACGCCAACATTCTTCTTAGCGTACACCGACCCGAAGAGCTCCAAGATCAAAACCGTCCGCAGGTTGACTGGTGCGCAGCCGTACTCCGCCTTCAAGACAGAGATTGACAAGCTGCTCGCCGCCGAACCAGAAGCACCGATGCCGAAGGGCACACCAAAGTAGAACTCAGCACACAAATCACAAACCGGCAGCCACACACGCTGCCGTGCCAGATAATCGAGCGTGGTAGAATCTTGGACCTTTGGAGGGATTCACAGGATGGCAAAGCACAGACGTGATAATGCTCAACAGGCAGATCCCGCCAGCCAGCCTTCGAAACAATCTTCGGATGGATTGATACGGATCGCGATCCTGGTGGGTCTTGTTGTCTTGGTTGTAATCACAGGATTGAACCTGTACGAAACCCGCCGACAACGGACCGAACTCAACGATCGAATAGCGCAGTTGGTAACCGCGGTTGGCACAAGACCTGCCGCCCCGACGCCGCGCCCGCCCGGGCCCGACCCTGAAAAAGTCTACACCGTGAAAACCGACGCAGCGCCCTTCAAAGGTCCGGTCGGTGCGCCGATCACGATTGCCGAGTTCTCTGAATTCCAATGACCGTTCTGCGCCAGGGTCGGTCCGACCCTCGACCAGATTCGCAAAACTTATGGTGACCAGGTGCGCATCGTTTGGAAGCACCTCCCGCTCGATATGCACCAGTTTGCCAAGCCTGCTGCAATCGCTGGGGAAGCAGCGAACAGCCAGGGTAAGTTCTGGGAGTTTCATGACAAGCTCTTCGCGAATCAGAAAAAGCTCGCGATGAACGATCTGAAGCAATATGCAAAGGAGGTGGGCCTCGACATGGCGCAGTTTGAAAAAGACCTCGCCGACCCAGGTAAGAAAAAGCGCGTGGATGAGGACATGGCGGAGGCTCGTTTGCTTGGAGTCACCGGCACGCCTGGATTCTTTGTTAACGGCCGCTTCCTAAACGGAGCTAAACCGTTTCCGGAGTTTGCCAAGGTGATCAACGCTGAACTCCAACGTCTCAATCTTCCTATCCCGCCCGCCGCCACTATCCAGGACACCGCAGCTGCGCCGGCGCCGGCCCGACAATAACCTGTCGAGCATCGCGCCGGGATATTGCTTTATCCAATCGCAGAGAGTATCGAAACAAAGATGGGAGACCCCTTTTGGATCCCCCATCTTTTTTTTGCATTGTTGTATCTCACGAAGGCACTAGCCAAATACTTATATGACCGCCAAACCGATCCGCGACTTGTGGTTGCTGGAGAACCACGCGTTCCCGAATGCTCTCGGCGTGGACTAATGAGCTTCGGCTGAAAAGGGTAAAAAAAGGCAGAAACCTGCCATTCAAAAGGGCACGCAACCCCGATGTCATACAATCGCAATATCCTTACAATCTCCGCACAACTTGCTGACTGACCGCTGCAGACCCGCTGCACGATTGTTAGATAGGAACTCAAAAGAGCCGCCTTCTGTGTTCAATCCGGGCTAATTAAGTGAGAAGTGACTGAATGATCAGGCCCCTCACTCTTTCCCCGTCACGCTGAACATAGCCATTCAATGTGGATTGCGTTCTCGGCATGTCGTAACGACGTAGCGGGGGCAGGTGAGATTTCTACGTCGCTCTGATTGGATTGCTACGGTGCGAATTATCTTGGGACTTTTCACCGGCAGCAACCTATCCGCAAATCTCTGGCGCAGCGTCGCCCCGGCAGTCGCCCAGACTGTCTGTTGCTGAACGAAAGGATAGAACCCATGAGTACACTTCCCTCCAAGTACATCTGGCGAATGGTCTGTACGAAGGGGCGCCTGGCGCTAACACTAACGTTAGCGCTGGTTGCCCTCTTTGCGACTGTTGGGGTTTTGGCCAAAGACTACAGCACTTTCCCCGCCGGCAACGCGGCACATGAACCGACGACCTTTATGGCGTCTTTATCTTCATTGTCTTCGAAGGTAACTACGCAATTCTTCAACGCCAGCTCGCCGATGCCAACGGCGACGCCGACCCCGCTCCCCGGGATATGTTCCAACGCCCCGACGACCGCGTGCGGCTTAGATAGCGACTGCCCAGCAGGAGGCACGTGCAAGATCCCGACTTCCGGTGGGACAGTTATGCCGGATCAGCCGTGTCTGGCTCAGGCCTCAGGCATCAGCGGAGGTTGTACGGCGAACGACGTCAGCGTCGCCCAGACAACCAGTCTCAGGGTTTTGGACAAGGATCCTGTCGCGGATGGCGTACAGGGCTGTCTGCAACCCGGCGATACCGCCACCGTCTCCTTCGTGGCGCAGTTCCATTCCACCGCAACGACCCGATATGACGTAGGGGTATGGACCTCACAGGATGGCGGCAGTGCGTTGACGGGTAATTCTTGCTCAGTCGCAAATTTCCCGAGCGCGCCAACTCCCCCCTGGCTCAACCAGGAGTCAAGCATTCCGGCCGACGTCTGTGGCGACATTAGTAGCGCCGCAGATGTCTATTCAAGCATCAACAACATTGAAGTCGCTTGCGTCGATACTAACGGCGACGGCAACCTTGATATCAACACCTGTTTGAGCTGGTCCCAGAATGCCACGAAGAAATCTGCGGACGCCTGTACCAGCCCTATACAAGCCACGGCCGGCACGACTTCCAAGTGCAATTGCGGAAAGCTGCCCGGAATCGCCATCCTGGTCCCTGGTAAGATCAAGGTTGATAAGGTGACGAAGGATCCGAACGGCAATACAGTTAACGACCCTACCGTCTTCAACTTCACAATAAGCGGTCCTGACGGCGACCTTCCGGACAATTTCCAGCTTGCACACGCGGACGCTGTGCACGAAAGTCCTGCTCTCAACGCCGCTGCGGGAGCTGGTACGCAGTACGCGGTGACGGAACAGCCAAACTCTGCGTATTCAACAACTGCAACTTGCGTCAGCGATCAATTTCTGGCGGACGGTGTAACACTACGTCCAGCGCAGAACCCGTTTGCCGGTAACGGTATGGTTACGTTGCACGCCGGCGAGACGCTTACTTGTACCTATACGAACAGGCTCATAGACCGTTGTGCCGGCGTGACGTGCCAGGCTGACACCGAGTGTGCGACATATGCCTGCGATCCGGGCGACGGCGTCTGTAAGCCGAGCTACGAACCCGCAACGACAGGCTGCACGGGAACGTCGAATAACGGTGTGTGCGACGCGACGGACCATTGCGACGGAGCTGGGTCCTGCGTAGACCAGTACAAGGGTGCTGAGACCACCTGCCGGGAGGCGGTCAACGCTTGCGACGTAGCTGAAGTCTGTTCAGGGAATAGTGGTGCGTGTACGGCGCCCGATGTCTTTGCGAGTGCCGACACCACCTGCACAGGAACATCAAACGGCGGCGTGTGCGATGCGCAGGATACTTGTAGCGGAACGGATGCTACCTGCGTAGACCAGTACAAGGGTGCAGAGACCACATGCCGGGAAGCAGTCAACGGTTGCGACGTAGCTGAAGTCTGTTCAGGGAACAGTGGTGCGTGTACGGCGCCCGATGTCTTTGCGAGTGCCGACACCACCTGCACAGGAACATCAAACGGTGGCGTGTGCGATGCGCAGGATACTTGTAGCGGGACGGATGCTAACTGCGTAGACCAGTACAAGGGTGCGGAGACCACATGCCGTGAGGCGGTCAACGGTTGCGACGTAGCTGAAGCATGTTCAGG
>Ga0079218_10000568_pt1 | contig 11345 bp, 10 predicted proteins | sample NCCompost_FD_77181 | JGI IMG/M metagenome (GOLD analysis project Ga0079218, IMG submission 77181) | Agricultural soil microbial communities from Utah to study Nitrogen management - NC Compost | ecosystem: Environmental > Terrestrial > Soil > Agricultural land | place: USA: Utah | collected... | reverse complement strand
GATGGCGGCATGCAGATGCCTCCGACCGGGCCGCTCTCCGACGAAGAAATCGGACTGTTGCGCGCCTGGATAGATCAGGGTGCAGAGTTTCGCACCGACATCATCACCGAGGCACCGCGTAAACCAGTAAACCCAAACGTTACCTCGCTAATTGCTGCGGTGCGCGCCGGAAATCGTCGTGAGATCGAGCGCCAGATCGCCGCCAGTCCCGAGTCGGTTCAGGGAAAAGATGCCGGTGGTTCGACTCCGCTGCATCACGCCGCCGGCTACGGGCCGCTCGCCAACGTAGAGTGGCTGATCAACAAGGGTGCCGACGTGAACGCAAAAAACAACCGCCGCTCGACGCCCTTGCACTGGGCCATCCATGATGAGGCCAAGGTTCGCCTGCTGCTATCGAAAGGCGCCGATGTCAACACCAAGCAGGCGCAGGGACGCACCCCCCTTTTTCTAGCGGCCATGCTGGGTGATGGCGTCCCAATCATGCGCTTGTTGTTTGCGCGAGGAGCCGATCCGAACCTAACCAGCGCCAACGGGCAGACGCCGCTGATGATGGCGGCCGCGCGCGGCAATATCGAAGCGATACGGTTGCTGATCGAGAGGGGTGCTCAAGTTAACGCCAGGGACGGCGCGGGCGAAACCGCACTGATGGCTGCCTGCACTAGTGGCAATGTCGGCGCCGTACGGTTGTTGATCGAGAACGGCGCGGACGTCAAAGTCAAATCGAAGCGTAACGAAACGGCGCTGGGTTTTGCGGCCACATCGGGCGTGCAGGCCTCGGTCGAGTTGTTGCTCGCCAAAGGTGCGGATGTCAACGTCCGCAACTTGAGAGGCTACTCTCCCCTGATGTTCGCCGCCAGTTCGGACACCATTCCGGCAGGGATCATCAGGCTGCTATTGGACAAAGGCGCCGACGTCAGCTTCACGAGCGATTTCGACGAGCCAGCCATTGCTCTCGCCGCCAAACGCGGCCACACGGAAGCGGCCCGGTTGCTTGGCGCAGGAACTCTATCGCCAAAGGACAACGCGACGACCAGCGTTATACCCGTCAGTGTCAGATATCAAACCATCCCGACCAGAGTCAGGGATTCTCTGGCGTTGCTCGAAAAGCAAAGCAACACCTTCATTCAGACGGCGGGTTGCAACTCCTGCCACTCACAGAGCCTGCCTTCAGCAGTTACTGGGCTAGCTCGCGATTACGGTCTCACTGCCATAAAGAAGTTTCCGCAACTGCCGGCGACGATGAGGCCTCCAGCCGAGCAGCTGATGGATTTCGTGATCGTCAGCCCCAGCATCGCCTGGGAATTATTCGACGCCGGCATGAATCATGCACCGCGGACCCATGTGACGGACGCCATCGTTCGCTATCTCATGGCGTCGCAAACCGCCGAGGGCGCTTGGCGCATACCTGAGAGTCGCCGCCCGCCGATGACGTCGGGTAGCTTTCAGACAGCTGCGCTGGCGATCTATGCGATGAAGAATTATGCCCCGGAGGCGGAAAAGGCCAGTTGCGAAAAAGCCATCGCCCGTTCCGTGGCCTGGCTGGAAAAGGCTACGCCGGTGACGAACCAGGATCATGCTTTCAGGCTGCTTGGGCTTTCCTGGGGAGACGGTTCAGCGACGATGATCCGTGAAGAGGCGAAATCCATTGCCGCGTTGCAGCGCGCCGATGGCGGTTGGAGCCAGTTGCCCGCGATGGCGTCCGATGCCTATGCCACGGGAGAAGCGTTATATGCACTTGGCTCAGCTGGCGGGATGGAAATCACCGATCCTGTTTTTCGCAAGGGCGTCGATTATCTAATGAGCACCCAAGCCGGTGACGGGTCATGGCACGTCAAAACACGATCCATCTGGTTGCAGCCGTACCTCGAAAGCGGGTTCCCCTACGCGCGGGATCAATTCATCTCTACAGCAGGAACTGCCTGGGCCACTCTGGCGTTGACTCTGACGGCGAAACCTATGAAACAGTCACGCAGATAGATAATCTCACGGTGGACCTGACGCCGCGACCACGCTCGCGTAGATGGCAATGCGCGCACTGAAAGCAGCTTGATTTCACACGGGGATCAAGGATCTCCGCCTTTCTCAACGGCAATCAAAAGCTTCGGCCGCCGGTGACATGTCAATGGATGAGGCCAATCTGGGTGACGTTCTGACGATCGGTGTCAATCTCAGCGCACCGAGTTGCCCGTTCTTGCCTGCCAATTCGACGTGCTCTATGACCTGCAGATGCTGGAACTCAGGCGCCGCTGGTCGATAACTCCAACACACTTAGCAGTGCGGTGTTGTTTCTTCGCGCGACACCTGTAGTACGCAACGGAGTTCGGATTGACATCGTACTTAACGCCTAGACATAACGTAGTCTCTAATTAAGTGCGGATTCAAAATGATGGCCAGTATGGTGCGTCTTGATATCAGCGGAATCCATTTTTGATTCGTCAACTCAACTTAAACTCATAAGCTCTTGCCAACTAAAACGCGAGGTCAATCATGTCCAGACTAACCAAAGCATTTTGCCTGATGTCCCTTTGTCTATTGGCTCCCACTTTAACAGTCGCCAGCGGAGTGCGCCCCCTATTCGACGTGCAATCCACAACTGGTTCGCCGTTTCCAACTGATCGATTCACTCTGACAGATTCAGCACAAAATACGGACCGGCGCATTAATCTGCCAATGCCGAATTGTGCGGCCAGCCCCTCCAATTGTGGTGATGTCGCTCTGCTGAACCAGCTTGATGGATTCAATATTCAACCAAGGATTTCCATTCCTTTCGATGGCGCGATTGACCCCGCAACGGTGAACAACACCACTGTGTTTCTGATTCGAATAGCAGACACTTCTAATCCGACCACTTTCAATCCTCAAATCGTTGGCATCAATCAGGTCGTGTGGGACACGCTTACCAACACACTCTTTGTGAAGTCAGATCAACAGCTGGACCAACATACCACCTACCTGCTGATCGTGACGAAAGGTGTGCATGACTCTGCTGGTGATCCAATTGAGGCGGACGATTCGTTTGTAAACTTCAGACATGCTTTGAATTTTGGCCAGACCAACGATCCTGAACTGAAAAGTTATCGAAAGAGATTAATCGATTTGCTGGACGATGATGTACTTGCGACATTAGCGCCCGGTCTCGTTTCGAGTGACATTGCCGTCGCCAGTGTCTTCACGACTGGAAGTGTCACATCTACCCTTGAAAAGATTCGCGATCAAATCAAAGTTGCATCAGCTCCAACAGCAAGCTTCAATCTCGGTGTTCATGGTGAGAACACGGTTTTCCCAGTCTCGTCGATCATCGGAATTCTATTTGGTCGTCAGCAAAATATAGTTGGTCCTCCAGACACAGTCCCGGTACCTACGCCGGCGCTTCAGATTTTTCCAGGTTCCGTCGATAAAGTGGCTTTTGGCAAATTCAGTGCGAAGAATTTCGAAACTGCGGGCGGATTTATCCCTGCGGTTCCAACGCGGACCGGAGTGCCTGCGGTTCAAAGTACAGGAGATGTATACTTCAACTTATTTATTCCTACTGGCACACGCCCAGCGAATGGTTGGCCGGTAGCGATTTTTGCGCACGGGTTTGGTAATAATAAGAACAGCAGTCCGTTTGCTGTAGCATCCACACTGGCCCACAACGGTGTTGCTACTTTATCAATCAACTCGGTAGGGCATGGCTTCGGCCCGGCAGGCACACTGACGGTCATCCAGAGCAGTGGCTCAGTAGTGCTGTCTGCGGGTGGACGCGGTGTCGATCTGAACGCCAGTGGAACCATCGATTCATTCGAAGGCTCACTCGCGACAGGAGCCCAGATTGACATCGCAGCACGTGATGGCGTTCAGCAAACCGTGGCGGATCTGATGCAAGTAGTTCGAATGATCCAAGGTGGGGTTGATGTTGACAACACGGGTTCTGCATCTCTTGATGCAAATCGCATTTACATGTTTGGACAATCGGCGGGTGGAATCATCGGAACTGTTTTCATGGGTATTGAGCCCGATATCAAGGCTGGTGTTCCGATCGTTCCCGGCGGAACGTCGGCGGATGCTGCGCTGTTGAGTGAGAGTAATCGACCGTTGTTAACGCTCTTGTTAGGATCGCGGTTGCCTTCGTTACTCAACGGTGGTGTTGGTGGTTTTACCGACAACACGCCACTTCGAAACCAAGCGGCGGTGATCAATGTAGTGCCCGGTGCGATGGAGATTCAAAGAATAGCAGACGTATTCAACTGGATCGCACAGGCAGGCGAGTCGACCGCATGGGCACCGTTCATACGCAAGTCTCCACTGCCAGGTCAGGCCGCGAAGGCAGTTATCATCCAGTTTGCACGAGGTGATAAGACAAATCCGAACCCAAGTACTACCGCGCTAATTCGTGCAGGCGATCTAGCAGACCGTGCTACGCTGTTCCGTAACGATCTCGCGTTCGCTGTCAATCCGGCATTCCCGAAGAACCCCCACACGTTCCTGACTAACCTCGTCGGTACTCCTGCCGCAGTCGCGGTCGGCGCTCAAAGTCAGATCGCAGTTTTCTTTGCGAGTAATGGAGCGTTGACTGTCGACCCTGATGGACCCGGTCCATTATTCGAAGTCCCGATCGCAGGTCCACTCCCGGAAGATTTAGCTTTCATTCCATAGATTCAACAGTCGTCGGCGTTACCGCTTCGAAACGCCGGACCGCCCGATCGTCATTTCCGGAGATACAAACCCGACCCAAAGCGTCATCGACAATTGCAACGGCTGCGACGTGTTGATTCACGAGGCCTACAGCATGTGGACCCAAGAGCAAGCGACTTCAAATATTCAGGCAATGCGGAAGAGGTTACACACCTCCTCATATGAGCTGGCGGAGATCGCGAACAAAGCGAAACCCAGGTTGCTCGTCATTTATCACTGCTCGCCTCTCAACCGTACTCTTCTGGAACCCGTGCTGGCGATGCGAAAAGGGGCTAATCGGGAACTCGTGCGTGTCAGGCAAAAATCGGATGGAACATTGCTAGAAGAAATCAAGAAAACATACATGGGAAAAGTGATGGTCGCCCACGACCTCGATATTTTTTGAAGAACAAAAATTCGGTCGAAGCACTGAAAGATATTCGAATGATCGTTAACGATGGGAAAGTGGTCTTTAACAAGGTCGACGAGTATTCATCACAATAACTCGATATGGAGGTAAAGAAATGAAAGAGGTGTTTGCCGTTTTTCTTTTGATGTTTATGTTGTGTGATCTTGCTGTGGGGCAAGGCTCACACAAACCGAGATTTGCGAAGGCGCAGGTTATCACGGCCGCCCAAAGCGCTGATATAGAAAATAAGATCAGGGAGTTGGAAAAAGCAGAGTCAGGAGCAGTGGTGGCACATGATACAACCACCCTTGAAGGCATTTGGGCCGGCGATTTTACGGTGAACACGCCATACAACAGAGTTGGCACCGGGACAAAGGGCGGTCCCATACACCTCTATTATGAGAGGTTGGATCGCAATATTGAAAAATTGATCGTTTATAGCGATCAGCTCGCGATGACGATGGGCAACGAAGTGATAAAGCGGAAACCGCCCATGACACTGGCGGGGCAAACGCTGACGCGGCGTTTCACCCATGTGTGGATGAAACGGAACGGAAAGTGGCAGTTAGCCATCCGGCATGCGAATTTCATTTGTTCCGATACGCCGCAGCAGCAAATCCAAAAATAATAAACCATGCAATACGAAGAAGCATATTCTATTTCAGCAGCGGTGATCGGGCGTGCAATTGGGAGGTGTTTCATGACGTGGAGAAAATCCTTTGGCACTCTGTTTCTATGCATACTTTGCAGTGCTGTCGGCTACGCGCAAACGCCGTCTTCGAATCCGCAGCGCGAGACCGGCTTCCTCAGGCGCAGCGTGGCGCTCCGCTTAAGAACCATTGACTTTCGTGTTTATATCCCAATGGGTTACGACCCGGCCAAAAGATATCCGGTCATTCTTTATCTTCCCGGGAGAGGCGCGAGGGGCAATGACAATGAGAAGCAGATCGGCGGAGCGCACTTGGGCAGCGTCATACAGCTTTTCGATATGAAATACCCGGAGCGTTACCGTTCTTTCATCGCCGTTTTTCCGCAAACTCAAGGCCTTTGGTTAGGCGAGGCGGCGGAAGACGCTATTAAAGCACTTGACCAAACCGTCACGGAATTTAACGGCGACCCACAAAGAATTTATCTGGCGGGATTGTCTGCGGGCGGTTTTGGAGTTTGGTATCTGGCGGCGAAATATCCGAAAAAATTTGCGGCGGTGGTTCCGTTGAGCGGCTGGGTCGAGACGGGGGACGTTCAAGCGCTCGCCTCGCTGAAACCATTGATGGCCGCGGAGATGTTCGCCCTTTACTCGGCATCAGACCCCACACCGCCTTCGCCAAAGCAATCGGCAAAACGCCCGTCTGGATCTTCCACGGAGCACAGGACGACACTATCGATGTTAACAAATCGCGCAAGATGGCGGCGGCGTTGAAAGCGGCGGGTGGCACGGTTAAATACACTGAATACCCTGAAGAAAAGCATTTCATAGCGGACAGAGTTTTTACTGACGCGGAATTTTGGAAGTGGCTGATGGAGCAAAAGCTCGCCCAGTAAATACTGCGTATTTTAGCTGAAGACGCTGCCGAGCAATGGCGCTGATGGTTGCAAACAGTGGCGCTAACACGATCGTCATTTTAAGTGCAGAACGATGAAAAAACTTTTAGCGATCCTTCTTCTTTCCACCTTGACCGGAACCGTCGCGTGGGCTCAGACAGTAAAGCATGTTGACGCTAACGGGATGTCCTTCGCCTATATGGAAGCAGGTTCCGGTCCGCCCGTAGTCCTAATTCATGGTTCGGTTTCCGATTACCGCGAATGGTCAAAGCAGATGAAACCGTTGACTAGGCATTATCGCGTTATTGCTTACAGCCGACGTTACCATTGGCCAAATGCGGCACCGACTGCAAATGCCGATGCCAGTCTCGAGGTCCAGGTAAGAGACCTCGCGGCGATCATCAAAACTTTGAAGATCGGCCCGGCGCATCTAGTCGGTCATTCATACGGGGGTGCGGTTGCTTTGCATTTGGCGCTTCTGTATCCGGAATTGGTTCGCACTCTTGTGCTCGCCGAACCGGGTGTTGCCAGTGTGCTGACCGAGGCACCCGAAGATGAGGCCGCGAGGAGTAGAGAAGGGCAAGCAAATCGAATCGCGATGAAGGAAGCCTTTGCTAGCGGCGATGCTGAGCGAATTGTGCGTACAATTGCGGCTGATGTCGCGCCGGGGGTATACGAAAAGGCGGGACGCGATGTGCGACAGATGCTGCTGGACAATGTACCTGCCTTTCAGCTCGACTACAATTCGCGTCGCTTGCCTTTTACCTGCGACGTGGCCAAAAAAATCACGACGCCAGCTTTGATTCTGGCTGGTGAACGAAGCCCACAGGGATTGCAACGTATCGCTGAGAAGACGGCCGGCTGTCTAAAGTCCGCAAAGTTTGTTCGCATCCTGGATGCAACGCATTGGATACCACACGATCAGCCACAGAAGTTTAACGAAGCACTCCTCGACTTTCTAAGCAATCACAAACAACCGGACGACTTGGTCCAGAGGGTTGATCATCTCGTCTATGCCACGCCTGATCTTGAGCGTGGGATCGCGGAGATCAAAAGGCTCGTAGGCGTTCGCGCAACGCCAGGAGGGAAACATCCCGGAAGAGGGACCAGGAACGCTTTCATCGCTCTCGGTCCAAACTCTTTCCTGGAGATCGTAGCACCTGATCCGGATCAAACCCCCACCCAAAGATCCGCGCCCTTTTTTTAAGGGACTTACGGAATCAAGACTTGTCAGATGGTTCATTAACAGCCGTGACATCGGGCGCGATCGGGACGAGGCGGTGCGCAAGGGCGTGCCTTACGGCAAACTAAAACCGGGCAGCAGACACAGGCCGAACGGAGTTCAAGTTTCGTGGCGGTTCACCGATCCGTCGAAAGCCGTGGCCGACGGTGTCGTTCCTTTCATTATCGATTGGGGCGACACACCTCACCCGAGCCAAAGCGCTTCTAAAGGCGCTACGCTGATCAGCCTTCGAGCAGAGCATCCGAATCCGCAGTACGCAGAACGTCTGCTGCTGGCTGTCGGGTTAAACTTTTCCGTAAGGAAAGCCGAACGTCAGGCAGTGATCGCAACCATCGATGGACCACGAGGCCGTGTGGAATTGAAGTAACGGTAAACCGCCAACGGGTTGCTTCGCAGGAAAACAAAAATCGGCTCTTTAAAAGTATGTGAGGAGGATTTATGACGTATGAAGCACCACGTATACACGGCTCAGTATTTCTCGAAAGTGGAGCTCTCGAAATGAAAAGCTCACCTTCTTTACTTTGGTTCTAAGTCTTTTTCTGGTCTTTGTGTTCCAGCTTGTTTACTGCCTTCACGACGGCGCCACGGTGGACGAACCCGTGCATCTTCTGGCCGGATATCGGCACTGGCAATGCGGCGATTTCGGTATCAACGCTGAGCGTCCTCCGTTGCTGAAATTGATCGCTGCGGCGCCGCTTATGTTCCGCAACACTGCCGCCCCACCGTGGGAATGCGGGTCGAAGATCACGTCGACGACGGACAGCTTTCTTTACGGCCAAAAATTCTTCGTGCAGAACGGCCCGGATGAAATGGTGACACCTGCTCGTCTGGCATCGTCGCTGGTGGCGATATCGATGGCGATATTGGTCTTTGCCTTCACTTGGCGGGGGTTCGGGAAATGGGAGGCTTTGACAGCTCTGGCGATCGTCGCTTTGAACCCAATTTCATTGCGAACGGTCGGCTCGTTACCACCGAAATGATCCTGTCCGCTACCGGCATTGCAGCTGTGTTCGCGTTGTACGAATTCTGCAGGAAGCAGGATCTACGCACGCATAGCACGACTTCGATAAACGCCAAGTCGCCACTCGTCTTTGCCACTGGCAGTTCTGTTCTCTGCGTAGTGGGCCAATCACAACTGTCTCAACCGAGGGGTTCACCCCAGTTTCGTGCGGCCAATTTGTGGACAGAATTCTCCGCACACAACCGATAACGGATGGTAAGAAATGGGAAGCGATGTAAAACCCTTGAAATTCTCTGGTGGCTGCAACTTTCGAAAAGGCAAATACTTACGTTTTTGCCGCGCCTATCATTCGGGATCGTGAGGTCGGAGGTTCGAATCCTCTCGCCCCGACCAGTTAATTCAAGCATTTACGGCTACCTGCAAAGGTGGCCGTTCTTGTTTTGTGGCAGGATTGTGCAGAACCGATCGCTTGCGACTCTCACCGCTTCCACCGCAGCGCGCTTCGCTCTGTCAGTTGCGTGCGTATAGCGCCGCGTGGTCTGCGGATCCGAGTGTCCCATCAGAGCGGCAATCGTCGCTTCACTGCAACCCGCTCCGCAAGTCTCGTCCCGAACGTGTAGCGCAAGTCGTGCCAATGCAGATTGTGAATTCCCGTTAACCACGGAAATCTACTCTGGGCGCCTTATTTTTGTGAGGTGAGTAACTATCGCTATCGCCAACCCCTGCCCATGCACACGGGACAGATCTGCTTGCCTGAGCCACCACAACTATTACATGGTTGAAACTGATACTCAGTCTTTGTTTCGGTCACATATTTGCCAAAGCGGAATACTTGCTTCATCACCGGAACTGGAACTGATTTCCTGCCCATCCCAGTACAAGAAAGGCAATTCTGTCTCCCCGATCCACCGCAGGTGGCACACATCTTTCGATCCATGAATCGTCCTCCTTATCGAAATGTAAAGGCTTATACACTGGTTGTGGTTTTCTTCCAACGAAGAATCTGCCCATTGTTTCGAAGAGGCTCTACGCAGCCTTCTCATCTTGATGCGGTAGGAAGAATTCGTGCTGATGATCCGAGGTCAAATGTCGGGTTCTGGGGCAGTAGCTTATCGAAACGTCACGTCACCGGCGCGAGGAGGAATTAGAACAAACTCGGCCGCGCACGTTTCGATTGGCACCCGGATTTCTGCGGGTATTCCCGAAGAATCGCGACGAATGCGAGTTACTTTCCGGCTTGGATTGTAAGTTACTCGTCTTATTTTAGGCGGGCCTCCGAGCTCATTGCTGTTTCGGGTGATAAGCGCGACGACTCTCCACCTTCGGAAGTCGACCGGAGGCGCCGCCAGTTTTAATCCAGACCACAAGGCTGTCCACTGTTGCTCGTTTTCAAAGCTATACCTGGGAAATTGCACGTTCAGAAACTCGCGCTGCGTGCAGGCTTGGCTAAATGTCCGAGCCTGCTCGGCAGGCAACCGCTCAAACGCCAGCTCTTCTACAGGTTCCAGGCGTGCCGTGACGATGGTAACCTCGCCGGCCTTGATATTCACATCGGCCGAATGGTCGTCAAACCCTGCGGCCTCCAAATGGATCTTCACAGGTAACGCTAATAGCTCTGGAACAAATACGAACCCGGAACTATCAGTCGTCGTTTGGATCGACAACGGATATCGTCGTGGGCTGGAGGTTTCGAACCGGATGCGGACGGCAGCTTTTTGCAACGGCTGATTTGTTGCGTTGGTGAACTGCACTCGCAGTGAGCCGTGGGACGATTGTGGTCCAACCACCGTTAGCGTCAGGAACAGTAAGAGTACGGAATAAAACTTCATAGCAAACTCAACCCTCTTAAAAAGAACGCCGCGCTACCGGGAATCTGCATGTAGACTTTGAGTTGTCGCGGTCGCTTGTACGTCTTGTTAACTGCTACATCACCTCGTATCACGAAAGTTATCGTTAACAAAAAACGATTCCAGCAACTCGTACACAGACGTTCAGACAGCAACGGAGATATGAACATGACCGGACAGGACCTGTTGGTGTAAATTGTTGGCATGAAAGTGTGGGAACTTCAGCTGCCAGAACAAACCGTCGAAATTGCAGGAAGCTGCGGACCGCCTGAGTGTCTCTCCCGAACAGTTGGCAATCCTGAGTATCGAAGAAAAGCTTGCGCAGCTCGAGGATCAATTTCGTCGCTCGGCTGAGTACGTATTGCAAAAGAACGCTGACCTCTATCGCCGGCTTTCCTGATGCGTTACTTATCTCTTCACGAGTCATCTCGCTACATTCGCTCGTAATTGCACAAAGTGGATTCCTCATGCAACGTGACCTTAAAGCCGTTCTGGTATCGCTCTGCACCCATCGCCCGCAGCCGTTTTGACATGACTTCGGCATAGCAATGCTTGCACCCTGGACTAATCTTCGTGCAGCCGGTCACGGGGTTCCAGGTCATCTCGGTCCAGTCGATGTTGCTCTTCTTCGCCATTCCTTACATGAACTTGACGTCGATCAATTTCTCTTCATTAAAGGTTCCTTTTCGT
>Ga0079218_10000567_pt1 | contig 11351 bp, 7 predicted proteins | sample NCCompost_FD_77181 | JGI IMG/M metagenome (GOLD analysis project Ga0079218, IMG submission 77181) | Agricultural soil microbial communities from Utah to study Nitrogen management - NC Compost | ecosystem: Environmental > Terrestrial > Soil > Agricultural land | place: USA: Utah | collected... | reverse complement strand
GCGCCGGAAGCAGTCAGACGTGCGTTCCAGAGACTGAGCAGCTCGTCGCTGTACGATCGAAACACGTCAATCGCACCAAATTCCGTGGTAGTCATCGAGCCTCCAAACACTGACCGGGCAGAACAGCGGATGTCTTGGGGGTGCTGAATATGGCTGCGCGGGGTGGCGACCGGTACCACTCCAAAGGAGTAGGTGGTACCGGGCCCCTGGGCTTCTCGACAAGGGCCCCGGGGCTACAGGTATTTCTGCGCGTGAGGTCCCGACTCGATCACGCGCGTCGTAGGCCCAGCCTCGAGCTTTTGTCGTTAGGCTCCGGTGTTCCGTGCCGCCGGGTTCCAGCCGCACCGGCTTCCAGCGCAGGCCGATCACCATGCGGTCAGGCTCTTGTTGTCTGCCTTCCCGAAAGGCACTGTCACCAGGCTCACGCCGGACACCTGGCGCCGGAAACTCCAGGGCCGAAGCGTCCGTAGCTTCAGGTACTTCCCTGGCTCAGGAATCCGCATGAAACTGCACACGATTGTCCTGGCGCTCCTCGCCATCGCGTTGCCTGTCGCGACACCAGCCCAGACCCGCTCGGCAGCCGACTACATGGCCGCGATCGAGGGCGCGCAGCCGACGGCCGGGCCTAACGATCTGAGCACGTTGACGATCACCGCGTTGCTGGCGCGCTTCAACGTGCCCGGCGTCAGCATCGCCGTGATCCGTGACCATCAGATTCACTGGGCGAAGGGCTACGGGATCGCAGACGTCGCGACGGGCGCGCCGGTCGACACCGGGACGATGTTCCAGGCGGCGTCGATCAGCAAGCCGGTGGCAGCGATGGCCGTATTGCGCGCGGTGCAGGACGGCCTGTTCACGCTCGACACCGACATCAACACGATTCTGACATCCTGGAAACTGGACGGAGGCCAGTTCACAAGAGACGGTCCCGTTACGCCGCGGACGCTCACCAGCCACACCTCGGGACTCGGCGACGGGTTCGGCTTCCCCGGATACAATCCGACGGATTCCGTGCCGACGGTCGTCCAGTTCCTGCAAGGCAGTAAGCTGTCGAACGTGGGTGTCATATTCATGGAGCGTCCACCCATGACGCTCATGGAGTACTCCGGTGGCGGCGTCACGCTCATGCAGCAGGCGCTGAGCGATGCGCGCAGGAAGCCGTTCGCCGACATCATGCGCGACGACGTGTTGCGTCCGTTAGGCATGACGCGGAGCACCTTCGAGCAACCGTTGCCGGAATCGTTTGACCGTAACGCGGCACGGGCGCACTCCGGCGAAGGCAAGGCGATGGGCGCGAAGTGGCACGTCTACCCGGAGCAAGCCGCGGCTGGACTGTGGACGACGCCCAGCGATCTCGCCCGTTTGGTCATCGAGGTCCAGCGTGCCTCGTTAGGACAGTTGAACCGGGTGCTCTCACGGGCGACAATACAGGAGATGCTCTCGCCCGTCGGCGTTGGCGATTATGCGGTCGGTTTCAGCATCGCGAAGATCGGCCAGGGCTGGTATTTCGGGCATGGGGGATCCAACTGGGGATTCCGTGCGACGTTGCTCGCGCACAAGGTCAAGGGATATGGCCTCGTGATCATGACGAACGCGGACCAGGGTGGCGCGGTTGCCAGTGAGCTGAGTCGGCGGATTCAGCGCGCGTATGCATGGGACTCATTTGCAGAACCCGCCCCTCGAGGGTATCGGCCGCCGGTCGAGCGGACGGAGATCACGGTCGCCGAGTCCGTGCTGCGGAACTATGTCGGCGAGTATCAGCTGACGCCTCAGTTGTCGATCACGATTACGTTCGAGGATGGCCGGTTGCAGGCACAGCCCACGGGTCAGTCGAAGGCGCCGTTGTTCGCGGAAGCCCCGGACAAGTTCTTTCTGCGCGTCGCCAACGTGCAGGTCACGTTCACGAAGACGCCGTCTGGTGAAGTGGCCGGTCTGATCCTTCATCAGGGTGGCCGCGATCAGACCGGGCGCAAGGTGAAGTAGCGACTGGAGACGGGCGCGCGTTCTGTCCGCCACAGATGGTTTTGACGTTTGACCTCCAGGCGGCGGTGCGGTCCTTGCGTCGGCAACAGCGCCTTCCGCGCACGCGCGCTTTTCGCACGAACCCGCTGCCCCTGAAGTGAGAGTCACGGGTCCAGGATTCCGTGACTCTCACCCCCCCGTCGTCACCCGTTGCTTCCCTTCAGCACCCTAACGACGTCCGCAAGTTGGTCGCCTGCTCGATCCACAGGTCTGCCGTTTCAGTCGTGATCGCCTTCTCTCGCTGTGCAGCCACCTGGTTGATGAAATCCTGAAGGGCGCTGCAGGCGGCCTGCGTTTTTCCTCTGGCGATCGCATCCAGCGCCGCATTGAGCTTGGCGGTCAGTGCCTTGCGCACATCGGGAGAAAGCGTGGCCGTCGAGATCGCGACCTTGAGATCGGTCGTCGACTCGGATGCGTCCTTTACGCTCACGACCTTCGTGTACTCGGCCTCGTCGCCATCCTGATCGATGACCTTCCCCTTCACAAGCCGCGTGCCGGTCGCAGTCGTGGGGCAACTGAAGGTGTTGCTCGACGACGGCGTGGAGTATCCGCCACCGCAGTTGAAGGCATAGGTGAACGTCGTCGCTGTCGGGTAGCCGGGAACCAATGCGTTGGTCAGGGAGAGCGGGATGCTGGCGTTCACCGCGATTGATGACGGCGCGTTGAAGGTCGCCGTGGGAAGAACGGTCGTCCCGGCGGCCGGCCAGCGTTGCCCCCAGCACTCGATGGTTTTGTCGTCGCGCAGGCCGCAGCTGTGGAATGCGCCTCCGTCGACCTGGATGAAGCGACCGCCATTGGACGCAGCCTTGAGCGCAGGTGCCTGTCCGTAGGCATTGTTACCCCAACACTCGACCCTGCCGTCATCCCGGATTGCGCACGAGTGATCGTATGCGACGTTGAGCTGGGTAAAATAACCTGATGCCGCAGTCTTCAGGGCGGCGTCGCGACCATCGGCGAAACCGTAGCCCCAACACTCCACGGCACCGTCGTTCCGGAGGGCACACGCGAAGAGGGAGCCCCCGCCGACCTGGGTGAAGTAGCCGGTGGACGCCGTCTTGATCGGCGGTGCTTCCTGCGAGGGCGGATAACCGCCCCAGCACTGAACCACCCCGTCGTTGCGAAGCGCGCAGCCATGCTGATCGCCGACGCCAAGGTGCGTGAAAAAGCCCACATTGGCTGTGACCAACGGGAGGGGGGACGCGTTCCGCTCACCGAAACACTCGACGGCGCCATCATCGCGCAGCCCGCAGGTGTTGTAACGTCCACCGCCAACATCCACAAAGCGCCCGCCATTCTGTGGCGCGTACAGCGGGTTAGCGTAGCCAAACTGGTTGTAGCCGAAGCACTCGATCTTGCCGTCGCTTCGCACTGCGCAAGTATGCCCGAGTCCCGTGCCGATCGTCGTGTACACGCCGACGCCCGCCTGCTGCACCGGCGGAGACTCGCCACCGAAGTTCGAGCCCCAGCATTGCATGACACCGTCCGCCCGCAATGCGCAGGTGTGGAGGTTCCCGGAGCGCACTTGCTCGAAGGTGCCAGTGGCCGGGATGAAGAGGTGTGACGGTTGCTGCGGTTCCGTGAGCGGGGTGACAATGCGCGCCGGGTCAGTGCACGCTGCCAGGGCGGCGAGCGTTCCCAGCGCGAGCGTCACGGAGCGCACGCGCCGGCAAATTGATCTCAGTGGTAACATGGCTAATTCTCCGGGCGTCATCGCGCCCACGCGGTGAGTAGATCAAACGATGCGGCGCCGTCCGGGCCCACGATGGGTCCGAACGCGTGATCGGCCGGAACGGTGAGTGGGGTTGCGCCCGGCCCGTCGTCGTTCATGATCCAGACGTTGTCGAAATCGTAGTTCAGCATCCGGTTGCCGGTCGTCGCTTGCTTGGCGTACAATGCGTCGGCTGGCGAAAGTGACCGGCTACGTCGGCATCGAATCGCTGCACGCGACTGTCGCGAGGAGGAATGCCACCGTGATGATTGAACGCGGTGTTTCATGGGGCCTCTGTGGGATGATGATGAAAACGGCAAACCTACCCGCGATCATCCAACGGAAAGCACTGCCGAGAGACGACATCCCGAGGCCGATATGCAGCCGGATCTTGACTCGCTGATTCGCCGGGCGCGCGAAAGCGACGGAGTGGCAGCCGAGGAGCTGTTCGCACTGCTATACGACGAACTGCACCGGCTGGCGGAGCACACGCTCCACCGCGACGGCGGTGCACTCACGCTTGGGACAACCACCCTGTTGCACGAGACGTACCTCAAGGTGGCCGGGCGCGATGGTCTGGCTTTCGACGACCGCACGCGCTTCTTCGCCTATGCGGCCCGCGCTATGCGCACGCTCGTGATCGACTACGCCCGGCAGCGACGCGCCATCAAGCGGGGCACGCAGTTCGAGGTGACCCTGGACGACAATATCGCCGCAATGGCTCCAGCCGCCGATGCCGGGGAGACCCTCATCCGCATCGGCGAGGGACTCGCTGAACTCACCGCCGTCGACGCCTCGCTCGCCGAACTCGTCGACCTGCACTTTTTCGGTGGCTTCACGCTGGCCGAGATCGCCTCGTTTCGCGGAGTCTCCGAGCGCACGGTTCAGCGAGACTGGCGCAAGGCTCGCATGCTGCTGCGCCACGCAATGCCGGACGACACCGACTGAGTCGGTCGGTCATCTCCTTGACGCGGTGAGTGCCGCGTGAAGCGACTCTGCACGGAGCGTCCTCGGATGGGTTCGACCATAGCCTCGGGCCAGCGGCTCGGTGGCGGCTGCAACGGCGCGCCTTGCCGCAACGGTGTCTCTCAGGACGATCGCAGCCTGCGCTTTGAGAAAGTGCGCGCGTCCAGCAAGCGCGCTTTGGAGGTCGGCTAGAGAATCAAGTGCGAGCGCCGCACGTGCGCGAGTAGCGAGGGAATCCGCCGCCCGGGCGTCTCCCCGGGACAAACGCCACTCGCCGAGCGTGACAAGTGGAAGAGCAAACATGGGCAGTGGCGATTGATCGACCCCAGCCACCTCTCGAAGCGTAGCGTCGAGTAGCGACAGCCCCTGGTCGCCCGCTCCACGCGCCTCTCTCGCACGCGCTTGCAACCAGCTGAGTTGCGCCTGTCGCCCGCGTGGTGAAGCGCGAATGGTGTCCAGGATTCGCGCTGCTTCAGCGGTACGCCCCTGCTGCAGCCGCAACTCAGCGAGCGTCAATGGCATTTGCCGGGTCAGGTATTCATTCCGAGTCGTGTCGCGATCAGCCAATTCCAGCCAGGCGGCCGCCGAGTCGGTTGATTCGAGCCGCAGCTTGGCCGTGCCGTACAACCAGGCGAGGTACGAAGGCACGCCACGCGTGCCGAAGCGTGCCTCATTTCGCTGCACATGACTCCGGAGCAGCGAGTCGGCAGCGACGAAATCTCCGATCTCGAGCATCGCCACCGCAGCGGTGCCGAGGACGTTGAGGAGCTGCTCGTTCCCGCCGAAACCGGACGAGTCAAGTCCGTGCAGAACGCGGGTAAAGTGCGGGACCGAGGAGCGGATGCGTCCCGTTAGGCGCAGGGCGACGCCATACTCATGCATGATCGAGAGGTGGCCCGTTCCCCACGGCACACCGGCCAGAAGCGCCGACGCCTTCTGCATGCGGGCGAGCCCGTCCTCCACCTTGCCTTCGCCGATCAGGAGTGTTCCTTCTGCGCCAAGACAAAACGCCGTGGCCGCCGAGTCGGCAGCAAGGATGCGTGCGGCGAGCGCGGTGGAGGCCGTGTCCATCTCCGCACGAGCAGAATCCACGACATCGTCAAACGCGAAGCTCTGCACGCGCTTGCAGCGTGCGAGCGTGGCCGGCCCGGACAGGCCGGCGTCCCTGGCGATGTCCCGGGCGCGCGCGAGCATCGCGCGTTGATCGACACGATCACCCCGCTCGTAGAGGCGACCCGACAGATCCATGAGGACTTCGGCCACGAGCCACGGCTGTGTGCCGTAAAGGCCAGTCAGTACGCGCTCCGCCTCACGAATGCGTTCCGTCGCCGTGAGTTCGCGCCCCAACGGACCTCGCGTGTCTCCGGCCAGCACGCCTTGCAGGTGGATCATCGCGCTGGCCTTCTCGGCGCTCCGCGCCGCCGAATCCCGCTCTCGGGAGGCTTGACGTGCCATCGCACGCGAGAAGGAGGTCGCACCGAGCAACGAGATGGCGACGAGCGCCCCCAGGCTCACCGCGACAGGATTGCGCCGCACGAACTTTCGGGCCCGATAGCCGAGGGAGAGGCGATGCGCGCTCACCGGTTCATGTCGCAGGAAGCGCGATAAGTCGTCGGCAAAGGCGGCAGCGCTGGCGTAACGCTCGCCAGGCACCTTGCGAAGCGACTTGCCGATGACGACGTCGAGTTCTCCGAGTCCCAGTGGGGCGGGCTCCACCTCGAGCACGGCCCGCAGTGCCTCGGATGGCGAAAGCGTGTCCGCACCAGTGGGGTGCCGTCCGGCGAGGAGGAGGTAGAGCAGCGCCCCCGTCGCGTACACATCGGTCGTCGTCGTGACCTGCTCACCCGTGAGTTGCTCGGGCGCCGCAAAGGCGGGCGTCATCGCGCCGGTGGCGTCGGCGGTCAATGCCTCAGGCTCACCCGGCTGATCGTCGAGAAGCTTGGCGATCCCGAAGTCAAGCAGCTTCACCGTGCCGTCGGCCGTCACCAATACGTTGGAGGGTTTGAGGTCGCGATGGACGATGAGGTTGGCATGGGCATGCGATAGCGCGTCGAGCACCTGCAGGATGAGGCGGACCTTCTCTTCCACCGAGCGTGCGCTCCTGTGAGCGTACGCGTCGATGCGAAGGCCGTCGACGTATTCGAGGACGAGATAGGGCTGGCCACCGGCGCTGATGCCCGCATCGAGCAGGCGTGCGATGCCAGGTCGGTTGAGGCGTGCGAGGATTGACCCTTCGCGGCGAAAGCGCTCCTGCCCGCGGGGACTCATCAGGCCAAGATTCAACAGCTTGACTGCCGCCTGCCCCTCGAATCGTCCATCGGTTCGCTTGGCGAGCCACACGGATCCCATCCCGCCGTGACCGAGGGGGCGCACGAGAGTATAGGCGCCCACCGTGCGGCCGGCGAGCGAAGCAGTAGGGACATCGTGCGTGAGGAATCGCTCCACTTCGGCAGCGCGATCGAGCGCCAAGAAGTGCCGCAGGTCGCGTGCGTCGTCAGGCGCGGTGGTATCGAGCGTAGCGAGCCACTGCTCCTGCTCCTCCACGGAAAGCTCCAAAGCCTGATCGAGGAGTGGTTCGAGGGAAAGCCAGCGCGCGCGATCGAGAGCGGTCATGGATCCCCAGAGAGTGTGATACACAGTGAACAAATGCAATGCCGCGAGGTTCCACGACGCCTGACCGCTGCCGGAGTCGTAGTGCCCCGATCGTCGTCGCCTTGAACGTCCCGCACGTCGCGGCGACACTGGTGGACCAGCTGTCATGTGGCGGGTTCGTGCCGGTCCTTGCGGATGAAGCCGGGCTCGCAGGCCGCGGGCGCGCTGGAGTCTTTCGTTGGCAGTGCTGATCGGCACTATGCTGTTTCGGAGCGCCTAACGTTCCGCGCACGTCTACTTGTAACTTGCCTTGAACTCGGCGATTGAACAAGCGACAGGCTTCTCGAGCACGGACGTGCCGAGATCAAGCTGTCGGACGTCAGGGGCAGAACTAGCCCATCCTGTACTTAGCGACCCTGGACAGCAGCGCTTTCTGCTTCGGTCTTCGGCGGACAGGTAGACACGCACGGCAGTCGGCCTCTTGATGCGGATTCGCTCGCAGGCGATGTAGTCGTCGACGCTGCCGTCTCGTCGGTCCAGCTCCTCCAGGCTCTCGCGGAGGCGCCAAGGCGTGAACGCGAATCCGACCAGGCGAGCCACGGGTCCGTCGGTCCCGCCCGGGAACCTCACTTCGACGTTGACATTGCCGAAGCCGACGCCGCCGCTGGTAAAACCTCAGCGAACAGCGAACGGGAAGGCGACCGGGAGCTTAAGCGTCTCGGTGAAGAACGACGTAAAGCTCACACTCGGTCCCGCCTCACGGTGGCAACGCGCTCTTGCCGTATAATGATAACAATATATTCTTTATCATATGACCGCTCGAGGACTCGGCGAGTTCGAGCAGCTCGTGCTCCTCGCCATCGCTCACTTGCAGAAGGATGCCTATGGCATCCCCATCGTCGAGGAGATTGAACGGCGAACCGGACGGAGTGTTGCCCGTGCCGCCGTCTACATCACCTTACGAAGGCTCGAGGAAAAAGGGTTCGTCTCATCCTGGATGAGCGAGCCCATCGCCGAACGAGGCGGCAAGGGCCGGCGCTATGCGAAGCTCGAGGCCGAAGGAGTCAAGGCACTGCGTGATGCGCGTCGCGCAGCCGAGCGTATGTGGCGTGGGCTGGATCCGGCATCCCTGAGGGTGAAGTGACGGCGGCGCTCACGCCTCCGCGCTTCGCGCGAGCGCTGCTCCGCGTCGCTGTTCCCAGCGAGTCGCGCGACGCGGTCGAAGGCGACTTGCATGAACTCTACGTCGGCCGCCGGCAGCATTCGCCGCGTGTGGCGACCTCGATCTGGTACTGGCTCGAAGTCCTTTCATTGACTATGCGATTTGCTCCGGACCGATTCATGCGCGTTATGCGCAGCCTCGCCACAGGCGACGCTCTACCGTCACGGCTCGATCTGAGGCTGGGCGTGCGCATGCTGGCCAAATCGCCCGGCCTGGCCCTCGTTGGCGGGTTCGGTATGGCGGTTGGTGTTGCGCTCTCCGCCGGGGCCTATGCGCTCTTCAACTCGTACTTCTTTCCCGACATTCCCCTGCCCGAAGGGGACCGCATCGTTGCAGTCGGCAAGTTCGACGCACTCCGCCGGGTAGAAAACGAACAACTGCTGTACGACTTCACGGTGTGGCGGCGCGAACTGAAGCAGGTCCAGGACCTCGGCGCATTCCGCACGGTGACGCGCAACCTTGCCGCGGACGCCGGCGTTGGCGAGTCGATCATAATCGCCGAGATGACGGCATCAGGTTTCCGCGTCGCGCGGGTTGGTCCACTCCTTGGCCGCACGCTTCTCGACGAGGACGAACGGTTCGGCGCTTCGCACGTGATCGTGATCGGACACGACGTCTGGCAAGCGCGTTTCGGCGGTGACCCTTCGGTCATTGGGCGCGAAATCCACATCGGACGCGCCCCGCACACCATCGTCGGCGTCATGCCGCAGGGATTTGCCTTTCCGGTCAGCCATCAATACTGGATTCCGCTCCGCATTGACCCGCGCACGCCGATCGTACCGGGGATGGGCCCCAACCTCGACGTGTTCGGCCGGCTGGCACCTGACGCTTCCAAGGCATCGGCGCAGGCAGAACTGCAGATGATCGCCAGTCGCCTTACTGCTGAAGGTCCGAAAGAGCTGGCCCATCTCGATTCGCGCATCGTTGACTACACGGACGTTTTCATCAACGCCGAGGCCGAGAAGGAGTCAACGATGTACGCGTTCCTGCGATTCCTGATCGCGTTTCTCCTCGTGGTTGTGGCCATGAACGTGGCGGTGCTGGTGTATGCGCGGACCGTCACGCGTTCTGAAGAGATCGCCGTGCGCACAGCGCTCGGGGCGACGCGCGGCCGCATCGTCACGCAGCTGTTCGCCGAGGCTTTTGTCCTTTCAGGACTCGCGGCTGTTGCAGGCCTCGGAATGGTCGCCGTCGGGCTGAATATGCTCGACCAGTTCATGCGCGACGCCGGTGATGCCCCCTTCTGGATCGACTCCGGGCTGTCGTTAGGTACGGTACTCTACGCCCTGCTGCTTGCCGTGCTCGGCGCCGTCATTGTTGGTATTGTGCCGGCGATGCGCGCCACCGGCTCGCAACTCCGTTTCGCGATGGGAAGCCTGGGCAGCGGCGCGAAGGCAAAGCTCGGTGCGACGTGGACGACGCTCATCGTCGCCCAGGTGGGGATCACGGTCGCCATTCTGCCACCGGCAATGCTGAAGGGCGGACAGACCGTCCGGATGGCACTGCAACCTCAGGGATTCGCGCAGGGGGAATACCTCTCCGCGAATTTCTTCGTCGCGCGGGAATCCCAGGTGAACGCGAGCGAGAGCGATGCGCGCGCCGCCGCCGACAGCGCTCGAGTTACTATAACGACTCTGCTGGCGCGCCTTGCGAACGAGTCAGGGGTGGTCGGTGCGACGATAACGAGCAGCGCGCCGTGGACGGGCGGCCGTGATCCGGTCGAAGTGGAAGGCGTGGATGCGCCGGCGCTGTCCACCCGCACGCAGTGGGTCGACACGAGCTACTTCGGCCTCTTCGACGTGCGCGTGCTGGCCGGCCGTCGTTTTGCACCTAACGACGGAGCGCTTTCCATGGCCGATCGGCCGGTGATCGTAAACCCGAGCTTCGTGACCGAGGTTCTGGGTGGTGGCGATGCGATTGGCCGCCGTGTTCGCTATCGCGCCTATGGCGACGAAACCATGCCGTGGCACACCATCATTGGTGTCGTCGAGGAGTTTCCCGCGGGAGTCAGGTCTTCCGGTGCGCCGAGCACGCGGACGATGTATCACCTGACGGTGCCCGGGGAGTGGGATGGCGCCACGCTCACGATTCGTCTTCGCGGGCAGCGCCCGGAAACGTTTGCGCCCGTGTTGCGCCAGATCGCGATGTCGGTCGACCCGATGTTGCAGCTTTCCAGCGTGCGCTCGCTCGATGCGAAGTATCGTGATTACGCCCGTAGCGGAGCGCGGCTGGCGCTATTCGTCGCGCTGATCAGCGGGAGCGTGCTGCTGCTCTCGTCGGCCGGAATCCACGCCCTGGTGTCGTTCACGGTAAACCAGCGTCGGCGCGAAATCGGGATCCGTACGGCACTGGGGGCTTCCGCGCGCCGTATCCTGGGAAGTGTCCTGCTCCGCGCCGCGCGTCAGCTCGCGTTAGGCGTGGGGATTGGACTGCTGACGGCGATGTTACTCGACCGGTTGGCGGGTGGTGAGCTGATGAACGGGATCGGCCTGCTGCTGGTGCCCGCGACGGCTGCATTCATGCTGCTGGTGGGCCTGGTCGCGGCGGCGGGCCCGGCGCGGCGTGGACTGCGCGTTCAGCCCACAGAAGCATTGAGGTCAGAATGATCTGCGGACTAAAGGCGGTCTGGAGGGCGGCCTCTAAAGGCGTCCCCTAAGAGCGTCTCCTAAAACCGTCCCCTAAAAGCGTCCTCTAAAGGCGTCCTCTAGAAGCGTCCTCTAATAACGCACGCCGTTAGGGCACGCCGTTAGGGCACGCCGTTAGGGCACGCCGTTAGGGCACGCCGTTAGGGCACGCCGTTAGGGCACGCCGTTAGGGCACGCCGTTAGGGCACGCCGTTAG
>Ga0079218_10000566_pt1 | contig 11356 bp, 9 predicted proteins | sample NCCompost_FD_77181 | JGI IMG/M metagenome (GOLD analysis project Ga0079218, IMG submission 77181) | Agricultural soil microbial communities from Utah to study Nitrogen management - NC Compost | ecosystem: Environmental > Terrestrial > Soil > Agricultural land | place: USA: Utah | collected... | reverse complement strand
TGACAGCTCGATGTTCTTGTTCTTCCCCAGATACTTCTTCGCGAATGCTTCAAGCTTTTTACGTCGCTCGATTAGCGTTAGCGTGTGGACCACTTTCCCGGTGTCATCGACCAGCAGATCAAATACCACGAAGTGTGCAGGCGTTTCTCTCGAGAGCTTCAACACACGACTGGCAGCTGGATGTATTCGTTGCAGGAGGTCGTCGAATGACAGTCCGCCTGCTACCGGAATCACGAGTTCTCCATCAAGCACAAATTTCGCCGGCTTCAGTTTCAACAAAAACTCGACGACTTCAGGAAAGTAACGCTCCAGGGGCTGTCCGGATTTTGACTGCAGTTGAACTTTATCTCCGTCGCGAAAGGCGAGACACCGGAAACCGTCCCACTTGGGCTCGTACGCCCAGTCTTGGCCAGCCGGCACTTCTTTAACCAGCAAGGCTTCCATTGGCGGGAACGGTGGTTTGATTGGCAGTGTCATGCGTAGTCAGGGATCACATGTCAGATGTCAGTAAGTGCTATTCGGGCGCAGCGACAACTGCGTAGGGATGTAGACAACTGTCGGACGTTTATGTTCTTTCATGCTTCATTCAAGTTGAGTTTAGCATCCGCTGGCTACCCCGACTCACCGGGGTTCTGCACTTGAGTTGAGTATTTCTACGCCATCACGTGCGTATCGCTATGAACAACGGAGCGAATCGACCGGGCTTGTTCGATTAGTTGTAGATACTGTGGGAGTGTTAGCGATTGAGCGCTGTCGGAAAGCGCCAACTCTGGCTGATTGTGAACTTCAACAATCAATCCGTCAGCGCCAACGGCGACGGCAGCCCTCGTCAACGGACTTACGAGATGGCTCTTGCCGGTGCCATGCGACGGATCCACGATTACCGGCAAATGGGAAATGCGTTGGACCGCAGGCACGGCGGCCAGATCCAAAGTGTTGCGAGTGTGCTGAACGAACGTCCGCACTCCACGTTCGCATAAGACGACATTGTAGTTGCCTTCCGACATGATGTATTCGGCTGCCAACAACCATTCCTCGAGGGTCGCTGCCAAACCACGCTTGAGTAGCACAGGCAGATGCGACTTGCCGGCACGCCGCAACAGCGAAAAGTTTTGCATGTTACGAGCGCCAATCTGAACCATATCTGCATAACGTTCTACAAGATCCACACCGGTCTCATCCAGCGCTTCAGTAACGATTCTCAGACCAAACTTTTCACGAACTTCAGCCAGTATCCTCAGAGCTTCTTCGCCGAGCCCCTGGAACGAATAAGGTGAAGTACGCGGTTTGAATGCGCCACCTCTAAAAAACCGGGCGCCGCTCAGCTTCACAGTTTCAGCGATTGCAAACGTTTGTTCACGACTCTCTACAGCACAAGGACCTGCGATAATCGCCAACTCGTCCCCACCGATTGTGGCCTCGCCCACGCGCACAATCGTCTTCTCAGGACGGAGATCGAGGGTAATTAGCTTGTAGGGTTTCGTAACCCGTATGACTTCTGCCACGCCTGGCATATTTTCAAACCGAGTCGCTTCAACTGCGCCTTGATTGCCAGTGATCCCGATCGCCGTTCGTTGTGCACCCGGCAAAGGATGACCTCGAAACCCAAGCTCAGTTATGACTTTTACAACGGCGTCGATCTGCGACGGTGTCGCATCGGTCTTCATCACAACTAACATCTTTGAAGTCCCTTTCTATCCGACACTTCGATGACAGCAGCCAGTGAACGAACAAAAGTTTCCACGTGCTCCACCATATCAGGCCGGTCCGAGTGTTCTTCAATTTCTTTAACGAGGGCTGACCCAACCACGGCTGCATCAGCGTAATCCCAAACTTGCCGCACCTGATCTGGCGTTGAAATCCCGAATCCGACCGCCACAGGCAAACAGGTAAGCACTCGCAGCCGCCGGACCAATTCTTCGGCGTGATGACTCAGTTCATCTCTGGTTCCTGTGACACCGGTTCGGGAAACCGCATAGATAAATCCTCTGGCGTGCGCGGCAATCGTTCGCAACCTCTCGTCACTTGATGTCGGCGCAGCCAGCAGAATCAGATCAATCGAGTTCTTTGACAACATGTTTCTGACTTCGGCTGCCTCTTCCAAGGGCAGGTCCGAAAGCAATACCCCGTCAACGCCTGCTTCGGCACCGGCGCGAGCGAAATTTTCTATGCCAAACTGCAACACCGGGTTTATGTAGCTGAATATCACAATCGGCACGCGCAGCTCTGACCTCAATTCTGCAACCAGCGACAGAATTTCCATAAGAGTCACGCCATTGCGCAGCGCCTGCTGTGAGGAGCGCTGGATCACCGGACCATCCGCAATAGGGTCGCTAAACGGGACGCCCAGCTCGATTATGTGTGCTCCCGCCGTTTGCAGAGCGGGCAGCAAACGCCGGGTCGTTGAAATGTCCGGATGACCCGCTGTGACAAACGGAATCAAACCTTTCCGTCCGCCGACTTTCAGCCCTTCAAAGGTGTCACTGATCCGACTCAAATCGTTTCTCCGTTGGTGTGCCGCGCCACCAATTCGACGTCTTTGTCGCCGCGGCCTGAGAGATTTACGATCATGATTTGACCATCCAACCGTGGCGCCAGTTTGATGGCATGAGCGACCGCATGCGCCGACTCGAGCGCACAAACGATTCCTTCCGTACTTGCCAGCAAGCGAAACGCATCTAGTGTTTCCTCATCAGAAGCGGAAGCGTACTCCACCCGTTTTAGATCGTGTAAGTAGGCATGTTCCGGCCCGACGGAGGGATAATCGAGTCCGGCCGAGATGGAATGAGTAGTCGCGATCTGTCCATTTGCATCCTGCAAAACATAGCTCATGGTTCCGTGTAAAACACCGGGCCGTCCACCGCCGGCTTTGTCGAAGCGCGCCGCATGTTCGCCCAAACTACTGCTGGTGCCGCCAGCCTCGACCCCGATCATGCGAACCATCGCATCGGCTAAAAACGGGTGAAACATACCGATGGAGTTAGAGCCACCTCCTACGCAAGCAATCAAAACATCGGGCAGTCGTCCGGCAGTCTCAATGATCTGGGCGCGAGTTTCCCTGCCAATAACACTTTGGAAGTCACGGACCATCATCGGGTAAGGATGCGGACCAAGCGCGCTACCGAGTAGGTAATGAGTCGTATCGGGTGAGGTAGTCCAATCACGCATTGCTTCGTTGATTGCGTCTTTTAAAGTGCGTGATGCACTTTCGACTATTCGAACTTCTGCGTTCAGCAGATGCATGCGAAACAAATTCAACTTTTGCCTGCGCGCATCCTCTGCTCCCATGTAAATCACACACTCGAGTCCAAACAAAGCGCATACGGTGGCGGTGGCGACACCATGTTGTCCGGCGCCGGTTTCGGCAACTATCCGTCGCTTGCCCATACGCCGCGCCAGCAGCGCCTGACCCAGCGCATTATTGATCTTATGGGAACCGGTATGCGACAGGTCCTCCCTTTTCAAATAGATCTCTGCTCCACCTGCCAATTCGGTTAACCGCCGCGCATAGAAAAGTGGAGTCGGACGCCCGGAGTAAGTGCGCAGCAGATCGTCTAATTCCTTTTGAAACTGTTCGTCGCATCGAGCCACCTGGTAACTCTCCAATAGTTCGTCGAGAGGCGCGACGAGCGTTTCAGGAACAAAACGTCCTCCGTATGGACCCCAGTGTCCACCTGCATCGGGATGGTCAAACGTCATTTATCAGCCTTTCGTATCGCGTCCATAAACGCGCCCAGTTTGGCCGGGTCCTTGCGGCCCGGACTACTCTCAACGCCACTGCAAACATCAACCGCATAAGGCTGCACCGTCTTGATGGCCGGCCCAACATTTGTCGCGTTCAAGCCTCCAGCCAAAAATAACTTTCGTACGAAATCCTTTGTGCTTGCCGCGACGGTCCAATCGAACGACCGTCCGGTACCGCCATACACTCCAGCCTTGAACGCATCAAGCAAAATTGCATCCGTCTGGAAGTTCGCTGCCTCGGCTGGATTGAAATCATCGCCCACCCGCAGGGCCTTAATGATGAATAGATCATTAAGACTGTTACAAAACGAAGGTGACTCCTCTCCGTGGAGCTGAACCGCATGAATACCTGCCCTTTTTGCCGCGGTTGTTATTGCCGCGCTGTCCGGTTCGTTGACGAACACTCCTACAGCAAACACCCCATCCGGAAGTTGTCTAATAATTTCGGACGCTTCTAAAGGCGGCAAGTAGCGTGGGCTCTTCGGATAAAAATTGAAACCGAGTGCGTAGGCGCCTGCCTTCACGCAGGCGCGTGCATCGTTGAGATTTGTGATGCCGCAAACCTTAACTCGTGCCACGCAGCTAATCCTCCGCCTCCTGGATCATCGTTCTCAGGGACGCTTCCGGATCTTTCGATCTCATTAAGCTTTCACCAATTAAGAATCCTCGATAACCAATCGCAACCAAACTCTTGATTTGCTCACCTGAACTAATACCACTCTCACTTATCAAAAGGGCCCCAGGTGGAGCTAATGCCATTAATTCAACTGAGGTATCCAGAGAGACTTCGAACGTATGGAGATTACGGTTATTCACTCCGATCAATGTAGCCCCTGAAGCTCGGGCCTGGCCTAATTCGTTCATGTCATGCACTTCCAACACGCTGTCCATCCGCAGTTCATCTTCCGCAATCGCTCTAAGCTTCGCCAGGCTCCTCTCATCCAGTAGGGCGGCGATCAAGAGCACTGCATCCGCGCCCGCCGCAGCCGCTTCATAAATCTGGTACTCGTCAATTATGAAGTCCTTTCGCAGGATGGGTAATGAAACCGCATGGCGCACCTGGGCCAGATCGCTGAGAGATCCGCGAAAGTAATCTTCTTCAGTCAGTACTGAGACAGCCGCGGCTCCACCCCGCTCGTACGCAACTGCGACATCTGCGGGCCTTATGTCACCCGAACACAACCCCCCTTTCGACGGAGAAGCTTTTTTTATCTCAGCGATGATGTTAATTGCCCGTTCCTTTCCGAGCGCTTTACGAAGCGCGTGTGACGGCGCCCCCTCTCGCTTCCGATATGCCTCGTCGCGCACCTGATCCATGGGCTTCGCCGACCTTAGTGACGCGACACGCGTTCGCTTCTTTTGAGCTATGCTAACGAGAAAATCAGACATCGAGTCCTGCATTGCTTCCCACTACGAGGTCGCTGAGCTTCCGAGCGGCAGCACCGCTATCGATTGAACTTTCGGCCAAACGCCTTGCTTCAATAAGAGTGCCTGTGGCGCCAGCTACTACCAAAGCTGCCGCCGCATTGGCGACGATCAGATCGCGAGCAGCACCCTGTCGCCTTTCCGATAGCACCTCTCGAATTATTTGCGCGCTCGTCTCCGGATCTGGGCAAGTAAACTCTTTCAGTGAAGTCCGTGTCATCCCAAAATCTTCGGGGCTTAGCTCGAAGGTTTGTACGCTGCCATCGCATGCCTCCGCGACCAAAGTTGTTTCGGCAAGTGTTACTTCATCCAGTCCATCCCGACCGTGCACCACCCACGCCCGCTTTGTGCCCAGGGCCGACAACGCCTTCGCTAAAGGCTCAACTTGCGCGGGCTGCGATACACCTACAATTTGAAACGGCGCGCCCGCCGGGTTCGTCAATGGGCCCAGCAGATTGAAGATCGTGCGAATGCCCAACTCTCGCCTGACTGCAGCCACTCGCTTTGTGCTGCCGTGATAAAGCGGGGCGAACATAAAACAGATACCCAGCTCCTTTAGACATTTCTCTGTTGTCTCCGGCAAAGCATTAATGCGAACACCCAAGGCGGCGAGTACGTCTGAACTGCCGGTACTACTGGTAACGCCACGATTTCCGTGTTTGGCCACCGGCACTCCCGCACCAGCAACTACAAATGCGGCAGCAGTTGAGACGTTAAAGGTTTTCACCAGGCTCGACCCGGTGCCGGCGGTGTCGAGAAAAGATTCGTACCGAGAATTGATGCGTAATGCATTCACTCTCATCGCGGTGGCACAGCCAATCAACTCGTCAACGGTCTCCCCTTTGTTTGCCCACGCCACGAGGGCAGCCGCTACCTCACCATCGGTCGCTGTTTCAGACAGCAAACAGTTGACAAGCTCTGCCGCTTCATCACGCGACAGGTCGGCCGCTCGTGTTAAGCGGGATATTAGGCTGCTCAATTTCGAGTTCGTCCGGGGGTTGCGTTCCATGGTGTAATTTGCAGTCCTCATGAATTCACAAAATTCGATAGCAGTCGCTTTCCTGCCGAAGTCAAAATAGATTCCGGATGAAACTGCACTCCTTCAACGTGCTTCTCCCGATGCCTGATACCCATGATCACTCCATCTCTGGTTCGGGCGGATACCTCGAGGCACTCCGGCATGCTTTGCGGATCGACAACCAATGAGTGATAACGGCCGGCCGTGAACGGCGATTCCAGACCTTCATAGATAGTGCGCCCATCGTGAAACACTTCTGAACTCTTCCCATGCATTACGTTTGTCGCGCGCACAATGGAAGCTCCAAACGTTTGCGCAATTGCCTGATGTCCCAGGCAAACTCCCAGGAGCGGAACGCGACCGGCAAAATGCTGGATTAGCAACAGCGAAATGCCGGCATCTGTGGGCCGGCCTGGACCAGGTGAGATGACAATGCCGGCAGGCTGTAACTGTTCGACTTCCTGAATGGATGTTTCATCGTTGCGTCGCACCACGGGCCCCTGCTCAAGCTCGCCGAGGTATTGAACGAGATTGTAGGTAAACGAATCGTAGTTATCGATCACCAGTATCATTGTTTGTAGTCCGGAAAACCTGGAATTAATCCGTTCTCCGCCATCTCGATCGCACGCCATAACCCATCGGCCTTTGCCACGGTCTCGGCGTATTCTCGTTCAGGGATTGAATCGGAAACGATGCCGGCGCCCGCTTGCACCGAAGCCTGTCCATTTCTTAATTCGATTGTGCGGATAGCAATGCATGAATCCAGGTTGCCGGCATAGTCAACGTAAAAGATCGCGCCGGCGTAAATGTTTCGCGATTCCGGCTCGAGGGCTTTGATGATTTCCATGGCTTTCACCTTAGGAGCTCCGGTGACTGTGCCCGCCGGGAAACATGCCGCGAGTGCATCGAAACGGTCGTAGTCGGATCGTAGTTGCGCGCTCAAACTGGAAACCAAATGCTGCACTTTCGAATACCGCTCCACTGCCATCAACTGGTCGACCTTTACGGAACCAAACCTGGCGATCCGTCCCACATCGTTGCGTCCCAGGTCGACAAGCATCGTGTGTTCAGCGATCTCTTTTTCATCGCACCTCATTTCCTCCGACAGTTTCTCGTCCTGGGCTGGCGTCGTACCGCGCGGCCGCGTTCCGGCAATCGGGCGATACTCGATCTGTTTGCCGCGAATGCGTACCAGCATCTCCGGGGAGGCACCTATAATCGAGTCGCTGTCCAACTTCAAAAAGTACATGTAAGGCGATGGGTTACCCTGGCGCAGTGCGCGATAAATGGCGACGGGATCGGCTGAGACTGGCCTGCTGAATCGCTGTGACAGGACTGCTTGATAGCAATCGCCGGCAAGGATGTGCTCTTGAACCTGATTCACAGCGTCGCAGAAACCGTCTTTGGTCCAATTGGTGTTCAGGCTCGGAACCTGAGACGGGCTGCTTTTGACCCTTTGTAACAGAGATGGAGACGACTCCTGTAAGAGTTCGCAGAGTTTGCCAGTTTGATCGATTGCGTCTTCATAGAGCACTTGAAGTCCTTGTGGTTCATTGTTCGCCAGCTCCTTCAAAGCAACCGAAACCAGCTTCACTTCTGCATTCCTATGATCGAACACCACCAGAGATCGGAAGAACATCCATAAACCATCGTCCGGCTGATCCGCGCTCGAACTATTGACGCCGATTGCGGGCTCAAACCAACCCGCCGCGTTGTAACCCAGATAACCCACGGCGCCACCGGCAAGGGGTATTCGCTCCGAGGCGTAAGTGAGTCTTCGCTGACGAAAATGATCCTTAACAAAATCGGGAGCACAGACAGGAAGGGTCACCACTGAGTTAGCCTGCTCCACGATAGTTTGGTTGCCACGGCCCCGGACAATCATGTAGGGGTCGGCTCCCACGAAGGAATATTGGGCCACTCGCTCTTCACCCTCGACCGATTCAAAGAGGAATGCATAACGCGCTGCCCGAGAAAGCTTGATAAATACATCGATAGCATCGAAGGAATGCGTGGACATCGTTCCGACCACCGGCACAACCTCGCTGTGTTGTGCTTGCTGCGCAAATTCGTCAAACGTTTGCGGGTAAAGTTTGATATTCATCGGATAGCTGACGTACAAAACAAAAAACCCACCACCGGAAGTCTCGGCAGCGGGTAGCTGAAAACGTTTTGTGCTTTCTTCTTACTCTATTCCCACGTCTCCACAGAAAGCCGCACCCGCCGCCTTTTTAAAGGGGCGCCAGTACCAATAGCCCGTCTGCTGTGCGTGGTGCGTCATCATCATGATGGGCCGTTCTTATATACGACTCGTGTCCGGACTGTCAATTTTTTTTACCGGTCTTACCAGGTAGCGAGATACCGTTTAAGCGTTTGATACATCGAGTCGAACGATTTGGCATAGAACAATACCTGCTGATACCGGGTCGGATCGTAAGTTTGATGCGAAGCTGCTTCCGGATCGAACGGCCGCAACTCGGCACTCGACATGGCGGCCAACTCTCCTGAGGACGACAAGAGACCAGTGCCGTACGCTTTAAGCTTACCTCCTTCGAGTAACACGCCGAATTCAATCGTAAACCAGTAAAGCCGAGAAATCCTGTCAAACGCCTCGGGAGACTTAGTTCGTTTCACCGCTCTTCCGAATTCGCGATTTAGTTCCGCAAGGCGCGGGCTGGCGAGGGTAACAGCATGTCCGGCGAGTTCATGGATAACATCCGGCTCGGGCGTATAAAAAGGTGTGGAATGATGCCGAATATACTGAGTGCAAAGAAACGTTCCGGAGGCCAGAGAGTCGAGAAAGTTTCTCGGTTGAACCAGCCCAGCCACCGGCTCCAGATGGAAACCGCTAAGCGCTTCAACTTTTAAATTTACCTCGCTGAGTTGTGGAATGCGATCGGGTAAGAACTCCAACCGGTCCGCAGAACCAAGATATTCCGAACAGGCATAAGCCTGGTGCGCCGGCACCAGCGCTTGCCAAACCGCCCTCCAGACTTCGTGTTCTTCGCCGGTGTATTCGACATCCGGAATCTGATCGCCGTGACGATAACTGAGCGAGAGGGCGGCGATTTGGTTCCTGCGCGCACGATATTGCGGATCTCTGAAACCAGGATGATCGGGATCAAGCAGCACAACTTGATTTCTCCCGGCTCCTTCGGGCGTCAAGCGAAGGTCTGTGTGATCAGCTAATGGAAGCTTTGCGTTTTCTACCAACATAAAACGGCCTTTCTTCAACAGAAAAAACCGGCCACTCCTCAAAGGGAATGGCCGGTTAGTAAACCTTGTGTTTGCTCGGTCCTTACATAGCTAACACGTCTCTCCGCGCCTTCCCTTTCCGGGAAAGCCAGTAATAAGAGTAGAGCGTGTGGAGCCGGCGATTCATAACTGCGTGCACCTTACGACGCAGGTGTTTTGAAAGTCAACTCATGCGCGCGAGATTGACCGATGTCGGTGTAAAGCCAGACATATTTCGTGTTGTTCGTGTTATTCGTGGATCGATTTCCTGGGTGACTAAAAAGCGATCCACGAAACACACGAAACACCCGAAATGGGCCCTGGGCATTCGACTTGCAATAATCCGAACCGAGTATTTTATATAAGCCGAATCACGCGTTTTGCAAGGTGCGAAACAAGACAGGGTAGAAGCGCCTTGTACCGTATAGCTACATCTATCTCTTGAAGCAGGTATTTATGAGCAAACCAATTTCGGAACCAGAAATTCCCGAACCGGAAACTCACGAACATCGCGAAGCGACCGAATCCATCTGGATGGCAACGGTTGGGCCGCTGCGAGAAACGCCGCTGACTGAACGCACCAGCGCCGACATATGTATCGTCGGGGCCGGGATTGCAGGTATGACAACCGCCTATCTCCTCGCTCGCGCGGGAAAATCAGTTGTCGTTTTGGATGATGGTCCAATTGGGGGCGGTATGACCGGACGCACTACCGCTCACCTTGTCAACGCACTGGACGATCGTTATTTCGAGTTGGAACGATTACACGGCGAGGAAGGTGCGCGGCTGGCTGCGCAAAGTCACACCGCCGCAATCGATCAGGTGGAATCGATTTGCAAAGAAGAAGGAATCGACTGCGAATTCGAGCGGCTCGATGGTTATCTCTTCGTGCCTCCACGCGATTCCAAAAAAATTCTTGACGACGAACTCGAAGCAGCACACCGCGCTGGACTGGTCGATGTTGAAAAAGTAGACCGCGTGCCCTGGGATTCTTTCGACACTGGACCCGCACTGCGATTTCCACGGCAGGCACAGTTTCATCCATTGAAATGTCTGGCCGGCCTGACTGAAGCGATTAAGAGAAAGGGCGGCCGGATTTACACCGACAGTCACGCCAAAGAGATCGAAGGCGGACGCAGCGCGCGCGTAGAAACGGCAAATCATGCTGCAGTCACAGCTGAAGCAATCGTGGTTGCTACCAACACTCCGGTAAACGATCTTGTCGCCATTCACACGAAACAGGCGCCTTATCAAACCTATGTAATCGGAGTTCGTGTTCCCCGTGGTTCAGTTACTCGTGGTCTTTATTGGGACACGCCGGATCCGTACCACTACGTTCGCATTGAAACTGTCGGAAAGGGAGCCAAGGCTTACGACGTGCTGATTGTTGGTGGTGAAGATCATAAGACGGGACAAAAAGACGATGCCGGCCGTCGCTTTAGCGCGTTGGAGCGCTGGACGCGTCATCGTTTTCCGATGGTCGAAAGCATTGAGTATCGCTGGTCGGGCGAAGTGATGGAACCGGTTGACGGCCTGGCGTTCATCGGCCGCAATCCAATGGACAGCGATAACGTGTTCGTCGCAACCGGCGACTCCGGAAACGGCATGACGCATGGAACGATTGCCGGAATGCTTTTGACCGACATGATCCTTGGACGCAGGAACGCCTGGGAAAAGGTCTATGACCCGTCACGCATTTCGTTGCGTTCACTGGGTGAATTTGCGAAAGAGAATTTGAATGTCGCGGTGCAATATACAGATCTGGTACTTGCGGGCGACGTGGACTCGGTCGACAAGATCAAACCGAACTGCGGCGCCATCATGTCGCGCGGCCTGCAGAAGGTTGCTGTCTATCGCGATCCTGAGGGTGAGGTTCATGAATTCTCGGCTGTGTGCCGCCACCTGGGCTGCATCGTCAACTGGAACTCACTGGAG
>Ga0079218_10000565_pt1 | contig 11361 bp, 9 predicted proteins | sample NCCompost_FD_77181 | JGI IMG/M metagenome (GOLD analysis project Ga0079218, IMG submission 77181) | Agricultural soil microbial communities from Utah to study Nitrogen management - NC Compost | ecosystem: Environmental > Terrestrial > Soil > Agricultural land | place: USA: Utah | collected... | reverse complement strand
GGATTTCTTGACACGTTGTTGCGAACTTCGATATAAGCTGCGCACAAGTACGTCACGTTTTTAGAGGAGATCTTGCAGATGCGAATCCGGTTCACAGGCGCAATCGTGGCATTGGCAGGCGCGGCGGTCGTCACGCTGACAGTCATGCCGATCGCCGGGCAGGCCCCGCAGGGCGGCCGGGCGGGGGGACGGGGAGCAGGAGCCGCGGCGCCGGCGGCACCAGCGGCACAGGGAGCACGGGGCGCGGCCCCGGCGCGTGTCGCGCGCATTGCCGGTAAACCGAATCTGAACGGCATCTGGCAGGCGATGGGCAGCGCCAACTGGAATCTCGAGGATCACTCCGCGTCGGCCACGCAGTTCTGGCAGCTCGGCGCCATCGGCGCCATCCCGGCCGGCCAGAGCGTCATCGTGGATCCGGCCAACGGCGTGATTCCCTACACGCCGGCGGCGTTGAAGAAGCGTGAGGAGCTTCGCGCCGGCTGGCCGAAGAGCGATCCGGAAGCCAAGTGCTACATGGCGGGCATCCCGCGCTCGAACTACATGCCCTATCCGTTCCAGATCGTCCAGGGCCAGAAGGACATCCTGTTCGTGTACGAGTATGCGAGCTCGAACCGCATCGTCCACATGTCGAATCACACCGAGGCGCCGGTGGACAGCTGGATGGGGTGGTCGAACGGCAAGTGGGACGGCGACACGCTGGTCATCACGGTGAACGGTTTCAACGACGCGACGTGGTTCGACCGCGCCGGCAACCACCACACCGAGGCGCTGACGGTCGAGGAGCGTTACACGCTGCAGGGCGAGAACACGCTCATCTACGAAGCCACGATGACGGACCCGAAGACGTTCACGCGACCGTGGAAGATCCGGATGCCGCTCTACCGCCGTCTCGAGCCGAACGTGCAGCTGCTCGAGTTCAAGTGCGTGGAGTTCTCCGAAGAGCTGCTCTACGGGGACCTGAAGAAGAAGTAGCGTCTTCGGGACCTCGGGTTTCCAGTTCGTGATGCGCACACCGCTGACCGGCGCGCTGGCAGCGGGCCTCTTGACCGCTGGCGCGGTGTGCGTGCCTCCCTTGCGGGCGCAGGTTCCTGCGCCCGCGGTTTCCAAGCCAATTTCTACGTATTCGGTTCCGCGCACGCCGTGGGGCGACCCCGATCTGCAGGGCGTCTGGTCGAGCGATGAGGAAGCGGGCGTTCCGTTCGAGCGTCCGCGCGGGCAGACCAAAGCCAAGGTAGACGGGACGGAACTCGAGGCGCTGCTCGAACAGCGTGAGCACCAGCGCGCGGGCACGGCGCCGACCATCGGCGGCGTGACAGGCGCCGGGCCCGTGCACTGGTACGAGAACTGGGGCCGGAAGTCCGCGCGGACCTCGCTGGTGATCGACCCGGTCGATGGCCATGTCCCGCCGCTGACTCCCGAGGCGCAAAGGCGCCAGGAGCGCCGCCCGCGGGCGGGCGGCAGTTTCGGCGCCGGTCCGTTCGACCAGCCTGATGACTTCTCGCTGTACGACCGCTGCATCACGCGCGGCCTGCCGTCGGTGATGTTCCCGGCGATCTACAACAACAACACGCGCATCGTGCAGGCGCCTGGCTCCATCGCCTTCACCTACGAAATGATTCACGAGACGCGGGTCATCCCGCTGGATGACCGGCCCTTCCCGAGCGACCGGATTCGCGGGTACCTGGGAGAGGCGCGGGCCCGGTGGGAAGGCGATACGCTCGTGGTCGAGACGCGCAACTTCTCGGAGAAAACGAACTACCGCGGGGCGGGCGCCACGCTCCGCCTGGTGGAGCGATTCCGCCGCGTGCACAAGGGCCTCCGCTATCAGGTGACGGTGGACGACCGGCACACTTTCACACGGCCGTGGACGGCCGCGCTCAACCTGTCTCCGGGTACCGGCCTCTTCGAGTACGCCTGCCACGAAGGCAACTACGCGATGCGCAACATGCTCAGCGCCGCGAGGGCTGCTGAGGCAGGACGGAAGGCCCAATAACCCGGGCGGAGTAGGCGACCGCGGGGGCAAATCCCCCCAACTGTGTGACAAAAATGGGGTAAACGAACCGGGAGTCTGGTAGAGTATTGCCAATGAGTTCTGGGTTTAGGCAGGAGATGAATCCGATGCGAAGCAGACTGTTTGGCGTTGTGGCGGGGGTCGCGTTCGCGGTGGCCGTTGCCGCAGTGCCTGTGATTGCGCACCACTCGTTTGCGGCTGAATTCGACGCGAAGAAGCCGGTAAAGCTGCGGGGCACCGTCACGAAGATGGAGTGGATCAATCCTCACTCCTGGATCCACATCGACGTCAAGACTCCCGACGGCAAGGTCGAGCAGTGGATGGTCGAGGGCGGCGCGCCGAACGCGCTCCTGCGCCGCGGCTGGAACAAGAACTCGCTGCTGCCCGGCACGGAGATCTTCGTCGAGGGCTTCCAGGCCAAGGACGGCGCGCTGCGCGCCAACGGGCGTGACATCACGTTCCCGGACGGCAAGAAGCTCTTCGTCGGCTCCTCGGGCATCGGCGCTCCGGACGAACGTCCGGAGAAGTAGTTCGCCCGCAGCCACACACCCAGCTCTCCGGGTTTCCTGTCCTGCCCAAGTCCAGCGACTTTCTGACGCTGGACTTGGGTTTTTCATCGTACCGACCCCCGCATGGCGCCTGATACGACCCCGCACACTCTCGAGGCCGTCTCGGCCGCCCGCTGGCGCATTGCGCTATCGCTGACGGTCGCGATGATGGCGATCTACTTCGGCTTCATCCTCCTCGTCGCCTTCGACAAACCGCTGCTCGGCCGGGTGATCGCTCCTGGCCTGAGCCTCGGCATGCTCCTCGGCGTGCTGGTGATCGTGTCCGCCTGGGTGCTCACCTGGGTGTACGTGCGGTGGGCCAACACCCACTACGACAGCAGGCTGGGCGGGTTGAGGCGATGATCGGGACCGGCGAGCCGAACGCGATCGCCATCGGGTTCTTCCTCGGCTTCATCGTCCTCTCGCTGGCCATCACGGTGTGGGCCGCGCGGAAGACGCACACCGCCGATCAGTTCTACACGGCGGGCGGCGGCGTCACCGCGCTCCAGAACGGGCTGGCGCTCGCCGGCGACTTCATGAGCGCCGCCAGTTTCCTCGGCATTGCCGGCCTCGTCGCGCTCTCCGGCTTCGACGGTCTCATCTACTCGGTCGGCTGGCTCGTGGGCTGGCCCGTGGTGCTGTTCCTCATCGCCGAGCCGCTTCGCAACCTGGGGCGCTACACGTTTGCGGACGTGGTCGCCGCGCGGCTCCGCCAGAAGCCGGTGCGCGTGGCGTCGGCCGTCGGCTCGCTGGCGGTGATCACGTTCTACCTGATCGCGCAGATGGTCGGCGCCGGGAACCTGATCCGGCTGCTCTTCGGGCTGCCGTACGAATTCGCGGTGGTGATCGTCGGGGTCGTCATGCTCGCCTACGTGCTGTTCGGAGGCATGACCGCCACCACGTGGGTGCAGATCGTGAAGGCCGTGCTCCTGCTCGGTGGCGCCAGCCTCCTGGCCCTACTGGTGCTGGCCCGATTCAACTTCAACCCGCTGGCGCTCTTTTCGGAGGCCGCCCGGCAGTACGGCGACGGCGTGTTGAGCCCGGGGCGGCTCGTGACCGACCCGGTGGACGCCATCTCGCTCGGCCTTGCGCTGATGCTGGGCACCGCGGGGCTGCCGCACATCCTGATGCGCTTCTACACGGTGCGCGACGCGCGGACGGCGCGGTCGTCGGTGGCGTATGCCACCGTCGCCATCGGGTTCTTCTACCTGCTCACGTTCATCCTCGGGTTCGGCGCGATGGTGATCATCGGGCGGCCCGCGATCACGCAGGTGGATGCCGGCGGCAACATGGCGGCGCCGCTGCTCGCGGCGGCCGTCGGCGGCACCGGGTTCTTCGGCTTCATTTCGGCGGTTGCCTTCGCCACGATTCTCGCGGTCGTGGCCGGCCTGACGCTGTCCGGCGCGGCCACGCTGTCGCACGACCTGTGGGTGAACGTGGTGCGTCACGGGCAGTCCAACTCGCGGGAAGAGCTGCTGGTGGCGCGCGCCGCCACCGTCGCGCTCGCGCTCGTCGCCATCGTCCTGGGGATTCTGTTCAAGGGCCAGAACGTGGCCTACATGGTGGGCCTGGCGTTTGCCATTGCCGCGAGCGCGAACTTCCCGGTGCTGGTGCTGTCGATCTTCTGGAGCAGGCTCACCACGGCCGGCGCGCAGGCCAGCACCTTCGCCGGAACAATCGCTGCCCTCGGACTCATCTGGCTGTCACCCGCGATTCAGATCGACGTGCTCAAGAACGAGACGGCGTGGTTTCCGCTGCGCAACCCGGGCGTCGTGAGCATCCCGCTGGCGTTTGCCGTCGCGATCGTCGTGTCGCTGCTGCGGCCAGTACCCGAGGAAGCCAGCCGCTTCCACGCCCTCGAGCGACGCCTTCACCTGGGCGCCGAAGACTGAGCAAGCCTCTAGCCTCTGGCAGGGCCAAAGGCGAGAGGCTAAAGGCTAGAATCCGTCTTGTGAACAAGCGCGGAGTCGTCGTCGCCGTGGCCGCGCTGGCCCTCGTGGCGGTGGCGGCGATCGTCTACCTGCGCCGGCCGTCGCTGCCGGCGCCGGGCACTCCCACGTACGAGCAGGTCTCGCGCGCGTTCTATCACGGCCTCGCCGCGCTCGAGGTCGGGCTGCTCGACGACGCGCGCCAGCAGTTCGCCGCCGCCACCGGCCTCGTGCCAGAAGAACCGGCGTCCTGGGCCAATCTGGGTCTCGCGCAGCTGCGGCTCGGCGAGCTCGACGCCGCGGTGATGCCGGTGGAGCGCGCGCTCGAACTGGCGCCCGCCAACGTGGACATCGCCATGCTCGCCGGACGCATGGAGGTGGCGCGCGGCAGGCTCGACGAAGCGGTCGCCCGGCTGCGGCGCGCGGTGACGCTCGACGAGCAGGGGCTGCAGGCGCGCTTCGCCCTGGCCGACGAACTGCAGCGCACCGGCACCCCCGAGGCCGACGCGGAGGCCGCGGCGCTGTACGAGGCGCTCGTCGCGCGTGCGCCGGCGAATCTGGCGGTGCTGCTGGAGCGGGCGCGACTCGCCGCGAAGATGAGCGACGCCGCGCGGCTGACCGATTCGGTCTCGCGGGTCGCCATGGAGGCGGACGGCTGGCCCCCGGTGGCGCAGGAGCAGCTCGCGGCGCTGCAACAGGCCACCACGGCGGCACGCTTTCCGGACGCCGCGCGCGCCACGACGTTGTTGCGCAACGTGCTCGCCCGCGTGCCGGCGTTTTCCGAGAGCTTGGCCGCGGCGCGGACCCCCGCGGAGCTGATCTCGCCTCCGCTCGATCGCTTCGTCGCGCTCGAGCCGGCCACGGCGCAACCCGCGCCGGCGGACACCGCGCTCGGCTTCAGTCGTGAGGCGCTCGGTCCGCCGGGTGCGGACGTGTCGCTGCTCGCGCTGGCCGACTCGCGCGCCGGCCGAGCGGCCGCCGCGGTGGACTGGAACCACGACTTCCGCCTCGACCTCGTGCGCGCCAACGGCTCCGTCATCCAGCTCTCGTTGCAGGGCGAGAGCGGAGGCTTCAGCGACGTCGGGCCGGAGGCAATCGTGCCCGGAACGGTGACCGGCCTGTGGCCGGCCGACCTCGACATGGACGGCGACATCGACCTCGTCGTGGGCACCGACGGTCCCACGCGCGTCCTGCGCAACAACGGCGACGGCACGTGGCAGGAACTCGACACCTTCGTGGCGGTGACGGGCGCCCGCGCGTTCGCGTGGGCCGATCTCGATCGCGATGCCGATCCCGACGCCGCCTTCGTGGCGGGCGACGGCGCGCTGCGCGTGCTGGCCAATCGTCAGACCGGCCGCTTCCTGCCGATCGACGCGCCTGCCGGCCTGAGCGGCGTCACGGCGGTAACCGCCGCCGACCTCGACGCGGACGGCGCCATCGATCTCGTGACGGGCGACACGCAGGGTCGCCTGACGCGCCTGACGCGCCGCGGAGGCTCGTGGAACACCGCCGCGCTCGCGACGTGGACGGGCGCGGCCGTGACTCGCGTCGTGGTCGCCGATCTCGACAACAACGGCGCGCTCGACGTCGTGGCCGCCCGCGAGGGGGCGTCGCGCGTGTGGCTGGCGGGCGAGTCCTACGCCCTGACCGCGCTGCCGGCCGACGTCGACGGCGAGACGTGGCTGGTGAGCGACACGAACAGCGACGGCTTCCTCGACCTGATCGGTACGGCCGCGGGGACGCCGAGCCGTTGGCTGGGCAAGGGACGCCTGGGCTACCACTGGAAGACGTTCACCACGCGGGCGCAGCAGAACGCCGGCGATCAACGCATCAACTCGTTCGGGCTCGGCGGTGAGATCGAAGTGAAGGCCGGCCTGTTGTGGCAGAAACAGGTCATTCAGAGCGGTGTGATCCATTTCGGGCTCGGCCCTCGGACGACCATCGACGTGGCCCGCGTAGTGTGGCCCAACGGCGTGCCGCAGGCCGAGTTCGGCATTGGCGTCGACGACGGGTTCGTGGCGGAGCAGCGCCTGAAAGGCTCGTGCCCGTGGGTGTTTGCCTACGACGGCCAGGACGTGCGTTTCGTCACCGACTTTCTCTGGCGCTCGCCGCTCGGCCTGCGCATCAACGCGCAAGACACCGCCGGCGTGACGCAGACCGAGGACTGGGTGCGCATCCGCGGCGATCAACTGGCGCCGCGCGGCGGGCACTACGACGTGCGCATCACGGCGGAGCTGTGGGAGACGCACTTCTTCGACCACGTGTCGCTGCTGGTCGTCGATCATCCCGACGACGCCGAAGTGTTCGTGGACGAGCGCTTCTCGGCCAGCTCGCCGCCGCGGCTCGAGGTGCAGGCGCTGCGCGGACGGCGCGCCGTGGCGCGGGCGGTCGACGACGGTGGCCGCGACGTGAGCGCCTTCGTGGCCGAGCGCGACGGCCGCTATCTGGCGACGTTCGCGCGCGGCACCTATCAAGGTATCGCCGCGCCGCACGCCGTCGAGATCGATCTCCCGGCCGGCATTCGCGCCGATGCGCCGCTCGTGCTCGTGGCCGAGGGCTGGGTGTATCCCACCGACAGCAGCATCAACCTCGCCGTCGGGCAGGGAGGCGCGCCGAAGGCGAGCGGGCTTGCGCTCGACGCCCAGGATGCCTCGGGCGGATGGCGCCAGGTGGTGCCCGACCTGGGCTTCCCGGCGGGCAAGAACAAGAGCATGCTGATCGACCTCGCGCCGGCGCGGGGCGCGCGGCGGCTGCGCCTGCGAACCAACCTCGAGATCTACTGGGATCGCCTGTCGGTGGGCGAGCGCGCCGAGCCGTTGCAGCGCGTCGAGCGGCTGGCCGCGTCGCGGGCGGAGTTGCGGTTCCGCGGCTTCTCGCAGACGTCGTCGCCGCGTGGCGAGGCGCCCGAGACGCCCGACTACGCCCGGCTGGCCAACGTGGCGCCGCGGTGGCGCGACCTGATCGGCTATCACACCCGCTTCGGCGACGTGGGGGAGCTGCTGGCGGGCGTGGACGATCGCTACGTGATCATGAACGCCGGCGACGAACTGCGCCTGGAATTCCCCGAGCGGCCCGCGCCGGCGCGCGGCTGGCGGCGCGATTTCGTGCTCGTCGGCGACGGGTGGGAGAAGGACGGCGACTACAACACGGGGTTCTCGCAGACGGTGCTGCCGCTGCCGTCACACGCGCAGCCGGCCTACGGACAGGGGCTGCCCGAGGCGCGGGCGCAGGAACTGGAGCTCGAGGCGGACCCGGTCTACCGGGCGCACCGTGGCGACTGGGAGCGGTTTCACACGCGGTTCGTGCGGCCGGACCGCTTTGTCGGCGGCCTCAGGTAGTAGCGCTACTACGTTTCCACTATTCCATAGGGCGCGCGCCCAACGGTAGCGTTAGACGGCTCGAATCGCCGCAGTCATACACGTGTACCAAACCCTTCGAACGCTCTCTCAAGCCGTCTACGCCCGCCCGAAGGGCGGGCAATCAGACACTGCGCTAGCGAGGCGGAGCCTGCGTGGTCGTCGGTCCGAGGCGGAGCCTCGCGAGCTTGATGGTCTCTGATCGCCAGCAGCGCGTGGCCCGGGTCGTGTGGACGGTCTTGTTCGTGGCCGGCGTTGCGGCGATCCCGGTGCTGAACCGTCAAACACTGGCCACGGCGCCCTCCGCGGAGGGCGGGGCCGCCCGCTTCGGCTTTCATCTGCGGGAGGTCGCGCGGGAGGCGGGCGTGGACTTCGTCCACCAGGCGCCGACATTCGACCCGCAGCTCGGCCACATCATGCCGCAGGTAGCCTCCACCGGCGCGTCGGTGGCGGTGGCCGATTTCGACCGCGACGGCTGGCAGGATTTCTACCTCACCAACAGCGCCGACAACTCGCACAACCGCCTCTATCGCAACAACGGCGATGGCCGGTTCACCGACGTGGCGGTGCAGCTCGGTGTCGCCGACGTGAATCGCACGGGGACCGGCGTGTCGATGGGCGCCGTGTGGGGCGACTACGACAACGACGGCTACGAGGACCTGCTGGTCTACAAGTACGGCGGCCCGCTGCTGTTCCACAACGACGGCGGCGCGGGCTTCACCGACGTGTCGGCGCGGGCCGGCCTGCCGGCGTGGGTGAACGCCAACAGCGCGACGTGGCTCGACGTGGATCGCGACGGGCGGCTCGATCTCTTCATCGCCGGCTACTGGGCGGATGACGTCAACCTGTGGCGCCTCGAGACCACGCGCATCATGCCGGAGAGCTTCGAGTACGCCAACAACGGCGGACGAAAATACCTCCTGCGCAACAAGGGCGACGGCACGTTCGAGGACGTCACCACCGCGATGGGGATCACCAGCCGCCGGTGGACCCTGGCGGTGGCGGCGGCGGACCTGCGCGGCACGGGATATCCCGACATCTTCTTCGCCAACGATTACGGTGTGTCGGAGCTCTACGCCAACCAGGGCGGGAAGCGCTTCGTGGACATCGCCGAGACCACTGGTGTGGGTCGCACGCCGAAGAGCGGCATGAACGCGTCGTTCGGCGACATCTTCAACGACGGCCGTCTCGCCATCTACAAGGCCAACATCTCGGAGCCGGGCGTGCTCGTGCAGGGCAACGACCTGTGGGTGCCGAAAGAAGGCGGTGGCGAGGGGGAGTACGACAACCTGGCGCCGAGCCTCGGCGTGGACCTCGGCGGCTGGAGCTGGGGCGCGCAGTTCGGCGACCTGAACAACGATGGCACGCTCGACCTCTATCTCGTCAACGGCTACGTGTCGGCCGGCGAGCGCAGCAGCTACTGGTACGACTTCTCCGTCATCGCGGTGGGGCACAGCAGCATCATCGGCGACGCGCGCAACTGGCCCGACATGCGCGGCCGCAGCTTCTCCGGCTATCAGCGCAAGCGCGTGTGGGTGAACGACGGCGTCGGGCGCTTCACGGAAGTGGCGCAGAGCGTCGGTGCCAGCGACACCAACGACGGACGCGCGGTGGCGCTGGCCGATCTCGGGAATCGCGGTGTGCTCGACGTGATCGTCGCCAATCAGGCCGGACCGGCGCTGGTGTATCGCAACACGGTGACGTCCGGCCGGCACTGGATCGACCTCGAGCTCGAAGGCACCGCGAGCAACCGCAGCGCGATCGGCGCGCGTGTGGACGTGACGTTCGGCGGCCGCACGCAACGGCAGGACGTGCTGGCGGCGAGCGGCTTCAGCGCGCAGAATCAGCGCCGCGTGCACGTGGGGCTCGGCGCCGCGGCGGCGGTCGATCGCGTGCGGATCGTCTGGCCGTCGGGCCGGGAGCAGGTGCTCGAGCGGCCCGCCGTCGATCAGTTGCACCGCGTGAAGGAGCCGGCGTGAGGAGCTCGCGTGCCTGAATGGACCGGCGTCGCCGCGGCGGGGCCGCTGCCGAAAGGGCGCCAGTGGCTGCGGCTCGACAACCGCTTCCTGCCGCCGCTGCTGATCACATCGATTCTGCTGACGGCGCATCTGTCGTTCGGCATCCTCGAAGGGTGGGAGCGCACCGCGGCGGCGATCGTGACCGCGTTCGCCGCGGAGATGGCGCTCGGCAGAATCACCTACGGCAAGTGGCCGTATGCCGCCAGCGCCTACATCACCGGCATCAGCGTCGGCATCCTGCTGCGCTCGCCGTTCCTGTGGCCCTACATCCTGTGCGCGTTCATCTCGATCGCGTCGAAGTACGTGCTCCGCTTCCGCGGGCGGCACCTGTGGAACCCGTCGAACCTCGGCGTGAGCCTCGTGCTGTTCCTCGCGCCCGAGACGGTGTCGCTGCTCAGCGTGCAGTGGGGCAACGTCGTGGCGCCGATGGTCGTCATCTGGCTCCTCGGGTCGGTCATCGTGTGGCGCGTCGGCCGCTTCTATTTGTCGGCCACCTACGTCGTGTCGTTCCTGCTGTTCTCGTTCGTGCGCGCCGCCGTCACCGGCATCCCGTGGGTGGCCGCGGTGGCGCCGATCACCGGACCGATGTATCAGCTCTTCATCTTCTTCATGGTGACCGACCCCAAGGTAACCGTGAGGCCGATGTGGGCCCAGTGCCTGGTGGTGTTCTTCGTGGCGTTCGTGGAGTTGATCCTGCGGCTCAACGAGGTGGTGTACGCGCCGTTCTACGCGCTCTGCTTCGTCGGCCCCTCGGCTCTGCTCGTCGAGATGTGGCTCGATGCCCGCCGTGGGAGAATGTCGTAGGGGCACATCTTCAGATGTGCCCGACAAGGATCAATGTGAAGGCTGTCGAGGAATACAGCGGGGAAGGGCAGTTGATGTGGAGGGGCGGGTCGCAGCCGGTCGGCTACCGGCTCACGCGCCTGCAGGGCATGGCCGGCAACGGCCTGCCGGTGCCTGGCCTGTTCCGAATCGAGGGCGATCTCGACCTGCGCGGTACGCCTGTCCCTGACTCTGTGGTGGGCAACTCCGTGACGCTCAAGCTCGGGGACGGACGTTCGATGATCGTCACCCTGACGACCCGCGACGGACGTGTGCTGTCCGAGGGGCACGGCCCGTCGCGCTGTCTCTGTTGTTAGACGGCTAGTCGGGCGCAGGCCGGCTGATTCTGTCGATGACGAGTGTCGGCACGAGGGTCCGTTCCGACACCAGCTCGAGGCCCAGCTGCTCTTCGAGCGCTGCGAAGATCGACGGCAGCGCGGGCGCAGTTGAGCGACCTCTCGCGCGACGAGGCCGAAACGATCGGCCAGGAGAGACCGGAGCATCTTTCGCACGTCGTCGGCACTCGCTGTCGGATCCGCCGCTTTGGCCTGCACGTCCAACCGGTCGGCTCGTACCCACGCAGGCGCACCCTCGACGAAATCGGGCCTGAGGTCGTACGCGAAGGTGATGAGCAGCAGGGCGGTCGCATTGAGGCGTACGCAACAAGGGCCGGATCCG
>Ga0079218_10000564_pt1 | contig 11365 bp, 9 predicted proteins | sample NCCompost_FD_77181 | JGI IMG/M metagenome (GOLD analysis project Ga0079218, IMG submission 77181) | Agricultural soil microbial communities from Utah to study Nitrogen management - NC Compost | ecosystem: Environmental > Terrestrial > Soil > Agricultural land | place: USA: Utah | collected... | reverse complement strand
TAAGCACGGCATTGGCCTCAGACTGCACCTCAACTGTGGTAGCCGCCGAAGCCACCGTCAGCTGGAAATCCTGACGATTATTCGTGCTGGCGGACAGCGGCAGGTTGTTCACAGTCCTGGTTTGAAACCCCGGAAGAGACGCGCTCGCCCTGTAGGCCTGCCCGGGTTGCAGACTCGGAAAGTTGTAGGCCCCGGATTCGTTGGTGATCGTGTTGTTCATAACACCGGTTTCGGTGTTCACTACCGTGATGGTCACTCCGGGTATCAGCGCGCCGCTTTGATCTGTGACTACGCCTCCCAATTGTGTGTTCGCCCCCTGCGCGAAAGCCATCTGGTGAACGAGCAGACATAGGACCATCGATGTCCAAAGACGTGTTCGCATTCTCGGTCTCCTTATAGGTTCATGCCTTACGCTTTCGAGGTCAGCCTCGGGGGGAATACTGGCTCCGAAAATCTATCATCGTAAGATTTTGTCCGGCATTGGATCAAAATTCAGACCGAAACCCAAGAGAATTTATTAGTTCGACAAGCTATTTTTCGGCGTGACCGCCGACCGCCATAGACGGCGAGACGGACAACGCCCAACAGGACCAAGGAAATCCATTCGTTGAGTTCGGAATGCGGAGGGGACGCCTTTCGCTTTATCAACGTCGGCAAGGAGAAAGAAAGTCCGAAAAGGATTGTTTGAAGGGAATGCCGAGGGACGGAGTTGAACCGCCGACGCCGGCCTTTTCAGGGCCGCGCTCTACCAGCTGAGCTACCTCGGCTCGCGTAACCTTGGAAAGATAACCAATGCGGGTGTATGCCGTAAAGCCTGATTTCGAAATGACGCGCAGCTAACGTTGACGTTCAGGATTGGAAAAACCGGCGAACCTGAGCGAAACCAACCCTCCGTGCCCATCGACGGCCCTCGGTTGTCCAGACGTTCTCTTAAGCTCGAACCTATGGACGCCCGCGCCATTCTCCGAGATCGATTCGGCTTCGATGAGTTCCGGCCGGCGCAGCGTGAAGTGATCGATCTTGTTCTTAGTGGGCAGAACGTGCTGTCGGTGATGCCCACCGGCAGCGGCAAGTCTCTCTGTTATCAATTGCCAGCTCTGTTGTTGCCCGGTCTCACCCTCGTCGTATCGCCTCTGATCGCCTTGATGAAAGACCAGACCGATCACCTGGAAAAGCTCGGTGTACCGGCCGGCGTAATCAATAGCAGCGTGCGCCGGGACCTCCAGCGAGACCGTATGGAGCAGGCAGCAGCCGGGGAAATCAAGCTCCTCTACGTCGCGCCAGAGCGCTTTCAGAATGAAGAGTTTATGGCGGCTATTCGAAAGCTAAAGGTGAGCCTGTTCGCCGTCGACGAGGCTCATTGCGTTTCGCTCTGGGGGCATGACTTTCGTCCCGATTACCTGAGGCTGCGACGGGTCATCGCAAACCTCGGTAAACCGCCGGTTGTTGCTCTTACCGCTACCGCAACTCCGACGGTTCGCGCGGACATTCTGAAGCAACTCGACATCGAAGGTGCCCAGCAGGTCGTCAGCGGGTTCGATCGGCCCAACCTCTACCTTGAAGTGCGCGAGGTGGCTACGGTTCCGGAAAAAGTGCGGGCTATCGTCGACCTGTGCGCGTGGGGGCGTACGGGAATCATCTACGCCGGCACCCGTCGCAACGTGGAAGACATTCATCGATCGCTGCGGCGGAACAACATCGATGCTGTGGCTTATCACGCCGGGTTATCCGTTAACGACAGGAAGGCCGTTCAGGAACGATTCATGTCCCGCGAGACGGGGATCATCGTGGCCACGAATGCCTTCGGCATGGGCATCGACAGGGCAGACGTGCGTTTTGTGGTCCACGCCGATATCCCCGATTCTGTCGAAGCGTACTATCAGGAAGTGGGACGTGCCGGTCGCGACGGACAGCCTGCTCACGGATTGCTCCTGTTCAACTACGCGGACAAATGGATCCCTGAGCTGTTCATCGATGCAAGCCATCCTCCCGCGGACTTCCTCAGACAAGTATTCGGCCGGTTGCTCGCGGCAGGTCAGCCCGTACTCATCGGTGATCAGTGGCGCCAGGTGTCGTCGCGCATGGATCAGAAGTTTCACTCGGCCGTGACAATCCTCCACCGCGCCGGTTACGTCGAACGCGTGCACACAGCGGCGGGTTCGGGTGTGCGCATCCTTCGCCCGAAGGACCGCGAACTTCATGATTTCAATTTCGAAGACCTCGAGCGGCGGCGAGATTTCGAGCACAGAAAATTACGCGTCATGCTGGAGTACGCAAGCCGCTTCAAACGGCACTGCTACCGTTCGTTTGTCCTGCGGTACTTCGGTGAATGGACACGCGTGAAGGATTGCGGGAACTGCAGTCGTTGTGCGCCGGCGACGCGGGGGCGTGTCGCAAGGGTTCAGGCCATGGAAGTTGCTCCTGCGCCGGTGCCCGAGTCTCGGAAGCCCGATCAACACGCGACGGCCGATTCGACCGTCGTGGCTTTGAAGATTCTTTCGTGCATCCTGCGCGCCAGCGAACAAGTCGGGCGTGAGAAGGTTGCGAAGATCCTCGCCGGTTCCAACGATGCTTCGGTTCAGGGATTCAAAACGCTGACAACGTACGGAATCCTGCCTGAATATTCCATTCGCTCGATCGTCGGTATCATAGATTTCATGATTGAAGAAGGCTATATCGATCCAGGCGATGGTTTTCGGCCGACCATCCGCGTGACGACGAAGGGACGCCAGTTCCTCAAGGAGCGTCCGCCCATCGCGATTCCGACAACATAGGGGACTGTGAAGGCGGGAATCTAAATGCTTGGAGAGGAAATTAGTGACAGAGAGCCATTCATCAACGGGCGAGCCATCGCCCCTCCTGGACAGGAGGGGTGGCTGCGCGATCAAGTAAAGATTGCGGAGCCTCCTTGTTCGCGCAGACGGGGTGGTTGATCCAGAAAAGGGCTCCTTGATCCACCACCCCGGCGCTTCGCGCCACCCCTCCTGTCCAGGAGGGGCGATCACTCACCTGTCGTTGAATTTCCCTTATGTGGGGCTCGAGGTGCCTGACCCCCATTTCCCCGATTAATCACCGCGCACAGTTTCTCCGGAAGCAATTGACGGTGTGATCGTTGACCATGCCGACAGCCTGCATGAAGGCATAGCAGATGGTGGTGCCGACGAAGCGAAAGCCGCGGCGCTTCAAATCCTTGCTGAGGGCATCGGACTCCGGCGCTGATGCGGGAATCTCCTTCATCGATCTCCTCGCGTTGACTCGCGGCCTTCCGCCGACGAACTCCCACACGTACGCGTCGAAGGAGCCGAACTCTTTCTGCACCCGGAGAAACGCTTTCGCGTTATCGATCGTCGATTCGATCTTCAATCGATTGCGCACAATCCCGGCGTCCTTCATCAACTTCTCCACGCGGGCAGGAGAATACCGCGCCACCTTCTGCGGATCGAAGTTGTCGAAGGCCTTTCGATAGCCGTCGCGCTTCTTCAGAATCGTTTCCCAACTCAGGCCGGCCTGCGCGCCTTCCAGGATGAGAAACTCGAACAGCAGCCTGTCGTCGTGTACGGGTACGCCCCATTCCTTGTCGTGGTACGAAAGATTGGGTTCGGCACTTGCCCAGGGGCATCGCGTTCCCATTCAGGGCCTCGCCTCCACCGAAGGTCCTCCGGCCTGGACCCGGGTCAGCAGCACGCCGCCGACGATGAAAAGAATCATCACGGTCAGAATGGCCAGCCGTTGGTTGCCTCCGGTCGCATGCGAGACCTGTCCGAACAGCAGCGGACCGATAACAGCCGCCGACTTGCCACAAAGGGAGAAGAATCCAAAGAAATCGCTTTCGCGCCCCTTTGGCGTGAGTGAAGCCATGAACGCCCGCGATGCAGCCTGTATTGCGCCCAACCCGGTGCCTGCAAGCACCGCAACGCCGAAAAACTGCAGTTTGGTTTGAACGAAGTAAGCGGCTGTGACGACAGCTGCCCACTGCACGATCACAATCAACAGCACCCGTTTGGGCCCGAATGTGTCGGTGGGGCGTGCCCACAGGAACGCGCCGGCCAGAGCCGACAGTTGCACTACAAGAAAAAGGTAGATCGCTTCGGGTTGGGTGAAAGCGAGAGTCTTCTGAGCAAAGCCCGCGGCGAAGTAGACGACGGTATTCACGCCGTCTTCGAAGAAGAAGTAGGCCAGCAGAAACCGGCGCAGCGTCTTGTGCCGCAAGACTTCCCGAAAAGTCTGCACCGCTTCATGAAGTCCTCCGCGCGCCGCATCGATAATACCCATTTGAGCAGCTGCGTCCCGCGGAAGCCACAGGAATGCGGGCATCGCGAAAATGAGGAAGGCCGACGCAATCGCAATCCACGCCGGTGTATACATTTGATTCATGACGAACGCCAGCGCCAGCAGCAGACCGAGAGCGGAACCCGCGTATCCTGTGCCGTAGCCCCATCCTGAGATCCGCCCCTGATAGCCCCGTGGCGCGATATCAGGAAGGTACGCGTTATAAAAAACAAGGCCTCCTTCAAACCCGATATTCGCGATGACGGTGATGACGAAACCCCAAAGCACCATGCCGGGCTGAACAGTCCCGAACAACGCAACAGCGCTGACGCACGCGAGCGTGTACGCGATCAGCAATCGTTTTCGTGCTCCAGCAAAGTTTGCGATGGCACCCATCATTGGAGACGTTACAGCGACGATAAGCATGGAAAGCGAGATGATGCGGCCCCACCAGAGATCGCCTCGTCCATCGGCGTTTCCGACGATTCCTTGCTGGTAATAGATCTGCCATACGACCGCCGGCAGGACCACGTAGAACGAATTTGCGAAGTCGTACAGGCACCAGCTGATGATGGTTTTGAGGTGCCCTTTGGGGAAGGGCTCAGACGCGCGTGATGGAAATGTCACAGTTTTCGCCATCGATGTCCAGGCGGGTGGCGTTTCCGTTCATGCCCTGGCTGATATGGGTTGCCAGGGTTTCCGACATCACGTATGCAGCGAGCTTCTCCACCGCTTCGGCGATCCGCGGCGGAGCCTGGAACTGGATGCGAATCCTGTCAGTCACATCGAAGCCGGCGTCTTTGCGCATGTTCTGAACTCGGTTCACGAATTCGCGTGCGAGGCCCTCATTGAGGAGGTCCGGGTTGAGTGTCGTATCGAGCGCCACCGTCAGGCCTGCTTCGGAATCCACGAGCCAGCCTTCGATGCTTTGCGCGGTCACGGATACGTCTTCCCTGACGATCGTCACCGTATTTCCCGCGACTTCTGTTGAGAGAGTTCCGTCCTTCTCCAGTTGAAGTATTTCGGCGGAAGACAGCTCCTTGATTCGCTTCGCGACGGCGTTGACCTGCTTGCCAAACTTCGGGCCAATGACCTTGAAGTTCGCTGTTGCCGTCTTGCGGACGATCGGAGAAGACTCATCGATGAATTCGATCGCCTTGACATTGATCTCTTCAAGGATGACTGGAGTCATGTGTTCGATCAGTCGCCGCGTCTCGGCAGCAGCAGGGATCGCGACACGTGCTAGCGGCTGACGCGTTTTGAGGTTCGTCTTTGCGCGCATGGAACGCACGAGACCCACGACGCGCTGCGCGACATCCATCCGCCTCTCGAGTTCAGGATCGATCAATGCCTTGTTGGATTCGACCATTGGCGCGATGTGAACGGACTCAAATGGTTCACGTTTCGTCTCGCTCATGAGATTGCGATACATCTCATCGGCGAGGAAAGGCGCGATCGGCGCTGTCATCTTGACGATGCCGAGCAGGCATTCGAACAACGTCTGGTATGCAGCAGTCTTGTCCCGTCCCGGTTCGCTCTTCCAGAAACGCCGGCGATTTCGACGGACATACCAGTTCGAGACCTGTTCCGCTGTGAAATCGGCGACCAGGCGGGCGGCTCGCGTCGGATCGTAGGATTCCATCGCGTCAATGTAATCCGCCGCCGTGCTGTTCAGGACGGAAAGGATCCAGCGATCGATATCCGGGCGCTCGGAAACCGGAACATCGGCCTCCTTGTGCGCGAACCGGTCGATGTTGGCGTAGAGCGCGAAGAACGCGTAAGTATTCAGCAACGTGCTGAAAAACTTTCGCTGCACGTCTGCGATAGCCTCCACGTCGAACAGCTTCGGCTTCCATGTAGGGCTGCTCGCGATGAGGAACCAGCGAACGCTGTCGGCGCCGTACTTGCTTATGACCTGAAACGGATCGACGGTGTTTCCGCGGGTCTTCGACATCTTCTGCCCGTTCTTGTCCAGGACGAGGTCGCTGCAGATGACGTTCTTAAAACAGGGCTGCTTGAACAGAAATGAGCTGATCGAATGCAGCGTGTAGAACCATCCGCGTGTTTGATCCACGGCCTCCGAGATGAAGTCGGCCGGGAAGGAATGCTTGAACGTTTCCTGATTCTCGAACGGGTAGTGCCATTGTGCGAACGGCATCGCCCCCGAGTCGAACCAAACGTCGACGAGTTCGGGAATGCGTTTCATGGAACCACCGCAGGTGCATTGAAGCAGAACGTCGTCGATATAGGGGCGATGAAGATCCAGGGGCTCCGGAAGCTTTGCGCCTTCGCGGCGGAGTTCTTCGACGCTCCCGACAGAGCGTTTGGCATCGCAGCTTTGACACACCCAGATCGGGATCGGCGTACCCCAGTATCGATCGCGCGAGATGGCCCAGTCTTTGTTCTCTTCAAGCCAGTTTCCGAAGCGTCCTTCGCCGGTTTCGGGTGGATACCAGTGAATCGCCTTGTTGAACGCGATCATTGCCGGCGCGTAGTCGGTCGTTCTGATGTACCAGGACTTGCGGGCGTAATAGAGCAGGGGAGTGCTGCACCGCCAGCAGTGGGGATACGCGTGGGTGTAGGTTTCCTTTTTGAAGAGCAGGCCGCGCGCTTTCAAGTCGGCAGTGATCTCAGGATCCGCGGTTTTGAAGAACTTTCCCGCGTAGCGTCCCGCCTGCCCGGTGAACTGGCCGCGCCCATCGAGCGCCTGGATCATCGGCAGGTTGTGCTTCAGCGAGGCTTGATAATCGTCTTCGCCGTAAGCAGGCGCCATATGCACGATGCCGGAGCCGTCAGTCGTCGTGACAAAGTTCCCGGCAATTACGAAGAAAGCCTTTTTATCGACCGGGTAGTAGCTGAACCATTGCTCGTATTCCTTGCCGACCAGCGCGCCGCCCGGCATGCTCTCGATGACTTCGGCACCTTCACCCAGAACGCTCATTCGGGCCTTTGCCAGGATCAGCAGATCATCCTTCACGCGCACCTTGACGTACTCGACTTCAGGATTCACAGCAAGCGCGACGTTGGAGATCAGCGTCCACGGCGTCGTTGTCCAAACGAGCAGGAAAGTGTTCTCTTCTCCCTTCAGTTTTGCCTTTACGAAGACGGAAGGATCCTGGACGTCTTTGTATCCCTGCGCGACTTCATGCGACGACAAGGGCGTCCCGCAGCGTGGACAATAGAGTTGGATCTTGAATCCCTGATAGATGGCGCCTTCCTTGAAATAGCGATCGAGAGCCCACCACACCGATTCGATGTATTCGTTTTCGCACGTGATGTAAGGATGCTCCATGTCGATCCAGTACCCCATGCGTGCGGTGAGGTCTTCCCACATGCCTTTGTATTCGAAGACAGACTTTCGGCATTCCGCGTTGAACTTCGCGATTCCGTAGGTTTCGATTTCCCCTTTGTGTTTCAGCCCGAGTTTCTTCTCGACTTCGATCTCAACAGGAAGACCGTGCGTATCCCAGCCGGCCTTGCGATGGACCTGAAATCCGCGCATGGTCCGGTAGCGGCAGACAAGATCCTTAATCGTCCTGGCGAATACGTGATGGATGCCGGGCCGGCCGTTTGCCGTGGGTGGGCCTTCGTAAAATGTGTAGTCCGGGGCGTCTTTACGGGCGTCGAGGCTCTTCTTAAAAAGATCACTGCTTTCCCAGTGCGAGAGGACGTCCTTCTCGAGGTCGGGCAGTCTCACCTTGTCCGATATCTGCTTGAACATAACGGGTTAATGTAGCATGCCTGACGGCCCGTTGGTTTCGGCTATACTCCTGCCATGCCACAATACGATGCGGCCTTTCAGGGAAGTCGCGGTGCCTTTAGCGAGGTCGCCTCATGGGAATTGTTGGGCTTGAATGCTCAACTGCTTCCTTGTCCTCGTCTTGAGCAGGTCTTTGACGCAGTTTTGAGTGGCACTGCCCGTTATGGAGTCGTTCCGGTAGAGAACACGCTCGCGGGTTCGGTCCTTCTCGGCGTGGATCTCCTGATCCAGCACAATCTCCATGTCATCGGCGAAACGGTCTGCAGGATCGAGCATGCACTTATCGGAGCGCCGGGCGTTGAACTGAAGGATGTCCGCCAGGTGATGTCGCATCCTGTCGCGCTGGCGCAGTGCGAGCTGTTCTTTCAGTCGCATCCGGAGATCCAGGCGGTTCCGGAATACGACACCGCGGGCGCTGTGGAGAAAGTCATTAAGGAAAATCGCAAGGACTGTGCTGCCATTGCCGGCAGCCGCGTGGCGGAAATTTTCGGCGGTGTTGTTCTCGCGGACAAGATTCAGGATCACGCTGAAAACTACACACGTTTCCTGCTGGTTTCCCCCGAGAAGAGGGAAGTCAACGATACCGTTCGCAACAAGACGACTCTGGTGGTGAAGCTCGCAAACAACCCCGGTTCGCTGTTTCATTCGCTGCGGCCGTTTGCGGAGCGGGGTATCGATCTCACGAAGATCGAAAGCCGCCCGATTAAGGGCTCGCCTTTCGAGTACTTATTTTTCGTGGATCTTGTTTCCGAACCTGGACGATACGGTGTCGTCGGGCAAGCGCTCGAGGAATTGAGGAAGATCAGTGCGTCCGTGCGTCTGCTCGGGACGTACCCGATGAGACCAACGCGGGTTTAGCCGCCGCCGCTACAGAGTGATGTTGCCCAATCCGGCCATCATCGCCATAAACATGATGGCGCTGAGCGCGATCAGCAGCGGGATCATTTCGGAGGGATAACCCGACTCCTCGCTGGCCCGCATGATTTTCTGGAGAGAATCGAGTGCTGCGTCGTCAAACTCTCGACTCTTCGTCCTAAATCTTTCCGAACACCACAAGAGGTTGACTATCGCCACCACAATCAGGAGTTTCACAAGGACAATCATCAGAGGCCAAGATCCTACGACAGGGTCATGAAGACTTCAAGCGCGGAGTCACCGCGAGGGCAGGAATGCCATGAACTTCAACCCTGCCGCCTGTATCAACGTTGCGCCCGTCTCGACTACCAGTAGGCTATCGGATCCATGAGCGGTGAGCCGCATTCGCAGTTCCCGCTTTGCTTTGCATGGTCTGCCATTTTGCCGCAGGCGGGACACCGCGCCCACCGCGTGTTCGTGCGCTCCGGCACGAGCACCGAGGTGTATCCGGACAGACTCAGTCCACTCCAGAAATGCTTCATCGCCTCCGCATGCGTACCGCCACGCATGAGCTGCGCGGGCGCCTGCGGATCTTCCCATGCACTAATCGTGAGCATGCGATCGCCAACAGTGACCCCAACGAAGGCAATGAAGCCTGGGGCCGAGAGCATTTCCATCGCGACCTGTCGGCTCAGGTTGCTGACGGTTTTTACCTCGTCAGCATTTCGTGGCTGCAGCGCCGTGACGCTGAAAGCGCCAGGTTTGGTGTCCTTGCCGGTAGAGACGCGTATCGACGTTCCAAAGGTAAAAGGACCGATAGCGTTGGGCTGCACGACGACCTGGAGTCCGAGCTGTCGAGGAATCACGGCTGTATCGAAGTATCCATCAACTGAACATATCTTCCCGTCGACAACTCGAATGAAATCGGCGCCAAACAGTTCGATCGATTTGCCTGTGGGTGGCAGGCCGTTCATCGAACCATGGTTCGTTCCGCGCATGATCCATTGCGCCGCCACGAGATCTTCTGCGGGCTGACCTTTGCTAACGACCTCGAAGGACGTATCGGGGAATACCGAAAACAAGCCGTTCATGTAAGCCGCGAACGCGTCTCCCGTGAGGGGGCCATTGGTCGTGGGATCCGCGTAGGTGCCGCCGGCAGCCATCGTCGCCAGCACGGCTTCAGGATCGCGACGATTCCACGCATCGAAGTAACGGGTTGCGATCTCAAGTGGGGTCATAGAGCCCTTCTTTGTCGAATCTGGAAAGAAAGGATAGATGTTAACGCAACGCTTCAAGACCGCGTTCGACAATAGCTCGCCCGCGAGCCAGCACGCGGTCCTGCCATTGTTTGACTGGCGGGCAGAAAACCCTTCTCAACAGCCGCTTCGTCGAATGATCGAGCGATCCGCCTCCATAGTGATGCCAGCGGTTTTCTTCCCGAAGGGCATGAAGGACTTTAATGGGATTGTAGGTGCCGAACTCCTGCGCCACAAAACGAAAGTCAGATCCGGACAGTGCGTTCGAAAGCAGGTTGTGAAGTCCGCCGCGAATCCGATAGGAGGGACCGAACTCCGGTTCCGATAGAATCACGCGCTTTCCAAACGTCTTGCGCAGGTATTCATAGTGTTGCCGCTCAGCAAGCAGAAGATCCCGGCCGAACCGTCCCAGGCCGGTGTGAACATCGATCGCTAGAATCCGGGCCGCAGAGGACACGCGTCCCTTGAGAAACGCATGGTATTTCTGCGGACCTTCTTGAAGCCCTTTTCCGCCAAAGAACAGCCCCTTCGGATACTCGTACTGTCCACCACCGATTGCCTGGACGAGCTTCTTCAGACCGTAACGGCGGATCATCGCCGCTGTTTTCACAAGAAAGAAGTCATGGCTGGGTTTCGTTTTTGGACAGAGGTAGGCATCGATGGGCGCGTAGTCCGGTGGGGCACCGCTGTACTGGCCGTCAGCAAGGAAGTTCCGATTGAGGTCGACGTTGTTCTCATTCGTGCGCCGAAGCCAGGCCATTCCAAACGGATTCAGGATATGAACCAGGATCAGTGTGGTATCTGCGGGACGGGCTGGAAGTCGGCTCAGGAGCTCGAGTTGGATGGCGGACCCGGCAAAGCCTTCGACGCCATGGGTGCCGGAGGAATGAAGGAGTGCTTTTCGAGGAGTATCCGAACCGAACCATCCGATGTCGATGCTGAGAGTGTCGCCTGAAGGGTCGGGGGCGGCCAGCCCCAGAGTATGGAGCTGGCCGCCCGCTTCCTTGACCTTGGCGCGAAATTTAGACCTTGCTTCCTGGTAGTGCTCGGAAAAGTGTGACGTGTGTTACTACTTTCTCTTTCCGTGACCGTTTTCTGCACTGGCTCCTGCCGCAGTTGCCGGAGCCGGAACAACCGGAACTCCGATACCCATGATCTCCCGCAGTCCGAGTTCGATACGGCCACGATAGTCGTGATGCTCTTTGAGGAACACCCGAGCGTTCTC
>Ga0079218_10000563_pt1 | contig 11371 bp, 5 predicted proteins | sample NCCompost_FD_77181 | JGI IMG/M metagenome (GOLD analysis project Ga0079218, IMG submission 77181) | Agricultural soil microbial communities from Utah to study Nitrogen management - NC Compost | ecosystem: Environmental > Terrestrial > Soil > Agricultural land | place: USA: Utah | collected... | reverse complement strand
TAGTGCAGCGCGACGGCGGGCGAGGGCTTCCCATCCTTGGCCCAGCCCAGGTCGTAGTCGGTCGAGAGGCGTGGGAAGTAGCGCACCGCCTTCAGTTTCCAGACGCCGCCCTGCTTCACGAACTCGTTCTCGTAGGTGCCCAGCTCCCAGCGAGCGAACTCGCCGTTGAGACCGATCTGTCCGAGCTGCGTGGATCGGGCTCTCGCCGTGCGGCCATCCGGCGCGATCGTGACTACTGGCGCCCTCAGGATGTGGTCGAACAGCTCGCCGTGCCGCAGCGCGGGCGCGCCGTACGACGCCTCGAGCGCCTGGCGGATGCGCGCCCTGCCCGCGGACGCGCCCTGGCTGCCGATCTCCCACGAGCCGTCGTCGGCAAAGAGGTCGGCGGCGTCGTCCCACAGCTTGCGATCCAGGTAGTAGCCGTAGGCGTGCTGCAGGTTCTGCACGTCGGTTTCGTCCTGCAGCCGCTGGACGCGCCGGGCCAGCGTGGCGAGGCGGGCGGCGGGGGCGGCCTTCGACGGCGGCGGCGCCACGCCGAGCGCGCTCTTCGGAATGGTGACGCCCACGTGGAGCGCGTCGAAGTGATACGGCACGCCCCACGTGGCCGGCGCCTTGTGGCCGTAGTCGTCGTAGGCGCCGCGATACTGCTCGAAGTACTGCACGCGGCTGATCTTCCAGACGCCGCTCTCGAGCACGTACTCGTTCTCGTAGATGCCGCCGCGCCACGACGCCGACGTGCCGTAGGACCCGAGCATCGCCACTTCGTGCCAGGTGCCCTTCGCGGTGCGTCCGTCGGGGCCGAGCGTGATGATCGGCTGCAGGATGATGTGGGTGTTGCGCTGTCCGTCGGCGAGGCCCGGCGCGGTGCGGCCCGCCTGGGCCATGAGGTGCTTCTGCAGGCTCGCGCGGCCCGTGACGGTCTCGCCGCCGAACTGGCCGGCGGCGTTCTCGGTGAGGAGATCGCCGAGGTCGGCCCAGAGTCCCGCGTCGAGATAGTGGCTGTAGCTGTTCTGGAGCCGCTTGACGGCGCGGACGGCTTCCGCGGCCCGCACACCAGTCTCGAGCCGGTCGAGACGCGAGGCATCGGACTCCTCGCCCGCGGTCCGCACCGTGGCGGTTGCCGCGACCAGCAGTACGATCGCCGCCACCACCCCGGCGTACCTGAAGCCGGAAGCCCGAAGCCAGAAGCCTTTCATCCGGCCGATCCTAGCGACCAGATGCAACCCCCGGCATACCTAGACCGAGGTACGTGTTACTTCGTGCCGCGTTCTGCGGCGCGTGCGCCACTCAGGATTGCGGCCAGGCCGTAGTTGCCCTCGTGGCACGCGAACTCGAACATCTCCTCGCCGGTGTTCTTGAGCGGCACCATCAGCGTCCAGGGGCGCGACCACACCGTGGGATCGTCGATTGTCACGACGTACTCGATGGTGTCGGCCGACACGCGCGTGAGCTTCTCGATGAGGTGCAGGCCATCAGTCGATCCGCGGAAGTTGGCGTTGGCCGAGAAATTCCTCGTGTCGACCACGAGCGTGTCGCCTTCCCAGCGCGCCCGGGAGTCGCCGTGATACATCGTGATGGCTTTTGACAGGGCCCGACCGCCGTTGGTCGGGAAGATGCGGGTGTCGTGGTTCATCTCGGTGCGGAGCGCGACCACGCCCGGCCCCTGCGTAATCGCGAAGTAGCTCTGATAGCCGGCACGCAGATTCGGAGTGCCGGCGTGCACGCAGCGTGTGCTGAGCCCCATGTCCTGCGCCGAATCGGCGGGACCGCGCTTCTGCCGCTCCGCGGCCAATGCGCGCGCCCGCTCGGCGGCGCCCGGCGCGGGCGGCGGGACGCGGCCGTCCGGCGGGTCGATGATGAGCGAGGTGCGGTTGTCGAGGATGCGTTCCGACAGCCACGCCTGACCATAGTTGCCGGTCTGCGTGTCGCGCGAGCTGAACTTCGTGCTGCCCTCCACCGCCGCGAGGATCAGCTCGTCGGCAAAGAAGGCGTCGCCGCCGTCCATCATGCTCGAGAGGTTCTTCTTCACCGTGGCGAACTCGGCGTCGGTCATCGTCGCCCGCAGGCCGAACTGCTTCGGACGCTCGAGCGGCGTCATGTTGTTGTTGGCCCACACGCCCTGCAGATCGGGATGACCATCGGGCATCCGCGGCACCGACCACGACGACGGCGTCTTGCCTGACTTCGGCGCTTGCCCGGCGCTGATGACCGCGCCCGACAGGATCACGCCCAGCACGATGCCCGTCACGATTCGCACACGCATGGCTCTCTCCAAGCGGCAAGTGTGGCTGAAACAGCGGCCTGCCGCGCATACCCTTTTCGGGTAGGGGTGTGCGCGTCCGTCGTTGACGCACGCGGGCCGACCCGTCAAGATCCGTCGTCATGATGAAGAAGCTCGTGCGCGCGGGACAGACGGGGATGTGGACGGCTGCGGTGCTGCTCGCCGCCTCGACGGCGGCACGGGCGCAGAGCGTGGAGCCCGGGCGCCAGGTGTTCGGGAGCCGCTGCGCCACCTGTCACGGCACGGAAGGCGGCGGCGGCGAGCTGGGCCCGTCGATCATCGCCCGCGTGCCGCTGCGCAACGACGCCGAGCTCGAGGCGGTCATTCGCGAAGGGCTGCCCGGGGCCGGGATGCCGGCGTTTCCCAATCTCTCGAAGACGGAAGCCGGCGATCTCGTCGCGTTCCTTCGCACGCTCAAGCCGCGCGCCGGCACCGGGCCGCAGCGCACGACCGTCACCCGTGACGACGGCCGCACGATCGCGGGCGTGATTCTCAACCGCGCCGACGGGGAGATGCAGCTGCTCGGCGACGATCGGGCGCTGCACCTGCTGCGCGAGACAACCGGCGGGCGCTACCGCGAGGTGACGTCGCAGACGGGATGGGAGACCTATCACGGCAACCCGAATGGCAACCGCTTCAGCCTGATCAACCAGATCACGCCCGCCAACGCCGGCCGCCTCGCGCCGCGCTGGGTGTTCACGCTGCCGAACGCGGCGCAGCTGCAGGTCACGCCGCTGGTGGTGGACGGCGTCATGTACGTCACGGCCGCCAACGATCTCTACGCGCTCGACGCCGGCAGCGGCCGGCAGATCTGGAACTACCGGCGGCCGCGGACGCGCGGGCTGGGCGGCGTGGCGGCGCGCGGCGTCAATCGCGGCGTCGCCGTGAGCGGCGACCGCCTGTTCATGACGACGGATCACGCCCATCTCATCGCCGTCAACCGCGCCACTGGCCAGCTCCTGTGGGAGACGCCGATGGCCGACTGGCGCCAGAACTACAACGGCACCGGCGCGCCGATGGTGGTGGGCAATCTGGTCATCTCGGGGATCGCCGGCGGCGACGAGGGCGCGCGCGGGTTCCTGGCCGCCTACGACCAGGCCACCGGCAAGGAGGTGTGGCGATTCTGGGCGGTGCCGGCCCGCGGCGAGCCCGGCTCGGAAACGTGGAAGGGCAACGCGATCGATCATCCCGGGTCGGCCACGTGGATGACCGGCAGCTACGACGCCGAGCTCGGCACGCTGTACTGGGCGATCGGCAATCCCGGTCCCGACATGATTGGCGACGATCGCCTCGGCGACAACCTCTACTCGGACTCGGTGGTGGCGCTCGACGTCAAGACCGGACAACGGAAGTGGCACTTCCAGTTCACGCCGCACGACGTGCACGACTACGACGCGCAGCAGCCGATCGTGCTCGTGGACGCCACGTGGAAGGGGACGCCGCGCAAGCTGCTGCTGCAGGCGAACCGCAACGGCTACTTCTACGTGCTCGATCGCGTCACGGGCGAGTACCTGTCTGGCACGCCCTACGTGAAGAACATTACGTGGGCGTCGGGGCTGACGGCGCAGGGGCGTCCCATCGTCGTGCCGAACATGGAGCCGACACGCGAGGGCAAGCGGGTGTGCCCATCGCTCGAGGGCGCGTCGAACTGGTATTCGGCTTCGTTCAGTCCGCGTACCGGGCTCTTCTACGTGCAGACCAACGACAAGTGCGGCATCTTCACCCGCGTCGATCAGACGTGGGAGTCGGGCAAGAGCTTCATGGGTGGCACGTTCGCCGCGGCGCCCGAGCCCGCGCAGCGCGTGCTGCGCGCCATCGATATCCAGACCGGCAAGGTGGCGTGGGAGCTGCCGCAGTTCGGCGCGGTGGACTCGTGGGGCGGCGTGCTCGCCACCGCCAGCGACGTGGTGTTCTTCTGCGACGACAGCGGCGCCTTCGCGGCGGCCGATGCGAAGACCGGCAAGCGGCTGTGGAGTTTTCAAACGAGTCAGGTGTGGAAGTCGTCGCCGATGACGTACGTGTTCGACAAGCGCCAGCTGGTGGCGGTGGCGTCGGGCCCGAGCATCTTCGCGTTCGGGCTTCCGTAGCGGGCTACCCCTAATGGCGTATGTGAAGTCGCGCCCCCGCCGTCTAGGCTTATGCCGCATCCGAGGAGGGCGTGAGATGAACAGTCGAAGAGCGATTGCCACGGCCGGCGCCGTGTTGTTGGGAGCCGCGCTGGTCATGGCGCAGGGCCGGGAGGGAGGCGGTGGCGGCGCCGTCATCCTGCAGCCGGCGCCGAAGGATCGCTCGGTTGCGATCTCCAAAGAGACGCTCGCGGGCTACTTGAAGGACATGGACGCGAAGAAGCTCCAGACCCTTCGTATGCTCGAGGGCGGCAAATACAACGTCAACATCCGGAGGATCACCGCGGCCGAGACGGGCCTGGTGCACCCGATCACCGCGGATCTCTGGGTGGTGCTCGAAGGCGGCGGCACGCTCACGACCGGCGGCGTGCTCGAGAAGGGGAAGATCCTCGGCGGACAGAGCCGGCCGATCAAGGTGGGCGACGTCGTCTATATCCCTTCGGGGCTGCCGCACGGCGTCAGCGGCGTGAACGGCAACATCACATGGCTGAACGTGCGGTGGGACACGGACTGGCCGCCAGGTTCGGCGATGGGTGCGGGCACGCTGGACGGGATTCTTGGCCAGGGACGCGGTTCGCGCGGGCGCGGGCCGGCGTTGCCCGCGGGAAGCCAGCAGGTGCTGCCCTACAGCTACGGCGGCAGCGGCGAGCTGTTCTTCTCGAAAGAGCAGCTCGATCAGATCATGGCGGGCATGCGGCTGAAGAAGTCGGGCAACACCCGGCTCGTCGAGGGTGGGCGCTACAACGTCAACCTGCGCTGGAACGGCACGCCGTCAATGGAAAAGCACGACCAGACCGTCGACACGTGGGTCGTGCTGGCTGGCGGCGCGACGGTCAATACCGGCTTCGACGTCAAGGACGGCCAGCGCGTGCCCAACACCGGCGTCTCGGTGCCGGCCAAGCCGGGCGACATCTTCTTTCACCCGTCGAACTTCTACCACGGCTTCAGCGAGGTCACGCCCGACATCTTCTGGCTGAACATCCGCTGGGATGACAACTATGCGAAATGAGAAGGCCCTGGGCCTTAGACCTTAGGCCTTGGGTAAGACACCCCGATCTTGGCGCGCGGCCGCGCTCGCGGTCGTGGTGGCCCTCACGACAGGTGCCGCCGCTCAGCGCTGGACGCCCCCACGTATGCCGTGGGGCGACCCCGATCTCGAGGGCGTGTGGACCAGCGACAACAACTTTTCGATCCCGCTCGAACGGCCAGCCGCCGTGGCCGACAAGGAGTTCCTCGAGGGCAAGGACCTCGAAGACGCGCTCGCGAACCGCGCGAAGCTGATTGCGGCCGTGGCCGACGGCGGCGCGGTGGGGGCCGGCCCGTCGCACTGGTACGAGAACCTGACGGCGAAGTCGCGCCGCAGCTCGCTCATCATCGACCCGGGAAACGGACGGCTCCCGGCACTGACGGCTGAAGCGCGGGCGCGCGCGGCGGCGGAAGAGGCGTCGCGCCGGGGACGCGGTCCGGCCGACTCGTGGGAGGACCGCAGCCTCTGGGATCGCTGCATCACCGTCGGGCTGCCGGCGGTGATGTTCCCGACCGGCTACAACAACAACGTCCAGATCCTGCAGGCGCCCGGCTACGTCACCGTCACGCACGAGATGATGCACGACACGCGCGTGATTCCACTCGACGGCCGCCCGCACATCTCCTCCCGCATCCGCCAGTACCTGGGTGATTCACGGGCGCGCTGGGAGGGCGACACGCTCGTGATCGACGTGACGAATTTCCATCCCAACACCAGCTATCGCGGCGCCCGCGAGACGCTCCACCTCATCGAGCGCTACACGCGCACGGGACCCGACGCGATGCGCTACGAGGTCACCGTCGACGATCCTCGGACGTTCGAGCGGCCATGGACCGCCGTGCTCGACCTCGCTCCTCAGAAGGACATGTACGAGTACGCCTGCCACGAAGGTAATCGGGGCCTCGAGAACATCCTGCGGGCCGCCCGGCTCGACGACGCCGCCGCCGTGCGCGGCCGCTAGCACGAAAAGCACCCTTAACGAGGTACCTCGTGTTCGGTAGTGCTTGGCCTGAGGGGGCTCGCTAGACTCCACGCGCGCCTGCCCCGCTGTCCGCGGCAGGCATTCACCCCCGCCAGGAGATGGTCCGAGATGACCAAAGCACGCATGCAACAGCTCGCGTTGATTCTGATCCTCATACTCGCTCCGCGCCTCGCCCTGGCGCAGGGTCTCGGCGCGGCCAGCGTTGCCGGCGTCGTGAAGGACGCCTCGGGCGCCGTGCTGCCGGGCGTGACGGTTGAAGCCGCGAGCCCGGTGCTCATCGAGAAGGTCCGGACGACCGTGACCGACACCGAAGGGCGCTACCAGCTGGCCGAGCTGCGAGCCGGCACCTATACCTTGACCTTCACTCTTGCCGGCTTCACCACCTACAAGCGGGAAGGGCTGCAGCTCACGCCAAACTTCGCCGCCACCATCAACGCCGATCTCAAGGTGGGCGAACTGAGCGAGACGATCGTGGTGTCCGGGCAGTCTCCGCTCGTCGACACCCGCAGCGTCTCGAAGGCGCAGGTGATCAGCCAGGAAACGCTGTCGGCACTGCCCACGGCCAAGAGCGTCGGCTCGATGCTGGCGTTCGTGCCCGGCGCCGTGTCACCGGCAAACGGTGTCGACAGCGGCGGGTCCAAGGGTGAGCAGTCGGTCCGCATCTCGGTCTTCGGCGCCCGGCCGAACGACCAGCGTCAGATGACCAACGGGCTGATGTATACCAATCTGAACGGCGACGGCGGCGGCCGTCTCTACTTCGTCAACCCGGTCACCATTCAGGAAAACGTCATCGACCTCGGCGCGGCCGGCTCGGCGTTGTATCAGACGAGCGGCGCGGTGGTGAATACGATTCCCCGGGAAGGTGGCAACCGGTTCTCGGGCACCGGTTTCGCCGCCTACACCAACCACAACCTGCAGGCGAGCAACCTCAGCGACGATCTGAAGGCCTGGGGGCTGACCGTCGTCAACGGCGTCCGCAAGATCTACGACGTGAACGGACTCTTCGGCGGTCCGCTCGTCAAGGACAAGTGGTGGTTCGTCGTGTCGGGCCGCAGAAGCGGTAGCGAACTGCGGGCCGCGAGCCTGTTCCACGACTCGAACCTCAACGATTGGATCTATACGCCCGACACGAGCCGGCCGGTCGATCCGGTCGAATACAACCGCAACTATCAGTTCCGGACGACGTTCCAGATCGGGACCAAGGACAAGTTCGGCGCCTCCACCGACATCCAGCGCCACTATCGTGACCAGGCGTTCGGTCAGCTCGATCAGGGCATCGCGCGCGTCGAAGCCAACGCGGCCATGTGCCACAACGACTCGCTCACCCAGTTCACGTGGAGCCGGCCGCAGTCGAACAGCATCCTGTACGAGGGCGGCGGCTCTGTCAGTCTCAACGCGTTCGGCACTGCGAACTTTGGCACTGCGCTCGACGGCTCGGACTACGAGGAGTGCGGCCAGAGCCAACCGTTCCGCGTCAACATCGCCGACGCGGCGCGCGGCGCCAACTACCACGGCGTGGGCGCGATCGGCATCGGCATCTCGAACCTCTTCGTCGGCCGTTTCGCGACGTCGTACGTCACGGGCGCGCACAACTTTAAGACCGGCCTCTATTTCATTCGCGGCAACGTTACCGGCAATACCATCAACCGGGCCGACGACGTGGGCGGCCTGCCGATCTCCTACACCTTCACCAACGGGGTCGCGACCGCGCTGACGCAGTTCGCGGACCGTGGCACCGACGCGCACATGAGCCACGACATGGCGCTGTACGCGCAGGATTCGTGGACGATGCAGCGGTTGACGCTCAACCTCGGCCTGCGCCTCGACTGGATCAAGCAGCGGGTCGGCGAAGTCGTGCATCCGGCGAACGCGCTGTTTGGCGCCTACACCACGCCAGCCGTGAACGGCACTCCGAACTGGAAAGATCTGAGCCCCCGCGTCGGCGCGGCCTACGATCTGTTCGGCAACGGCAGGACCGCGCTCAAGGGCGGCATCAACCGCTACGTCCAGGGGGCGTCCGTTGGCGTCGCCTCTCTGTATGGTCCGACGGCGACCTCCAGCACGGCCCGCAACTGGACCGACTCCAACGGCAACTTCTTCCCCGACTGCGACCTGAAGAACGGCGCGGCGCAGAATCTGACGGCCACGGGAGGCGACATCTGCGGTGCCTTCAACACGCCGAGCGTCGGCACCTACGTCCCGAGCCAGAGCGTGATCGACGAGAACTTCACCCAGGGGTGGTTCAAGCGCGGCTACAACTGGCGCGCGACGGCCTCGATTGAGCAGCAGCTCAACAACAACCTGGCCGTGGCGGCGACGTACGCCCGTGCGATCGTCGGCAACTTCCAGGTGACCGACAACCTCAACCTGTCGCCGGCGGACTACGATCCGTACTGCATCACGCTGCCGGCGGACCCGCGCCTGTCGCGGAGCGGCCAGCAGCTGTGCGGACTGTACGATCAGCGCGCCAACGTGGCGACCAGCAACCTGATCGGCTTCGCCGACAGCTACGTGGACAAGTACAACGTGGGCAGCATCGCGCAGCACCGTCACACCGAGCACTTCAACGGCTTCGACGTGCAGCTGAATGGGCGGTTCAGCCGCGGGACGGCCGGCGGCGGCTGGAGCACGGGGAACACCATCCAGAACACGGCGATTTCCGCCAACGGCGGCGTGACCAACAACTCGATCAACCAGTGCTACGTGGTGGACAACCCCGAGCAGCTGACGAACCAGGTCACGCCGTGCGAGGTGAACAACCCGTATCAGCATCGCTTCCGCTTCAACGGCTCGTATGAGCTGCCGTGGGGCGGGGTGCAGCTGGCTGCGGTGTACCAGGACCTGCCCGGTCCGCTCATCGCCGCCAACCGCGTCTACACCAGCGCGGAGATCAACGCCCAGGCGACCGGCGCGCTCGGCCGCAACCTGCGTCTGGCCACCCGCACCATCGACATCGCCGAGCCGTTCTCGCTCTTCGGCGATCGCGTGCGGCAGCTGGATATGCGGGTCAGCAAGCTGTTCCGGCTTGGCGGGCAGCGCTTCCAGGCCAACATGGACATATACAATCTCGCCAACGCAAGCACGGCGACCTTCCTCCGGAACACCTACACCGCGCCGGGCGCGGTGACGGCGACACCGTGGCAGCAGCCGACGCAGGTGATGGACGGCCGGTTCCTCAAGTTCAGCGCGCAGTTCGACTTTTAGTACGGGGGGGCCACCTTAAGGTGGCCCGACGGAAGGGCCGCCTGAAGGCGGCCCCTACGAGGAAGAACGGGATGAGACGACACGTGTTCGGCGCGGCGGTGGTGGCAGTGGCCGTGGGCTTGATGCTGCCGTGGACGGATCGCATCGAAGCGCAGTCGTCGCCGCCTTTGCCGAAGGCTACGGCGAGCCAGGTAGTGCCGGCGTTCGAGATCGATGGCGGGTGGCCCCGGCTCCCGAACGGCTGGGTGCTGGGGCAGACGCCGGGTGTGGCCGTCGACCGTCGCGACCACATCTGGGTGCTGCACCGGCCGCGCACCGTCCCCGAGGCGCAGCGCGCCCAGGCGGCGCCGCCGCTGCTCGAATTCGACGCCGACGGAAAATTCCTGCGCGCCTGGGGCGGCCCCGGCGCCGGGTTCGACTGGCCCGACAGCGAGCACGGCGTCTTCGTGGACCACAAGGACAACGTCTGGATCGGCGGCAGCAGCCCCACGTCTACGTCCCTGACGAAGCGGTCCGACGACATGCTGCTGAAGTTCACGAAGGACGGGAAGTTCCTGCTGCAGATCGGCGGGCCCGACAAGAGCGGTGGCAACGCCGACACGAAGAGCGTCAACAAGCCGGCCGACGCGTTCGTCTTCCAGAAGACCAACGAGCTGTACGTCGCCGACGGTTACGGCAACCGCCGCGTCCTCGTGCTGGATCCCGAGACCGGCGCGTTCAAGCGCATGTGGGGCGCCTTTGGCAACGCGCCCGTGGATGCGCAGCCGGCGAGCGGCGGACGCGGCGCGGCGCCGTTCCTGGTCGAGGGGCCCGGGCCGGACCAGTTCGCCAGTCCGACGCATGCCGTGAAGGTGTCGAACGACGAGCTCGTCTACGTGGCCGACCGGCAGAACCGCCGCCTCCAGGTGTTCACACCAGCGGGGAAGTACGTCACGCAGATTTTCATCAACCGCACCGGCCCGGCCAACGGCTCGGTGGCGGGCATCGCGTTCTCGCCCGACGCGGCGCAGCGGTTCATGTATCTCGCCGACTACGGCAACTCGCACATCGTCGTGATGGATCGCAAGAGCCTCACGATCCTCTATCAGTTCGGCACCCGGAGCGCTTCACCAGGCGACTTCCAGGGCATTCACCACCTGGCGGCGAATTCGAAGGGCGATCTTGTCGCGGTGGAAGTGGCGCCAGGCAACCGCGTCCAGCGCTTCCGGTTCAAGGGGCTGGCGGCCACGTTGCCGCCCAACGCGCTGACGCCGGCGCAGCTCGCCGCCACGCCGGTCGCGCCGAATCAAGCGGCACCGGCACCGGCCGCGGCGCCGCGGCCTCAGAGCCCCGGCGCCGTGGCGCCGGCTCAAAGCACTGCTCCGCGCACGTTTCCAGGGCCGGGTTCACCGCAGGGACGCGGCGGCTATCCCACGTGGACCAGCACCATGGCGAGCCCGTACCGAGTGACGCCGAACTGGCCGCAGCTCGGCGACATCAAGCCGGGCGCCGCGATCGGGATCATCCCGGACGGCAAGGGCGGCACCTGGCTGCATCACCGCTCCGAGCCGCCCATCCTGCACATCGACGCCTCGGGCAAGGTCGATCGGCGCTTCGGCAACGGCATGTTCGTGCAGGCGCACGGCTTCTGTCAGGACCGCGACGGCAACTTCTGGGCGGGCGACAGCGGGCCGTTCGCCGACAATCCGTCCACCAAGGGGCGCGGCTTTCAGCTGTTCAAGTTCAGCCCCGACGGCAAGGTGCTGCTGTCG
>Ga0079218_10000562_pt1 | contig 11373 bp, 8 predicted proteins | sample NCCompost_FD_77181 | JGI IMG/M metagenome (GOLD analysis project Ga0079218, IMG submission 77181) | Agricultural soil microbial communities from Utah to study Nitrogen management - NC Compost | ecosystem: Environmental > Terrestrial > Soil > Agricultural land | place: USA: Utah | collected... | reverse complement strand
GGCAGATAATGAACGCGTGGCGTTTCGACGACATCTACTGGATCTGCTGTCGCATGAACCGCGCTCGATTTCGTCGCTGGCACGGGAACTCGGAGCGAGGCGCGGCGATATCGAAGACGATCTGCAGCATGCGCTACGCTCCGCGCGCGCGGTGGGCCATCAAATTGAAGTCATCCCGGCGAGGTGCAAGAGCTGTGACTTCGTTTTCGGCGCCGACAAGCTCATGAAACCAAGCCGCTGCCCCGCGTGCAAAGGGACGCGCCTCTTCGAACCCATGCTCCGCGTGGCGCGCACCGAACGACCTGGCAGGGACGAGCGGTAGCCCTCGCACAGACGAACGAGGCGCACTCGCACTGACTGGCGAAGACGTTTCGCACCGACAGCGACGCAGTTCGCACCGACCCATCGAAGAAACCTCGCACCGACCATCGAAGAGCCTCGCACCGACGATCGATAGCGCGTCGCACCGCCGCTATTCGCCAATCCTCCCCGCCGCGAGCCGCCGCGCGTTCCTTGCGCGGACGCCTTCACGCAGCGCGCGTGCGTCGGGAGTCGTGAACGTCCAGTCGGTGGTGTCGGTCCGCCGGATCGCCGCCTGCGACCATGCTGCGCGCATCAGGCCGGTGGACGCATGCGCGGTGGTGCCGAGCAGGAGATGGCCGATCTCGTGCGCGACCGCCCGCGCAAGCAGCGTCTGCATCTCCACCTGGCAGCGGCTGGCGAGCGTTGCGACGCGATCGACGTAAATCGTCGCGAGCGAACCAACGCGGAGTCGCGTGTCCACAAGCGAATCGCCCAGCGTCACCAGATCCTGCGCCGCGGCATGCGGCAGGCGAACGAAACGAATCGCGAGCTCGTTCGCGGCCAGCGGCGCCAGGCACGGGTTGGCAACCCGCTGCACGAAGACGACATCGCAGTGAACCCAGGTCACACCGATGCCCGCCTCCTCGAGGATGGTTGCCGTCCCGGCGAACGCGGCCTCGAGATCCTTCAGCGCGGCAGACCTGTCGTATGTCCGGACGACAATATGAAAATCGGGATCAACGACGGCGGCGCGCGCCGGCGGGGCGATTACGACCGACGCCGCCAGTGCCACCCCGGCACTGACCGCCGAAACCCGTCGCACCGACGATCGAAGTCGGATTGCACCAACCGCCGAACGGCGCATCGCACCGACCAGCGAAAGGGCGATTGCACCGACCGGTGAGTCCAGAACAGCCATGCGGCCAATGTGCGCCGCGCACGCGGGTGCCTCAATGCTTCAGAGGTGACCGGAGGTGACATGTAGGTGACAAGGCGCCGTAATGTGTGACGAACATTGCATTCAGCGGTTGTCGCCGCCGCGCCGAGCCGGTACAGTCGGTAGTCGGTAGTCGGTAGCTGGCAAGTTCCGGAGGTTCTTGCTACGAGCTACCAGCTACCAGCTGACACATATGGATGCCCTGATGGACGCCGACGGAACCCTGCGCTTCGGGTCGTTCGAGCTCGATGTGCGGTCGCGCGAGCTTCGGACGGGGCGGGCGGTCGTCCGCCTGCAGGAACAGCCGTTCGAAATTCTGCGGATGATGCTCGAACGTCCGGGCTCGGTGGTCACCCGGGACGAACTGCGCCGCCGTCTGTGGCCGGATGGCACGTTCGTCGACTTCGAGCACAGCCTGAACGCGGCGGTGAAGCGCCTGCGCGCGGCGCTCGGAGACGATGCCGACAACCCGAGGTTCGTGGAGACGCTGCCACGGCGGGGCTACCGGTTCATCGGCTCGCCGGCTGCCGACCCCGAGGGCAAGCTGTGCGAGGGCGTGCCTCGTGTGGCCGTGCTGCCGTTCTCGAACCTGAGCGAGGAGGGGTCACAGGAATACTTCACCGACGGGCTGACCGAGGAGATGATCGCCCAGCTCGGCCAGCGGTGCCGCGGCCGGCTTGGCGTCATTGCGCGCTGGTCGTCGATGGTCTTCAAGGGCAGCACGCAACGCTCTCGTGAAATCGGCCAGGCGTTGCGCGCCAATTACCTGCTCGAAGGGAGCGTTCGGCGCGAAGGCGATCGGGTCAGGGTGACGGCCAGCCTGGTCGAAACCGCCAGCGAGACGCATCTCTGGTCGGAGACGTACGAACGTCACCTCACTGATTGCCTGCAGGTCCAGTCGGACATTGCGGCACGCATCGCCGAGTCGCTGACATTGGAGCTCGTGCCGGAGCCTGCGCCGCAGGCCCCACGGATTGCTCCCGCCACCAGCTCGGCGTACCAGGAATACCTGAAGGGGCGCTACCACTGGAACCACTGGGTCACGCCCGACGATGACGGCGTGGAACTGGCGCTGGCGGCGTTCAACGAAGCGCTCCGGATCGATCCGCAGTTCGCGCCGGCGTATGCCAGCCTGTCGCGGGTGCAGATCGCCCGCGCGGTGCACTACCGCGAGCAGCCGCGCCGTGCGCTCGAAGCGGCGCGGGCGGCCGCCAAGCGCGGCCTCGAACTCGAACCAGAGCTGTTCGAGGGGCACCTGGCGCTGGCCGACGTCCGGCGGATGCTCGAATGGGACTGGCGCGGCGCCGAAACCGCCTACGTGCAGGCGATTGCCCTCAACCCGAGCCAGGAGGGCGCGCACCGCGCGTACGCCGCGATGCTGATGGCGCTGTCGCGCCCGGCCGAGGCCATCCGTGAGGCCGAGCGTGCCTGCGAGCTCGATCCGCTGTGCCTGGTGGTGAACACCACCGCGGCGTGGGTCCGGTATCTCGCCGGCGACTACGACGCGGCGCTCGAGCGCTGCCAGCGGACCGCGGAACTCGACCCGCAGTATCTGCCCGCGCGGCGGATGATCGGCGCGATCTTCCTCCAGGCCGGGAAGACCGCCGACGCGCTTGAGGTCCTCGAGGCCGCGCACGCGGAGGCCGGGCAGGATCCGATCCTTGCCGCCTCGCTTGCGCACGCGAAGGCGGTGGCCGGTGATTCGCCCGGCGCCAGGGCCGTGCTCGAGCACATCCACCGCCTTGACCGGAAGCGCTACCTGCCGCCGTACCAGCTCGCGCTCGTCCACGCCGGCCTGGGCGATCACGACCGCGCTTTCGCCGCGTTGGAGCAGGCGACGGTCGACGCCGACCCGGCGCTCGGCTACCTCAAGGTCGATCCGCGCATGGCGTCGCTGCGGTCCGACCCGCGCTACGTCCGCCTGCTCGACCTGCTCGGGCTCTCCTAGCCGGATCAACTCCCAACTCCCAAGACACCCGACTCCCAAGGTTTGGGAGTTGGAAGTTGGGAGTTGGGAAGTGCCTTGATAAAGTTCAACCCGTGAGAATCCTTGTCGTCGAGGACGAGCAGAAGGTCGCCAACGCACTGCGCGAAGGGCTCCAGGGTGAACGCTACGAGGTGATCGTCGAGCGCACCGGCGAGGGCGCGTTCTTCAGGATGACCACCGAGCAGTTCGACGCCATCCTGCTGGATCTGACGCTGCCGGGGCGCGACGGCATCGAGATTCTCAAGGCGATGCGCGAGCGCGGCATGAAGACGCCGGTCCTGGTCCTCACTGCCCGCGACACGGTCCAGGACCGCATCATCGGGCTCGACAGCGGCGCCGACGACTATCTGATCAAGCCGTTTGCGTTCGCCGAGTTGCTGGCGCGTATTCGCGCGCTGGTGCGTCGCGGCCGCGTCACGGAAACCCCGAGGCTGGCCGCCGGGGATCTCGAAGTCGAGCTCATCACCCGCAAGGTGACGCGGTCGGGCCAGCCGATCGAGCTGACGGTGCGCGAGTTCGAGCTGCTCGAATACCTGCTGCGGCACCAGGGACAGGTCGTCTCTCGCGAGCTGCTGGCGCGCGATGTCTGGAAGGAGACCGCGCGCACCACGCCGCTCGACAACGTGATCGATGTCCACATCGCGCGGCTGCGGCGGAAGGTGGACGCGGAACGGCCGGTGAAGCTGATTCACACCGTGCGCGGCGTCGGCTTCATGCTTCGCGAGGGAGAGCCGTGACACGCTGGTGGCGATCCCACAGCGTCCGCGTCCGGCTGACGTTGTGGTACGTCGCCGCGATGGTCGTCGTTCTGGCCGTGTACGCCGCGCTGGTCTTCGCCTTCGTCCGCCGCAACGCGTCGGCGGCGCTCGACAGCCGGCTGCGGGGCGACTTCCAATGGGCCTCCGCCATGATCGACCAGACGCCGGACGGCGGGATTACCTGGTACGAGATGGAGGAGCTGACCGAAGAGGAACGCCCCTGGCTGCAGGTGTGGAGCGTGGACGGCCAGCGGCTCTTTCAGAACTTCGAGGCGCAGCGGCGGCCGCTTGCCGAGGCCGGTGATCTTGCGCGCCGGCCTGACGACAGCCTGGTGGCCGTCGACGCCGCCGACGCACCAGTGCGTGTGCTGACGCGGCGCGGCCGCGTTGGCGACAGGGCGGTGGTGATCCAGGTCGCCCGCTCGGAGGCGGCCATGCGCGGCGAACTGCAGCAGCTCGTGCTGATTTTCGTGCTCGGCCTGCCGGTGGCAGTCGCAGTAGCGGGTCTTGGCGGCTATACGCTGGCGCGGCGGGCGTTGCGGCCGGTGGAGCGCATGAGCGAACGCGCCCGGTCGATTACGGCCGAACGCCTGAACGATCGCCTGCCGGTCGACAACCCCGACGACGAGATGGGTCGGCTCGCGGCGGTCTTCAACGAGACGCTCGGTCGGCTGGAACGGTCGTTCGAGCAGATGCGGCAGTTCACCGCCGACGTGTCGCACGAGCTGCGCACGCCGCTCACCTCGATCCGCAGCGTCGGCGAGGTCGGCTTGCGCGAGCGTCGCGACGAACCGGCGTATCGCGGCATCATCGGCAGCATGCTCGAGGAAGCCGACCGGCTGGCGAGCCTGGTCGATCGGCTGCTGACGCTCTCGCGCGCCGAAACCGGGCAGGCGCGGCTGTCGTCGTCGGCGTTCGACCTCCGCGGGCTCGCCGACGAAGTGGCGGCGCACCTCGGGGTACTGGCGGAAGAGAAAGGCCAGGCGATCCGCGTCGACGGGTCAGCCGCCGATGCTTACGCGGATCGTTTTGTCGTCAGGCAGGCGGTGATCAACCTGGTCGACAACGCGATCAAGTTCAGCCCCGAGGGCGGCCGGATCGCGATCAAGGTCGCCGAGTCGCCCGGTGCGGTCACGCTCGACGTGGTTGACAGCGGGAAAGGGATCTCGCCGGCGTCGCGCGATCGCATCTTCGATCGTTTCTTCCGCGCCACGCACGACGGGAGCGAGACCGGAGCCGGGCTCGGGCTCTCGATTGCCCGCGGCGCAGTGCAGGCTAATGGCGGCCGGTTGACGCTCGTCTCGTCGAGTGAAGACGGCAGCGTCTTCCGCGTCACGCTGCCGCGTGCGTCACCGGCAAACCCGCGGTCTCCCACGCCGCAATCCCCCCGGCCAGTTCACTGACATCGCCGAACCCCTCCCGTTCCAGCAGACTCGCCGCGATTGACGATCGGTAGCCGCCCGCGCAGTGGAGCAGCACCGGCCGCTCCCGTGGGATCTCCCGCATCCGTTCGATCAGGTGGTTGAGCGGGATGTGCGTGCTGCCGTCGATGTGTTTCTGCGAACGTTCGGTGGCCGTGCGCACGTCAACGAGCACCGGGGGCGTCGATGACCGAAGGCGCAGCGCGGCGACGTCGGCGCCGATGCGCGGCGTCGCCGTGATCCGGCCAGGCCCCGCGCTGGCGCTGGCAAGGCCGCCGGCGAGGAACCCGGCGACGTGATCGAAACCGATGCGCCCGAGGCGGAGCGCCGATTCCATCTCCGTGCCTGGGTCCGCGACGAGAACGATCGGCACGTCGCGGCTCAGGATCGTGCCGGCCCAGGTCGCATACTGCCCGATCAGCGCGATGTTGATGCTGCCCGCCAGGTGTGCGGCCGCGAAGGCGGCGGATTCCCGCGTATCGAGCACCTGCGCGCCCCGCGCCTGTTCCTCGAGAAGCTGATCGATGGTCAGCGGACGCAGTTCGCGAGCCAGCGCCTGGTCCAGCGTCGGACGTTCGCGGCTGTTGAGCACGGCGTCGTAGGTGAAGTACGGCGGTGCGTCCGGTTGGTCGGCGGTCACCAGCTCGATGAACGCTGCCTGCGACATCGGCTGCAAAGCGTAGTTCGACCGGCGCTGTTCGCCGATCGTGGACACGGTCTCCTTGCCGATCGCTTTTCCACACAGGGAGCCGGCGCCGTGGGCGGGGTAGACCAGGCTCGTGTCAGGGAGCGGCAGCAGCTTGTCGCGCAATGACGTGTAGAGCATTGCGCCCAGGTCGGCCGCCGACCACCCGAGCGCGGCCCTGAGATCCGGGCGTCCAACATCGCCGACAAACAGGGTGTCGCCGGTCAACACCGCTTTCGGGGTGGTCGCGGACTCGGTGAGGTCGAACACGAGCAGGCTGATCGATTCCGGCGTGTGGCCTGGCGTCTCCAGCGCCGTGATCCGTACCCCGCCAAATTCGACCGACGCCTGGTCGCGAAGCGGCTGAAAGGCATATTCCGCGCGGGCGGCGGCGCCCAGGTAGATCGTGGCGCCGGCCCGATCTCGCAGCTCGAGGTGGCCGGCAAGAAAGTCGGCATGGAAGTGGGTGAGGAAGACGTGCGCGATCCGCAGGCCGTGTTCGGCGGCAAATGCCAGGTATCCGTCGACGTCGCGCTGGGGGTCGACGACGGCCGCGATTTTGGTGGATTCGTCACCGACCAGATAGGAGGCATGGGCCAGGCAATTCAGGTAGAACTGCTTCAGGATCATTGGTAGACTCGCCGCCGAAAGCTGGTAGCCGGTAGCTGGTAGCCGGGGCCTTCAGGCTTCCGGGCAAAAAGCGCTCCGGTCACAAAGGTTACACGTATGTCGCTGACACGCCGCAACTTCATCAAGGGCGTCATCGCCGGCGGCGCCGTGGCATCGTCCACGGCCTACCTGTTCCGCGGCAGCCTGCCACTGCTCGGGCAGGGATCCGCCCCCGGGTCCGTCGATCGGCTGATCACGCTGGTCGTCAACGGCCAGCAGCGCCGCGTCGACGTGCTCCGCCAGGAAACGCTGGCGATGACCCTCCGCTACAAGCTGGGACTCACCGGCACCAAGCTCGGATGCGACCGCGCCGAATGCGGCGCGTGCACGGTACTCGTGGACGACGTGCCGCATTATTCCTGCTCAGTGCTGACGCATACGATCCGCGGCCGGCGCATTACGACGATCGAGGGGCTTGCCGACGCCAGCGGGACGCTGCACCCGATCCAGAAAGCGGTGGTCGACGAGCAGGGCTTCCAGTGCGCGTTCTGCATGCCCGGGTTCGTCATGGCCGCGACCGGCTTCCTCAAGACCAACCCGAACCCGACGCCAGAGGAGCTGGCGCACGGCGTCTCGGGCAACCTGTGCCGGTGCCAGGACTACGACAAGATCCTCACCGCGCTGATGCGCGGCGCCGAGTACATGAGAAGGGCGACATAGCCATGGCTGTGAAACACATCGGCCAGAACTACACGCCTCCCGATCACGTCGCCAAGGTCACCGGCCGTGCCCGCTATGCCGAGGACTTCCGCGCCGACGGGATGCTGTTCACCAAGCTCCTCCTCAGCCCGATGCCGCACGCGCGGGTCAGATCGATTGACACCTCGGCGGCGATGGCAATGCCGGGTGTCAAGGCGATCCTGACCGCCGACGATCTGCCCGACCTCAATGGCGCGGAGCGCGCGCTCACCAACGAGCCGGTCTACGCCGGTGAGCCGATCCTCGCGGTGGCGGCGGTTGACGAGCTGACCGCGGCTGAAGCGGTTGAAGCGATTCAGATCGATCTCGAGCCGTTGCCGTTCGTCACTGAGGCGCTCGACACCCTGCGCCCCGGTAGTCCCGATCCGCGGCTCGACGGCAATGCCTGGGGCGCGCCCGCACCGGGCGGCCAGGGCCCCGCCGCGCCGGCGCCGCGGCAGTCGATCAAGTGGACGGCGGAAGACTTCGCGCGCGACGAACCGGCCGGCCGCCTGCCGATGGGGAAGGCGCTCGAAGAGTGGTCGTACGGCGACCTCGACGCCGGGTTCGCCGCGGCCGCGCTCGTCCTCGACGAGACGTTCGTCACGCAGTCCACCGCGCACCATTCGATGGAAACGCGCAGCGCGATGGCCTACTGGCAGAACGGCAAGCTCTTCATACACGCGTCGACGCAGAGCGTGTCACAGACGAGGGGCAACATCGCGCGCTGGGTCGGCATCGAGCCGGCCGACGTGATGTTGATCTGCGAGTTCACCGGCGGCGGCTTCGGCAGCAAGGGCGGCGGCGCGGTGTCGATGTCGATCCCGGCGCTGCTCTCGAAGAAGGCCAACGCGCCGGTGATGATGCGCATTACGCGTGAGGAAGAAGCGCTCATCGGCCGGAATCGGACCAACCTGACCGGCCGCGCGCGCGTTGGCTTCGCGCGCGACGGGCGCATCACCGCACTCGATCTGTTCATCGTGCAGGACACGGGCGCCTACGGGCCGCTCGGCGATCACCGGTCCGCCGGCCTCGCGGCATCGTTGATCTACCAGCCGCCAGCGATGCGGTGGCGCGCGGTGAACGTCATCACCAACACTCCGCCGCGGTCGCAGCAGCGCTCACCCGGACCGATGCAGGCCAACGGCATCGTCGAACCGGTGATCACCAAGGCGGCCAAACAGCTCGGGATCGACCAGGTGGAGATCCGCCGGCTGAATTCGCCTGAAGGAAAGGCGCTGTTCGGTCCGGTGCAGCCCAACGGTCGACGGAATCACGTGACCGGTGCGTTCGTGAAGGAGGCGCTCGATCGCGGCGCGGCGGTGTTCGACTGGGAAACGCGAAAAGCGCGCGCCGGCAAGCGGCAGGGGTCGAAGGTGCGCGGTGTCGGCGTGGCCGTCGGCCCGCACGGCGCGGGCTCGATCGGCTGGGACAGCATCATGACGATTCGCCCCGACGGCAAGCTCTACGTCCAGTCGGGCGTCGGCAACCTCGGGACCCATTCGGTCATCGACCTGGCGCGCGTCGCCGCCGAACTGCTCGACATGCCGTGGGAGAAGGTCGAGGTGACGTGGGGCGACACCGGCAAGCACCTGCCGTGGACCTGCCCGTCGGTAGGCAGCCAGACGACGCACGGGATGACGCGCGCCAACATGGCGGGCGCCGAGGATGCGAAGCGGAAGCTGCAGGAGCTGGCCGCGCTCGAAATGGGCGGCACGCCCGGCGATTACGCGGTGGGCGGCGAGCGCGTCTACGACCGCCGCACCCCGGGGATCGGCCTGAGCTTCGCCGAGGCGGCGCGGCGCGCCATTCGCCGCGGCGGCAAGTTCGACGGCCACGAGCTGCCTGAAGACATCAACCCGATGACGCGTGCGTCAGCGACCGCGCTTGCCGGACTCGGGCTGATGGGTGTCGCCAAGGACAACTACCCGCGCGACGGGGCGACCTACGGCTTCGTCATCGGCTTCGCCGAGGTCGAAGTGGACGTCGAAACCGGCGGGGTGACGCTGGTGGACTTCATCGGCGTCGGCGACGTTGGCACCGTGATCAACCCGCGCAGCCTGGTGGCCCAGATCAAGGGAGGCGCGTGCCTCGGCATTGCCCACGCGCTGTTCCAGAAAGCGGTCGTCGATACCAAGTACGGCGTGTCGCTGGGCGACCGGTTCCACTACAGCAAGCCGCTGTCGATCCTCGATATTCCGACGAGCATGCACACCGAGGCCGTAGGGTTGCCCGATCCTGGAACGCCGGTGGGCGCCAAGGGCGTCGGTGAGCCTCCGGTCGGGGCCGGCTACGGCGCCGTGATGAATGCGATTGCCGATGCGGTTGGAGTCGACGTCTTCCGCCGGGCGCCGGTCACCTCCGACATCATCCTGATGTCGCTGGAAAACGGCCGGCGCATGCACGAACCGCTGCGCGTCCATATCTAGGGATCGGGGATCAGGGATCGGGGGTCGGGGATGGGGGATCAGGAAGGGAGAACTGCATGGCTGTGATCCGCGACGTGATGCCGGCGTTCGAGCTGTTTCAGCCGGCGTCCATCGAGGACGCGCAGGCGGTACTCGATCGCTACGGTTCGAACGCGTGGGTGCTGGCGGGCGGTCTCGACAGCTTCGACTGGTTGAAGGATCGCATCAAGCGGCCGCAGGCGCTGGTGGACCTGGCGGGCATCCCCGAGCTCAAAGGCATCCGGCCGTGGCAGGACGGGATCGAGATCGGCGCGATGACGACGCTGACCGAGGTCGTGCGGCACCCAGTGGTGCGCGAGCGCTACGCCATCCTGCTCGAAGCGGCCGAGGCGGCAGCCTCGCCGCAGATCCGCAATCAGGGAACGATTGGCGGCAATGTCTCGCAGGACACTCGCTGCTGGTATTACCGCGCCGGCTGGAGCTGCTACCGGGCCGGCGGCAACATCTGCTACGCCGACACGCCTGAAGCGATCAATCGCGAGCACGCCATCCTCGGCGCCGATCGGTGCGTCGCCGTCAGCCCGTCCGACACCGCGCCGGCGTTGATTGCGCTCGACGCGCAGATGGTCGTCCGCACCGCGGGCGGCGGCGAGTTGACGATCGCGGCTGAAGACTATTTCATCGGCCCGGCGACCGACATCACCCGCATGACGATCCTGCAGTCGGGCGACCTGCTGACCGCCATCCGGCTGCCCGGGACCTGGGGGGGAGCGAGGTTCTATTTCGAGAAAGTACGCGACCGGCAGGTGTGGGACTTCGCGCTGGTCAGCGTTGCGTCGGCGATGGTGATGAACGGTTCGTCGATCGAGCGGATGCGCCTGGCGGTCAACGGCGTGGCCGCGCGTCCGCTGCGTCTCGAGGCGGTCGAGGAGATCGTCCGCGGCAAGCCGCGCAATGAAGCCACCGCGGTGATCGCGGCCAACCTGGCGGTCGAAGGGGCGCAGCCGCTGAAGTTCAACGCCTACAAGGTGCCGCTGATGCGGAACCTGGTGAAGCGCGCGATTCGCGGCGTGGAGGCCGGCTCGTGGACGTCCTGACCTGGGGTCGAAGCCCGTGGGACCAGCCGATCCTGACCCACGTCTCGTGGGATCTGCTGTGGGCATCGCTGTTCGCGGGCGTCGCGTTCCTGATCGCGCATGCCGGCTACATGGTGCTCTCAGCGCACCGCAAGCGCCAGGCCGCCGAGACCGATGCGCTCGAGGCCGCGCGCGCGCACCTGCCGGCGCGCATCGTCCGCCACTCGCTGGCGGCGCGGATGTTCCATTGGGTGATGGCGGCGGCGATGTTCACGCTGCTGATCACCGCCTTCCTGCCGATTGCCGGGATCCAGTTTGCCTGGGTGCCCTGGCACTGGGCCGCCGGCCTGGTGCTCACCGCCTCGATCCTGTTTCACATCGTTCACGCCACCGTGTGGCTGGATTTCTGGTCGATCTGGGTGGGACCGCGTGACATCCCCGAGCTGAAGGC
>Ga0079218_10000560_pt1 | contig 11404 bp, 13 predicted proteins | sample NCCompost_FD_77181 | JGI IMG/M metagenome (GOLD analysis project Ga0079218, IMG submission 77181) | Agricultural soil microbial communities from Utah to study Nitrogen management - NC Compost | ecosystem: Environmental > Terrestrial > Soil > Agricultural land | place: USA: Utah | collected... | reverse complement strand
CGGAGACGATCGCACGTTAACTTTCGCACAACGCTATCGCTACAACTCACTCGCCGCACGCTACAACGCGTTTCGCGATCTCTGGCGACGGACGATGCAGGGACGCGAAGAGGGACGCGATCCAGTTTCCGCGGCGCGGGCCAATGTAAAGAAAGACGCGGTGGCCGACCTGCCGCCCGTGTCGTTTGTTTGCAAGGATGCTCACAAGGAAGTCGGTCTGGTGAAAGAGTTGTACGAGTCGCTGCTCGAGGCGAAGCAGAAATGTGGTGAGTCAGCGGATGGTCTTTCGTTTCCGCAATTTCATCGTTTGATTGCGTCGAAGTCTGATGGTCTAAAGGAGCGTCACGGCTGCGATCGCGTACGCTTCTCGGTGGCGGTCGAGGATGGTCACGTGAGTTTCAAAGCAAAAGCCGAGTAAATGATGTTCTGAATTCCAAACGCGACCCAAGAAAAAGGCGACCACGATGGCCGCCTTTTTTCTTGTGGCTTACCGGACCCGTGACCGGAAGCAAGTCAGTGGCTTTGCGGAAGCAAGCCGGGGAGACCTCACATCTTGGTCACTTTTTCAGCCTGAGGTCCTTTTGGGCCTTGTGTCACCTCAAACTCGACTTCCTGACCCTCTTCGAGAGTCTTAAAGCCGTCGCCCTGGATGGCGCTATAGTGAACGAAGATGTCCGAAGAGCCAGGCTGCTCGATAAAACCATAACCCTTCGAGTTGTTAAACCACTTGACCTTACCGGTTATTCTAGACATAACAACGAATCCTCCTAACGATTCGGTAAAACGGACGCGAAAGCCTGTCAGCTTTCCCATCGGCATGGTGAATGCTTGTGAGCCGGGTCGCGCATTGAAGGGGCGCTAGACGGAAACACACAACCAACAAAAAATGCATGGTGAAAAGCGCGGGGAGCGCTATTTCATCATGCACAGTATTACGGGGGCAGAACTAACCAAACTCATTGACTTAAAGCGGTGGATCGGGAATGCGGGGATCTAAACTGCTGGCCCTGCATCGAAAACGACGGCGCATACTAAGCCAAACTTTTCGGCCTGTCAAGAGTGTTTGTTTAACAAAATCACAGTCTAAGTTAAGCTAAAGCTCAGGTTAACGCCCTTACTTGTTTTATTTCATCTCTCAACTGCGGTTGTTTTACTACTCAACAGCAAATACGGCAACGGATTTACAGCCTGATCGTTGATGCGCACTTCGTAATGCAGGTGTGGACCGGTCGAACGCCCCGTAGAGCCGATTTTCCCAAGCAATTGCCCACGCGAAACGGTCTGGTCCAACTGGACGTCGATGTGAGAAAGGTGGCCGTATTTCGTGGTTAGTCCGCCGCCGTGGTCCACGATTACGAGTTGGCCGTAGCCGCTCTGCCAACCGGCAAACGACACCTTTCCAGCCGCTCCGGAAACTACCGGAGCGCCCCAGGCCGCCTCAATGTCCTGCCCCGTATGAAACTCGTAGCCGCCTCCTCCGAACGGATTTCGGCGTCCGCCAAAACCGCCTTCAAGCGTGCCCTCGACGGGCCAAAGCGTGGGCGTATAGCCTCGCTGTCGCAGGATCGCCGCATGAGCTGACATATCTTCTTCGAGACGGCTCATCTTCGCGGTCAGGGTCGCCAGGGCCATATCGTCAAGCGGTAACGCGGGACCGCCCGTTCCGGGTAATGTGGCGTTGTCTTCGACAACACCTGATTTTTCAGCGAGTTTGCGGGAAGTGTCTTCTACTTTCTCGACTCGCGTGTTGAGTTTCTCCAGTTCCTGCCGTTGGCGGTCGTTTTCTGCTCGCAGTCGCTGGTTCTCCATCTCCGTGCGCAGGTGAGTGACCTGCTGAGTCAGCCCATACAGTCCGTAAACAAGACAAACCGCCACAACGGCGGCGGCGGTGAAGAAAATTGTGACTGATTTCTTTTCGACTCTGATTCGCTGGACTCTGGCTCGGGATTTCGAAGTATGGGCAATAATGAACGAAATAAATCTATCTTCTCTAGCCATTTGGGGGTGCTCCTGTTATCTGCCGCGGTTGAAAGCGGGTCTACGGCAGCAACCGAAAAGCACAAACTCGCCAAAAAGCGATTTGCGCGAATTACGGGAAAGTTTGTTTTATTTACCTACTGAAGATTTGCAGCGGGTGGATTGAAACCTCAAGGTCCCTCCGAGGTGAAACCCATCCGGCCGGTCCTGCAACGGCCCTGAACCTAACACAGGCCTGTAAGTGTTGCAACTTTGGAAGGAAAATATAAGACAGACGCAGGAAAAAGATCAGGTTCTTAAATCTCGTCTATGCCGCGTCGCCGCCTCGACCGATCGCGGAAGATCGCCAGCACAATCATCACCAGGAGCGCGATGAAGATTACGACGATGGCGATCTTCAGGGCCGCCAGCAAAAACCCGACCAACGCGATCAGCTGTTTGAGCAAAGCAACGACTACGAGAATGAGAGCGACGATAGCGCCGAGTCCGCCACCAGCTTTAAGAATGCCGCAACACATATAAATTGACCCCTGTAATTACCGAGTTCAGGATCTCCGTTCGAATGGCAGCGGAGTAACGTCGCGCCGCGCGAACTGCGTTGTTTCACCAGTGCGCAAAGTCGCGGTATCAACCGGCCGGTTAGCGACAACCGACGGTGGCGGACGCCGCGAATCAAACCGCACAATGCGATCCGACGATTTACCGCGCCTAATGTAATCAAATAGCACGTACGCGCCAAGTGCCACCAGCGCCACCGGCAACAATTCCTTTATCGGCAACGTGACCCTTAGCAAGGTGTGCAGAAGGAAGAGCGTGCCGATAATGATCAGCGTTGTGCCCCAGGCAAATGGGTTTCCATAGAGCCGCCGGGCAATGACGTCGTCTTCAGCATCCGGCGACAGGCCCGCCCGCATTAACTGCGCGGTTCGGCACGCGTCAACGGCTGCAAACAACCACGTGCCAACCACGCCGAGAACGAAAAAGAGAACCGCACCCTGCGTCAGGACGGCCATCTGAAAGAAACTCGCGAAGATCGCAAAGTGCACGATCGCCTTCGACGTTTGCCCGTTGTAAGCCGCTCCCAATCCGGGGACGAACGAGAGCAGTGTCGCAACGAACGGCGAACTCTTCCGTCGCAGGATGGTTGACGGAGTGGCGTGTGAAGAGTGACGGAGAAGCTCAACGCCGGCGACTATGCAATCCTGGCAAAACGGGAATCCTCGCACTCGGTGATCGCAGGCAGGGCATAACCAGCGCGCGCACTGATTGCACTGAACCACCGCGGGATTCTTAGCATGGTAGCCACAGTACATCATTTTAAAAACTCAACTCCCTCACCGTTTGTTATGGCCGTTGTTATCCGGTTTCGCACCAGACTGCTTCGCGCCGGACTGCTCTTGCTGTTGATCTGCACCTTGTTTCTGCGGCGCCGGCGGCGGGGAGTTCTGCTCAGGCGAAATTACCTTCACATCACCTGAAAATGCTTGTGTCTGACCGCCGGTCTGTACCGCGAGCTGCAAGCCTGCATCGTAGACTCCGGTAATCGAACCATCGGCGGAAACCGTGCTGCTCAAAACGAGCACTGCTGCAAGCAACATCGTCGCCACGGTCGCGAGTTGTGGCGACATAATCGGATCGAGCCACAACCGGAAACGCGAGGCGGCGCGTGATCTCCACGGCGCCTTGATCTCCTGCGGCGTGACTGTTCCCAACGTCGCTTGCAGGATTCTTTCGTTCAATCCCGCAGGCACAGGTTTCTCTTCAGATATGTACGTGTAGCAGGCGCCGATCGCTCGCACCACTTCACCAGGAAGCTCGGTGCAACGATCGCAAAGTGCGGCATGGCGTTCCCATCGGTGATACATGTGCGCAGGCAGGAAACCGTCGAGATAGTCGGTCAACGACTCTTCAAACTCCTCGCACTTCATTGCCGTGTCGGGAACTGTTTTTTGCAGAATGCGAGCTTCGAGTTCTCTTGATGGCGCAGGCACAGGAGCTATGCGACACGCTTCCATCGTGCTGCGAACTGCCGAGAGTGTTTCGTGGCAGATGGGGCAGCGCATTGCATGTTCACCCATCAACCTGTTTGTTTCGGGACCGACTACGCCCTCAATGTAATCGGTTAATAACGATTCAAAATCCACACACAACATTATGTTTTCGCTTCCTGCCCCACTTTTTCTTGCCCATTCCAGCGTCTGCCCACGCGGAATAAGTCGTTTTATGCCTCACCCATTGCCACAACAACTTTCATTCGACGCAAAATCTTCGCCAGTTCGATTCGGCCTCGATTGATGCGCGACTTCACTGTTCCTTCCGGAATCTTTAACAGGTCGACGATCTCCTGATAACTAAGCTCTTCAATATCTCTCAGTATCACGCAGGTGCGCAGGTCTGGTGATAACTTGTCGATGCCGGCCTGTACTTGAGTGCCGAGTTCGCGCCGCTCCATCTCCTGTTGCACCGAATTCGTTCGCGTGTGGAGGTGATAACTATGGTCGGCAAGATCGTCGGCGTGGTTATCGTGCGGGGTGCGCTGGCGTTTCCGGTAGTCGTCAATGATCAAATTACGCGCAAGGCGCATCAACCAGTTTTGCAAATCCCCTTGTTTCGGGTCGTACTGATCCAAAGAGCGATAAACCCTGACGAAAACTTCCTGGGTCAAATCCTCGGCTGTGTCTGCACGGGAGGTAAATCGGTAGGCCAGGTTGTAAATGCGACGGGAATAACTTTGCACGATCTCTTCCCACGCCGCGCCGTCGCCCGCGCGACACCTGCGAACCAACTCGGCTCCTTCACTGACTGCTGTCAACGCCTTAACAGCCCCCACGTTTCTTCTCCGGGTACCCTTCGTTGGTAAATCTAAGGCGGCCAACCCCTGTCAGCAGCCGTTTACGACACCCATCGTACTAAAGTTCCGCATTATCAGTTAGTGGGTATTATCGGTTACATAGCGAGTCGCTTCAAACACAGATCGGTTAATCATGCAGTTCGGTGCTGTCACAGTAGGCCTTTCGGCGTAGGCCACAGTTCGGTGGTGTCACAGATACGCCGCAGGCGTAGGCCAATTCCAGCCAGGGTTGCTTCAACCCTGGGATACAGCCGAATCTCTATTTAGCAACACTGAAAGTGTTGAGTTTTGCAATGGAAACTCCTTCAAAGTTTAAGCATGGACGCGTACTCGACCCAGGGTTGAAACAACCCTGGGCTGGAATTGGCCAACGCCGTTGGCGTGAGAAGCTGCTCGGACCCGAAACACCACCACCGCCAACAGTTTTCTTGCCCTTGCTTGTAAGCTGTAGTAGCCTTGCGAACCGGCCCAAGATATTGTGGTTTTCCCTGTGACCGCGAAAAGTTATCGCAAATACATCGAGTTTGCCGCACTGTGTCTGCTTGCGGCAGCTCTCTTATGGTGGTTTGGACGAAACCTCGACTGGCGTGAGGTCGGTCAGCGGGTCAGCAGCGCCAACCCATATTTACTCGTTTTGCCGGTCGTTATCATCTGTCTGGCGTACGGCGCTCGCGCATTTCGCTGGGGCGCACTCCTGAAACCGCTCGTTCCGACGCGGTTTCCAGACCTTTTTGCCGCGACGGCGATTGGATTCAGCGCGGTGTTTCTGATTGGCAGGGCAGGTGAGGTTGTACGACCGGTCGTGCTGCCGATGCGCGATCCGCGCGTCAGGCCGAGTGCCGCACTCGTTACGATAATCGTCGAGCGCCTCTACGACATGATGGCTGTCGCCTTTATGTTCGCCATTAGTCTTATCTGGTTTCAGCCTGTAGCCACGCCGGACATATCATTCGCGCGCGTTCGCCTTGCCGGTTTCGGAATCTTCGGCGCTACAGTTCTCGGCGCAATCTTTCTGGCGTGGTACCGGACACGGTCTGCGTGGGTGATCGACTTCCTCGAGCGACGTCTGACACGCTGGCGGTTTGTCCCGCAGCGACTGGCCCAACTCGTCCTGCGAATTCTGAACCAGTTGTCGCAGGCGTTGCGTGTGCTGGTTAACGCGCGCGAGTTGGCGGAGACGATTGCCTGGACCGCGTTGCTGTGGTTTGGAGTCGCGCTCGCGAATTTTCTCGTAATGCGCGCGTTCGGTTTGCAGGTTGGCGTTCCTGAAACTTTATTCGTGCTCGGGTGGTCCCTGGTTGGATCGCTCGTTCCAACTCCTGGCGGCGCTGCGGGAGCATTTCATGCGGCAACGGCTGCGGGCTTCCTGTTCCTCGGCGTGGAAAAGGAACTCGCCGCGGCAGTCTCGATCGTTTTGCACCTGGTAGATTTTGGTCCAGCAGTTTTGTTCGGCGTCTTTTATGCGATCAGGGGTGATTTAAGTATTTCACGTTTAAGAACACTGGTTTCACCGGCACAAGATTTTGAGAACCCTGTTGGCGAGGTTCAAGTGAGATGAAATGTCCGTTCTGCGGTTATCTTGAAGACAAAGTGGTCGACTCGCGCGAGTCGCGCGAAGGCGATGCGATTCGTCGCCGCCGAGAGTGTCTCCGATGTGAACGAAGATTTACCTCCTACGAGCGCATCGACGAGATCCCTTATATGGTTGTGAAGAAAGACGGCCGGCGCGAGACGTTCGATCGTAACAAGGTAATGGCCGGACTGTTGCGCGCCTGTGAAAAGCGGCCCGTCCCATCAACCAAACTGGACAGCATCGTAAATGCAATCGAAAAGTATGTTCAGGAATCTCCCGAACGTGAACGGCCCACGAGTAAAATCGGAGAGATGATCATGCGGCGCTTGAAAGAGCTCGACAAAGTGGCCTATGTTCGGTTCGCCTCGGTGTATTTAGAATTTGAAGACGTTTCGGAGTTCATGACCGAGCTGAAACATTTAGTTCGCACACGCAATACAGGACAAGCAGGGAGAAAGTAGGACCCTTCGACAGGGTAGCGTGAAGCAATGATCAAACCAGTTCGCGCAACAGGACTTGAACGGCTCGAGTTGCAACGTCTTCGCGATCGCGTCGGGCGTCTCTTCGCTGCTTTGCAGGAAGCGACGGAGACGGAAAACCCGTTGGTGTCCGGAGCGTGGGCGCCGCCGGTCGATGTTTGTGAAACGGAAAAAGTGATCATCGTGCGTGTCGAGCTACCCGGCGTGAGTGCTGAGCAGATAAAGATTGGTCTGACTAACACGCGGCTGAGAATCTGGGGCGAAAAGAAACGCCGTCCGGCGCGCAGGCGTATCATGTCGTATCTTTGCTCTGAGCGAAGTTATGGAAAGTTTGCGCGCATCGTTCCGTTGCGTTGGACGTTCAGCGTGCGCGATACGACCGCCCGCTTGAAAGACGGCATGCTTCAGATCCATCTGCCGAAGATCGAAGATCGCAGAGGAAACGAGGTCGTAATTACGGTCAAGGGGGAAGGTGCTGATGCAGTTTAAAGTGCTCGCAGGTTGTACGCCTACGGCGTTGGCTAAATGCGAGCCCAGGGTTGCTGCAACCCTGGGGAGAGTCATGTCCCATCTTTTGAACTCTGAAGGAGTTCCGATCGAAATGCGAACACTTTCAGTGTTTCTAGTTGTGGTTTCGGCTGTACCCAGGGTTGAAGCAACCCTGGGCTTGCATTAGCCAACGCCCTTCGGCGTACGTAGGCCTAACAAACTGGCGAAGGCTGGTAAGGGCGCATCATTCACAGCAAGTAGAAAGCTACACCCATGGCAATCGTAAAAGATCCAGAGTTCACCGAAGCAATCGATACCACCGAGAGCGATCAGCAATTACAGATTCCCAACGAACTACCGGTGCTGCCATTGCGCGACATCGTGATCTATCCGTTCATGATCGTGCCGTTGTTCGTATCGCGCGAGAAGTCGATCCGCGCGGTCGACGAAGCGCTGGCCGAGAACCGCATGATTCTGCTCGCATCGCAGAAGGATCTCGACAAGGAAGAACCAACGGCTGAGGATCTGTATTCGGTTGGGACGGCAGCCGTCATCATGCGGATGCTGAAGTTGCCTGACGGGCGCATTCGCATCCTGGTCCAGGGGCTTGCGCGCGCGCATGTCGAGTCGGTTGACGCGACGGGTGAGTATCTCCGGTCGCGCGTCAGCGTTATGCAGGAAGTGCTGCCGCCCGAGCGTTCGCTGGTAGTTGAAGCTTTAGTGCGAAACGTGCGCGCCTCTATGGAGAAGGCGATCAATCTCGGCAAGAATATCTCGCCGGAAGTGATGGCGATCATCGCCAACCTCGACGACGCCGGACGCCTTGCCGATCTCTCCGCTTCCAATCTCGAACTGAAAGTCGAAGACGCACAGTCGGTACTCGATATTGCCGACACTACTGCACGTCTGCGTCGCGTGAACGATCTGCTCAACAAGGAGATCGAAGTTCTCACGGTCCAGCAGGAGATAAACACGCAGGCTCGCGCAGACATCGATCGCTCGCAGCGAGAGTTTTATCTGCGCCAGCAGCTTAAAGCCATTCAAAGCGAACTCGGCGAAGGCAATGAACTCGCGGAAGAGACGGCGCAGTTCAAAGAGAAGATCGAAGCCGCGAAGATGCCCAAGGCCGCGGAAGAAGAAGCTTTACGTCAACTTAAAAAACTCGAACGCATGCATCCCGACGCAGCCGAAACCGCGACGCTGCGAAACTGGATGGAGATCATGACGGATCTTCCTTGGTCGCGTTCGTCAGTTGATAATCTCGACCTGAAGAAAGCCGAGACCGTTCTGAACGAAGATCATTACGGCCTCGAAAAAGTCAAAGATCGGATCCTCGAGGCGCTCGCCGTGCGCAAGTTAAAAGAAAAACCGAAGGGACCGATTCTGTGTCTCGTTGGACCACCGGGTGTCGGCAAGACTTCACTCGGCCGGTCCATCGCGCGCGCCCTCGATCGTAAATTCGTGCGACTCTCGCTCGGCGGTGTTCACGATGAAGCCGAGATACGCGGCCACCGCAGAACCTACGTCGGCGCGATGCCGGGCCGAATCATTCAAGCCGTACAACAGGCGGGCACGAACAACCCGCTCATCATGCTCGACGAGATCGACAAGGTCGGCGCGGACTTTCGCGGCGATCCGTCGTCGGCGTTGCTGGAAGTGCTCGATCCCGAACAGAACAACTCATTTCGCGACAACTATCTCGGCGTCACATTCGATCTCTCGAACGTGATTTTTATGACGACGGCAAACGTGCTCGACACGATTCAGCCGGCGCTCCGCGATCGCATGGAAGTGATCCGCCTTGCGGGTTACACCGAAGAAGAGAAGCGCGAGATTGCAATTCGTCACTTGATGCCGAAGCAAATGGATGAAAACGGCATCACCGCCCGCGATCTCAACATTTCAAAAACCGCGCTGACGACGATCATTCAGCAGTACACCCAGGAAGCCGGACTGCGCCAGTTGGAACGTGAGATCAGCCGCATCTGCCGCAAGGTCGCACGCAAGATCGCTGAAGGACACAAAGGCGCGATCAGAGTTTCGCTGAAGAACGTGCACGAGTTTCTCGGCGCGCCCAAGATCATTCCGGAAGAAGCTTTGAAAAAGGACCAGGTCGGCGTTGCTACGGGCCTGGCATGGACCGCAGTCGGCGGCGACGTGCTCTTCATCGAAGCTTTAAGAATGCGAGGCAAAGGAAACCTCGTTTTGACGGGCCAACTCGGCGACGTCATGCGTGAATCAGCCCAGGCGGCTTACTCGTACGCGAAATCGCGCGCGAAAGAACTCGACATCGCCGAAGAAGATTTCAGCAACTACGACCTGCACATTCACATTCCCGAGGGCGCAATTCCGAAGGATGGTCCATCCGCGGGAATTACGCTCGCCACGGCCATGGTTTCGGCGTTATCAACCCGGCCAGTTCGCAAAGACGTTGCGATGACTGGTGAGATAACTCTGCGGGGCAACGTGCTCCCGATCGGTGGCGTGAAGGAAAAAGTGTTGGCCGCGCGTCGCGCGCGCGTGACCACGATCATCCTGCCGCAGCAAAACCGTCGCGATCTGGATGAGGTACCGAAAGAACCGTTCAAAGACATTCGCTTTGTGTTTGTTGATAATATGCGGCAGGTGTTCCGGGAAGCATTGGGCGAGAGAATCGTTCCGCCCGTGTCGACCGGACCGCGCCCGCAACGTATGCCACAGCCGGCGAACGTGCGGCCTGCATGAGATCGATGCGGTCATCTTTATCGAGCCGGGAAGTAAACCAGCTCCATTGGTGAGGAATCTCAGTCGAGGTTTTACATTATCCCTCGCGATTGTTCGGCGCAGTCGCAGTTAAGTCCGGCCAGGACGCTTTAAAAAAGGAGTTTGAATGAGGACATCACGACGTAACTATCCTTCCGTTCTATTCGCAGCAATTTCTTTACTTCTCGCATTATCGGCGGCGGCTCTTGCGCAGGAAGCGCAGACAAGCAATGTCAACATCAAGAACTTCGGGCAAATGGACGAGCGGTTTTTCCGCGGCGGACAGCCGAAGCAGCACCAGTACAAGGAGCTGGCGGCGCTTGGGATTAAAACTGTGATCGATCTTCGCGAGGATCCTGAGGCGTACGAGAAACCAGCCGTTGAGGCTCTCGGAATGCGTTACGTCAACATTCCGATGATCGCCAAGAAGTATCCGGAATCCTCGCATGTCGAGGAATTTTTGAAACTCGTCGACAATCCTGAAACCGGTAAGTTTTATGTGCACTGCGCCGGCGGGCGCCATCGCACAGGCGTCATGGGCGCGGTTTATCGCTTCAATCATTACGGCTGGGATTTTGACAAGGTCTACACCGAGATGAAGAAATACGACTTCTACACTCGCTGGGGACACGGCGACTTCAAGAAGTTTGTCGAGGACTACGCCGCGAACATCCAGAGCAATAAGGCCGCCGCGGCCGCTGCTGCTACTTCAGGCGTCAAACAGTAAACACGGATTTACTGATAGAGATACGAGTAACTCTTCTTCTGATCCCACTCGATACCTTCGACGTTTTGACCGTCAAGAGCCAGGATGTCAGCACTGATTTCGTCAGTGCTGACAGTCGGGCTCACATCCACTGAATAAACAATACTTCCCGGCGATTCCTCCGTCGCTTCGCGATCGATCGCGCGCAACTCCTTATCGAACCCGTGTTGCTTGAACACCTGCCGCAGCGCTTTCTGCGTCGACACGACGTTCTTCGTCGTAACCTTTAACTCCATCGAGCGAAACACCAGCTCCGGTTCACGCCACTCCAACAACCACAGCACGATCAAAGAGAACAAAGTCAACACAATCGCCAGGTCCCAACGTCCAACACCGGATGCGAGACCTATAGCGAGGCTGATCAACAGCACCGTTATCTCTTTCGGATCGCGAATGTTGGTGCGGAAGCGGACGAGCGACACGGCCGCAAAAATACCGAACGCGCGCGCCGCATTATCGCCAACGACGATCATCAACGCGGCCGCTACGATTGCCAAAAGAATCTGTGTCTGCGAGACGTAAGGATT
>Ga0079218_10000559_pt1 | contig 11407 bp, 9 predicted proteins | sample NCCompost_FD_77181 | JGI IMG/M metagenome (GOLD analysis project Ga0079218, IMG submission 77181) | Agricultural soil microbial communities from Utah to study Nitrogen management - NC Compost | ecosystem: Environmental > Terrestrial > Soil > Agricultural land | place: USA: Utah | collected... | reverse complement strand
TCGCGGGGCCCGACGTCCGTTTCATCACGCTGATCGGACCAGGAGGAGTCGGCAAGACACGTCTGGCGCTCGAACTCGCCCGCGGCGTCGCGGACGAGGGCTCGACCCGCGTGGTGTTCGTTCCGCTGGTCTATGTTCGGGATCCAGGGCTCGCCGCGTGCTCGATCGCGGAGGCGCTGGGACTGGCGGACGTGACGTCGTCTGACTTGCCGAAACGGGCGCGTGCCGCGTGCGGAGATCAGCAGACCTTGCTGGTGCTGGACAATTTCGAGCAGATTCTGGCTGCCGCACCGCTGCTGGCCGAGATCGTGACGTCGGTGCCGGTGCTTCGTCTGCTTGTCACGAGCCGCGCGCCGCTCCGCGTGCGGGGGGAGCGGGAGTACGCCGTCGGTCCTCTCGCCCTCGACGCCGGCGCAGAGGCGATGCCGCCGGCCGATCTCGCACGCGTTGCCGCGGTGCGACTCTTCGTGGAACGGGTTCGCGACGTGCAACCTGAATTCTGTCTCACCGCTGCGAACGGGCCGACCGTGACCGCGATCTGCCGGAAACTCGATGCGCTGCCGCTCGCACTCGAGCTGGCGGCTCCGTGGATGAAGGTGCTGACCGCCGAGGCATTGCTTCGCCGGCTGGCGCATGACCCGCTGATGTCGACGGTCAGCCCGCGCGATCTTCCCGAGCGCCACCAGACGATGAACGCGACGGTCGCATGGAGCTACCAGCTGCTCGACTCGCACACGCAGCGTGCGCTTCGGCGCCTTGGCGCACTGCCCGGGCGGTTTTCGATTGACGCCGCCGCCGCCGTTCTCGCCGCCGACGGCTGCTCGTCAACCGCGGGCGACGGACTCGACGCGATTGCCGCGTTGATCGACAAGAGCCTTCTGCTGCGCGCCGAAACCGCCGTTGCGGCTCGCCCGCTGTATCGGATGCTCGAAACGGTGCGGGCCTACGCGGCCCGGGAGCTGACCGCATCGGCCGATGTCGACGACGCCATGGAGGGGCTGGCACGCTACTGCATCCGCCAAGCCGGCCTCGCCTTCGACGGTCTGGTCGGGCCTGCGCAGGCTGAATGGTTGAATCGAGTGCACGAGGATCTCGAGAACTACCGTGGCGCCCTGACGTGGCTGATCGCGCGCGGCCGCGGCGCCGAAGCGGCTGAGATCGGATGGGGCCTCATGTTCTTCTGGATGATCCGGGGCCACCTGGCCGAAGGTCTCTCCTGGTACGAGGCGACGCTGGACCTGACGCCCCTTCCGCCCGCAGCCGAAACACGGGCGCTCACCGGCGCGGCGTTGATGTGGTTTTCACAGGGAGAGTTCACGCGCGCCCGTGCTGCGCTCGGGCGTACCTTCGGCCATCCACACGGCGTGGACGCGGTCGTGCTGGCCGGGGCACAGGACATCGCCGCTCGAGTCGAACTGGGCTTTGGTGATCTCCGGGCCGCCCATGACTTTTTCGCGCGTGCGATCGAGGGGTTCAAGGCGCTGGCCCTTCCCTGGGGCACTGGAAATTCGTTGATCGGGATGTCGGCGATTCCGCTCGAGACCGGCGACGATCAGTGGGCTGATCGATTGCTGGACGAAGCGACGTCCGTGCTCGGCGATTCCGGGCCGTGGTTCGTGGCGAGGGCCTTTCTGGTTCGTGCCATCCTGGCCGTGCACCGGCGGGCGCCCGACGAGGCGATCGCATTCGTGCGTCAAAGTCTTCTGCACATCCGCGAGCTGCATGACAAGTACGCATTCGTTCACGCGGTTGTGCCTCTCGCTGCGGCGGCGGCGCTGAAGGGCGACGACGCCTGGGCGGCGCGGATTCTCGGTGCCGGAAGGGCCGTTACCGAGCGCACAGGGGCCAGGACCGTTATCAAACCCGCGCACGATCTGCGTGCACAGGTCGAACGGGATGTGCGCCAGCGCCTCGGCCCCGAGCGGTGGGCGCGCGGGCAAGCGGCAGGGCGTCACGCCTCAATTGATTCACTGTTGAAGGACATCGACGCCACGCTGTCCAGCGTCGCACTCGCCTAGAAGCCGGAATACTTCACACCAGCACCGGGTTAGGCGGGGTAGTGAATGGACACGACTGCGCCACGCTCGGATCGGTCGCCATCGAAGGAGTGGCGTTCGAGTCGCTCGAACCCGGAACGACGGTCGTGGTGAACACGCGAAACTCGCAGTACCGCTTCATGGTGCTCTACGACCCGTGCGTGGTCGTGGTGAAGGGCGGAGCCGTGTTCAGCGACGACACGATCGTCAGACTCGCGGGTGCCAAGGCCGGCGGCAGCACGCTGAAAGCCGGCTGGGTGCTCGTCGGATTCGAGATGGAAATCTGGGACGGATCGCGGTCGATCAGATCCTCGCCCGTGCACTCAATCATCGTGGAATATCGCAGGCCGTGAACTGAGCGACGCTGTAGTCGGCGGGAAGTGGACGGTCCACTCGACGCGGTTACCACCCGCACGCTTGGCCGTCATCAATTGGTCATGTGCGGCACGTATGAGGCCCCGTATGGTGCAGCGTCGATACGTCGTAATACCGCCGACGCTGACCGCGATCTCCTCGCGACAGACGCCTTTTATTCGCGCGGCATCGCGTATGACCGCCGATGCCCGCCCCATCGCCTGTGCCGCTTCCGAAGCGGATACGTCGGCGATCACCACGGCAAACGCGTCGCCCCCAATCCATCCGGCGGCCGGACATCCGCGGACGCGGGTCAGCATCGACGCGATCGCTTCGAGCACCTGGTTGCCGCGATCCCGCCCGTGCGCCAAGTTGAACTGTCTGAAGCCGTCTATATCAATGAACGCGAGCGACAAGCCTCGTTCGAGACCGTCGGCGCGTTCAAGTTCGTGCTGAAGAACGGCCGCCAGTGTATGCCCATCCGGCGGGTCGAGCAGGTTATGGATCACACCTGTGCTTGGCCAGAGTTGGCGTTGACGTCAGGCGTAGTGGAACGCCCACTTGGGGCAACTTGTGGTAACGAGCGTTCATCGTCGATCACTCGCTTGAATCGATCGAATGCCTGTACCGCTTCCTGAACTGCCGCTTGACCGCGATCGACCCACGGATGACCGAGCTTTCCGTGCACGCCTTCGTCCCATAACTTTGCGGCATTCTTCAGCGCATCCACACATTGCAGTGCTACCAGCCGGACCTCTGGCGATAGCCGTTCCCGGAGGAAGTCAAAAAGCCGGGCGGCGTTGTCCGTCGCTTCGACGGCCGCTAGTGCCGACGGCGCGAACGAGTCGAGCTTGCCTACCAGGTCGATGGCGCTTTTCAACTTGGCGTTCACGCGCTGCGCTGCGGCGCTTCGGGACATCTGCCCCACACCTGCGACCCTTCGCGTCAGATCTTCGAGTGCCAGAAACTGCACTCGGCCATACGACGCCGCGTCAATGAGCAGACTACGTGACTGCCGCTGCTGCTTGAGGGCGTCCCAATACAACCCCGCCGCAGAAGAGATCCCGGCAATCATCAGCACCAGACTGGCGACGGCACCGTCAGCACGCGTGGCAACGACGACAAACAAGGCCAGCAGCGGCGGCGTCACTGCTACACGAAATTCGACTTCCGCGCGATGGCGATCGATAGCGGAGTACAAGTCCGGCTCTTTGCCCAGGAGTCGAACGGTGCTCACGGCGTCCAATTCCGATACGATGCGTCGGACTAGCAGGCGATCGACTCTCTCGTCCACAGAAGAAGCGGGCGCGTGTCGCATGATTTCACGCCGGAGTTCATCGACGCGTCGGCGCGGAAGTAAACTGTCTAATAAGTTCGCCGCTCTTCGCAAAAGGCGTCGAATAGGCACCTGCGTCATGGCGTCCAGCGCTGCGACCTCTCGGATGAGCGTTTCCTCGACGTGCAGGGACGACAATTCGCCCACGGCCTCGATGTCCTCACGCTTCTGCGCAGCCGTCTGGTAGAGCGCGTGGAGCGCGGCGGGCGAGAGTGTGTTGAAAGCCCGGCGCCGTTCCCGTGTGATGTGAACTGGAAAGGTTGACTTGATCGCGTCGGAGGAGATCGCCACGGACAACGAGCCGACGAGGTAGGCGAGGAACCCCGCCGCAGCGCCCGCCGCGACTGGCTGAAGCAGCCCACGCAATCGATAAACGCTCGATGCCACCCCGGTGGCCATGGCTTCGGTCGGAATGTGCGGCTCCCAAGCCATCCAGGCTGCGAGAACCCAGAGCACGCCTGCCGCAAACGGCGCACGAAGTTCGCGAAGTCCGGGTAAAAGATTACTCAGCATGAGCGGAGACGGCCGTGGCAGCGGACCCGAGCATACGACCGGCACTACACGGAGGCAATCGCAAAACGCCAATCAGGGTCGGCGCGCCTTGTAGGTCTTCGAGAAACCGTTCCGCCCGTTGGTCACGCTGAACGAGCCGTCCCGGCGCGCTGAGACCTTGATCCAATGCGCGGTTCCTTCGTGCGCCGGCGGTGGCGGACCCGATCCCTTGGGTGGCGCGGGCATCGGATCAATAGGCATTGCCAGCTGTGGCTGGTCAGTCTCGTTCGCGATGAAGAGTCCAGGCACCGTGTACTCCTGGCCGCTCAATAGGGAAAAGTGAAGCTGCCAGAGGTCTTCCAATCCTGGAGCCGTGTGAATCACGTGCATCACCTCCGGCGGCCCCCCCTTGCGGGTGCCGTTGTTCATGATGGCCACCCGCGGCTCGATGGCATGGACCAGTTCCTTGCTGTTGGAACTGGCCTGTCCATGATGGGACACCATGAACAGATCCACCGGGCCTATCCGATTGGCCGGGCACATCAGCTCGAATTCTTTGCCAGAGAGGTCGCCCAGGTCGAGAAGACGAAACCTCCCGAATGCGATGTGGATCCCGATGGACTGCGAGTTCTCGGTGCTGTCAACAGTGTGAGGATTCACCTCCGGACAGTGTGGGTTGGGTGTGCCTCCCCCTGTCAGCGCCGAATTGATTGCCTCGCCGGCCGACGTCACGATGCGCACGTCAAGACCCGCGACTGGGATGGTATCGCCAGCTCTCGCGACGGTGTGTGTAGACATGTCATACAGGTTGGGGTACGCGTGGCGCAGGAATGCATCCACCGGCTCGTCGCGTTGGAGATTCGCGCCGTGATCGACGAACTCCAGAATGGGCATCTGTTGCGCCAGCAACGCCATCGCCCCAATGTGGTCCCTGTGCCAGTGCGTGGTGACCAGGTGATCGATTCGGCTGACGCCCGCGTCGCTCGCCGCGGCGATGATGCGCCCGGCATCTCGCCGGGCTCCGTCGCCGATGTGTCCCGTGTCGATGAGCAGCGACTCGCCCGAGGGCGAAACGACAAGCGTGGCCTTGCCGCCCTCGACGTCCACGGCGTGGATGTTCAGCGTGTCTCGCGTCGGCACGCCGGGCTGCGCGGCGGCCAACGTGAGCGCCAGCGCGGAGATCACGGATACCGACACGACTGAACTCGTCACGGTGACTCCCTGGTGCCATTGCGGATTGCAATTCGCGTGCGCCGGCTGGCTCGCCAGGCACGACGCTGCGATCGCACGCGACAGAAGGTCAGCCGTTCACGCTCACAACATTCCGTGACGTGACCGTCTGCGGCCCGCGCGAAGTACGGCACAGGCTGCACGGTGACGGTTTAACGGACGGTTGACGGCCGTGTTCGGGCTCGCTTAGGCTGACCGCCCATGTCGTCCCGTTCGGCCACCTTCAGCCGAAGCCGTTCGCGCGTCCGTGCGGGCGTTGTCATCGCCACAGCGCTCACCGCATTGGACAGCCCGCTCGCGGCCCAGGGCGAGGAGATGCCCAGGTTCGAGGTTGCCTCAATCAGAGAGGCAGTGACGATCCGCGGGCGGGGGATTATGTTCCTGCCCGGTGGCCAGTTCCGTGCGACCGGGGTGTCGCTGCGCGATCTGATTAAACGTGCATGGAACCTGCAGGAGGACCAGATAGCCGGTGGCCCTGACTGGATGTCGAAGGACCTCTACGACATCACCGCGAAGGCTCCATCCATCGGCGCCGAGCCGACCCCGGCTCAATGGCTCCTGGTGAAGGCGCTGCTGGCGGATCGCTTCGGGCTTCGTGTGCACGAGGAAACGCGCGAACTGCCGGTCTATGCGCTGGTGCGAAAGTCGGCGAACAGCGGACTCGGCGCGCGCATGCGCAGATCGACCACCGACTGCGAGGCCTTCCGCCGGACGATCGCCGAAGCGCAGAAAGGCGGCGTCGCCGTCGAGCTGCCGGCGGCACGATGCGGCTTCGGCGTCCGCACGACGGGCGAGCTGACGACGCTCGACATCGGCGCGGCGACAATGCCGCAGCTCGCAAATTACCTCACGCCTTTTGCTGGGCGGATGGTCATCGACCGCACGGCGATCGACGGCCAGTTCGATGTCGAGCTCGATGTCAGCACCGCGGCGTTGCGGCGGCTCGCAGGATCCGCCCCGCAGGCCCCCACGGCCGGTGGCGACGAGCCAAGCCTGTTCACGAGCGTGCAGGAGCAGCTGGGGTTGAAGCTGGAGCCGGTCAAGGCGCCGGTCCGCGTTCTCGTCATCGACGCCGCCGCCAGGCCGACCCCGAACTGATGCCGAGCGCGTGTCGGGGCTTGATTCGACCCACGAGAGCGAGCCGCCACGACGTTAGCCATACCACTGGGGGTGCCCGCGCGTGCTGCGGTCAGCCGTCACGGCTCACAACATTCCGTGACGTGACCGCCGAAGCGCTGCGGTGGTCACGAATAGCCCGCACGATCGGGACAGAGCGACTGCTTTTCTCCCGGCGCAGACGTTGCGTCCTCCGTCGATAGACGGGAATACGGGTAGGAGGGCGTCATGCTCGCCGATACTCTGTCGCGCTACTGGTGGATCACCTTGTTCCGGGGCGTGCTCTGGATTCTGTTCGGGATCTTCATGTTCTTACAGCCGGGAATCTCCATCCTGGCGCTCACGCTCACGTTCGGCGCGTTCGCTCTCGTCGACGGCATCGTCAGCGTCGTCAGCGCAATCGGGGGCCGCGAGACGAACGACAGCTGGTGGATTCTCCTGATCCGGGGCCTTGCGGCTTTCTGCGTCGGGTTGCTGACCTTGTTCACTCCACAGATGACGGCGGTCGCTCTGCTCGTCTGGATCGCCATCTGGGCCATCGCCACTGGACTGTTGGAGATCGTCGCGGCGGTTCGTCTGCGTAAGGAGATCCAGGATGAGTTCGGGCTTGCGCTCGCCGGTCTCGTGTCGGTCGCCTTTGGCGTGTTCCTTCTGGTCCGGCCGGGAGTGGGAGCGCTCGCCGTGGTATGGGCGATAGCCGTGTATGCGTTGACGTTCGGCATGGTCCTCGTGTCGATGGCATTCGAGACGCGCAGGTTCATGACCGGGGTACGAGAATAGTTCGCCCAGGTCAGCGGACCTACGCGCTACTTCGGCGGCTCGAGCGTCGCAGACGTATCGACGGAGTACTTCCGATAGCCCGAATACTCCGACGTACCGCCTCGCCGGAGCGTCACGAGCAGACCCACCCGGCCGCTGCCCCGATAGCTGGCGACCGCAGGCAGCCACACCTCGCCATTGACCTTGCGGCGCAGGAACGACAGGGTGGCCCCTTTGTGCAGCCTGGCGAGCACGCCCAATCCGAATGAGAGAGTGTTGATGGCTTCGGCCTCCAGCTTCACCAATTCGTGGTCGGACTCGCTGATCCAGGCTTTCACGTTGAAGTGCTTCATCTGCCTCCCTTCCGCGGTTGTCGGGCGCGCGTCAGGCTTCGGCGTGAGCGAGAAGGCGATCGTCTCGTGCCGTTCGATGGGCTCGCGTCCGATCATCCGGATATCGAACACGTTGAAGACGTCGTTCACGGCCTCTTCGCGCTCACGGCGAGCTGTCTGGTATTCGCGCTCCTGCCGCGCGCGCTCCTTCGAGGGATCCTCCGTGAGACGCCGAACCATCCCGGCGGCCTTCTTCTGGCGCTCTCGATCCTGCTTCGCCAGTTCCTCCGCGGGTACCGGCCGGCCATCCTCGGCGATGAGCCGCTCCCAGCGCGCTTCGCCGGGAAGGCCCGGATAACTTTCGAAGACCTTGACTGATTCCTGGCGCGTGCGTCCGTGCTTGTCGAGCTTCTGCTCACGCCGGGTCTCGACATAGACGTAGCTGCTTTGCAACGTGCTGTCTGTCTGGAGGTGTTTGCGAGTCTCGATGAGGAACGACTGCTGATTGGGCAGCGGGCGATCCTGGGCGACCAGTGACGCACCGGCGACGAGAAACGCGAGACCGAACCGCAGGAGTCGCAAAACTGTCATGGACGATCCTTTCACCCGTGCCCATCTATGATCGCGAACATGGTCTCCATCCGCGAGGGCGCCACGAATGGCGATTGCCGCCGAAATCACTCCGCGAAGTACAGCAGTTTGCGCCTTCCCGCAGCCGAACTTTCGCTGCTAGCCTGCGCTCGACTCTCAGGAAAGGATTCGAGAAGATGCGCAAGATGATGGCCCTCACGCGATTCGCGACGCTTCTCGGCATGGCCCTTTTCAGTAGCCGCGCCGGGGTGATGGAGCAGACCTACGCCCAGGACTACTGTTCAGACCCGTGGGGCGTGTGTGGTGCCGCTTGTAATCATTCGTCGTACCCTTGGAACATATGCATGCAGAAGTGCACATGCCACGCCACGTGCGAGTGCGACGAAGGGCAGTCCGGCGAATATTGCATGTCGGTGTGTTCGTGACGCAACCCCGGACTCAAGAACCGTAACGCGCCGTATGCCACTGAAAACGAGAGCTCGGCGTTCGGGTACGATTCCCGCCGTTACAGTGCTGGTTGTGCTGGCAACGCTCGACTCTGTGGGCGCGCGGAATGGGGCGCAGTCGCGGAATCCCTCGCCGACCTTCGAGGTCGCGTCGATCAAGAGGCAGCGCCAGGACCCACCGGCCAACGGCCTGTTCGCAGCCTTGGCACGATACCCGTACGTGACGTTCAAAGGAGGCCGCTTCAGTGCCGGAAACATGACGGCTGCAGGGCTCATCCTCGAGGCGTATGGACGCCAATATCGTCACCGTGATCAGATTCAGGGAGGGCCGGGGTGGCTTGATCAGGAGGAATTCCAGATCGAGGCCCTGGCTCCCGTCGTTGACTCCCCGCCGAGCGGATCGGCCATACCCGAGCCGGTTATCGCAATGCTACGGAATCTTCTCGAGACGCGATTCAAGCTCCGAGTAACGCGGGAAATGCGTGAGCGCCCTGTCTATGCACTCGTGCGCGCCCGCAAAGACCGTCTGGGCGCAGGCATCAGAGCGTCGAGAGACGATTGTCCCTCGATGCAGGCCAGGCTCGGGGAAGCTGGATTCAGGAAAGAGTGCATCCCGCAAATTCGCAGCGGTGGGATCAAGATGGTGGGGCAGCCCATGGAGGAATTCCTCCGATTGCTCACCGTCCGCGTCGGCAGGCTCATCATCAATGAGACCGGACTTACCGGCAACGTCGATGTGGATCTCGCGTGGGAGGTTCAGCCGCCTCCGAGAGGCGCCCCACCCGGAAACTTCGTGGCGCTGAATTCGGCTATCTTCGCCGCTGTGCAGGATGATCTGGGATTGAAGCTCGAGAGCAGAGTCACGCCGGTACCAGTCCTCGTTATCGAGCACCTCGAGCGGCCCTCCGAGAATTGAGACGCGCCGGTCGTGCCTCTGGTGTCGCGAGTGTCGAGGCGACGATACCGGCGATGCGGTGCCAGTAGCACGGCACAGGTGGATGAGGGCGCGAGCGTCCATCGATGACATGATCGCCGGATGCCTTCGTCGACCCCGCCCGCCGACCGCCACGACCTCATTCGCGTGCAGGGCGCGCGTGAAAACAACCTGAAGGACATCAGCGTCGACCTCCCGAAACGCCGGCTGACGGTGTTCACGGGCGTCTCGGGATCGGGCAAGTCGTCACTCGTATTCGGAACGATTGCGGCGGAATCACAGCGGCTGATCAACGAGACCTACAGCGCCTTCCTGCAGGGATTCATGCCCTCGCTGGGGCGGCCCGACGTCGACGTGCTCGAAGGGCTCACCACCGCAATCATCGTCGACCAGGAGCGCATGGGCGCCAACGCCCGCTCGACCGTCGGCACCGTCACGGACGCCAACGCGATGCTGCGGGTGTTGTGGAGCCGGCTCGGCACACCGCACATCGGACCCGCAACCGCCTTCTCGTTCAACGTCCCGATGCGCAAGGCGAGCGGGGCGATGAACGTGGACAAGGGCAGGGGCGAACGGATCGTCGTCCGCGACGTCGTCTACGTTGGCGGCATGTGCCCGACGTGCGAGGGGATGGGACAGGTCAGCGACATCGACCTGGCACAGCTCTACGACGACACCAGGTCGCTCAACCAGGGTGCGCTCTCGATCCCCGGCTACACGGCCGATGGCTGGCAGGTGCGCATCTTCGGCGCCGCCGGGCTCGACCTGGACAAGCCGATCAGGAAATTCACGAAGAAGGAGGTCGAGACCTTTCTCTACAGCGAGCCGAGGAAGGTGAAGTTCCAGAACCTCAACCTCACCTACGAAGGGCTCGTGCCGCGGATCCAGAAATCGTTCCTGTCGAAGGACGTGGACGCCATGCAGCCGCACATCCGCGCCTTCGTCGAGCGCGCGGTCACGTTCACCACCTGTCCCGACTGCAAGGGCACACGGCTCAACGGGCCCGCGCGTTCCTCGAAAGTCAAGGGGATCACCATCGCCGATGCCTGCGCGATGCAGATCAGCGAGCTGACCGGGTGGGTGCGCGCGGTGCAGGCGCCGTCAGTGGCGCCGCTTCTGGCATCGCTCGGTCACTTTCTCGACTCGTTCGTGGAGATCGGACTTGGATACCTCAGTCTCGACCGCCCGTCCGGCACGCTGTCGGGCGGCGAGGCGCAGCGCACCAGGATGATCCGGCACCTCGGGTCGTCGCTCACCGACGTGACCTACGTCTTCGACGAGCCGACGATCGGGCTGCACCCGCACGACATCCAGCGGATGAACGGCCTGCTGCTGCGGCTTCGCGACAAGGGCAACACGGTCCTTGTCGTCGAGCACAAACCGGAAGTGATCGCGATTGCCGACCACGTCGTCGATCTCGGTCCGGGCGCTGGCACAGCGGGCGGCGAGGTGGTGTTCCAGGGCACCGTTGACAAGCTGCGTGCGAGCGGTACGCTCACAGGCCGTCACCTGAGCGATCGGGCATCGCTGAAGCCGTCGGTGCGGAAGCCGTCGGGTGTCATCAAAGTGCGGGGCGCGCGCACGCACAATCTGAAAAACGTCAACGTCGACATCCCGCTCGGGCTGCTCGTGGTGATAACGGGGGTCGCCGGATCGGGCAAGAGCTCGTTGATCCACGGCTCGGTCAGCAGCCGCGACGGCGTGGTAACGGTCGATCAGACGGGAATCCGCGGCTCGCGCCGGAGCAATCCGGCAACCTACACGGGTCTGCTCGATCCGAT
>Ga0079218_10000558_pt1 | contig 11426 bp, 6 predicted proteins | sample NCCompost_FD_77181 | JGI IMG/M metagenome (GOLD analysis project Ga0079218, IMG submission 77181) | Agricultural soil microbial communities from Utah to study Nitrogen management - NC Compost | ecosystem: Environmental > Terrestrial > Soil > Agricultural land | place: USA: Utah | collected... | reverse complement strand
TCAACTCAGGCGTTCACCTATTTCCAGTCCAAGGCGAAGTTCGTCGAGGGCACGGCCGACGACCTGCCGCCCGCACGCCGGGAGCAGTATCACCAGAGCGCCCGCAACTCGAAAGTGCTGCTGAAGAGGCTGTGAACCGATCCGGGTCAGGTGGCGTCTAAGGAGGCGTAAATTCACGTAGCAGGAGGCCTCCATGCAGTCCAGAACCAGTGTCATCCTCGCGCTGGCAGTCACGCTGCTGGCCGGTTCGGCGTGGGCCCATCACAACATGTCGGCGATATTCGACTTCAACGACCGGGTGACGGTGGCCGGCACCCTCACCAAGCTGGATTGGCGGAACCCGCACATCTTCGTGTTCGTGGACGGGAAGACCGGCGCCGCCCAAGCGCAGGTCCAGACGTGGTCGATTGAGGGGCCGTCCCCGGTCTTCTTCCGCCAGCAGAACATCAACCGCGCTGACGTCGAGGCCTACATTGGCAAGACCGTTACGGCCGAGGTCAGCCGCGCGCGCGACGGCTCCAACATGGGGCTGCTCCGGATCCTGACGATGCCGGACGGCAAGGTCGTCTCGGCCTGCCCCCAGAACTGCTAGACACACCAACTCAGCCGCGCATCACGTCGAATTCAGAGGAGGTTCGCATGAAGATCGCCTCGCTCATCACCGCGGCGGCGGTGGTTGCCTTGCTGTCCCCGGCGCGCGCCCACGCGCAGCTGCCCCGGGATCCCGCCGAGCGGGCCAGGGTGATTGCCCAGGTCCTCGAGGCCAATGCCCGTCAGCTCACGCTGTTCGACCGCCAGGGCCAGGCCGTTGGCGTGGTCGGCCCGCGCAACCTCTACAACCAGCCGGTGCTCTCGCCCGACCGCAAGCAGCTGGCCGTCATCAAGAACGACCTCGACGCGGAAGCCAACGACCTGTGGGTCATCGACGTCGCGACGGCACGCGAGACGCGGATCACCACCAGCAAGATGCGGGAGGGCGTGCAGGCGCCGGCGTGGTCGCCCGACAGCAACCAGGTGGCGTATGTGGCCCTGCGCGACGGCTACTTCGGCGTCTACCGCAAAGGGCTGGGACCGCAGGGGCAAGAGGAGCTGCTGCTCAAGAACTCGGCGCCGCTGACGCTCACCGACTGGTCTCAGGACGGCCGCTACCTCACCTACTTCTCCACCGATCTGGCGGGCGGGGCGCTCTTCGCGCTGCCCACCGCGGGGACGGGTGAACGCAAGCCGATCGAGGTCATGCGCAGCAAGTTCCAGCTGCAGGGGCCGCGGCTCTCGCCCGACAGCCGGGCGATGGCCTTCGTCTCGAACCTGTCCGGACGAAACGAGGTGTACACCGCCCCGTTCGATCCGGCCGCCGCACCCGGCGCGGCGGCGGCGACGACGCCGACGCAGGTCTCGGATCAGGGCGGCAGCGGCATGGTGTTCTGGCGGCGCGACGGCAAGGAGCTGTACTACCTCGCCGCCGACCGCGCCGTGATGTCGGTGGCCGTAGAGGCCACCGCGCCGGCCAAATTCGGAAAGCCGCGGGTGCTCTTCCGGCCGGCCGCCGACATCGCACCGGGCCTCGCGCCTGGCACGACGAACGTGAGCCGCGACGGCGAACGGTTCGTCTTCGCGGTGCCGCGGCCGCAGCTGCGTCAGCTGACGGTCTTCGACCGGCAGGGCAAGGCGGTAGCGACGGCCGGCCAACCCGGGTCGTATGTGCAGCCGAACCTGTCGCCGGACGGCACGCGCGCGGCCGTCATGCGCAACGATCCCCGCACGGGCAACACCGACATCTGGGTGGTGGACCTGGCCAGCGGCAACGGCACGGCGATCACCAACGACGTCTATCCGGAAAACGCGCCCATCTGGTCGCCGGACGGCAAGCACGTCGCCTATGTCTCCACGCGCGAAGGGCTGGCCGGGATCTATCGCAAGGCGGCCGATGGCGCCGGCGAGGCCGAGCTGCTGTTCCAATACACACCGGGCGCGGGGATGGTGCTCACCGACTGGTCGCCGGACGGCAAGTTCGTCACCTTTTACACCGGCGTCATCGTGCTGGTCCCGGTGGGCACCCCCGGCGACGCCAAGAGCCGCAAGGAGATCGACTGGCTGCGCGAGGATTACGAAGCGGCTCAGGGACGGTTCTCGCCCGACAACCGCTACCTCGCGTACCTCTCGAACGAAGACAACGTCGATCGCGGCGAGGTCTACGTCCGTCCGTTCGATCCCACCAAGCCGGATGCCCCATCGGCGGGGAAACCCGTGCGGATCTCCAAGGACGGCGCGATCGGCATGATCACGTGGCGGCAGGACGGCAAAGAGCTGTACTTCATGACCCGCGACTGGGAAGTGATGGCCGTGGACATCAGCACCACGCCAACCGTCACGGCGGGCACGCCGCGGCCGCTCTTCAGGCTGCCGGGGCCGTTGCCGGGCAATCCGCTGCAGTGGAACAACGTGAGCAAGGACGGCCAGCGATTCATCTTCGCGATGCCGGCCGGGGGCGGCACGCAAGCGCAGGTGCGCTGAGGGGCGTCCGCTTCATCGATCACTCTGCAGAGCGAACGCGACGAGCGCATTCTGATCGCTGGCGCCCGTGGCCATCACCACGAACTGCCGCCCGGACTTCGTCCGGTACGTCATCGGGTTTGCGGAGACGGAATATGGCACTTTCCCTCGCCACAGCTCGCGCCCGCTCCGAACGTCGAACGCATACAGATAGCCGTCCCCGCCGCCGACGAAGACGAGCCCGCTCTGCGTGGTCATGGGGCCGCCGAGGTTTCCTGGAGAACCCAGGCGCTCGGGCAGCGTGATGCCCGCGAGCAAGGGGTGGTTGCGAACGGTCTGGCTGCCCTCGCCCAACGGCACCCGCCAGGCGATGTCGCCTGTGTTGAGGTCGATGGCCGCGAGCACCGCGTAGGGCGGGGCCACCAGCGGCAACCCGCCCGGGAGCACGGCCGATTCGCCGCCGGCGCTGAACACGTTCGAGTAGTCCACCTTGACCAACGGGTTCGATCCGTCGTTCTTGCCCACGCGGTTCACCCCGACGTCGTTCTTGCCTCGCACGATCAAGTAGCCCGTCGAGGGATCGAACGCCGCCCCACCCCAGTTGGCGCCGCCGGTCTGCGACGGGCGCTGCAACGTGCCGGTGAGTGATGGCGGCGTGAATATCGGGCCGATGCGGAACTTCTGCATGCGCTCCCGTGCGAGCCGGTTGATTTCGGGCGTCAGGTTGTTCGCGTCGTCGAGCGACACGCCCTGCGGCACGAACGAGGGAGGCTTGGTGGGAAAGGGTTGCGTCGGAAACGGCTTCTCGCCTGGCACGTCGGTATCGGTCGGTACGGGACGTTCAACGATCGGCCACACCGGAGCGCCGGTCACACGGTCGAAGACGAACGTGTCGCCACGCTTGGTCACCTGGGCCACGGCATCGATGCGTTTGCCATCGACCGTGATCGAGATCAGATTGGGCTGCGTCGGCACATCCCAATCCCACAGCCCGTGATGCACGGTCTGGAAATGCCACTTCATCTTGCCGGTGGCGGCGTCCAGACACACGAGCGACTCGGCGAAGAGGTTGGCGCCGGGACGCTGGCCGCCGTAGTAGTCGCTGGTCGGCGTGGACGTCGGAAGGTACAGCAGGCCGCGAGCCTCGTCGAGCGCCATCGGCGCCCACACGTTGGCGTGGCCGTTGCTGCGCCACGACCCGTTCTCCCACGTCTCGGCTCCCGCATCTTTCTCGGATTGCGGAATCGTGGAGAACGCCCATACGCGGCGACCCGTGCGAGCGTCGAACGCCTGCACCCAACCCAGCGGATCGGGCAGCTGCACTCGGTCGGGCACCTGGCTGCCGACGATGACCAGGTTGCGATACACAACCGGAGGCGAGCTCTGCGACATGTGCGTGAGGTCGCCCATTCGCGGCAAGCCCTGATTGAGCGGCACCGCGCCGCCGTTGCCAAACGCCGTGACCGGCTTGCCGGTGACGGCATCCAGCATGAAGAGGCGATGCCGGCTGTTCAGGAGCAGGCGCAGCCGGCCGCGGCCGTCGCGCCACACGGCCGTGCCGCGCAGTTTCCAGCCACTGCCCGACAGCAGCTGGCCGAGTTCGTAGGCCGCGCCGTCGAAGCGCCAGAGCTCGCGACCGGTCTCGGCGTCGAGCGCGGCAATGCTGTTGTACGGGGTGGTGACGTAGAGGACGCCGTCGATCATCAACGGCGTCGCCTCGAACTGGCCGGGAGTGGTGCCGTGTTCCGTGAGCCGCGTTTCCCAGTGCTTCCACTGCCACGCCGGCTGCAGCCGAGATACGTTGGCCGCGGTGATATCCGCGAGCGGCGAATGCCGCTGCCCGCCCTGGTCGCCGCCGAAATACGGCCACTCGACCTGCCGCGGGGAGGGCTGCGCCAGCACCAGGACGCCGGCGCCGACAAGCGCGAGACAGAGTGCGAGTCTGGTCACGGCACCTGAGCGGGCCTAATCCTACATGCCTTCGGCCAGGGCGCCGTCAGTTCACGCTGCCCGGCGGATAGGGACGGCGGCCCCGTTCAGGTCGGACGCTTTGGAGCAAAGGCTGAGGTTGCTCTGGCGTAGTGCTTGATCTAATTGATCGTCATGGCCCAAACGACACCGTCATCGAGCGACGTTCGGCCGCTGGTCGCCGTACGGCCCTCGGCACAGATCCGTGCCGACGTCAGCGGCCTCACGCATCCCGGCCACGTGCGCGCGAACAACGAGGATCACTTCCTCGTCACCAAGGCAACGCGGGGACTGGAGACGATCCAGACGAGTCTGCCCGCCGGCGACGTGCCCGAGCGGGCGGACGAGATCAACTATGTGATGGTCGTGGCCGACGGAATGGGCGGCCACGCGGCCGGTGAGGTTGCCAGCCGGTTGGCCATCGGCGCGATCGTCGGCCTGGCCCTACAGATACCAGACTGGATCTTCTGGGTGGACGACGAACATATTCCTGAGATCGAGCGGCGCACTCGTGAGGTCGTTCAACATGTCGGGTCGATGCTGGTCGAGCGCGGACGTGAGGATGCCACGCTGCGCGGCATGGGATCGACACTGACCGCCGCTCGAACCTGTGGCCGCGACCTTCTCATCGTCCACGTCGGCGACTCGAGGGCGTACTTGTTCCGTGCCGGCCGGTTGGAACGTCTGACCAGAGATCACACCTACGCGCAACTGCTCGTGGACGCGGGGCGGCTATCGCCCTGTGACTCGACGCTTTCTCAATGTCGTCACATCCTGACCAACGCGCTCGGTGGCTCCGCCGACGCGGTCGAAGTCGACATGGATCTGCTTCACCTCGAAGACGGCGATCGTCTGATGCTGTGCAGCGATGGGCTCACCGACGGCGTCGATGATGCCATGATCGCGGTTGCGCTCGGCGACGCGCAGCCCTCGGCTGACATCTGCCAAAAGCTGCTGCAGTGTGCGCTCGACGCGGGCGGCCGCGACAACATCACCGTGATCGTCTCGACATTCCGATTGTAGCCAGCCCTCAGGCGTCGCGGTCTACGAGAAGGCCTCAACAACCGATTACAGTCACGACCCGTCCGGCGCGTTACCGCGGAACCTGCCCTACCGTCACGTGAACCTGCGCGGGCGCCGAGGCGACCGGTCCGTTGCCGGCGGTATCGGCCAACGGATCGGGCCAGTCGACATACTCCCGTTCGCGCGCGCGAAGCGCCCGATACCGCCCGAACACCGTGCGCGCGCTCTCGAGTCCGATGAGCGACCGCCACGTCGATCCGCGGAAGGTGTGCGCCACCATCTGGCGGCCGTGGCGAAGGACGAAGCGCGGATCGTGGCGAAGCGCCATTGGAAAATGCCGGAGCTTCATCCATCGCTCGGCCTTCCACCGCATGAACTCGATCTCCTCCGCGGTGAGGTGCGTACTCCGCGTCACCGCCGTCGTGCCGTCGTACTCTTCGACGCGGCGATTGACGACGAGGCCGCGCTCGACGAAATCGCGGGTCATCGGCGTCCCCGGGTACGGCGTGGGATGCTGGATGTAGGGCCAGTCCACGTACTTTCTGGCGAATTCCAGGTTCGCCTCGATCGCCTCTGACGTGTCGCCGGGGTTGCCGACGATCAGTCCTCCGATGACGAACATTCCGTGCTTGCGCAGAATCTCGACGGCGGCCGTGGAGGCGTTGCCCACGCGCCGTCCCTGCTCGCGCTGGCTGTTCTTCGCCGCCGCCTTCAGGAAGCCGAGATCCTCGTCGAGGATGTTCTCGATCCCAAGGAACACGTAGCGGAACCCCGCGCGCCGCATCAGCGGCGCGAGCTCCGGGCCATGCGTCGCGATGGGCGAGGTCATGCCCTGCACCATGTAGTCGACGTCGTCGAGACCCGCGTCGATGATGGCCTGGCAGAGCGCCTTGAACCGCGCCACGTCGAGCGTGATGTTGTCGTCGACGATGAAGATCGCCCGCGCGCCGCGGTCGCGCGCGTCGCGGATGTCGTCGATCACGCGTTCCATCGGGAAGCGATGGAAGTTGCGTCCGCGCATCTCGATGATCGAGCAGAAGCTGCAATCGAACGTGCAGCCGCGCGAGGTCTCCACCACGTCGACGTCGCGCCCCATCATCGTGTAGCCGGTCAGCACGCGCGCAGCCCGATTTGGCGGCCGCAGCGTTCCGTTCTCAACGGCCGTAACGGGTCGAGGCGCGGTCTGTTGAAAGCCGTGGACGTCGCGAAACCAGAGTCCCGGCACGCGATCAAGAGGCGTCCGTTCGTCGAGCGCGCGGACGAGCTCCCGGAACGTCAGCTCACCCTCTCCGCGCACGATGGCGTCGACGCCGAGCTCGTGATGGGTCCACGCTCGCGGTGCAAGGCTCGGGTCGTAGCCGCCGACGACGATGCGTACGCCTGGCGCGATCGACCGGACGAGCGAGATGATTCGACGCGCCGTGCCCCGTTGAAAGGTCATCACCGACAGCCCGACCAGCTCGGGCTGGAGATCGCGCACCAACCGTTCCACCGTACGGCGTACCGATGCCTGCGCCAGGACCAGGTCGGCGATCGCGACGCGGTGATGCGGGTCGAGGTTGCCCGCCAGCGATGCCAGCGCCCCGTTGGGCATCCGGACCGCCACGGTGGGCGTGTGTTCGAAGGAGTCGGGCATCGACAGGAGCAGAATCCGCACAGACACCTCCTGACGGGTCAAACGATAGCACCACGAGAATGACGAGGCCGAAAACGCATTGCCAGACCCGCCGCCCTCTGACGTATGGTGCTCGCTCTGGAATCCCAGCCTCCCGCGCTTGCCGTTACGGCGAACCCAGCGATTAACGGCGATCAGCTATGACTTCGGTCATCTCCTGGCTCGAGGCGGTCGTCGGGAACATCCCGCTTCCGCTGCTGGAGGTGTGGGGTCGATTCAGCTACCTCGTCGGCCTGGCCCTGGCCGTCTGCGCCTTCGGCGGCTTCACGTTCCGAGTCGGCGAGCGGTGGGGATTCGGCCGCGAACGGCAGACGTGGGATGCGAAAGCGTTGCTGAGCATGCCATTCGCGTTCGCGCTGGTCATCGCGAGCGGCTACATCGGATCGTTCATCGTGCTCGTCCCGGGGGCGCAGACGTTCGAGTCCCTGAAGGACCTCGTCGTTCTGCTGTGCATCGTGCTCCTCGGCTATCCCGCCCTGATCGCCGTGCCGCCGGCGTACATGCTCTCGGACCTGATCGAGGGCGTGCCACCGGACTTCGTTTTGAGCTGGGCGGAGGGCTACTTCTTCTGGACAGCCTTTGTCTGGATGGCCTATCAGCTCATTGGTCGGAATCCGGATTTCCGCCGCGCGCTGACCTGGCGGCGCTACGGTGTGTTCGTCGGCCTGATCATGCTGCTCGACCCGGCGATGTGGGGCTTCATCTGCTCGGGCCAATTCACCTCCGCGATCTCCTACCGGAACATTTCGTCGGCGCTGCTGTTCACGTTGACCATGACCTGGCTGCTGGCGCCAGGGGTCTTTCTGGTCGCCCTGCCGCTGGCCCGACGGTTCGGATGGTTCTGGGCGGAAATACCCGGATACGTCAGAGCGCGCGCGCTCGGGAGCAGCGAGTGGGTGTGGGAAGCCGGCCGCGGCAGCACGCCGAGAAACGCGGGCCCGGTGCAGGAGGGCGTCCCGATCCGGATCTTCATCTTCATGCCGTTCGTCGCGCTGGTGCTCGTGATGGTCGGCGCCACCGCGATCGTGGCGCTCCAGAGCGCCGACGATGATGCGGCGAGACTGGCGACCAGACTCCATCAGGAAGCGTCGACGACCATCCGTATGCGGCTGGACGCCTACTTGGCCGGTTCGACGGCGCCGATCGATGCCGAGGGCAAGGACGCTCTCGCCTCTCTGCTGCGAAACCAGGCGGTCGGCTCGGAAGGTCGAGTCTTCATCCTGGATGAGACCGGACCGATGATCGCCTCATCCGCTGCCGACGGCGATTTGGTGGTCGAGAGTGCGGTTGCAGGGCTGTCGCAGCACACGGGGCCGGCGGGTATGTCTGCAGCCGCGACCGAGTTCCGGTTCGATCATGTGACGGCGAAGCCCCTCTCGCGGGAAACGTGGCTGACCTACGCAACGGCCTATCACGAGGGCAGCGGAGGCCGTCGCTGGATTCTCGTCACGGCAATGCCCGAGGCGTTCTATCTGGCGGGCGCCCGTATCGGCAGCAGCCGGTCGGCGATGGTCTTCGCCCTGACGCTGGTGCTCTCCCTTGTGCTGGCCGCCGCATTGGCGTCAACCGTGACCGCACCGCTCCGGCACATTTCGCGCGCGACGCAGGCCATGGCTCGCGGAGACCTGGGCACGCGGGTGCCGGGCAGCAAGTTGGAGGAACTGGGGGCCCTCGGGCAATCGTTCAACGACATGGCTGGCAGGCTCGAGAAGTCGTTCGACGATCTGGTCGGCGAAGTCGAGACGCGAAAGCGTCGTGAGCGCGAACTGGAGGACAGCGAGGCCCGTCTGCGCGAGAGCGACAACCGGCTGCAACTGGCCCTCGATGCGGCCGGGCTCGGCACCTGGGACTGGGACGTCGAGCAGGATCGGCTGGTGTGGGACGACTCGAACTACCAGCTCTATGGCATTCGCAAGGAGGAGTTCGGTGGCGCTCTCGACGCCTGGTCCCGGTGCCTCGTGCCGGAAGACGTGGCGCGAGCCAGGGAGGACGTCGAGGCCGCGCTCCGCGGCGACCGTGAGTACCGGACCGACTTCAGGGTGCGACGGGGTGACGGCGCCATCCGCACCATTCGAGGCATGGGGCAGACCATCCGTAACGCGGACGGCCGGCCCGTCCGGATGGTCGGCCTGAACCGGGATGTCACGGATCAGATCAGCGCGGAGCTCGAGCGGGAACAGCTCGTCAACGAGCTGCGCGAGCACCAGGAGCATCTCGAGGTGCTCGTCGCCAGCCGCACCAGCGAGCTGCGCGCCGCCAAGGAAGCCGCGGAGAGCGCCAGCCGCGCGAAGAGCGCCTTCCTCGCCAACATGTCCCACGAGATCCGCACGCCGATGAACGCGATCCTCGGCTACGCCCAGCTGCTCGAACGCGACCGTGACCTGCGCGACGATCAGAAACAGAAGATCGACATCATCCACAACAGCGGCAACCATCTGCTGACGCTGATCAACGACGTTCTGGAGATGTCGAAGATCGAGGCCGGCCGCGCGACGCACGCGGTCGAGCCGTTCGACTTGCACGCATTGCTGCAAGACGTGCGGTGGATGTTCCGCGACCTGACCGAGAACAAAGGCCTCGAGCTCACGTTCGAGCAGGAGCCGCGCTTGCCGCGCGCGCTGTTGGGGGACGCCGGCAAGGTCCGCCAGGTGCTCATCAACCTGCTGAGCAACGCCGTCAAGTTCACCACTGCCGGGCGGGTCGCCGTGCGTGCCAGCCGTCGCGTCACGGCGGGGGACCAGCACGTCATTGCCATCGCGGTCGAAGACACGGGGCGGGGAATCGAACCGCAGAATCTCGAGAGGATCTTCGATGCGTTCGAGCAGGCAGAGCCGACTGCCCGCGACGGGGGCACGGGACTGGGCCTGGCCATCAGCCGGAACTTCGCGCGCCTGATGCATGGAGACCTCGTGGTGGAGAGCACGCCGGGCAAGGGGAGCGTGTTCACGTTCTCCTTCGAAGCCGCTGGTGCCGCACTCGACGCGGTTCCGGCGCCGGTTGCGATCCCGATTCCGACCGGGCTCGCGCCCGATCAGCCCGACTGGCGAGTCCTCATCGTGGACGATGTGCAGACCAACCGCGATCTGCTGGACGAGCTGTTGTCGCGGGTGGGCTTTGTGACGCGCACGGCAGCGAGCGGCCAGGAAGCCATCGTGGTACACGACGAGTGGCGTCCCCATCTGGTGCTCATGGACCTGCGCATGGCGGGTATGGGCGGACTGGAAGCCGTCCGGAAATTGCGGCAGAGCGGGTCGACGGCCACCATCTTCTCGGTGACTGCCAGCGGCCTGGCGGACACCGAGAGCGAGGCGCGCGAATCCGGCGTCGATGCGTTCGTGCGTAAGCCGTACCGGGAGGGCGAGCTGCTCGCAGCCATCGGCGAACGGCTGGGCGCGCGCTACCTGTATGGACAGTCCGTCCTCCAGCCGTGGGGTCGCGTGCGTCGCGACGCCGCCGAGGGGGAGACGCTGTCGCAGCGACTGAGCAGCCTGCCGCAAGCGCTGACCGATCAACTGCGTGAGGCGGCGATCGAGGGCCGGGCCAAGCGGCTGGAATCGCTGGCGGATCTGGTGGAGCAGCACTCGCAGGCCGTCGCAGCCGATGTTCGCGCGCTGGCCCGGCACTTCCAGTACGACTCGCTCGTGTCGGCGCTGGAATCGAGAGCGCGCGATGAAGCCTGAGAGGCCGCAGCAGAATCCGGCGATCGATCAGGAAGAGGCCCCGGCGGCCAGCGTGCTGGTCGTTGACGACGGGGTCGACAACTTACGGCTCTTGTCGGACCTGCTGGGAAAGCACGGGTACGACGTGCGGGCCGTGACGACCGGACGGCAGGCGCTTCAGGCCGTGGAGCACAACCCGCCCGATCTCATCCTGCTCGATATCACCATGCCGGACATGGACGGCTACGAGGTCTGCCAGCGTCTCAAGGCGAAGGATCGCTCAAAGGACGTGCCGGTGATCTTCCTCACGTCGTTGACCGATACAGCCGACAAAATCCGGGCGTTCGACGCGGGCGCCGTCGACTACGTCACCAAACCTTTCCAATTTGACGAAGTGCTGGCGCGGGTGAAGGCGCACGTGGCGCTCCGGCGGGCGCAAGCGGACCTGGCCGACAGCTACACGCGTCTTCGTGCGCTGGAGCAGCTGCGCGACGACCTGGTGCGCATGGTCGTCCACGACATGGGGTCGCCGCTGCAGGCGCTGAGCATCAACCTCATGCTCTTGCAGCGCGCAGTCAGCGAAGACGGCCGGGACATTCTTCAGTCCG
>Ga0079218_10000556_pt1 | contig 11450 bp, 12 predicted proteins | sample NCCompost_FD_77181 | JGI IMG/M metagenome (GOLD analysis project Ga0079218, IMG submission 77181) | Agricultural soil microbial communities from Utah to study Nitrogen management - NC Compost | ecosystem: Environmental > Terrestrial > Soil > Agricultural land | place: USA: Utah | collected... | reverse complement strand
TTCGTGCAAGTAACCACATGCCTGACAACGGGCACCTTCTCCCAGGTAGCCTGCCGCTTCACGCACGTTAATTAGTTTCTCAATAGCGTCAGCGGGAAGATTTTTTGAACCACCGAGTATCCGCGAGAGGATCGCTATGCGAGCGGTGTGCTCAAGTGTCTCCAGGCGATCGAAGGCCTGCCACAGGTCTGCCCCATAAGCCACGGCCCCGTGATTCGCCATCAGCAGGGCGTTATGGTGTTTGACGAGGGGACGCATCGCCTCAGTCAACTCGTCTGTCGAAGGAGTTCCATAAGAAGCAAGTGGCACGCATCCTAGCGTCAGGATTACTTCAGAAAGTATCGGTTGATCGATTGCCAGTCCGGCCACGGCAAATGCGGTACCATGTGGTGGATGGGCATGACAGACAGCCCTAACGTCACTCCTCTCTCGATATATCAAAAGATGCATCGCTAACTCACTTGAAGCTTTGCGATCGGAGAGCGGTCTTCCGTCAGCGTCCGTCAGTGCCAACGAATCTTCTGTCATCCGCCCTTTGCAAGTCATAGTTGGCGTGGCAAGTATCCGCCCGTCGTCGAGACGCACGCTGATGTTGCCGTCGGAAGAAACGACGTAACTGCGTTCATACATCAGGTTACCGATCTTAACTATTTCACGCCTTGCGGCCTGCTCATTCATTGGGGTAGGGAACGTTATAGTTCCTGTTCCTTAGTTTCGAAAATTTCTTCAAGTTTATTTCGTCGGCGTGCGTTGGTAACTACGCTGGTCTGGGGGCGGGCTAGGAAATACGATAATGATTCCAGCGAAGTTGTTAGGTCCACGGTTTTGACTTTTACACCGAGACGGGCACTGAGAGAGGCCGGAGCGAAGTTGAGCACCGCCTTCACCCCTGCAGTCATCACTTGATTCAAGACTCGCTGAGCCGCTCTGGCCGGCACGGCGATTACCGCAACGTCGACGCTCTCTTCTTTCACGATTCGATCAATCTTTTTTACGTCATGCACTAGAACTTCGCCGCTACCCAAACGTTGGCCAATCTTTGACCGATCGTTGTCAAACAGCGCCACCACGGTGAAATTGGATTTTTCAAATCCGTGATAGTTGGCCAAAGCAGTGCCCAATCTGCCGGCGCCAATAATTGCCACCCGGTGTGGGTTGTCGAGACCAAGGATTTTTGTAATGTTGGTCCGCAGCTCGTTCACGAAGTAACCAACTCCACGCACTCCAAATTCCCCAAAGTATCCCAGGTCCTTGCGGATCTGGGCGGAGTTAAGGTTGAACTGCTCGGCGAGTTCCTGGGATGAAATAGTCTTAATGCCCGCAGCTGATAGCGTATTCAAACACCGCAGGTAAATGCTGAGCCGGTTGGTAGTGAGCTCTGAAATTTTCTCTGATTTCATGAACGACCTGTTGATGGAGTATATCCCTAATATACGGTGAATGGTAAGGGCATGACTTTCTTGCGTGCGTTGCTCAATCGCTCGACCATCAACTACAATCGCGTGCGTTTAACTAAACTTCCCTCGTCGACTTCTATTCTTCGCCAATGATTGCACATCTCTCCGGCACACTTCTTTCCAAACAAGCGACTTCAGTAATACTTGACGTTGCCGGCGTGGGTTATGAAGTGACAATTCCCATTTCGACTTTTTACGAACTGGAGGAACCGGGAGCGAGCGTGCAACTTCGGATTTATACTCACGTCCGCGAAGATGCGCTGCAGCTCTATGGCTTCAAAACCGCGCGCGAACGCGAGCTCTTCCTTCGTTTGATCTCAGTGAGCGGCATCGGTCCTAAGCTCGGTATCACCTTACTCTCCGGCATGAGTGCCGATGAAATGATCGCGTCGATTCGCACTAACAATCTCGCCCGGCTCACATTAATCCCTGGAGTTGGAAGAAAAACTGCGGAACGGTTGGTAATGGAGCTGCGAGACAAGGTTGCTTCACTTTCGTCGCCAGAATTGGAAGAAGAATTGGGTATTCAGCCCGAAACAGCTGCCGCACCAACAGAGGATTCGATCCGCTCTGACGCGCTTTCTGCATTGCTTAATCTGGGTTATCAGCGCAGCGCGGCTGAGAAGGCGGTTAACGGCGCGCTCAGTGAATCTGATGATGTGTCCGTGGAGTCAATCCTGCGGTTGAGTCTGAGGAAACTCGCAAAGGGCTAGTCGTAATGTGACATCCAGTATCGACTCGTGTTCGCGCAGATTGCTTTAAGATCGATTTAGGTTCTAGGATTCGAGGCCACATGTCTACAGAAAAACCTGCCCGAGTGCGTGACGAAGCTCCGAATGACGAGGAGCGACAGTTTGAATTGACGGTACGTCCCACACGGCTCTCTGAATACATTGGACAACGGCAGGTTAAAGAGAACCTACGTGTGTACATGAAGGCAGCGCTCGGTCGCAAAGAAGCCCTCGATCACGTGCTCCTTACCGGTCCTCCGGGCCTAGGTAAAACAACACTCGCTAACATCATCGCCAACGAAATGGGCGCCGAATTGCGCTCTACTGCCGGGCCTGCCATCGAGAAGGCTGGTGACATTGCTGCCCTGCTCACAAATCTGCAGGAGGGAGATGTACTCTTCATCGACGAAATTCATCGTCTACTTCCCGCCCTGGAAGAAAAACTCTATCCCGCAATGGAAGATTACAACCTTGATCTTCTGATCGGACAGGGCGCTGGAGCCAGATCGATCAAGTTGGAATTACCAAAATTTACGCTCGTCGGTGCTACGACTCGCGCAGGTTTGATCACCGCTCCTTTACGAGGCCGCTTTGGCATCGTATTTCATCTGGACTTCTACCCGCATGAGGATCTGGAAGTAATTTGCAAACGCTCCGCTGAGATTTTGGGAGTGGAAATAGATGAAGAAGGCGCCCGCGAAATCGCGAGACGATCGAGGGGAACGCCGCGCATAGTAAACCGGTTGCTCCGGCGTGTTCGGGATTACGCGGAAGTCGATTACGAGGGCAGCATCACCCGCGACATCGCTAACGACGCGCTAAATCGCATGGAGGTCGACACCTTCGGTCTCGACGAAATGGATCGCAAGCTGTTGTTGACGATTATTGAAAAGTTCAACGGCGGGCCTGTGGGCCTGGGGACCCTTTCCGCTTCCATTCACGAAGAGAAAGATTCGATTGAGGAGATTATTGAGCCCTATTTGATTCAAATCGGCTTCCTTGACCGCACTCCCCGCGGCCGAATGGCAACCAGACGAGCTTACGATCATTTTGGCATTAGTACCGTTTCCCCCCACAGACCCACTCTGTTCGATTCTCATTGAAGATTTTGGTAGGGTGTTAAATCCACTGTAGAAGTAACGCAGGATTTAGCTCACATGAGAAGACTTTCTTCGCTCTCTCGTCACTCCATCGGCGTAGTAAATCGCGGCCCATGGCGCTCAATCTTCAGTCACTCACTACATCAATTCCACGAAAACGACTTATTTACGTCGGCGGCGGCCATGAGTTACTTCGGCCTGATGGCTCTTTTCCCGGCGCTTTTATTGTTGCTCGCCATAAGCAACCAGATCACCGCCGCCTCGGAACTTCTTAATCGCGCGGTTGACGTGTATCCGGGTTCGCGCGGGTTTCTACGCGATACCATTCGCTCGCTCAATGCAGTGGGGCCCGGTGTGGTCATTACCTGCATCATCGTGGTGCTGTGGGCTGGTTCATGGGTATTCGCAGTGATTGAACGGGCCTTGAATCGAATTTGGAGAGCAACTTCCCGCACCTTTTGGCACGGACGCGCATTAACGGTCGGCATGATTGGAATTGTCGGATTACTGCTTGCCTTGTCAGTCTTGATCACATCCGCGGTGGTAGGGCTACGCGAAATTGCGAGCAGCCTATCTCCGAGGCAGATCGCCCGCTATCCGATTCTTTTGTCTGTCGGCAGTGTTTTTTGGCAGGGCATTTTTGCAGCGCTAAGCTACCTCGTCACGGTAGTTCTGTTCATCGTGGTCTATCGCTTTCTCCCCAAAGCAGAGGTGAGTTTCCGCGACACTCTACCTGGGGCATTTTTGGCCGGACTCCTTTGGGAGATGGCAAAGTACATTTTTGCGTGGAGCGTTAACTACTTTCATTACGATCAGATTTACGGCTCAGTAGGAGCAGTGGTTGCAGTCCTAACCTGGAGCTACGTATCGAGTCTAATTCTATTGTTTGGGGCTCAGCTTACCGCTGTGTTCCATCGTGAACATCCTCACTACCCTTCTCCTGTGGCCTTGCCCGCTGCGGTGTCGATTCCCGAGTAAACGCTTTAGTAACATCTTGCTTATGGACATCTCGGAATTTGATTACGATCTGCCCGACGAGTTGATCGCTCAGCAGGCGCTTCCGGAGCGCGATGCTTCACGCATGCTGTTGGTAGAACGGCAGAAGAAGACCTGGAGTGATTCCAATTTCGCTTCCTTTCCGGAATTCGTGTGCGAAGACGATGTCGTAGTCATTAACAACACACGCGTCTTTCCCGCACGTTTGGTGGGACAGCGCGATCCTTCCGGCGGACGTGTGGAAGTTCTACTGTTGCGTAACCTTGCACCTTCGATCTGGGAAGCGCTAATCAAGCCAGGAGCAAAATTGAAGCAAGGCGCGCGGATAAAATTCGGGGATTCGGTGTTGCTGGCCGACTTGCTTGACGCGCCGGGGAATGGTCTCCGCCAGCTTCGCTTTGTGCACGATAGACCTTGGGAGGCGATCCTGGAGGAATTAGGGGAAACACCGCTTCCTCCTTACATCCACCGGCCCACGGGAGTCTCAAAAGATGACGAACAGCGTTATCAAACGATCTTCGCGCGTCAGCGAGGCGCGATAGCGGCACCTACTGCAGGCCTGCATTTTACTAAACAAACCTTCACTCGCGTTTTAGCTAAAGGCGCTCACGTCGCGGAGATCACCCTTCATGTCGGGTACGGAACCTTCGAGCCGGTACGCGTGGAGGAGATCGCGCAACATCACGTGGATGCGGAGGAGTTCGAGGTCACCGAGCAGGCTGCTGCTACAATAAATGAGGCAAAGGCCAGGGGCGGACGAGTCATCGCGGTTGGTACGACTACCGTTCGCGCGCTTGAGTCGTCAGGCAATTCCAGCGGACAGCTTCAAGCCAGACGAGCTAAGACAGACCTAACAATCGTGCCCGGTTACAGGTTTCGTATTGTCGACGCCCTTTTAACCAATTTCCATCTGCCCCGATCCTCGCTGCTTTTGTTGGTCTGTGCCTTTGCAGGTCGCGATCTCGTCCTGCCGGCTTACCGGCACGCGGTCGAGCAGGCCTACCGCTTTTATAGCTACGGAGACTGCATGTTACTGATCTAGTGATTCTGAAAACGATGGGTTAGACTAGGGGCGACTGCTGATAATTTCTAAAATGGCTGTACTCAAAAAAATTCGTACTCGGTGGTGGACGCAACAGTCAGAGACTGAGAGCTACACTCGACCTCAAGCGGAGCCCGCTCTGGTTCCGACCTTCGGAATCAGATACGACGTGCGGCCCCTCACAATTTCGCAACTTGATGAATGCTGGCATCTTGACCAGCGGTGTTTCGTTGACGGCGAAGCCTACAGCCGGGAAACCTTCGAATACCTCTTAACTGCGCCTGAATCTGTTGCTTACCGAGCCGTCACGCCAGGAGGCGTGATGGTGGGGTTTGTGATAGGCCTCGTAGAACCTGACCACACAGGGCACGTAACAACGGTTGGCGTAGCACCCGAACATCGCCGGCGCCACCTTGGTAAGCGGCTTATGCTGCAAGTCGAAGAAGGCTTCCGACGTCGGAACGTGCGACTTGTCAGACTTGAGGTGCGCTCGTTGAACACCGCCGCCCAGAAGGTCTACGAGAACCTCGGCTACGCAGTAACACAGCGACTGCCAAAATACTATTCAAATGGCGGGGATGGACTGTTGATGCTGAAGTCCCTGGACTGACGGCAGGCTTCTTACCCTTTACGCAGCTCTGTCAATACCTGTTTGGCAACTGCCTTCAAAGTATCAAAAACACCGGCACCTGTAGAAGCTACTGCTTCAACCACCGGCTCACCTTTGCGCTGCAACTCTGCGGCAAGTTCGGATGCGGGGATAATGTTAGGCAGGTCTCGCTTATTTAACTGCAGCACGTAAGGCATCTTCATGAGGTCGTACCCTTGCGCGCGAAGATTCTCTTCCAAGTTGTAGAGCGATTCAATATTCGCATCCATTCGTTCTTCTTGAGAGTCGGCCACAAACACAACGCCATCCACACCTTTAAGAATTAACTTACGAGAAGCGTCGTAGAAAACCTGACCCGGCACTGTGTAAAGGTGGAAACGCGTTTTGAAGCCGCGAACGGTTCCCAGTTCAAGTGGCATGAAATCAAAAAACAGTGTTCGATCCGTCTCTGTTGCAAGGCTGATTAGTTTCCCTCGCGCCTGGGGGGCTGTCGAATCGAAGATGTACTGCAGGTTGGTCGTCTTACCACACAGCCCTGGGCCGTAGTAAACGATCTTGCAGTTAATCTCCCGCGATGCGTAATTGATGAAAGTCATAATCGTTTTTCTCTAGCTGAAGAGACTATCGATGTCTTCGTCCGTAATCCCAGCGAACGGAGAGTCAAGGTTCTGGCTGCTCGCCTCGGCAATCGCGTCAAACATTGTGGCAATCTGGGTTGAGACCTGTCTGCTTCGCAGCTTCACAAGTCCAAGACTGGAGCGTTCGTCAAAGACGACCATGAGCAGAAGCCGTCCGATCACGCAGATGTGGATACTCTCTCGCTCTCCCTCATGCGAAAGGGTGGGAAATTCTTTCTCGCCAATGAGCTGAGCCATGCCTCCTGTTGCAGCGACGTTGCCAGCAGCTAGCGAGGCGAGGCTGGTTGTGTCAAGAGTCCCCACTTCCCCTTGCGAAGCTATCTCCTGACCATCCTTATCGACGAGGAAGACCACCTTGGCCGATGAGTCCATTCGCAGTCGAGCCAAGACAGCCTTGATCTGATGGTACTGCTGTTCACGCAACAGGATTGGAGTGTCTGGCATTAATACAACTTTCTTTGGGATAGTATTGGCAAGCCGTGAGGTCGGTGCTGTTTTAAACCAGGCCTGCTATTGCAAGACATTGATGTCTAAGCGCTTCTCCTTGGAGCTCTTTCGCGCTTAGACGCCGAAGGTGAGTGACGCCGAAGAGCCTTGGGCACTCTAGCACAGCCAACAATGACGTTCAAGTGTTATTCTTTGTTGGCCACAAGGTGATAATGAATGGCATTCCGCGAGTTAATTGTGCCCGCAACTCCCCTTTTTACGTTGATTTACAAGGAAGGCTATGTTAAGCTCGCGCCCGTTCCTGCGGCCCTTCAAAGTGCCGACCGCCCTTTCATCTTGAACCTCTGATGAGTAGCCCCGTGACCAAAGGTATGAGACGATCGACATCGCGAACGCCAACGCGCAGGTCGTCAACCAAGTCTTCGATCAAAGGGCGATCAGCTGAGGCAAAGTCCGCAAGGCCTAAGGCAAAAAGGGCGACCGCAGCGAAAACCGCAAATCGCAAAATCTCCAAGTCCGCATCATCCAAACCTGGAGCGATCAAGAACCGCGCAAAGAAGCCTTTAGGAAAGCAAACTTCACCCGCTTCTCAAAAGAAAACTACGAAAACTGCCAAAGGCGCTGCAGCACGGGCGTCAGTGAAATCAAAAGCTGCGGCGACTCGGGTTAAGAAGACTGTGGTGCCGGGAGTCAAAAAGACTCAGAAGCTCGCAGCGGTACGTGCACAACGACCCACTGTGGTCGCGCCGCCACCTCGTCGCCCGCCTACCGTTGATGAGGCGGCTGCGTTGCTGGCCTTCGAACGAGCGCATCGAGAGTTTACACACGGTCGTTTCGGAGAGGCGCGTAACCAGTTTCGCGCTTTACTGGATAAGTACTCGCAAGTCTCTGAAGTCGCGGCTCGCGCCAGAACTTATCTGGCAATCGCGGAGGCCCGTCTTCGGACAGAAAACATGCTTCCCCGCGATGCCGACTCTCTTTACGACCGTGGTGTTCTCGAACTCAACCGCGGCGAGTACGTAGCGGCGCAGGAAATGTTTGAACGCGCCCTGAAGCGAGAACCGGAAGCGGCACACATCCATTACGGGCTCGCTGCAACTCGAGCACGTCTGGGCTCTGTCGATCTGGCGCTGCAGTCCCTGCAACGGGCTTTAGATCTTCAACCGAACCTCCGCGTGCGGGCACAGCACGATCAGGATTTGACTGCACTACGTAATGACCCGGACTTCGACAAGCTTGTCTTTCAACCGCGACCGTAGCTGTTCCCTGCCTCAGACTACCTTCAAATTAAGTGGTAAGTTTGAAAGCCTTCGTCTTTTAGGTATGATTCCACATCAATCCTTTCCGTCATCGTTTTAGAGGGAGAACCCAAGGCTTGCACTTTGCACAGGATAACAATGAGGGGCTGAAGATAGTTGCGATTGGCGGCGGAACAGGCTTGTCAACGCTTCTTGCCGGATTGAAGCAACGTGTGGGAAAGACCGGGGATGGAATTTGGATTGAAAACCTGGCAGGGATAGTCACAGTATCCGACGACGGAGGCAGTTCAGGGCGCTTACGGGATGAATTACAAATGCTTCCACCGGGCGACATACGCAACTGCATGATCGCCCTTTCGGAAGATTCAACTTTATTGTCGCGCTTATTTCGTTACCGGTTTCGCGGCGATGGCTCTTTAGGAGGGCATAGTTTCGGTAATCTCTTTCTTGCGGCACTGACGGAAGTGACTGGAGACTTTGTTGAGGCTGTACGGCTTTCCTCCGAGGTACTCGCCAGTAAAGGTCATATCTATCCAGCTACTATCAATGATGTGCGATTAGTGGCGGAACTGGAGGACGGGACTGTGGTGCGTGGTGAAACTCAAATTAGCGCATCCCGTTCGGCCATAAAGGCGCTGCGACTTGAGCCTGAACAGTGCCTCCCGCTGCCAGAAGCCTTGGGGGCTATCAGGGCAGCTGACGTGATTACAGTGGGGCCCGGTTCACTCTATACGAGCATCCTTCCCAATCTCCTTGTTGCCCGGGTTGCCCAGGCGATAGGAGAAGCGCAAGCGACCAAGATTTTCATTTGCAACCTGATGACCCAACCGGGAGAAACCGATGGCTACAGCGCACGTCAGCATCTCGAAGTAGTAAAGAAGTACGCTCCTGAAATTCACTTTGACTTTGTGATTGTGAACAGCCGACCCGTTAGCGAAGAACAAAGGAAACGTTACGCTGCTGAGGGCGCAAACCAGATTGGCCTGCACGAGGACCCCATCGACGGTCTCGTTAGCGGCGACACTCGCGTTGTTCGTGCTGAGCTGTTGGCCAAAGGTGAAAAGGCGCGACACGATTCTGACAGCCTGGCCAGTGTGGTCCTGGCTTGCCGTCAAAAAGCTATCTCGCAACCCGCTATCTCCGCCTAATCAGAAAGAACCCCCGCTTGAATTCCCAGGAACAACAGAGTCCGCTCGATGTGCTAATTCTGGCAGCCGGATTGGGAACTCGTATGAAGTCCCAAAAGGCGAAGGTGCTGCATGAGTTGGGCGGCCAACCTCTGATTGCGCATGTAACCCGGAAAGCTCACGCTTTAGATCACCAAAACATCTATGTGATTGTTGGTCACCAGGCAGCCGATGTTGAGGACGCGGTTCGACAGGAGCTGGGTCCTAACTCGAGTGAAGCGGTTTTTGTTGTCCAAAAGGAGCAAAAAGGTACGGGCGATGCAGTGATGTCTGCTGCGGACGAATTGAAGGATTCAGACTCCACTTTGTTAATCCTATCAGGCGATGTTCCGTTAGTTCGCGTAGAGACTCTCCAAAAATTCGTCACTGCTCATCAGGAAAGCGGTGCTCAATGTTCGATCTTAAGCGTTAAGCTGGAGAACCCTACTGGTTACGGACGAATTATTCGTGACGGAAACCAGGTTTTTGCTCGGATCGTTGAGCAACGAGATGCTTCAGACGAAGAGAAGCTCATTCGCGAGATCAATTCCGGCATTTATTGCTTCGAATCTAGACAGCTCTTTGCTGCGCTCGCTGAGGTTAAACCAGCCAACCAACAAGGCGAGTATTACCTGACTGACGTACCGGCAATTCTTTCCGCGCGAGGTCAAAAGATCTTTGTTTACCTCCACCCGGACTCGCGCGAGGTTTCGGGCGTCAATACCCGAGCTGATCTTGCCGAATTCGAAAACCTGATTCGACGTGGTACCGTTCGAGGTCTGATGCTCGCGGGCGTCACTTTTATCGATCCTTCTCACGCCTATGTTAGTGCCGAGGCGCAAATCGGTCCCGACTGTGTGATCTATCCTAACGTCTCCATTGAGGGACCCACCGTTGTTGGTGAAGGGTGTGTACTCAGGTCCGGAAGCCGCATCACGAACTCAAAAATCGGTAACAACGTAGTTATCAAGGACAATTGTGTAATAGTAGATTCAGAGATCGACGCAGATTGTTCAGTCGGCCCCTTTGCACACTTGCGAATGAACACGCACTTGGAACAGGGTGCCGCGATTGGAAATTTTGTGGAGGTTAAAAAGTCGCAAGTAGGGCGTGGCTCGAAGTCGATGCATTTAACGTATCTGGGCGATGCGACTATCGGTGAGCGAACAAATATTGGCGCCGGCACGGTCACTTGCAACTACGACGGTAAGAACAAGCACCAAACTATCATTGAAGACAATGTTAAAATTGGTTCGGATACAATGCTGGTCGCCCCTGTTACCGTGGGCCATGGGTCAGTCACTGCCGCCGGCTCAGTGGTAATCAACGATGTCCCCCCTGAATCCCTTGTCGCTGGAGTTCCTGCGACGCTGAAGAAGAAACTCAAGAACGGTGATAAGTGATGAGTGAGAAGTGATAAGTTAAGATTGCCTGGGCACCTATCACTTATGACTCACCACTGTTTGGAGAAACTATGTGTGGAATTGTCGGTTACGTTGGTAATAAACAGGTTGTGCCATTGATTATTGATGGTCTGCGGAAGCTCGAATACCGCGGCTATGATTCAGCCGGTATCGCCGTTGTCAATGAAGAGCACGACCTTTCGATTCGCCGGGCCGAGGGCAAGCTACGAAACCTGGAAGAAACTATTCGCCTGAGTCCACTCGATGGAACCTACGGAATTGGTCATACACGATGGGCCACTCACGGCCGTCCCACAGAAGAGAATGCTCATCCTCACCGAGACTGTACCGGTCGGGTTGTAGTTGTTCATAACGGCATCATTGAAAACTATCTTCAACTTAAAGAACGCCTGCGTAAGACTGACCATCAGTTCGTAACCGAAACTGACACCGAAATCATTGCTCACCTCATCGAAGAATACCTCAGACGTGGTGACAGCTTTGAAAAGGCGGTTCGCGAGGCCACACAGGAACTGCGTGGAATCTTTGCGCTCTCAATAATCAACTGCGATCAGCCCGACACGATTATTGCCGTGCGGCA
>Ga0079218_10000554_pt1 | contig 11471 bp, 11 predicted proteins | sample NCCompost_FD_77181 | JGI IMG/M metagenome (GOLD analysis project Ga0079218, IMG submission 77181) | Agricultural soil microbial communities from Utah to study Nitrogen management - NC Compost | ecosystem: Environmental > Terrestrial > Soil > Agricultural land | place: USA: Utah | collected... | reverse complement strand
GGCATCAACGCAGCGCTCTCGGTCCAATCGCGGCCGCCGCTCGTTCTCGATCGCGACGAGTCGTACATCGGCGTGCTCGTGGACGACCTCGTGACGCGCGGATGCCTGGAGCCGTACCGGATGTTCACCTCCCGGGCCGAGCACCGGTTGCTCCTTCGCATCGACAATGCGGACCTCAGGCTGACGCCGCGCGGACGCGCCATCGGCCTCGTGTCTGACGCGCGCTGGGAGCGTTTCGAGAATCGCCGTTCACGGTACGAGCGCAACCTTGCCCGTCTCGATGCGCCAGTCGAGCTCGAGCCTGGCGTACGGGTGGCCGCATCTCAGGCACTGCGCCGCCCAGAGGTCCGTCTTGCCGACCTCGTGTCCAAGGGCCTGCTTCTGGACGTCGGGGACGATCTCGACCTTGTGAGTCTCGAGACGGCAGTCAAGTACGAGGGCTACCTGAAACAGGAAGCCACTCGAGCGGCGAGGCTGCGGAAGGCGGAGCGGCGCGCCATCCCGGCGTCGTTTCCATTCCAGCAGGTCCCAGGGCTGTCGCGCGAGGTTGTCCAAAGGTTGAGCCAGATCTCTCCGGAAACGCTTGGCCAGGCGTCTCGCATCCCTGGTATGACACCGGCGGCAGTGGCGGTTCTGAACGCCTATCTCTCGCGGCTCTCCTGAGCGATGGTGTCCAGATGACCGCCCGCGAGTTCAAGGAGCGGCTCTCGAGGCGCGTGAAGAAGGCGGGCATCGTGGTCCCGGCGGGGCTCGCCGATCGGCTCTGGGTCTACTTCGAGCTGCTTTCCAAGTGGAACGCCAAGATCAACCTCACGGGGCTGAATCTTGAGGACCCCACCCCGGAAGGGCTCGATCGGCTGTTGATCGAGCCGTTGCTCGCCGCTCCGCACGCCCACGGGGCCAAGTCGCTCATCGACATCGGATCAGGTGGCGGTTCTCCGGCGCTGCCGCTGGCGTTGGCGCTTCCGGGTGCCCGGCTGGTCATGGTCGAAGTCAAGACGCGGAAGTCGGTCTTCCTGCGGGAGGCGGCGCGGGAGCTCGGGCTCGAAGACGCCCGCGTGGTCACAGCGAGGCACGAGTCGTTGTTGGTCGACCCGTCCTTCCACGACGCGTTTGACCTTCTATCTATCAGGGCGGTGAGGGTTGAACCTCGAGTGCTCTCGGCGCTCCAGGCGTTCATCAGGCCAGGAGGGAGACTGTTTCACTTTCGAGCCGCGGCGGACACCGCGCCACTCCTTCCGCCACCACTTCAGTTAGCTGGTGCGCATCCCCTTGGCGACGCTTCTAGAGGTCAACTCCTGGTGATCATCAAGACTCAGAAAGACGTTCCACGTGGAACATCGGCCCAGCTCTAGAGCCTGTCGCGCCGACGTTCCACGTGGAACACTGATTGACCGGCGGTTGGTGAAAGAGTAGATTCAGGCCCTCCATCGGACGCAATAGCCTACACATTAGCCCTTATGACCGAAAATACGCAGGCCACGAGGGGTTGCAGGGTCGTCGCCGTCGCCAACCAGAAGGGCGGCGTCGGCAAGACCACGACTGCGATCAACCTGGCCACGTCGATCGCCCGTGCCGGGCGTCGTGTTCTTCTCATCGACATCGACCCGCAGGGGAATCTCACGAGCGGAATCGGGCTCCGCGGACAACGTGCCCCCGGGGGCACCGTGTACGAGGCGCTGCTGTCGGACGCCGACCCGCAAGGCTTCATGGCGCCGACGACGGTGCCGTCGATGTTCCTCATTCCGACGGACCGCAACCTGACCGGTGCGGAAATCGAGCTGGTGCCGATGCCGGAGCGCGAGCGGCGACTGAAGCGCGTCGTCGACGCGCTGCGGCCGTCGTTCGACTTCGTCTTCATCGACTGTCCGCCGTCGCTGGGGCTGCTCACCCTGAACGCGCTGGTGGCGGCCGACGCGGTGTTGATCCCTCTCCACTGCGAGTACTTCGCGCTCGAAGGGCTGGCCGACCTGGTGGGGACGATGCGGCGCGTGCGCGCCTCCTTGAACCCCTCGCTCGACATCGAAGGCGTCCTCTTGACGATGTACGACGAACGCACCAACCTCGGTCAGCTGGTGGCGCGCGACGTCCGCGAGTTCTTCCGCGAGAAGGTGTTCAACACCATCATTCCGCGCAACGTCAAACTCGGCGAAGCGCCGAGCCACGGCATTCCCGGCGTGTTGTACGACGCGAGGTCGCGCGGCGCCGCCGCCTACAACGCGCTGGCCCAGGAACTGCTCGCGCGCAACGCCGCCTGAAGCCTGTTTTTCGAGGTATTTCCCGTGGATAAACGCCCCGCACTCGGCAAGGGCCTCAGCGCGCTGATTCCCGACGCGCCACCGGTGGTCGCGAGCGGCTCGCTCGAGGTGGACATCGATCGTCTCTCCCCCAACGAGCTGCAACCGCGCATGCAGTTCGACGACGAGAAGCTCGAAGAGCTGGCCCGCTCGATCAAGGCCAAGGGCATCATCCAGCCGATCCTCGTGCGTCCGCTCGCCGCCGGTGCCTATCGCATCATCGCGGGTGAGCGCCGCTGGCGCGCGGCGCAGCGCGCCGGTCTGCTGAAGGTGCCGGTGGTCGTGCGCGAGGTCGCGGAAGGCGCCGATCAGCAACTGCTCGAGCTCGCGCTCATCGAAAACGTCCAGCGCGAGAACCTCAACCCGATGGACGAAGCGATTGCCTATCAACGACTGGCCGATCAGTTCTCGCTCACGCAGGAGCAGATCGCCGCGGCGGTGGGGAAGGATCGCAGCTCCGTCGCCAACTTCATACGACTGCTCAAGCTGCCCGATGAGGTGCGCGCCGACCTGGCGGCCGGCACACTCACCATGGGCCACGCGCGGACGCTGCTGTCGCTCCCGGACGAAGCGGCGCAGCGCCACGCTGCCCGTGAAGTGATCTCCCGTTCGCTGTCGGTTCGCGACACCGAGGCGCTGGTCAAGCGCCTGTCGGGGCCTGCACCGGCCAAGGCGGCGACGGCGGAGCCGCCGCCGCCCGACGTGCACACCCGCGCGGCGGAAGACCGCATCCGCTTCGCCTTGGGGGCGAAAGTCAGGATCGTGCGGCGAGGGGCGGGAGGAGCCATCGAAATCGCCTTCGACAGCGAGGCGGAATTGAACCGCCTGTACGAGCACCTGACGGCTAAGAACTAGCCCACGACGCTAACAATGAGGCTCTTTTCCGTGATATAAAGAGACGTTTGTGCCTTTGAGGTACAAGCTCCCATCCGCGCGAAGCGCGGGCAGGAGATGGTGTGCGACCACCGTTGTTTGACTCCGCGAAGGTCACCCGCTTGGAATCCATGAGGACCCGATGAGCAGCGCCTCCGCTGTCCGATACGCCCGCGCGCTCTTCGACGTCGCGCTGAAGGAATCGGATCCGAGCCGGATCGAGCAGGAGCTCTCTTCCATCACGTCGCTCGTCAAGGGACACGCCGAGCTTCAGAACGCTCTCGAGAGTCCCGGCGTGCCGCCGATCGCCAAGAAGGCCGTAGTACAGGCGCTCGTCGAACGCGGACAGTTCACGCCATCAGTCGGCAAGCTGCTCGTGATGCTTGCCGAGCGTGATCGCCTCACCCTGCTCCAACCCGTGCTCGAGGCGTTTCGCGCGCGCCTGCGCGAACAGCAGCGCGTGCTCGAAGCCGAAATCACGACGGCCCTCCCGCTCGAACCCGGGCAGCAGGCCGCGCTGCAGCAGCGGCTCGGCGACGCCACCACCCGTCAGGTGACCCTCACGACCAAAGTGGATCCATCGCTCATCGGCGGCGTCGTCGCGCGCATCGGCTCCACGGTCTACGACGGCAGTCTGGCAACACAGCTGGCGAAGTTGAAGGGGCGGCTCGCGGAGAACCGCTGAGCGCCCGCGCGAAACGCACGACGAAGAAGGAACGACATGGACATCAGAGCGGACGAAATCTCCAAGATCATTCGCGACCAGCTGGGCAGCCACTCCATCGAGATCGACGTCGCTGAAGTCGGCAGCGTGATCTCGGTCGGCGACGGCATCGCCCGCGTCCACGGCGTGGAGCGCGCCATGGCGGGCGAGATGCTCGAGTTCGGGAAGGGCGTGTTCGGCATCGCGCTCAACCTCGAAGAGGAGAGCGTCGGCGCGGTGCTCCTCGGCGGCGCCACGGAGATCAGTGAAGGCGATCCGGTGAAGCGCACCGGCCGCATCATCTCGGTGCCGGTCGGCGAAGCGATGCTCGGCCGCGTCGTCAACGCGCTGGGTCAGCCGCTCGACGGCAAGGGCCCGATCGCGACCACGGAATTTCTTCCGATCGAGCGCATCGCCCCCGGCGTCGTGGACCGTCAGCCGGTCAAGGAGCCGCTCCAGACCGGCCTCAAGGCGATCGATGGCATGGTGCCGGTCGGCCGCGGCCAGCGCGAGCTGATCATCGGCGACCGCCAGACCGGCAAGACCGCCGTGGCGGTGGACACGATCATCAACCAGCGCGGCAAGGGCGTCATCTGCATCTACAACGCGATCGGCCAGAAGCAGTCCACGGTGGCGCAGGTCGTCCGGACGCTCGAAGAGTCCGACGCGATGAGCTACACCATCGTCGTGGCGGCGACCGCGTCGGATCCGGCGCCGATGCTCTACATCGCGCCCTACTCGGCCTGCGCGCTCGGTGAGTTCTTCCGCGACTCGGGACGGCATGCGCTGGTCGTGTACGACGATCTGTCGAAGCACGCGCAGTCGTATCGCGAGATCTCGCTGCTGCTGCGCCGGCCGCCGGGCCGCGAGGCGTATCCCGGCGACGTCTTCTACCTGCACTCCCGGCTGCTGGAGCGCGCCGCGAAGTTGAACAACGCCAAGGGTGGCGGCTCGCTGACGGCGCTCCCGATCATCGAAACGCAGGCCGGCGACCTCTCGGCGTACATCCCGACCAACGTGATTTCGATCACCGACGGGCAGATCTTCCTCGAGAGCGACCTCTTCCACCAGGGCGTCCGCCCCGCCATCAACGTCGGCAACTCTGTGTCGCGCGTCGGTGGCTCGGCGCAGATTCGCGCGATGCGATCGGTGGCCGGCACGCTCCGCCTCGACCTCGCCCAGTACCGCGAGCTGGCGGCGTTCGCGCAGTTCGGCAGCGACCTCGACAAGGCGACGCAGGCGCAGCTCAATCGCGGCCGGCGACTGGTCGAGATCCTGAAGCAGCCGCAGTATCAGCCGCTGGCGGTCGAGAAGCAGGTGATGATTATCTACGCCGCCACCAAGGGCTTCCTCGACAGCGTCGCCATCGAGGACGTGCACCGCTACGAGGAAGAGCTGTACCGCTTCCTCGAGACGCGCCACGCCGCGGTCCTGAGCGGCATCGCGGAAAAGAAGATCATCGACGACGAGCTGAAGGCCGCCATCGAGGCCGCGCTCAAGGATTTCGGGCAGCAGTTTGCCGCGGTGCGCGGCGCCGCCGCCGTAGCGTAGGGACACGGCGAGACAGTCATGCCGTCTCTGATCGACCTCCGTCGCCGGATCCGCGCGGTCAAGTCCACGCAGCAGATCACCAAGGCGATGAAAATGATCGCGGCCTCGCGCCTCAAGCGCGCGCAGGACCGCATCGTGGCCGCGCGTCCGTTCGCGCAGCGCATGCTGGGCGTGCTCAACAGCCTGGTCTCACGCGTCGACCCCGACGTGCACCCGTTGCTGCGGATGCCCGACCAGACGGGCGCGCCGGTGCTACTCATCGTGATAACCGCCGACCGCGGCCTGTGCGGCAGCTTCAACTCCAACGTCATCAAGTCCGCGGGGCAGTTCATCACCACGGAAGGGCAGGGCCGCGAAGTCGCGCTCGGCCTGATCGGCCGCAAGGGGCGCGACTTCTTCCGCCGCCGCGGATTCGACGTGCGGTACGAAGCCGCCGGCATCTTCCAGCGGCTCTCGTTCGAGCACGCGGTCGCCGTGGCCAATAGCGCCATCGAGGAGTTCACCTCCGGGCGTGTCGGCGGCGTCTACCTGGTCTACAACGAATTCAAGTCGGTGATGACGCAGAAGCTCGTGGTCGAGCGGCTGCTGCCGATTCCGCGGCTCGAGCTCGAGGCTGGCACGGCCGCGGGGCCGACCTTGGACTACATCTTCGAGCCGGCTCCCGAGCTGATCTTTGCCGAGCTGCTGCCGCGGCACGTGCAGGTGCAGGTCTATCGCGCGCTGCTCGAGTCGAACGCGGCATTCTTCGCCGCGCAGATGACGGCCATGGATGCGGCGACCCGCAACTCGGCCGAGATGATCGAGAACCTCACGCTCTACATGAACAAGGTGCGGCAGGCGGCCATCACGCGCGAGATCATCGAAGTCGTGTCGGGCGCCTCGGCCACCTAACCAGCGTCAGCGAGAGAAGGAACAGAGCGAATGGCACGCACAGGAAAAGTCGTCCAGGTCATTGGGCCCGTCATCGACATCGAGTTCACCGGCGGCCTCCCGGCGATCTACAACGCCGTGCGCATCGTGTCCGAGGCGAAGCCCGGCGTCGAGGCGATCGACGTCGTCGCCGAGGTCGAGCAGCACCTCGGTGAGAACCGAGTGCGCACCGTGGCCATGAAGCCCACCGACGGGATGACCCGCGGCATGGAAGTCATCGACACCGGCGCGCCCATCAAGGTGCCGGTCGGCCCCGAGACGCTCGGCCGCGTGCTCAACGTCCTCGGCGAGCCCGTGGACTTCCCGGATCGCCCGGTGCAGTCGAAGGAGCACTGGCCGATCCACCGCGACGCGCCGACGCTCGAGCAGCAGTCCACCGAGCTGCGCATGTTCGAGACCGGCATCAAGGTGATCGACCTGCTGGAGCCGTACCTCCAGGGCGGCAAGATCGGCCTGTTCGGCGGCGCCGGCGTCGGCAAGACCGTCATCATCATGGAGCTGATCAACAACATCGCCATGAAGCACGGCGGTGTGTCGGTGTTCGCCGGCGTGGGTGAACGCACGCGCGAGGGCAACGACCTGTGGCTCGAGTTCCAGGAGTCTGGCGTCATCGACATGAAGGACATGTCGAAGTCGCGCGCCGCGCTGGTGTACGGCCAGATGACGGAGCCGCCGGGTGCGCGTCTGCGCGTCGGCCTTTCGGCGCTGACCGTCGCGGAGTACTTCCGGGACGCCGAGAGCAAGGACGTGCTCCTCTTCATCGACAACGTCTTTCGCTTCACGCAGGCAGGCTCCGAGGTGTCGGCGCTCCTCGGCCGCATGCCGTCGGCCGTCGGCTACCAGCCGACGCTGCTCTCCGAGATGGGCCAGATGCAGGAGCGCATCACGTCGACCAAGAAGGGCTCGATCACCTCGGTGCAGGCGATCTACGTGCCCGCCGACGACTACACCGACCCGGCGCCGGCCACGACGTTCGCGCACCTCGACGCCACCACCAACCTGTCGCGGCAGATTGCCGAGCTCGGCATCTACCCGGCCGTCGACCCGTTGGCCTCGACGTCGCGCATTCTCGACCCGCGCGTCCTCGGCGAGGAGCACTACGCCGTGGCGCGCTCGGTGAAGCAGGTGCTGCAGCGCTACAAGGACCTGCAGGACATCATTGCGATTCTCGGCATCGACGAGCTGTCGGAAGACGACAAGCTCACCGTGACGCGCGCGCGCAAGATTCAGAGGTTCCTCTCGCAGCCCTTCTTCGTCGGCGAGCAGTTCACCGGCCTCAAGGGGAAATACGTGAGCGTTGGCGACACGGTGCGCGGCTTCAAGGAGATCGTCGACGGCAAGCACGACGCGCTGCCCGAGCAGGCGTTCTACATGGTGGGCACCATCGAAGAGGCGGTCGAGAAGGCCGCGATGCAGGCTGCCTAGGACGCGGACATGGCACCCCCCGCGCTTCCGACGTCGTTGAGGCTCGAAATCGTCACCCCCGACCGGGTCCTGGTCACCGAACAGGTGGACGAGGTGCAGGTGCCCGGCGCCGAGGGCTACTTCGGCGTGCTACCGGGTCACGCGCCGCTGCTCGCCTCGCTGCACGTCGGCGAGCTGTGGTACCGCATCGGCCGGGAAAAGCACTACCTGGCCGTGGCGTTCGGCTTCGTCGAGGTGCTGCCGGACAAGGTCACCGTACTGGCCCGCATCGCCGAGCGCGAGGGGGACATCGACATGGCCCGGGCCGAAGCCGCCATGGCGCGGGCCGAACAGCGGGTCGGCGAACCGCGCACCGACATCGATTTCGAACGCGCCCGCATCGCGATGATGAAGTCGCTGATCCGGCTGCAGGTGGCGTCGCGAGCACGGACCCGCGCCTGAGGTATAAACTGCCGGCCCAGGCAGTGCTCGCCAACCTCCGACAGGTCTTCCGCTACCGGGCGCTCATCTCAAGCCTCGTCGCCCGTGAACTGAAGGCCCGCTACCGCGGCTCCGTCCTCGGCTTCTTCTGGACGTTCGCCAACCCGCTGCTGCTCCTCGGCATCTACACGTTCGTCTTCACGGTGGTGATGCCGGGCGCGCGCGTGGGCGCGCGGCTGGAGCCGTACGCGCTGTTCCTCCTGTGCGGCATCCTGCCGTGGACGTGGTTTCAGACGTCGGTGCTCGAGAGCTGCACCGTGCTCGTGGCCGGCGGAAACCTCATTCGCAAGGTGCTCTTTCCGGCCGAGATCCTGCCCATCGTCACGGTGCTCACCGGTCTCGCGAACTTCGCGTTCAGCCTGCTGATTCTCGCCGCGTTCCTGGCCTACTACGCCCGGCCGGTGAGCGTGGGGGAGATGGCGTGGCTGCCCGTCATCGTGCTGGTGCAGCTCACGTTCACGCTCGGGCTGTCGCTCCTGCTGTCGAGTCTCACCGTCCACTTCCGGGATCTGCGCGACCTCGTCGGCAACCTGATGACGCTCTGGTTCTGGGGCACGCCGATCATCTACTCGATGTCGCAGGCCCCGGAGCGATTTCACCGCCTGCTCGAGCTGAACCCGCTGACGCATCTGATGGTCGCGTATCAGAGCGTGCTGTTCCTCGAGGGTCCGTTCGAGGCGTGGCCGGGCCTGTTGTGGCTGGGAGCCGCCTCGGTCGTGCTGCTGGCGGTGGCTTACTTCGTGTTCGATCGTCTCCGCGATACGCTCGCGGAGGAAGTCTGATGCACGCCGTCGAGGTCCGCGACGTTCGCAAAATCTACCGGCGCTACGGCCGGCGCAAGAGCTTCGGGACGCTCAAGAGCGCGCTCCTGAGCGGCGGCGTCCTGCGCAATCTGCGACCCGACAGTACGTTTCTCGCGCTCGACGGCGTGAGCGTCGACGTCGTTGCCGGCCGCACCGTCGGCATCATCGGCCGCAACGGCTCCGGCAAGAGCTCGCTGCTGAAGCTCATCGCCGGAATCGGGAAGCCGACGTCGGGCACGGTCCATGTATCGGGACGGGTATCGGCGCTCATCGAGCTGGGCGCCGGCTTTCACCCGGAGATTTCGGGACGCGAGAACGTCTTCATCAACGGCATGATGCTGGGACTCTCAAAAGCGGAGATCGGCCGGCGCTTCGACGACATCGTGGCGTTTGCCGAGCTGGGCGACTTCATCGACGAGCCGGTGAAGACCTATTCGTCCGGCATGTACATGCGGCTGGGGTTTGCCGTTGCGATCAACGTCGATCCCGACGTGTTGCTCGTCGACGAAGTGCTGGCCGTGGGCGACGAGGCGTTCACTCACAAGTGCCTCGAGAAGTTCGCCGAGTTCCGGCGCCGCGGCAAGACGATCGTCCTGGTGACCCACACGCTGGACCTCGTGACGCGGCTCTGCGACGAAGCGCTGTGGCTCGATGGGGGACGCGTCCGCGCCCATGGCGATCCCAAGCGCGTGGTCGACGCCTATCTGCTGGAGGTGGCCGGCGCGGAGAATCAGCCCACCGCCGGCCCGCCGCCCCAGGCGGTGGAACCCGGGTCGAACGGTGCCGGACGCTGGGGATCGAAGGACGCGGAAATCGAGCAGGTGGAGCTCCTGCGCCCGGACGGCCAACCGTCCCACGTCTTCGAGTCCGGGCAGCCGATGCGCATCCGGGTGCGGGTGCGCGCGCCGCGGCCGCTGCACGACTTCGTCTTCGGCATCGGCATCTTCACCGCCGACGGCGTGTGCTGCTTCGGCACGAACACCGACATCGAGGGCGGCGTGCCGCGCGAGCTGTCGGGAGCCGGCGAGTTCACCGTGGACATCGATCGGCTGGATCTGGTGGCCGGCGCCTACAAGCTCGATGTGGCGGTGCATCGCCAGGACGGTGTGCCGTACGACTACCACCGGCTGCTCTACTCGTTTCGCGTCGCGTCGCCGGTGAAGGACACAGGCATCTACCGGCCGCGGCACACGTGGACGTTCGGCGGCGGGATTGCCATCTCGCAGCCTCCGCCGGGCGGTCAGTCATGAGAACCACGCCGGCGCCGGTGGGCACGGTCGCCGCCGCCAAGGCGCTTGCTGCTCGGGTGCAGGCCGCGCGGGGCGTCGTCGTGTTCACCAACGGCGTGTTCGATCTGCTGCACCCGGGCCATGTACGCTACCTGCAGGACGCCCGGCGCCTGGGCGACGCGCTGATCGTGGGGGTGAATTCCGATCGGTCGGTGCGGGCGAACAAAGGGCCGGAGCGCCCGATCAACCCGGAAGGCGAGCGGGCGGAAGTGCTGGCGGCGCTGGCGTGCGTGGATCTCGCCGTGGTCTTCGACGAGGACACTCCGCACGCGCTCATCACCGAGGTGCAGCCGGACGTGCTCGTGAAGGGCGCGGACTGGGGCGAGCACAACATCGTGGGCCGCGACGTCGTGGAAGCGCGCGGCGGCCGCGTGGTGCGCATGGAGCTGTCGCCGGGCTTCTCGACGACGAGCCTGATCGACCGAACCCGCACGCGAGGCGCCACGAGCCCGTAACACGCCAAGGTCAAATCCGTGTCCGTCTCCACTCCTTCTCTTGCGCTCCGGGCGCTCTTCGCGCGCACGTCCTCGCGGCTTGGCTTCGATCGCCCCGCGGGGACCGTTGCCGGCCTCAGTCCGGCCGTCAAGGCGCTCGCCGCCGTGGCGGCGGCTCGCGCGCGGCCCGGGCTGACGGTGCTCGTCGTGCCGACCGATCGCGACGTCGAGCAGATGGTGGCCGACGGCCGCTACTTCTACGCCGCGCTCGAGGGCGCGGCGGCGGCGGCGGCGGACACGGCGGTCGTGCCGTGCCCGTCGCTCCAGGTCGATCCGTACCGAGGCATGGCGCCGCACTTCAAGGTGGCCGCGGCGCGGGCGCGCGCCTTGTACCTCGCGGCCACCGGGCAGGCGCGGCTCGTCGTGGCGTCGGCCGCGGCGCTGCTGCCGCGCGTCAGCCCTCCCGAGCGCCTGCTGCGTGCGTCGATCGAGATTCGGTCGGGCACCGAGATCGCGCCGCACGATCTGGCCGACCTGCTCGTGGACGCCGGCTTCTCGCGCGAGGATCCGGTGGACGAGCACGGGTCGTTCGCCGTCCGTGGCGGGATCGTGGACATCTTTCCGGCGGCCGACGACGAGCCGGTCCGGCTGGAGTTCGTCGGCGACATGGTCGAGACGCTGCGCCG
>Ga0079218_10000553_pt1 | contig 11474 bp, 10 predicted proteins | sample NCCompost_FD_77181 | JGI IMG/M metagenome (GOLD analysis project Ga0079218, IMG submission 77181) | Agricultural soil microbial communities from Utah to study Nitrogen management - NC Compost | ecosystem: Environmental > Terrestrial > Soil > Agricultural land | place: USA: Utah | collected... | reverse complement strand
CCCACGTTTCATCGAAACGTCCCACCGGCGCGGCTACAGGTTCATCGGGTCAATCACCGAGGGCGTTGAAAGCGCCGCGCTCAGCGACCAGAGCGCTGGCGCGGTGACGACGTCCGCCCGCTCGGGTGTGACGGATCTGCCAGCCGGCTTCGTTGGGCGGGAAGGTGCGCTGTCGCGCATGCACACCTTGCTGGACAAGGCGAGTGCCGGCGAGTGTCAGGTCGTGTTCGTGACAGGAGAGGCGGGAATCGGCAAGACGACGCTGCTCGAGACATTCGCGCGGACCGCCGGCAGCATCCGCATCTGCTACGGACTATGCCTGGAGCAATACGGGATGATCGAGGCGTTCCTGCCGGTGCTGGACGCCATCCGGCAATTGTGCCGTCAGGACGCCACGGTCGTGGACGTGTTACGCGCACACGCCCCGATGTGGCTGATGCAGATGCCGTCGCTCGTCACGGCAGTCGACCGTGACCTCTTCGGCCGCGAATCAGCTGCCGTCACGCGCGAGCGAATGCTTCGGGAAATGGGTGAAGTCCTCGAGGCGCTCACGGAGCACTCGGTACTGGTGCTCGTTCTGGAAGACCTGCACTGGAGCGATTTCTCGACGCTCGATCTGATCTCGTACATCGCCCGCCGGCTTCGGACTGCGCACCTGATGGTGGTCGGAACCTATCGGCCGGCCGAACTGATTGCGCGACATCACCCCCTCAAGGCGGTGAAACAGGAGCTGGCGGCACGGCAGCAATGCCAGGAACTGGCGCTCGAATACCTGACCCGGGATGCCGTTGAGCAGCATATCGGCGCCAGGTGCTCCGGGAACCACTTTCCGGCGGACCTGGCCACGTTGATCCATGACCGAACGGGAGGCAATCCGCTCTTCATGGTCAGCACGATCGACCACCTTATCGCCGAAGGATTGGTCGAGCCGCATGCCGACGGCTGGCGATTGACCGCCGCGCTCGACAGCGTCAAGGTCGGCGTCCCCGATTCCATCAGGCAGCTGATCGAAACCCAGATCGATCGTCTTGACGTACGCGATCAGCGTCTGCTCGAGGCCGCAAGCGTCGCCGGGTCGGAATTTCCAACGGTCGCCGTGTCCGCGGCCCTCGAGGACGGTCTCGAGGATGTGCAGGCGCGCTGCGAGGAGTTGAGCGTACGGCGACAGTTCATCCGAGAGTGTGGTGTTCAGCTCCTTCCGAACGGCCAGACGGTGGGGCGATTCGGTTTTTTGCATGCCTTGTACCGGCACGTCCTTTACAACAGGGTGCCCGCCTCACGCCGCGTGCAGCTGCACCAGCGCGTTGGCCGGCGCTATGAGGAATTGTACGGAGCGCGTGCCAGCGAGATTGCCGCAGAACTGGCGATGCACTTCGAGCAGGCTGGCGACTATGAGCCAGCGACGCGATACCTTCACGAGGCAGCCGTGAACGCCACGCTGCGGTCGGCGTACCGCGAGGCGATTACGGTCTCGCGGATGGGCCTGAAACTGCTGGCGACGCTGCCGGAGACGGACGATCGGGCGCGGCAGGAACTGCAGCTTCAGATCACGCTCGGCGTGCCGTTGATTGCGACCGAAGGATACGCCGCGCCCCAGGTCGGTACGGTCTACAGACGCGCGCGACGGTTGTGCGAACGGTTTGGGACGATGCCACAGGCCGCGCAGGTGCTGTGGGGCCTGTGGACATTCCACATGCTCAAGGCCGAACTGGCGACCGCGTCAGGATTCGCCGGTGAATTACTGCAGCTGGCTCAGCGTGAGTCGTCTCCGGAGGTCGCGATGCGAGGCCACTGGACGACGGAGATTTCGAGCACGCACCAGGGGGACTTCCGGCTCGCATTGAGTCACTTTGAGCGTGCACTGGCACACTATCAGCCGGATCGTGTCTCCGACGAGCTCTTTGCCGATGTGCTCAATCCTGGCGTGGCGGTGCGGTGTTTTGCCGGCTGGTCGCTGTGGTGCATCGGCCAGCCCGATCGCGCCGTCGCTCAAATTCAGGATGCCGTTGCGATCGCGCGACATCTGCCGGAACCGCACGGACTGGCGCACGCGCTGGCGTTCGCGGCGGTGCTTCACCAGCTTCGCCGCGAAAAGGCCGTGGCGCTCGTTTATGCCGATGAAGCCGTCAATCTCGCGGCCGAGTACGAACTGGTGTTCTACGGGGCGATGGCGCAAATCGTTCGAGGCTGGGCGGTGATCGGGCCAGCCAACAATCGAGAGGCGGCCCAACAGATACGCAACGGGTTAGCGGCCTGGCACAGCACGGGCGCACGACTGATGCGTCCTCATTTCCTGGCACTCCTGGCCGAGGCGGATGAAACTCTGGATCGTGACGAGGGGCTCAGGCTCCTCGACGAAGCACTGGCGCTGGTCCAGTCAACGGGCGAGCGTATGTACGAAGCGGAACTTCATCGCCTGCGCGGAGAACGGTTGCTGAACGACGCGCGCGGCGGTGCCGCTGACGCGGCTGCGGAGGAGTGCTTCAAGCAATCGCTCACGATCGCCCGCCGACAGGAGGCGCTGTCGCTGGAGTTGCGTACGGCACTGAGTCTGGCTCGCTTGCACCTCGGTCGCCAGCGGCATGCGCAGGCGCTCGACGTGATTCGGCCCGTCTACGAGCGGTTCGATGAAGGTTTCGCAACGCCCGATCTGACCGAAGCTCGAACTCTGCTCGACATGCTCGCGACCGTGCCCTAGAAATTCCTCTTCAGATCCATGGCGGCATACAGGCTGGCAACCTGATCGGCGTAGCCGTTGAAGAGCTCGGTCGGGCGATTGCGAAAGAAACCCGGCAGCCGGACTTCTTTCGACTGGCTCCAGCGCGGGTGATCGACCTTCGGGTTGACGTTCGCGTAGAACCCGTACTCCTGCGGGGCGATACGCTGCCACGAGTTGACCGGCTGTTGCTCGACGAGGCGGATCTTCACGATCGACTTGATGCTCTTGAAGCCGTACTTCCACGGGACGACGAGCCGGATGGGCGCGCCGTCCTGGTTCGGCAGGACTTCGTCGTACAGGCCCACCGCGAGAATGGCCAGCGGGTGCATCGCTTCGTCCAGGCGCAGGCCCTCGACGTAAGGCCAGCGCAGAGCTGGGCTTCTTAACCCCGGCATCTGGACCGGATCGTTCAGCGTCGTGAACTCGACGAACCTGGCCCGCGACGTCGGCTGGAGCTGCGTGAGCAGGTCGCGCAGCGGAAACCCGACCCACGGGATCACCATCGACCACGCCTCCACACAGCGGTGGCGATAGATGCGTTCTTCAAGGACCTTCCCCTTCAGCACGTCCTCCAGGTGCCAGACCGCGGGCCTGGCGAGCTCTCCCTCCATCGCGATGGACCATGGTTCGGGCCTCAGGCTCTTTGCGTACTTCGACGCATCCGTGTAGTTGACGCCGAACTCGTAGAAATTGTTGTAGGTCGTGATCTGCTGCCAGGAGTTTGGTTGTTCCGTCGTGCTGAACGGGCTCTTCCGGATGTTGTCGAGTTTTCGACGATGCGGCGCTGGCTGCTGTGCATGCACCAGCGGCTCACCCGCAAGCGATCCGCTGACCACCGCAGTCGCCGCGGCCGCGGCCCGGATGAACTCGCGGCGGTTGAGATAGGTAGCTTTATCGGTAACTTCGGAGCTCCGAATATTCGGAGTGCGTCTGATCAACATGTTGTCGTCCGACCTCACACACGTTTGGCTGTCTGTGAAGCAAGACTCGAACGCGCGCGCGAGTATTCCCTCTGGATCAGCGCATCCCCAGCGCCTTGAGTCGTGATATCAGCGTCGTTGGCTTGAGACCCAGAATGTCCGCGGCCCCGTCGGGGCCGTAGATCCGGCCGCTGGCACGTTCGAGGGCGATGCGAAGGTTCTCCCGCTCACGCCGGCGCCACTCGGCCTCGGGTATCACTATTCGCACACCCTCTTGTGTCGGCGATGCAGGTTCGACATGGATGACGTCTTCGGGTTCCGTCAGCACACCATCCAGACGCAAGACGCTGCCGCGCGATAGAAGCACGGCGCGTTCAATCACATGCTGCAGTTCGCGGACGTTTCCGGGCCAGGGGTAGTTCTTCAGCATCTCCGTCGCTCGCGTGGTGAGTCGCAGAGGCTGGCGGCCGTACCGTGCCGCCGCCTGCTCGAGGAAATGGGCCGCCAGGTGCGGAATGTCGTCGGCGCGTTCGCGGAGCGGCGGCACGACGATCGGAAAGGCGCTGAGGCGATAGAAGAGATCGCCGCGGAAGTGCCCGGTGGCCACGTCCCGCTGCAGGTCTCTGTTGGTCGCGGCGATGACGCGCACGTCCACTCGTCGCGTGGCTTCGTCGCCGACGCGTTCGAATCGGCCCTCCTGCAGCACGCGCAGCAGCTTGCTCTGGAGGTCGAGCGGAATCTCGCCGATCTCATCGAGAAACAGCGTTCCGCCGTCGGCCGCCTGGAACCGCCCGGCGCGGTCGCGCAACGCCCCGGTGAACGCTCCCTTCACATGGCCGAAGAACTCGCTTTCAAACAGGTCGCGCGGTATCGACGCGCAATTGACGCTGATGAGGACGCGCCGGCGTCTGTTGCTCTGCTCGTGAATCGCGCGCGCGATGAGTTCCTTGCCGGTTCCCGACTCGCCCTGAATCAGCACCGTCGCCGGCGTCGGCGCCACGATGGCGACCTGCTCGATGACCGTGCGAAGCGCCGGGCTGCTGCCGACGATGCCGTGGGGAGCATCCCCGCGAACGGTTTCGCGCAGGCAGTCGTTTTCAAGCTCCAGCTGGTCCTTCAGGTGCTCGACCTGCTTCAGCGTTCGCGCGTGGGCAATGGCAATGGCCGCGTGATCCGCAAACGTGCGAAGCCAGGCGAACTCGCGGCGGCTGCACGGTTCACGACGGAACACTCCCAGCACACCCAGGATCTCGCCCTTGAAGATCAGCGGCTGACCCCCAAAACTGCGGATGCGCTCGCGCCGCACCCAGTCCGGACGCGCGATCCAATCCTGATCCTCACCAACGTCCTCAATGAGAATTCCTTCTCCGGTTGATCCGACGTGGCCGATCTTGCGCACCGCAAGTGGGAATCGCCTGAACGCTCCGTCCAATCGAGACCAGTCGGAGCGGTCGCCCAGCGGCGCACCGCTGCTTGCCGACAGATGCAGACATCGCGACTGATTGAAGCACTCGCCGCGGAGCGGGCACGTCTCGCAAATGTCCCCCGGCGCGATCAGCCATACACGCGCAAGCGCCACGTCGGTGCGAGACACCAGGCCTTCGACGATCTGGGCGAGGACGCGATCGACCGACGTTTCTGCGGCGACCGCCAACGCAATAGCCTGCAGCGCCTCGGTGTTCATCCACGACCCCCGGCAACGGACGCTCGTCGTCGAGACAACGGATACTCGCTGCGATCACGACGTTTCGCTGTGTCCGGACGGACCGGGAGATCGGCAGAAGCCACTGCCGGCAAAGGAGATGGCCGCGCCACGCCATGCTGGATCGGTCCTGGCAGCCGCTTGCCCCGAATGGCGAGCACACATCGGTCAGAGTGACTGACGATGAAGATGGCCCGCCGAGGAGCGCTGCAATGAGTCGGATCCCGCCGGTCGATCGCAATACGACGAACGAGCCCGTTCACAGAAACTTCGAAGCGGTTCAGACACAACTCGGCATCGTGCCGAACATGATGCGCACGATGGCCCAGTCGCCGTCGGTGCTCGAGGCGTACCTCGGATTTGCCGCCGCACTGAGGCGCGGCCGGCTGCCCGCCCGTCTGCAGGAACAGATCGCGCTGGCGGTCGCTGAAATCAATTCGTGCGACTACTGCCTGTCTGCGCACACGGCACTGGGCCGTGGTGTGGGGCTCTCCGATGAGCAGCTCGCTGCTTCTCGCGCGGCGTCGGACCCGGACCCGAAAACGGGTGCTGCGCTTCGATTCGTGCGTGCGGTGGTGGACAGTCGCGGCGACGTTTCCGACCAGGACCTCGCACGCGTCCGCGCCGTCGGCTATACCGACGGTGACATTGCCGAGCTCATCGCCCACGCGGCGATCAATGTCTTCACGAACTACTTCAATCGTGCTGCCCGTACCGACATCGACTTTCCGGTGGTCACGGCTGGACAGGCGGCGGCGTAGGTCATGTCCCGCATTGCCGGATTCCGGCTCGGCGTCTACATCTTCAAGGACGCGGAGATCGTCGATTTTGCGGCGCCGTACGGTGTCTTTTCCGTGGCACGCCGTTTTGATCCCGAGCTCGACGCCTTCCTGATCGCGGACGCCGTCCGGCCGGTGCAGACGCAGGCCGGCCTGACGGTGCTGCCGAATTACAGTTTCAGCGACGAACCTGCCATGGATGCGTTCCTGATTCCAGGCGGGTTGGGGACCAGGCACGAGATGCACAACCGGCGGCTCCACGAATTCATTCACCGGCTGGCGGATTCCACGCTGCTCACCAGCGTCTGCACCGGGTCGTGGGTGTACGGGAGGATGGGGCTTCTCGACGGACTCTGCGCCACGAACCGCAAGGAGCCCGATCGCATCGAAGCCTCCGGGTTCGGAAAGGTGCCAATCGATCGGCTGGCAGAGATCGCCCCGGCCTGCTTGATCAGCCGCGCCCGTGTCGTCGACGCGGGCCGAATCGTCACCGCCGGCGGCATCGCGTCCGGAATGGAACTCGGCTTCCACCTCCTGCGTCGCGCCGGCTATGACGAACACTTCATTTCCGAGGTCGCGCGTGTCATGGAGTATCGCGATGCGTACGAGCTGTATCGCGGCGACATCGAGGTGACGACAGAAACCGTGCGACAACGCGCATGAACAATGAGATGACGATTGCAGCCATCTGGCGGTACCCGGTGAAATCGATGGCCGGTGAGCTCCTGTCGTCGGCTCATCTGACGAGCACCGGACTGGCCGGCGATCGAGTCGTGCAGGTCTACGATCGGCGAGGCCGAATCGTCACGGCACGAACGTTCCCGCGGCTGCTGCAACTTCACGCCACACTCGCCGCCGACGGCGAGCCGCTGGTTGACGGACTGCCGTGGCGCTCGCGCGAGATCGCTGAGCAGGTCGAGGCGGCAGTCGGGCCCGGTGCACGGCTGCGGCGATTCGACGGCGTGGAGCGTTTCGACGTGCTGCCGTTGCTCGTCTGCACCGATGGCGCTGTGTCGAAATTCGGCCGCGATGTCAGACGCCTGCGGCCCAACCTGGTCATCCGCGGGGTCGAGGGCGTCACCGAGCGCCGATGGCCGGGCTCGACTTTGTGGCTTCCTGATGCCGAAATCGCTCTGGCTGATCTCCGCGGCCGGTGCGTCATGACGACCTACGATCCGGATTCTGCCGTGCAGGACGCCGACGTCCTGCGCGACATCGTCCGCCGCTTTGGCGGACGACTGTGCCTGAACGCAGCCGTCACGCGCGGCGGCCGCGTCGACATCGGTCAACCTGTTGAACTTCACGACGCAGCGAGGCGTCGCTGACGGCGATCCGACCAGTCTGCCATGGTGCAAGCACGAGACTGCTTACCGTTTTGTAGCCGCGGGGACGTCACAACGCCGTCAGGTCCGATGGCGCTGTGAGTTCCCACATGCGCCACGGGACCACCCCGACCTCGGGTCGCGGTTCGTGCGAAAGCATCGCGATGTATTCGAGGAGGTTGTCGTCCGGGTCGCGGAAGAAGATCGACGCGGCCGGCATCCATCCGAACACGACCGGCTGATCCGTCGGGCGGCCATCGAAATCGAGAGGCGTGATGCCCGCGGTACGCAGCGCACCTGGCGCCGCGATGACATCGGCGACGCTGGCGCGAAATGCGACATGCAATGTGACCCGCTGGGGAGCCGAACTGGCCTCCCACACCCCAAGCATGGCGTTGCCCGGAGCACCGACCCAGAAGAACGCGGCCCGACGCGCATCGACGACGTGGGCCAGCGTGAGACCAACCACATCGCGATAGAACATTATCGACCTCTCGAGATCGGTCACGGTGAGATGGGCTTCGAAGAGATCGCGCGCGTCAACCAGACGGCCGCGCGGGGATGTCGTCATCGCAATGAACGACGTGCCGGCGCGCGACACGATCCCGAGACGGTCTTCAACGACGTCACCGTGAACGTCGCTGGCGCATTCGGCATCGCGCTTGTGCCTGCCGGCATCATCGCCGGCATCAGGGAACCGCTGACCGACACCCTGCGCCCGACGTGCTTGACGAGATTGACCGTCGTGCTCGAGAGCATGAGCGTTGTCGTCGTCAGTGCCATGTCCTTCTGCTTTGCCGAGGACCCTTTCATCGACTCGGTGGTCATGCGGGTCTCTGCGACAGCGCGGGCCAGCGTGAACCGGCCGTCTGCGGCCATTTCGAGGCAGCCCGTATAAGTAGAGTCCATGCCGTTCGTCATGGTCATGCCGTCTTTCTTCGGTTCCTGGCTCATCGAGCTGTCACGCTGCGCCGCCACACCTGTCCACATGGCCATGATTGCGGCAGCAAGAATCGAAATCATCCGTTTCATTCGTTCTCTCCTTGAAGAGTAAAGATGGCGCCCGCCTGGAGTGCATCGATGTACCTGGGGCATCTGTTCTGACCAACGCGGGGCGCGAAGTATTCCGTCGACCGTTGTTAGAACGCCGTCAGTCCTGCTCTATTCCCGGCTGACGTGATCAGTGCCACCGGAATAAAGAGTCGACCACGTCAGTCCTGCTCCAAGGAACTGCCAAGTGCAGAAGTCGCCTCTCAAGAGAGGCTGGAATGGAGCAGAAACGAACATGGTGAAGAAAGTGGCAGGGGTAACGGCCGCGGTACTGCTGATGGCGCCCGTGACGCTGATGGGAGCCGATCGCGACGACCGTACAGTCATCGTCACGAGCTCGAACACGACGGAGAATCACCTGCGGGTATACGACAGAGCGGGAACACTGATTCAGGAAGTGCCGACGCTGGGGCAGGGAGGCGCGAGCAGCAACGCCGGCGGGATCGCGACGCACAACGGAACGGTGGCGGTCGTGAACTTCGCGTCGCTGACGGTCTCGTTGTTCTCGCGCAGTGAGGCGGGCTTCGAGCTGCGCCAGACGATTCCGACGAGCTCGCAACCGGTCAGCGCGGCCTTCGGAAAGACGCACTTGTACATTCTGGGCACCACGAGCGTCGAGTCGCATCGGTTTGCACTGGACGGAGTTGAGGCGTATGCGGACGGAACGGCAGGATTGCTTCTGGCGGACGGTTCGGTCGCACAGGTCGTTGTGGCGGGCGACGAACTGATTGTGACCGAGAAAAGCGGCGCGCTCGAGCGCGTTGGGTTGCGCGAAGGCGCGGTGTTCGGCTCGCCGGTGGCTATTGCACTCGCGGAAGGGCTCAGCAACACGCCGTTCGGACTGACGACGAGGGGCAGCAACACGTACGTGACGTTCGCGGGCTCGGACACGGTCGGCGTCGTCAAGAACGATCGGCAGACGACGTTCGCGGCCGTGGGGATTCCCGGCGGGGCCGGACAGCACGCCCCCTGCTGGATTACCGTCGTGGGGCCGTATCTCTTCACCACGAATTCCCCCAGCCACAGCGTCTCGCGGCTGATCGCTGCCGGAGCCACTGTTCTTCTGGACGACCCTGTCGCCGCCCAAACCACAGGCGCACCGATTGACGTCGCGGCGGAAGGCGACCTGCTCGCGCTCGTGGAGTCGGATGGCGCCGGCGCGTCTCACCTGACGCAATTCCGCATCGACGAGGACGGCACTCTTACGCGCACGGTCAGCACCGCAATTGCGAGCTCCGCAAACGGAATCGCGATCGTCACTCAGAAGTAACGTCATGGTTACGGTTGGCTTATTGGTTCGCTTGACAGCAAGACCAGGCAAAGAGGCGGAACTCGAAGACTTTCTTCGATCTGCTCTACCGCTCGTCGAACGCGAGCCCGGCACCACCGCCTGGTTCGCACTGAAATTCAATTCTTCGAGTTTTGGAATTTTTGATGCGTTTCCGCACGACGTTGCCCGCCAGGAGCACCTGGCCGGCAACGTCGCGGCAGCCCTCATGGAGCGGGCTGCTGATCTGCTGGCGGCTGGCCCGAACATCGAATACGTGGACACGCTCGAGTCGAAGCTCCCGCGTGCTCGTGAAGGTGCACACGATGAGTGAGGCACGTCGGATTCACTCCGGACCCCATCAGTCGATCGCCGGCTGGTGGGCCCTCCCGTTGCGTGTGGTCGTCGGGTACGGGTTCATCGCTCACGGGTTCGCCAAGCTCTCGAGGGGCTCCGGTGGTTTCTCCAGCATCCTGCATGCTCTGGGGGTGCCAGCTCCAGATGTCATGGCCTGGGCGATCATCGTTGTCGAGCTGATCGGCGGATTCGCCGTCCTGGTGGGCGCGTTCGTCACGGCTGCAAGCATTCCACTGGCTGTGGTGCTGCTGGTCGCGATGTTCACGGTGCACCTGCAGTACGGGTTCAGTTCGATCAAATTGGTTGCAGTCACCGCCGCCGGTGCCCAATTCGGACCACCTGGGTACGAAGTCAACCTTCTGTATCTCGCCTCTCTCGCTGCCCTCGTTCTCGGCGGGTCCGGCCCTCTTTCGATCGACGGCCTTGGTACACGTCGTCGGCAATTCAGGCATGGCGCCGATTCGATCGGTTCAAAGATCGCATGAATGCAGGGACCGCGAAGACGGACGGCGGCCGAACGGCACGTGGCATATGGCCTCGCCTCATCTTAATCATCCTGTGCGCAGCGGTTGGTCTGGATGCGGCGCCGTCTGTGGGCCAGGAGTTGCGGCGCCCGGTGCATGCGGCTGTACGGCCTCGCTTCAAGGCGGTCGCCTTTGACTACCTTGTGCTATTCGATCCGAATTCTCTTGTGCCGGCCGTGGAGCAGACCTTCCCTGGAAAAGGACGGGAGTTGACCGAGCTCTGGCGGACACGCCAATTCGAGTACACCTGGCTCCGATCAATTACCGACAGGTATATCGACTTCTTCGCGGTCACCGAGGATGCGCTGGTGTATGCCGCCAACGCGATGAAGCTGGAGCTGACACCGGAACGGAAGCAGCGGCTTCTGAATGCGTACCTGCACCTCGCCCCGTGGCCTGATACCGCCGATACGCTACGACAGTTGCGCTCAGCCGGCGTTCGCGTGATCGCGCTCGCGAATTTCAGCCCAAGGATGCTTCAAGCGAACGCGGAGAATGCCGGGCTGACTGGATTGTTCGACGCTCTTGTCAGCACGGACGCGAACCGCACATACAAACCGGACCCACGCGCCTATCGATTGGGCATGGAGCAGCTGCGTCTGGCGAAGCAGGAGATCCTTTTTGCGGCGTTCGCGGGATGGGATGCCGTCGGCGCGAAGGCGTTCGGCTATCCAACCGTGTGGGTGAATCGCTTCAATCAGCCACTCGAGCGACTCGGGAGTCGTCCGGACGAGACCTTCAAAGATCTGAAGGATCTTCTCGAGTTCGTCCTGAACGGCGCGCCGCCGCGGCGCGCCGTTCAGGACGAACTCGAGAAGATCCTTCAGATCTTTG
>Ga0079218_10000552_pt1 | contig 11477 bp, 11 predicted proteins | sample NCCompost_FD_77181 | JGI IMG/M metagenome (GOLD analysis project Ga0079218, IMG submission 77181) | Agricultural soil microbial communities from Utah to study Nitrogen management - NC Compost | ecosystem: Environmental > Terrestrial > Soil > Agricultural land | place: USA: Utah | collected... | reverse complement strand
GGCTTCGGCGTGGCCGGCGTGAACATGCCTCGGATCATCGTCTCGCGGTTCTTCGGGCCGTCGGGGCCGCGCATGTTGTCTGCGACCGGCGGCTGCGCCCGCTGGACACCCGGACGCGGCGGCGCGCCCAGGACGGCGACGCCGTCCACGAGCACCAGCGCGGCGACGTGTTGCGGGTAGAGCTTCGCGTATTCCCTGATGACCGGCGTGCCCATGCTGTGGCCGACGAGCACGACTCGATCCGCCTTGGCCTCGGCCCGCACGGCTTCGACCGCCCGCGCGAAGAGGGCCATCGAGAACTTCGACGCCTCGAGGCGGCCGCTCTTGCCATGGCCTGGCAGGTCGATCGTGAGCACGCGGTACTTGCTGGTGAGGGCCGGCACCTGGCCCGACCACGACGAGTCGTCGCACGTCCAACCGTGCACGAGCACCAGCGTCTGCGGGCCGGCGCCCGCCGACGTCCAGTGGAGCGGGATCCCGTCCACCGAGGCGGCCGCGGCGCGCGCCACGGTGGCGGCCACGACGACGAGGACGAGCGCTGCCGTCCGCCATGCGAAACGAGACAGAATCTGCATGCGCGCGATCGTAGTCCAGATGCCAGCCCTTTCTGTCTGCCCCACCCGACCCACCTGACCTACCTGACCCACCTGACACTAGAATCGGAGTTCATGTCTGATTTTCCGCCGCTCGCCCTGGCCGGCCGGGGTGTGCTCGTCACGGGCGCCTCGAGCGGAATCGGCCGCGCGATTGCGCTGGCGATGGCCCGCGCAGGCGCCGACGTGGCCGTGACCTACCGCTCGAACCGGGCAGGCGCGGACAACGTGGCGCGTGAAATCGAAGCGCTCGGCCGGACGGCCTGTGTCCAGACGCTGGATCTCGCCGACGAGCCGGCCATCGAGCGCATCGGTTCCACCGCGCGCGCGGCGCTCGGCCGCCTCGACGTCTGGATCAACAACGCCGGCGCCGACATCCTCACAGGTGCTGGCGGCACGCTGTCCACGGTGCAGAAGCTCGACCTGCTCCTGGCGGTCGATCTGCGCGGCACGATTCTGGCGTCGTGGGCCGCTGCGCGGCTGTTCGCGGGGCAGGACGGCGGCGGCGTGATCATCAACATGAGCTGGGATCACGTGGTGAGCGGGATGGCCGGCACCAACCCGCAGATGTATGCGGCGGTGAAGGGTGGCATCGCGTCGTTCAGCCGCGGGCTGGCGCGCAGCGTGGCGCCGCAGGTGCGCGTGAACGTGCTGGCGCCGGGCTGGATTGAAACCGCGTTCGGCGAAGAGCTCGACACCGAGCGGTACAACTCCGTGGCCGATGCCACGCCGTTGGGCCGCTGGGGTACGCCGGACGACGTGGCCGGCGCGGCCGTGTTCCTCGCGTCGCCCGCGGCCGCCTTCATCACCGGGCAGACGATCATGATCGGCGGCGGCGTCGTGATGGGGTAGTCCCTAGGAGGATCCAATGGCCACGAAAGAAACGGTCTACGACGAGACCCAGATCGTCGAGAAGCTGAAAGCGCTGCCCGGTTGGTACTACGAAGACACGTGGATCCGGCGCGTGTACAAGACCGACGGCTGGCCGACGACGCTGATGCTCGTGAACGCGGTCGGCTTCTTTGCCGAGGCCGCGGACCATCATCCCGACCTGTCGGTGACCTGGGGCCGTGTCACCGTGAAACTGGCGACGCACAGCGCCGGCGGGATCACCGACAAGGACTTCGAGCTGGCGCGCCGCATCGAGGACGCCGCGCTGTGGCGTCCGGCCGAGGGCAGCGCGCTGCGCGGCACGCAGGGCAAGTGGGTGCGCGCGGGCGATCCTCGCTGATGAGCGACGCCGTACCGGCCGCGCGCCTGACGTCGGCGCGGCGGGTCTCGTTCGTGACGGGGACGCTGGCCGAGCCGTCGCTGCGGCGTGTGCTGGCGGAGATGGCGCCGCCGTTTGCTTACGACGTCGCCGTGCTGAAGATCACCGTGGCCGCGCTGATGACCACCGAGTGGATCGGGCGCCGGCTCTCGGTGCCCTCGGGCACCGACCTCGTCCTGATTCCCGGCCTCTGCGAAGGCGACCCGGCCATCGTGTCGAACGCCGTGGGCGTGCCGGTGGAAAAGGGGCCGAAGGATCTGCGCGAAATCCCGACGCACTTCGGCCGCGTGGCCTCGGCGCGCGAGTACGGCAACTACGACATCGAAATCCTGGCCGAGATCAACAACGCGCCGAAGCTCGCACGCCGCGAGCTGCGCGCCGCCGCCGAGGCGTTTCGCGCCGCCGGCGCCGACATCATCGACATCGGCTGCACGCCAGGCCGGCCGTTTCCCGAGCTGGCCGACGCGGTGCGCGAGCTCGTGGGCGCGGGCATGCGGGTGAGCGTGGACTCGTTCGACCCGGCCGAGATTCGCGCCGCGGTCGGGGCCGGGGCCGAGCTCGTGCTCAGCGTGAACCGATCGAACCTCGAGGTCGTGCCCGATCTGGCGGGCAGCGGCGCGCGGGTGGTGGTGGTGCCCGATCTCGGGGGGCCGCTCGAGAGCCTGGAACCGGCGCTCGAGGCGCTGACCACGGCGGGTGTGCCGTATCTCATCGACCCGATTCTCGAACCGATCGGCCACGGCTTCATGGCGTCGCTCGAACGCTACGCCGAAACCCGCCGCCGCTACCCCGAGGCCGAGATGCTGATGGGCGTCGGCAACCTGACGGAGCTGACGGCGGCGGACTCCACCGGCGTCAACGCGCTGCTGATCGCCATCTGCCAGGAGCTTGGCATCCGCAGCGTGCTCACGACCGAGGTCATTCCGTGGGCGCGCGGCTCGGTGCGCGAGATCGACGTCGCCCGGCGGCTGATGCACTACGCCGTCAGCGGTACGACGATCCCGAAGAACGTGGACGACCGGCTGGTGACGGTGAAGGATCCGTCGGTGCTCACCTACACGGAGGCGGAGCTGCGGGCGCTGCAGGCGGCGATCACCGATCCCAATTTCCGGATCTTCGCCGACCGCGAGTCGATCACCGTGTTCAACCACGAGCGCTTCGTGCGCGGCACCAACATCCAGGAGATCTTCGCGCAGCTCGAGGTGCAGGAGCCGACGCACGCGTTCTACCTGGGCAAGGAGCTGGCGCGCGCCCAGCTGGCGATGACGCTCGGAAAGACCTACCGGCAGGAGGGGGCGCTGTCGTGGGGCTACCTCACGCCGCCCGACGACGCGAAGTCCGAGCACGTGCAGCTGACCCAGCGCGCCACGCGTCCGCGCGGCGGGCCCGAACCGGCTGACGGCTGACCATCGTGGCGCCTCTGATCGAAGAGCTTGCCCCCGCGCCGGACCCGGTGCGGTGCTGTGAGCAGCTCGAGGGGCTGCCGTATCGGCTGTTCCTCGACAGCGCCGCGCCCGGTCCGCGGCTGGGACGCTACTCGTACGTCATGGCGGACCCGGTGGCCATCGTACGCACGCGCGGCGACGGCGATGCCCTGGCGTCGGTGCGCCAGCTCCTCGCTCCACACCGCACGGACGCGGTGGAGGGGTTGCCGCCCTTCCAAGGCGGCGCGGCCGGCTATCTCGCCTACGACTGGGGGCTGACGCTGGAGCGGCTGCCCGCACCGCGCTTCGACGACCTCGCGCTCGACGACGTGGTGATCGGCCTGTACGACTGGGTACTGGCCTGGGATCACGTGGCGAACAAGGCATGGCTGATCTCGACGGGCCTTCCGGCCGCCGAGGAGCGGCGCGCGACGCGTGCAGCCGAGCGTGCGGCGGCGGTGAAGGCGCGTCTCGAGGCCACCGCGCCCACCGTACGTAGAGGGCGGGCTTCAGCCCGCCCTGGTGACGGGCGGTCTGAAGACCGCCCGCTACAGGCGCCGTCGTATCCGGTCGACGGTGGAGGGTCGCTGCGGTCGTCGTTCACGCGGCCCGACTATCTCGACGCCGTGGCCCGGGTGCGCGGGTACATCTACGCGGGCGACATCTTTCAGGCGAACCTGTCGCAGCGCTTCGAAGGGCCGCTGCCGCAGGACCCGTGGGCGTTCTATCGCACGCTGCGCCGCGTGAACCCGGCGCCGTTTGGCGCCTTCTTCGACGTGCCCGGCGCGCCGGTGCTGAGCACGTCGCCCGAGCGGTTCCTGCGCGTGAGTGCGACCGGCCACGTGGAGACGCGGCCCATCAAGGGCACGCGCGCGCGCGGCGTCGGTCCGGAACACGACGCGGCGCTGGGCCAGGCGCTCACCGAGAGCGCCAAGGACCGCGCCGAGAACCTGATGATCGTGGACCTGATGCGCAACGACCTGTCGCGCGTGTGCGCGCCGGGGTCGGTGCGCGCGTCCGAGCTCTTCGCTCTCGAGCGCTACGCCACCGTGCACCATCTCGTCTCGACCGTCGTCGGCGATCTCGCGCCGGGCTTCGACTCGTTCGACCTCCTGCGCGCCGCGTTTCCCGGCGGATCGATCACCGGCGCGCCCAAGCTCAGGGCGATGGAGATCATCGCCGAGCTGGAGCCGTCGAGACGGGGCGTCTACTGCGGATCGCTCGGCTACTGGAGCACGACCGGCGAGATGGACACGAGCATCGCCATCCGCACGGCGGTCATCCGCGACGGACGCATATACTTCAGTGCAGGGGGCGGCATCGTGGCCGACTCGGACCCCGAGCAGGAATATCAGGAGACGCTCGACAAGGTCCGGGCCATCGCGGACGCGCTGGCCGCCGAGCGGGGCTGAGCCCCGCCCTACGGACATCGATGATTCTGGTCCTCGACAACCGCGACTCGTTCGTCTACAACCTCGCCCGCTACGTGCGTGAGCGTGGCGCGGAGGCCGTGGTGCACCGCAGCGACGAGCTGACGCTCGACGACGTGGTGGCGCTGGCGCCGAGCCACATCATCATCTCGCCCGGCCCTTGCACGCCGCACGAGGCCGGCATCTCCACCGACGTGGTGCGTCGCTTCGGGCCCACCACGCCCATCCTGGGCGTGTGCCTTGGCCACCAGTGCATCGGCGAGGCCTACGGCGGCGACATCGTCCGCGCCGGCCGGCCGATGCACGGCAAGACCTCGCGCATCGCCCATGACGGCACCGGCATCTTCGAGGGCGTGCCGTCGCCGCTGCGCGTGGCGCGCTATCACTCGCTCGTCATCGATCCGCCGAGCCTGCCGCCGTCGCTGCGGGTCGTGGCGCGCGCGCTCGACGACGGCGAGATCATGGCGGTGGTCCACCGCGAGCATCCTGTCGTGGGCGTGCAGTTCCATCCGGAATCGGCGGCCACGCATTACGGTTACGCCCTCATCGAGCGCTTCCTGCGCGGCGGCGCCGCGCAGTTGGAGGCGCTGCCCCCGCGCGCCGACGGCGCTACCAACGATCTGGGGCGTCCCGTGTGGGGCGTGCCCGACGACGAGCGCGCCCCGTTCGTGCCGCCGCCCGTCGAGCACGTCCGCTAGTGTCCGCATGATTGTCGAATCGATCGTCACCACCCTGGCTGCCGACGGCACGGTGAACTGCGCGCCGATGGGCGTGGAGTGGGGCGACGACCGCATCGTGCTGAAGCCGTTCCTCGACACAGCCACCTATCGCAACGTGCTCGCCGTCCGTGCCGCGGTCGTGAACCTGGTGGACGACGTGCGGATTTTCGCGCGCGCGGCCATCTCCAATCCCGTGTATCCCACGGTGCCCGCCGCGGTCGTGCCGGGCGTCAGGCTGGCGGACTGCTGCTCGTGGCGCGAGCTCGAGGTGCGCGTCATCGACAGCACGCCGCCGCGATCGCGCATCGAGACCGCCGTGGTGCACCGCGGCGTGCAGCGCGAGTTCATCGGCTTCAACCGCGCGCGCCACGCCGTGCTCGAAGCCGCCATCTACGCCACCCGGCTGCATCTGCTGCCGCGCGAGTTCATCACGAGCGAACTCGAGCGGCTGCAGGTGATCGTGGACAAGACCGCCGGCCCGGAGGAACAGGAGGCGATGGCGCTCCTGACCGCCTTCGTGCGCGACGCGGCCGCCCCTGCCTCTACTTCTCGCGCGGAGCCGTCGCCGGCATGAGCCGCCGCATCGAGGAGGCGGTCTTCGTCGAGGCGCCGGCGCGTCTGCACTTCGGCGTTCTCGACCTGCGTGGGGCGCTCGGCCGCTGGTTCGGCGGCATCGGCGCCGCGGCGCCGGCCCCGACGCTGCTGGTGTCGGCGGTGGACGCCGAATCGCTGGACGTGGAGGGAGACGACGCGGAGCGCGCGGCGGCGTTCGCGCAGCAGGTGCGGCAGCACTATCGCCTGACGCGCGGCGCGCGTGTGCGGGTGCATCGCGCCCTGCCCACTCACGTCGGCCTTGGCTCGGGTACGCAATTGGCGCTGGCGGTCGCGCGGGCGCTCACCGAACTGCACGGCGTCGAGGCGGATCCGCAGGAGCTGGCGCGTGTGGTCGGTCGCGCGCAACGGTCCGCCATCGGGACCTGGACGTTCGGCGGCGGCGGTCTCGTGGTGGAGGGCGGACGCAAGGTGGGGCAGGGCGACCCGGCGCCGCTGCTCGCGCGGCTGCCGTTTCCGCCGTCGTGGCGCTGCGTCGTGGCCGTACCGGATGCGCCGGCCGGCGTGAGCGGCGCGGCTGAAGCGCAGGCGATGGCGCAGTTGCCGTCGCCGCCCGAAGGTGACGTCGAGCGGGTGGCCTACCTGGTGTTGATGGGGCTGCTCCCGGCGCTCGTGGAAGGCGACGTGGCCACGTTCGGCTCGTCGCTGAGCGAGATTCAAGAGCGCACGGGCGAGTGGTGGGCGCCGGCTCAGGGCGGCACGTTCGCACCGGGCCCGTCCGCCGATCTGGTGCGCTGCATGCGCGAGTGGGGCGTCCCCGGTGTGGGGCAGAGCTCGTGGGGACCGGCCGTCTACGGCATCCTCGAGGGCGAGGCGTCGGCGGCGCGGCTGGCGGAACGGCTGCGCGAGGCGCTCGGTCCGCGCGGCGCCGTGTACGAGGGCCCGTTCCGCTCCGACGGAGCGCGCGTGTGGCGCGCGCAGCTCGAGGCAGAGTAGGGGGCGGAGCGGAGTAGCTTTCGTAGGGGCACATCTTTAGATGTGCCCGGCCAGTGAATGCCGTGACGAAAAAGATCGTCTTCGCCTTTGTCGCCGTGACCGTTGCGACGCTCGCCGCGCAGGACGCGACGCGCTTTGTTGTGCCGCGGACGCCATGGGGCGACCCCGATCTGCAAGGCCGCTGGCCCGGCACCGCGATGATGGGCGTGCCGATGGAACGCCCGCTGGCTGGCGGTGCACGCGGGGGACGTGGCCCCGGGCCGGGCATCGGCATCGGCCCGCCCGGCCACTGGGGTGAGCGCGGCACGCCGCAGCAGCAGGCATCGCTCGTGGTCGATCCGCCCGACGGACGCATCCCGCCGATGTCCGACGAGGGCACGCGGCGTACCGCGTCGCTGCCGAAGACCTGGTACTACGACAACGACGGCGGCGGTCCCTTCGCCGCGCCCACCGACCTGAGCGCCTACGACCGCTGCATCACCCGCGGCGTGGTCGGCTCGATGCTGCCCGTCGGTTACAACGCCGGCAACGAGATCGTGCAGGGGCCCGGCGTGGTGGCGCTGCGCAACGAGATGATCCACGAGACGCGCGTCGTTCCGCTCGATGGCCGCCCGCACCTCTCACCGGTGTTCCGGAGTTACATGGGCGACACACGCGGGCGCTGGGACGGCGACACGCTGGTGATCGACACGATCAATCTGACCGACAAGACCGGCGTGGGCGCCAACGGGCGCGCGCTCTTCCACAGCAGCGCGCTACACCTCACCGAGCGCTTGACGCGCACCGCCGCCGACCGCCTGCTGTACGCCGTGACGATCGACGATCCGCGGACGTGGACGCGCCCGTGGACCATGTCGTTTCCGCTCACGCGCGACGAGAGCTACGGCATGTTCGAGTACGCCTGCCACGAGGGCAACTACGGCCTCCGCAACATCCTCTCCGCCTCGCGCGCCGGCGAGCGGCCCTGACGTTACGTACGTTCCGTACGTAGTTGCGCGTCTTCAGACCCGCCTGTCTGCGGGCGTTCCGGTGAGCCTCCGATAAGAACCAGAGGGCCGCGCGGTACGCGGCGGCCCTGGCGGCGTTTCCCATCCTGGACCGCCACTGCGTCACGGTTCACGCTCAGGAGGCTTCATGATTCGCTCGCTTGCCGCGGCCGCCCTCGCCCTCGTGCTGGCGTCCGCCACGATTGCCGCCCAGGACCCCAAGACCGCCGAGGAGTTCGAGTCGAAGCTCGAATACACGACCGGCACCGTACAGCTCTCGGGCGGCCTGGCCACCCTCACGCTGCCCGGCTCGTTCCGCTACCTCGGTGAACGGGACAGCCGCAAGCTGCTCGTGGCGTGGGGCAACCCGCCCGAGGCGGGCGAAGGCGTACTCGGCATGCTGGTGCCGTCCGAGATCAGTCCGCTCAGCGAAGAGGGCTGGGCCATCGTGATCACCTACGACGACGACGGCTACGTGAACGACGAGGACGCGAAGACGCTGAACTACGACGAGATGCTCACGGAGATGCAGGAGCAGACCGCCGAGAACAACGAGGCGCGTGAGAAGGAAGGCTTCGAGCCGATCACGCTGGTGGGCTGGGCCGAGCCGCCGCACTACGACGCCACGTCGCACAAGTTGTACTGGGCCAAGGAGCTGAAGTTCGGATCGTCCACCGACCACACGCTCAACTACTCGATCCGCATCCTCGGGCGCCGCGGCGTGCTGGTGCTGAACGCCGTGTCGAGCGTCGGTCAGCTCGAGGTAGTGAAGGCCCGGACACCCGACGTGCTCGCCGCGGTAGAGTTCAACGAGGGGCACCGCTACGCGGACTACCTGCCCGGCACCGACAAGGCGGCCGCCTACGGCATCGGCGGACTGATTCTGGGAGGCGCCGCGGCCAAGGCGGGTCTCTTCAAGGGGATCTGGCTGGTGCTGCTGGCGTCGAAAAAGCTGGTGTTTGCAGGCCTGGTGGCCGCCGGGCTCGGGGTGAAGAAGTTCCTGAGCGGCCGGAACGCGGCGGAAGTGTAAGGAAAGCGGCAGGTGGGCTCCTGCCCACCTGCTCGCCTGCCTTGTATTACTTCGTCGCCGGCAATCCCGCCGCGATGCCCGTCGCTCCGGCGCTGCACTCCGGGTGGCCCCAGCCGCTCGCGCTCACGCCCGGCATCTGGCCGGCCTGCGGCGTGATGTCGTACACGATGTTGTCGGGCCGGCTCGCGTCGCCGCTCACGCCACCAGGCACGTGGTCCAGGTTGAGCGTGTTGCGCACGCGCCATGCGATGTTGTGGTCGGCGCACGACGAGTCGCCGCTGACGCCCACCGCACCCACGAGCGTCCCGTCGCCGTTGTAGAGCGCGAGGCCGCCGCCGAACACGTTCACGCCGCCGATGCGGCCGCCCACCATCGGGTCGTTGGCCTGGCCGTTGTGCACCGGGTTGCCGCCGTAGGCGACGTCGGTGTTCACGGGGTTGCTGGCCTGCAGGCCGAACAGGCTGCCGCCCGGCTGCACCGCGGAGTAGATGTTCGCGGTCGAGAGCGCCAGGCCCGGAAGGCTGAAGGCGTTCGCCGTGTTGGCCTTCTGCGCCGAGATCACGCGGCTGCCCGGCCACTGCTCGCCGCGGCCGGTGCCCGTGAACGCCACCGCACATACCACGCCGTCGCGATTCACGACGCTCGCCCACATGTGCAGCCCGAAGCCGCCGTTGGCCTGCGCCTGCGCGGCAGCCAGGGCCGCCTGCAGCGCGCCATGGGCCGGAACATCCTTGCAGGCGTTGCCGCCCTGGGCGCGCGCGTCGCCGGCGCCAATGGTCAGGCAGGCAGCCGCGATCAATCCGGGCACGAGTCCGCTTCTCTTCATATCGCTCTCCTCACGTGTGCGTGTTTGAACCGTGGAGTCCGGATGTCCGGACGTTCGGGCAGGGTACCGATTAGAGATAACGTTCTAGCGACGCCGTCCGAACGACGGATCCGGCGGCAGGATGTCGGCGTCGCCGGGACGTGCGAGCGGCGGGGGCGGCAATCCTTTTCTGACGTACTCGTCGATCACCTTCTCCTCGGCGCGCGCGGCGCTCAGCATGTTTCGAAGCGCGTTGTTCCCCTCATGGCATTCGTAGGGGAACACAGCGTATCCGGGTTGCGTCGAGAGCGGGACGCTGACGGAAAACGGCGCCGTCCATGTCTCAGAATCGGACACGGTGGCTTCGTAGCTGACCGTGTCGTCGCTGACGCGCGTGAGGCGTTCGACCACTTTCAGCTTCTCGCCATGCCGCGTGCCCGCGATCGCCGTGCGATCGGTGAACCGCGAGGTCTCGATCACCAGCGTGTCGCCGTCCCAGCGGCCCGTCGAGTAGCCCATGTAGCTCTTGAGCGCGGCGCTCACCGGCGCGCGGCCGTCGATCGGGATGATGCGCGCTTCGTGAATCATCTCGTGGCTGATGACGACGGCGGTGGGGGACTGGACGATGCGCAAGCCGTTGCCGTAGAGCGTCGGCAGCGCCGCCAGCGGTCCGCGCGAGATGCAGCGCTCGAAGAGGCTGCGGTCGTCCCACGACCGCGGCAGCAGCGGGTTGACGCCCTTGGCGATGGCCGCCATGCGTTGATCGGCGGCTGGTGTGCGCGCCGGCACGCGTCCGTTGGCGGGAGCGACGACGAGCGACGTCTGCCGCAGGCTTCGCGTGCCCACTTCGCCGACGAACGTGCCAGCCGCCACCTTGACGTCGCCGCGCGTTTCGTCGTCGCGCCGCTTGCGTGCCTCGAACTCCTCATCGGTGAGCAGGCGCCGATCGCCGAGCTCCACCGGCCGCTGCAGCGGCACGGTGCGCGCGTCGTCGCTCGTCCACACGCCCTGCAGGTCCGGATGGCCCCACGGCGTGCGCGGCGCCGCGTAGCGTTTCTCCTGCGCGAGCGCCGGCCAGGCGATGGTGAGCAGGAGGGCAGCGGTGACTCCGCGGAGCGTCATGGGCGACCTTCTTCGTAGTTGCGGGCCTTCAGACCCGCCTGCTGCCCCGCGCCACCGGATGCGATCGACGTATTCACCAGGAACCGCTGACCGTCCTTCGTGACGTCGAACGCGTGATACGCGCCGTACGGGTAGCGCAGTGTGAAGAGCGGTTCGACGCGTTCCAGTTTCACGCCGTTGTCCTCGAGCGTGATCGCGGCGGCCATCAGCTGCTGGCCGGGCGACACGTAGAAGATCTCCTTGCCGTCGCGCCGCCAGCGCGCCTGCGTGCCGCCGTCGGCCGACACGCGCCACGCGGGGCCCGGCGTCGGAAAGCGCGTCACGTACACCTCGGGGATGTCGGACTCCGCCGTGGAGCTGAAGGCCACCCAGCGGCCGTCGGGTGAGAAGGCCGCCCAGTTCTCGGACGCCTCGCTGCGCTGGAACGGCTTCGGCGTGGGATCGCCGCCGACCGCGAGCGACCAGATGTCGTTGCCGGTCTTGGGGCTGTTCGTGACGACGAGGATCGACGAGCCGTCGGGCGACCAGCTCACGGGCCACGCGCCCGCAG
>Ga0079218_10000551_pt1 | contig 11479 bp, 12 predicted proteins | sample NCCompost_FD_77181 | JGI IMG/M metagenome (GOLD analysis project Ga0079218, IMG submission 77181) | Agricultural soil microbial communities from Utah to study Nitrogen management - NC Compost | ecosystem: Environmental > Terrestrial > Soil > Agricultural land | place: USA: Utah | collected... | reverse complement strand
CTTAAGCCGGCCTAAGCCTTAAGCCTTAAGCCAGAAGCCTTCAAACACGAACTCCTCCACCTTCTTCCGCGGGCTCGGGGTTTCGCGGAGGCGCAGCGGTTCGGGCAGATTCTCGATCGGACCGGGGCGGCCGATCGCGCACATCGCGTTCACGTGAAAATCGTCGGGCACGCCCAGCTCTTTGCGAGCGCGGTCGTAGTCGAACCCCGCCATGCCGTGCACGACGTAGCCGCTGATCCAGCCCTGATAGGCCAGGCTCATCCAGGCCGAGCCGGTGTCGTAGGAATGCGTCGGCAGCACGCGATCGCTCCCCTCGCGACGCGTCTGGGAAACGAAGACCACGAGCACGGCCGCGTGCACGCACCAGGTCTTGTTGCCCTCGGCGAGGAGACCGAAGAAGCGCGGCCAGTGCTCGCTTTCGCGGTGCGCGTAGAGCATGCGCCACGGCTGGCTGTTGCCCGACGACGGCGCCCAGCGGGCGGCCTCGAACAGCCGCAACAGCTCCTCGCGCGACACCGGCTCGCCGGACATCGCGCGCGGCGACCAGCGGTCGACGAACAGCGGATCGATGGGGCGGTCCGGCGTGCGGGCGTCGCTGCCCTTGACGCGGGCCACGCTCAATAACCCATCTTGAGCTCGCCCGACTTCGAGCCGTTGACGGTGCCCTTGTCGAACCACTCGAGCGACGCGGCGAAGAGCAGCGTGTGGTGCGTCTCCCACATCGCGTTGTGGGACGCGCAGCCCAGATCCACCAGCACCTTCTCGGACGCGCCCAGGTCCGCGTAGAGATCGCGGGCGCGCGCCGGGGCCACCTGCTTGTCGTGAATGCCCTGCACGATCAGCGTCGGCGTGGTCTGCTTCTGCACGGTCGCCGTATCCCACCCCCACGTGGTGGTCTGCGGCGCGCGGCGCACCCCGGGGCCCCACGACGCCCCCACCGGATCCGACGCCAGCATCTCGGCCCACACCGACTCGCGCGCGGCCGGATCGAACTGGCCGGGACACCCGAGTTGGCGATCCCAGTTGGCGTCGAACTCGGCGCGCGACTGGGTGTTGAACACGACGCCGTCCACCGGCAGCTTCGCCGGCGCGGCGGCCGGCGCCTGGCGGTTGTACCCGGGCGCCAGCAGGACGAGGCGGCTCACCTTCTGCGGATGGCGCGCGGCGTAGCCGCCGGCGCGCGGGCCGCCCAGCGACCACGCCACCAGGCCCACGCGCTCCACTCGGCGCAGCGCGCGGATGTAGTCCACCGCGGCGCCCAGGTCGTCCCAATCCGACGCGATCGTCGTCAGGTTGCCCGGGTAGCTCGCCTTGCACGGCGCGGTGAAGCCGGCCTGTCGATCGGGTGCGAGGTTGCACGGATCGTTCATCGGGAACGGGCGGGTGGACCGGCCGTAGCCCGACATGTCGACGGAGAACACGTCGTAGCCGGCCTGCGCCAGATAGCCCATCCAGCTGTAGTCCTTGTAGGGCACGTCGAACGACACCTCGGCGGGCGTTCCGGCGCCGTGTACGAACAGCACCACCCGCCCCTCGAACGATCGGCCTCGCAGCGCCGCTCCGGCGAGCACGCGCTCGCGCACGTACAGCTGCGCCGGCTGACCGGCGATGGCGGGCACGCTGGACGTCACGCGCACGAAGTGATCGACGGTGAGTAACCGCTGGCCGTCGTCGGCCGTGAGCAGGGTTCCCATCCCGACCGCCGCCACGAAGGCCGCTATCCACGCTCGCCGCATATGCCTGCTCCGTTCGAAAGGGCCGCTCGCCGCGGCGGGGCGGATCGTACCACCGCCGCTTCCGATGTGATACAAGCACTGCGCGCCGGCCGCACACGCCGATGAGGAGGACCGCCAGATGCTGAAGGAGTTCAAGGAGTTCGCCATGCGGGGCAACGTCCTCGACATGGCCGTGGGCATCATCATCGGCGCCGCGTTCGGCACCATCGTCAACTCGCTCGTCAACGACGTCATCATGCCGCCCGTCGGGCTGGCGCTCGGCGGCGTGGACTTCACGAACATGTTCGTCGTCCTGCGCGACGGCGCCAAAGCAGCCGGCCCGTACGCCTCGCTCGCCGACGCCAAGACCGCTGGAGCCGTCACGCTGAACTACGGGCTGTTCGTCAACTCGATCGTCAGCTTCCTGATCGTGGCGTTTGCCATCTTCATGATCGTGAAGGGGGCCAACTCGCTGAAGCAGAAGCAGGCCGAGGCGCCCGCCGCCGCGCCCACGGCGGATCAGAAGCTGCTGACGGAGATCAGAGACATCTTGAAGGCGCGATAGTGGTAGCGGGGTGGGCAGGGTAAGCAGAGTAAGCAGGGTAGGGAGAACAAGACCTCTTGTCGGGCGGGTCTGAAGACCCGCCCCTACGAAAGCAAACCTGAGCGATCGTTTTCCCTACCCCGCCCACCCTGCCTACTCCGCCTACTCTGCCTCCAGACGCGCTGCCATGTTACGGGAGCGCGTACACGTAAAGTGCGTTGTAACCGCGGTTCGGCTTGATGCCGGCCTGATCCATCACACCGCCGGTGATGAGGCCGCTCCCGGTCATCACCGCGACGTACTGCTTGCCGTTCACCGAATACGTGACCGTGCTGTTCTGGATCGGGCCGTTGAGCGCCTGCTCCCAGAGCACCCGGCCGCTCACGGCATCGAAGGCGCGGAACCGGTGGTCGAGGTCGCCCCAGAACACCAGGTCGCCGGCGGTCGTGAGCACGGCGCCGTTGCCTGGCGCGCGGCCCTGATAGATCGGCGTCATCTGCCCCGTCGAGGCGTTGATCTTCATCAGCCCGGCCCACTTGCTGGGGTCGCTCCCCTCGCGCGGGATGCCCACCCGCCGCTCGCGCGGGTTGTTGTCGGGACCGGCCGTCGTCATGTCGAGACAGTTCTCCACGTACGGCACGAAGAGCGAGTTGCTGCCGGGGTGATAGGCCGTCGGCCAGTAGCTGCGCGTGTTCCAGTAGCAGATGACCTTGCGGTCCTGCGGGCCGGTGAAGGTGAGGTCCTTGTTGATGGTCACGCGGCCGGTCTTGCCGTCCACGTTCGAGATGAGGAAGTTGGGCGTGTCGAACGGGAACGGGTTCGCCCACAGGAACTGACCGGTGCCGCGGTCGAGCGCGAAGATGCCGCCCCCCTCGCCCACCATCACGGCGACGTCGCGCGGCTCGCCCTTCTTCACGTCCGGGTTGATCCACTTCACGAACTTCGGGTCCGGGCTCACCGCCGTGCGGAGCAGCGTCCGCTCGTGGGGGTAGTCCTCGTCCCAATCGTCGCCGGGCAGGTGCTGGTAGTACCAGACCAGCTTGCCCGTGTCCGGGTTCAGGGCAATGGTCGAGTTGCTGTAGAGGTCAATGGGCGCTGTGTAGCCGACCGCGTCGTAACGGCCGCCGTGGCGGTTGGCTCGCGTGTTCGGCGTCGGATTGGCCACGCCCCAATAGACGAGCCGCTTCACCGGGTCGTAGTTGCCCGGCAGCCCCCACGTAGAAGCGACACGCGTCGCATCGGGCGCACCCGCCCAACTGTCACCACCGGGCTCGTTCGAGGCCGCGGCCGTGTAGAACCGCCACAGTTCAGCGCCGGTCTTGGCGTCGTGCGCGGCAACGTAGCAGTTGTCGCGGTTGGGCGCGCACGAACGCCCGGAGATCACTTTGCCTTCCACGACGATGACGCCGGCCACCATGCCACCCGTAGTCCGCGTCTCCCACCGCACTTCGCCGGTGCGCGCGTCGAGCGCCACGATGAAGCCGTCGGGCGACGTGTAATAGACCATGTCCTCGTAGATCGCGATGGTCTTGGCGCGCGAGGCGCCGCTCGGACGGCGGTGTTCCCAGATGAGGGCTCCCGACGAGGCGTCCACGGCCTGGATGGCGGCGCCGGGCAGCATCAGGTACATCACGCCGCGATAGACGATCGGAATGCCCTCGTGAGGACCGTTGCCCAACTCCTTCTTGAACACCTCTTTCAGCTGCCCGACGTTCTGCCGGTTGATCTGCTTGAGCGGACTGAACCGCTGGGCGTCGTAGGTGCGGCTATACATGAGCCAGTCGTCGGGACTCGGCTTCAGCAGCATCTCCTGTGTGACGGGCGCGAACGGCGGACGCTGCGCGAGAACGACGGTCGCCGTGGCGATGGCCGCCACGGTGGCTACGGCAAGAACTCGGAAGGGGAAAATGGTCATAGGGGCTCGGCTCCGGCGCGCGGGCGGATGGTACCATCCGCGGTGGTGATCGTCCCAAACTTGCGCGGTGCGGCGCTCGATCCTAAGCTCATGAACGCACGTAAATGCGCGCCAAATGTCACGAATCCCAGGGTTTACCCCCTGGCGGGATCGCCGCGGTTCGACGATAAAAGAGAACAACCTCCTTTTTGCAGGGTCTGACCGGTTGGAGTACGCATGATCCCTTGGGTTCGACGGTCGATCGTTGTGACGGTTCTGGCGGCGCTCGCCACGCCGGCCTGGGCTCAGGAAGAGCCCGCGGCCGTCTTCAAGTCGAGCGTCGACCTGGTGTCGATGGCCGCCATCGTGCGCGACGGCCGGGGCAAAATCGTGCAGTCGCTGCGCCGCGAGGACTTCGTGGTGCTGGACTCGGGCAGGACGCGCCCCATCCTCGACCTCCGCACCGAATCCGCGGCACCCGCCAGCGTGGCGCTCCTCATGGACGGCTCAGGCAGCATGAAGTTGGGCGCGGCCAACGAGCTGTCGCAGCGGATCTCCACGGCGATTCTCTCGAGTCTCAACCCGAGGCGCGACGACGCGGCGCTCTACTCGTTCGACACCCGGCTGCTGTCGGTCCAGGAATTCACCCACGACCTCCAGACCGTCACCGATCGCCTGAGCGTCGTGGATGCGTGGGGCTCGACATCGCTCTTCGACGCGATTGCCGGCACTGCCGCCATCGTCGCCAAGCGCACGGCGAACCGCCGCGCGCTGGTCGTGCTGACCGACGGCGCGGACACCGCGAGCGCCTACCCACCCGCGCAGGTGTCGGCCATTGCCAGCGCCGTGGACGTGCCGGTGTACGTGTTCCTCATGAACACCAGCACGCGCGAAGGCGAGAAGCAGCCGTTCGAGGCCGAGCGCCGCTCACAGCTGGCGACTTTGGCTCGCGCCACCGGCGGCGAGTTCTTCGTGGCCTACGACACGGCGTCCACCACCGCGGCCATCAATCAGCTCGTCGAGGAGCTGCGGCACCAGTACGTCCTCGCCTTCGAGGCGGCCGGCGAACACGGCTGGCGCAACGTGGAAGTGCGCACGCGCAAGAAGGGGCTGGTCGTCCGCACGCGCGGCTGGTACCTGGCCGGCGCCGCCGACTAGGCCAACTGCGGCTCGGTTAGACGTCGTCCTTTCCGTCCCCTTCCAGATTCAGGCCGGTCAAGGCCCGGACCGCGACCGCGGCCACCACCGCCGTCAAGAGCACGCCGCAGAGACCGATGAGGATCGCGAGCGCGCGCGGCGTGAGGCCCTTGGGAGCAAAGTCGCCGTACCCGATCGTCAGCCCAGACACGAACGCAAAATAGATCGACTCTTGGACTGACCAGCCTTCAAGCAGCCCGATCAGCAGACCGAGCGCGGCAATGACGGCCATGAGTCCCGAGAGGATTGGCCATACCACCCGCAACCCCTCGAACAAGCCGTTGAGGAACGCGCGTCGCATCGTGCGTGATGGCATGGAAGTCCTGATTCCCGCAAGCCGCTGGTCAGTCCCGGACGGGCGTGCCGAACTGCAGCATGTAGCCGTTGTTGTCGTAGATCGCAAACTCGCGCATGCCGTACTCGAAGTCCTCCATCGGGTAGGCGATCGCCACGCGGTCCTTCAGGTCGGCCCAGAGCGCGGTCACGTTATCGACCTCAAAGTAGAAAGACCCTGTGAAGGCGGGCGTCTCGAATGGGACATGGGCGTTCGGCGTGGCGATCATCACGCTCACGCGGTCGCGGCAAAGTGACGCCCACCCATCTGCCTCGCTCACACCCTGGCAGCTGAACCCCAGGCACTCCGTCCAGAACTTCACAGTCCCGTGCAAGTCCTTGGTTCGCAGCATCGGCCGCAGGGATTGAAAGCTAACGCTCATCGTGTTCACCTGGTGAATCCGCCTAAAGTATCGTCGGATTGTGGCCTCCTCGCGACGCTCCTACACCTACCTGCTCGGCGACAGCCGCACTGAAGCGGAACGGCTGCGCGCCCAGGCGCGCCTCTGGGATCCCACTGCCCACGCGCTCTTCGACCGGCTGAAGATCCGGCGCGGCGCACGCGTCCTCGAGATCGGACCGGGCGCCGGCTCACTCCATCGTGAGCTGCGGCGTCGCGTCGGCGGGCCAGTGGACGCCGTGGAGCCGTCCGAAACGTTCGCCCGCGGACTCGAGCGCCTGGCGGCGCGTGACGGTCTCGGGGCCGGCCAGATCTGGCGCGCCAATCTGGCCGCCGTGCGCCTGCCGCCCGGCCGCTACGACGTCATCTTCGCGCGCTGGGTGTTCCTGTTCCTTCCGGATCCGGCGGCGCACGTGCGGCAGCTCGTCCGCGCGCTCGGGCCCGGCGGCGTGCTCGCCGTCGAGGACTACCAGCGCGAGACGCTGCGCATGATTCCACCGCCCGCCGCGTGGGAGCGCTTCCTGGCGGCCGATCGGGCGTTCTTCGAAACCCAGGGCGGCGACGCCAGCATCGGCGCGCGGCTGCCGGTGCTCTTCACCCAGGCGGGGCTCGAGCTGGTGAACATCACGCCGACGGTGCGCAGCGGGCACCCGGGGTCGCCGGTGTGGAACTGGCTGTCGGCCTACTTTCTGGGCGGTGTGATCGATCGCCTTGCGGGGCTCGGCGGCTTCACCGCGGCCGACGCACGCCAGCTGACGCGCGAGTGGATCGCGGCGTCGAAGGAGCCCGCGTCGCTGCTGATGGGGCCGGCGCTGATCGATGTAGTGGGAAGGCGGAGTAGGCGGAGCGGGCGGAGTAAGCAGAGTAACTAACCCACTCTGCTCACTCTGCCTACTCAGCCCACTGTGCCTCTAGCGCCGCGCGCTTTCCAGCGAAGCAAACGTGCCTGCGGCGTACACCACTCGGCCGCCGAGCATGGTCAGAACCGACTCGATGTCGCCCACCTCGGCCACGGGCACGGTGAGGTAGTCCTTGGACAGCACGGCAAGGTCGGCGAGCTTCCCCACCTCGAGCGACCCGCGTTCGCCGTCGTCGTGCGAAAACCAGGCGCTGCCCTTCGTATAGAACCGGAGCGCCTGCTGGCGCGTGGGGATCTCCTCGGGACCGCGCATCGCCAGGCCGCTCACCGTCTTGCCGTCGAGGAACCACTGCAGCGCGGTGAACGGGTTGTACGACGCCACCCGGTGCGCGTCGGTGCCGCCGCCGATGCGCACGCCAAGGCGATCCGCGGTGACCACCGGCGGCACGCGCCGCGCGGCGTCGGGGCCTGCCTGCTTCACGAACCCCTCGCCGCCGAAATACATCGCGTCCTGCACCGTCCAGCCGACGCCGAGCGCCTTCATCCGCTCGAGCGTCTTCGCTGAGGCGTCGTTGAGATGCGCGATCGACCATCGCAGCGGCGCGATCGGAATCTCCTTGTTGACACGCTCGAAGATGGCCAGCAGGTGGTCGACGGTCGCATCGGGGCCCCAGTGCATCGTGAGCCCGTAGCCACGCTGCGCCGCCCAGCGGGCAATCTCGTAGTACTTCTCCTTGTCGGCGTCGCCCGGGCGCGGGTTGTTGTTCATCGCCTCCGTCAGCCGCTCGCCGAGGCCGACGAAACGCAGCGTGCCGTCGCCGAACCGCATGGGCACGAGCGACAAGAGCGACTTGTAGTCCTCGAGCTCGCGGCCCGACGTCTGGCCGTTCAGCGAGTAGGCGACGCGCACCGTCATCTCGCCGCGGCGCCACACCTCCTGCACCGCCGCGTAGTCCGGCGGCGTGAGGTTGTTGCCACCAGGGTCCATCACGCCGGTGAGCCCCAACCGGTTCAGCTCGCGGAAGAACGCACGCGTCCCTTCGACCTGCTGCGCGTAGGTCGGCCGCGGCAGCCGGTCGAAGAGCGCGATGATGGCCGCCTGGGGGCCGGTGACCGCGCCGGTGGGCTTGCCGCTCGCATCGCGTTCGAGGCGGCCACCGTTCGGCACGTCGGCGTCGCTCGCGAGCTTGAGCGCGCGCAGCCCGTCGTCGGTCAACACCGCCCAGCCGTAGCCCAGCTGCACGTACACGGGATTCTCTGGCGCCGCCGCCTCGAGCTCGGCCTGCGTCGGCCGCCGCCGCTCGGCAAACTGCTGCTCGTTCCAGCCGCCGGCCACGATGAGCCATGCGCCGCGCGGCATCGTTTGCGCCGCTTTGCGGATGCGTCCGAGCGCCTCTTCGAGCGAGCGCGCGCCGATCCAGTTGACCTCGGTCGAGAAGCTCAGCGCCGCTCGGATGGCGTGGAGGTGCGAGTCGATCAGGCCCGGGATGACCGTGCGCCCCTGGACGTCGATCGTGCGCGTACCCGAGCCCGCGAGCTTGCGGATGGCGGCTGTGGTCCCCGTGGCGACGATCCGCCCGTCACGAATCGCCAGCGCCTCGACGACCGATTCGCGCTCGTCAACGGTAACGACCTTGCCGTTGATGAGGACCGTGTCCGCGGCTTGAGCCCAGACTGTCGCTGGCAGGAGCGCCGCGAAGAGGAAGAAGGTTTTCAGGCCTTGGGCCTTGGGCCTTGAACCTATGGGCTCGAGGCAAAACATGACTAAGGCCCAGGGCCTGAGGCCTAAGGTCTTCAGTGGGTTCCGGTCGAAGGCACGGAACCCAGAACCGAGAACGCCACCGCGTTCTCGAAGTCGTCGCGGATCTCGCGGTTCGGCGTCTGCGCCATCAGGATGCCGACCACCTTCTCCTTGGGGTCGATCCAGAAGTGCGTGCCGTAGGCGCCGCTCCACCCGAATGTGCCCTGCGACACGAAGCTGTTGCGCGCCGCCGGATTGTTCACCACGCGCACGCTGAGGCCGTACGCCTCACCCGCCGGGCGTCCCGGCAACGTGTCGGGCGCGATCACCGACGCCATCATCTCGACGCCGCGCGGCGAGATCAGCCGCTTGCCATTGAGCTGGCCGCCGTTGAGCAGCATCTGCGCGAACTGGAAATAGTCCTCGGCCGTGCTGGCCAGCCCGCCGCCGCCGGAGAAGTAGCGGCCGCCGGTCAGAAAATTCGGCGTGCTCGTGTTGCGGCGCAGCGAGCCGTCCGTCTGGCGATCGTAACGGCCCGCCAGTCGCGGGTTCTCTACCGGGTAGAAGAACGTGTCCTTCATGCCGAGCGGATCGAAGATGCGCTGCTTGAGGAACACGTCGGCCGGCTGGCCCGAGGCGATTTCGACGATGTGCAGCAGGACGTCGAAGCCGGCCTGCGCGCTGTAGGCCCAGCGCGTGCCGGGCTGGAACTCGAGCGGCGTCTGCGCGAGCCGCGGGATGTAATCAGAGAGCGACTCGCCACCTTTCAGGCCGACCTTGCGGTTGGCGGCGTTGCTGTTCGTACCGCTCACCAGCCCCGACGTGTGCGTCAGCAGTTCACGCACGGTGATCTCGTGGTCGGCCGGCACGGTGTAGAAGCGCGGCTCGGCCTGCGTACCCGCGGCTGGCGGCGGCCCCTGCGTGGGCTGCGCCACCGCCACCTGCAGACCCTTGAGCGCCGGGATGAACTTGGACACCGGGTCGTTGAGACGGACCTTGCCTTCCTCCATCATCATGACGATCGCGGCGCCCACCACCGGCTTGGTCATCGACATGATGCGGAACATCTGGTCGGTCTGCATCGGCTTCTTCGCTTCCAGGTCGGCCATGCCGTGCGCCTGGAGATGCGCGATGCGCCCGTTGCGTGCCACCAGCGTCACCGCGCCGGCAAAGCTCGTGGCGTCGAGGTGACGCTTCACCAGCGCGTTGACCCGCTGCAGCCGTTCCGACGACAGCCCCACTTCTTCGGGCCTGGCCGTGGGGCCGGCGCTCGAGAGCGGCAGGACGGCAGCGACACACACAAGCGCGACGAACGCCCAACGGATCATCGGTCTGGACATGAGGGGAACTCCTGAAGGCTGTCGGGCAGGTCTAAAGACCTGCCCCTACGAAAGCGGCCCAGGCTCTAAGGCCAAGGCCCAAGGTCTTATTGTCCGTCGTCTTTGGGTGCGCCGGTGCCGGACGAGCCGAGGAACAGGCGGCGGCCGTCGGGCAGGATCAAGTCCGCGCCGTTGGCGCGATTGGCGCCGTTCTTGGCACGGTACCCCTCGACGGTGATTTCAGTGCCCGGCTGCAACGACGCCTTGGTAAACCCGCGGCGCACGAGCGTATTGGGCGTGCCGGTCTCGATCATCCACGCGGTGGTCGTCCCGTCGGCGTTTTTCACCGAGATATGGATCCAGGCGTGCGGGTTGATCCACTCCATCTTGGTGACGGTGCCCTTCAGGGTCACCGGCTGCTTGGCGTCGAATTCAGCCGCGAACGAGTGGTGCGCGGCCACAGACGCGGTGGCGACGAGTCCGGCCGCGAACAGGGCGGCGAGGGCGCGGAGGGTGTTCATTTCTTGTTTTCCTTGGCGGCGTTCGCCTTCTCCTCGTCGCGCGCCACTTCGAGGAGGTTGAACATGCTGTAGTTGCCTTCGTGGCACGCGTACTCGATGAGCTCGCCTTCGGTGGGCCGCATCGGCAGCAGCACCGTCCACGGCTTCTCCCAGGTGGTCGGGTCGTTCACCGTGAGACGCATCTCGAGGCGATCCTTGCCCACGCGCGTATATCGCTCGGTGAGCTGCAGGCCGGTGGTGGAGCCGCGATAGTTCTGCTGGCCGGAGAAATTGGTGGTCTCTACCACCAGCGTGTCGCCCTCCCACCGGCCGCGCGACGACCCGATCCACTGGCCGATCTTCGAGCTGAGACGCGCCCGGCCGTCGAGCGGCACGATGCGCGCCTCGTGAATCATCTCGTGCACGATCACGGCCGTGTCGGGCGTCTGCACGATCATGATGTTGTTGTTGTAGAGCGTCGGCAGGCTGGCGTTCGGCAGGCCGTAGGTGATGCAGCGCTCCTGGTTGCCGCGATCGAGCCACGACGAAATCACCGCGCCGCTCGCCCCGCGGTTCGGCTGCTTGGCCACGCGGGCCTTGCCCTCGGCGGTCAGCGCGGGAATGCGGCCGTCTTTCGGTTCGACGATGAGCGATGTGCGGCGCCCGGCCAGATACCGGCCGGGGTCGGTCATGTACTGCGCGTGGGTGAGCCCGGGCTGAACCGACTCGGGAGGGCCTTCCATGCGCCCCCAGGGCCGGCCCACGGGCGATCTTGGTCGCCCCATCGGGTGGGCCATGACGGCTGCTGGCCATACTCCTGACATGATCGACGCCCGAATCCCTCAGGTCCCCGATGACTGGACGGTCTGGGCGTTCTCCGATCCGCACGGGGTGACCACTGGTCTGCTCGCCGCCCTCGAGCAGGCCGGCATCGTCGACGGGGAGGGCAGGTGGGCGGCTCCCCCGCGAACGGCGCT
>Ga0079218_10000550_pt1 | contig 11499 bp, 9 predicted proteins | sample NCCompost_FD_77181 | JGI IMG/M metagenome (GOLD analysis project Ga0079218, IMG submission 77181) | Agricultural soil microbial communities from Utah to study Nitrogen management - NC Compost | ecosystem: Environmental > Terrestrial > Soil > Agricultural land | place: USA: Utah | collected... | reverse complement strand
GGGGGGCCGGAGCAGGGACGACTCCATATGAACCAGAGCGGGCCAGTACGGGGCCACATACTCGCCGTTGACGACCAGCAGCCGAACCTGAATCTGCTCACGCAGATGCTCGAGGCCGAAGGGCACGTCGTGCGCACGGCCGGCACGGGGCTCTCGGCCCTCGAGGCCATCGACCGCCAGCCGCCGGACCTCATCCTGCTCGACGTTGGCCTCCCGGACATCAACGGGTTCGAGGTGTGCCGCCGGCTGAAGCACAACCCCCTCACGCGGCTGACGCCCGTGGTCATGGTCACGGGCCTCAACTCGCGGGAACATCGCATCGAAGGCATCAACGCGGGAGCGGACGACTTCCTGGGCAAGCCGTTCGACTCCGGAGAGCTTCGCGCCCGCGTCGGGTCCCTGCTCCGGCTGAAGCGCTACACCGACGATCTCGACTCGGCTGAATCGGTGATTCTCAGCCTCGCGCTCACCGTCGAAGCGCGCGACCCCTACACGGACGGGCACTGCCAGCGGCTGGCTGAATATGCCAGCGCCCTCGGCCGTGCTCTCGGTCTGTCGAACGAAGAGGTGAGCGCGCTCCACCGGGGCGGCTACCTGCACGACGTGGGCAAGATCGGGATCGCCGACGCCATCCTGCAGAAGCCCACGCCGCTCAACGCCGCCGAGTACGCCACCATGAAAGCGCACACGGTGATTGGCGACCGGCTGTGCGGCAACCTGCGATCGCTGGCGCTGGTGCGGCCGATCGTGCGGCATCACCACGAACTGCTGAACGGCGCCGGGTATCCCGACGGTCTGGTGGGCGACCAGATTCCGCTGCTCGCGCAGATCGTCGGCGTGGTGGACGCCTACGACGCCATGACCACGTCGCGCCCCTACCGGGCCGCCCTCCCGGTGGGAGCCGCGCACGAAGAACTGCGGCGCGACGTCGCCCGCGGCTGGCGCCGCCGCGATCTCGTCGAAGCCCTCATCGCGCTCCGGCTCAAGAGCGCCGTGCGCACACCGGTGCCCGCTCCCCCCGCACCGCGTGCGCGTATGCTGAAGGCGTTACCCGCGAAGGACAATCCCTGGGAGAAACGGCGGGTCTCTTAGTCACACCGGCTAACCTACTGACCAGCCGGCTTCACGGGATTTCACCGTTTTCAGAAAAGCCCGCTCCGGGCAGGCGAAGCCAGGCGCGAATCCGCCGATTCCTTCGGCTAAGATTCAACCGCTGTGGCGTCTTCCCCACCACGCCCGACCCTGCTGGTCGTCGATGACGATCGTGGTATTCGTGAGCTCGTACGCTCAGTAGGCGAACGCGCGGGGTTCGACGTGGCGCTCTGCGCCGACGGCTCCGAGGCGCTGACCGAATTGCGGCAGCGCCACTACGACCTGGCCGCCGTCGATCTGTGCATGCCTGGCACAGGGGGCCTCGACGTCCTGCGCGCGATCCGCACAGCGGACCTCGACTGCCAGGTCATTCTGATGAGCGGTGGCGCCACGATCGACCACGCCGTCGAAGCCATCAAGCTCGGTGCCGTGGACTTTCTCACCAAGCCGCTCGACCTCGAGCGTTTCCTCCAGCTGCTCGGCACCGTGCGCGAAGAAATCAGCCGCCGCGAGCACCTTCTGAAGGCCGAGAGCCGGGCGGCCCAGAGCGCCGAGTTCTGCGGGATGATCGGCCGCGGTCCGGCGTCGCAGCAGCTCTTCGATCTGATTCGGCGCCTGGCGCCGCATGTGCGGACCGCGCTCATCACCGGCGAGACCGGCAGCGGCAAGGAGCTCGTGGCGCGCGCACTCTACCGCACCGGTCCACGGCGCGAGCAGCCGTTCGTCGTCGTCAACTGCTCCGCCGTCGTCGAGGCGCTCTTCGAGAGCGAGCTGTTCGGACACGTCAAGGGCTCGTACACGGGCGCCACGGAAACGACGCCGGGCCTCTTCGAGCTGGCCGACGGCGGCACGATCTTCCTCGACGAAGTGGGCGAGCTGCCGCTCACCGTGCAGGCCAAGCTGCTGCGCGTCCTCGAGACCGGCGACGTGCAGCGCGTTGGCGCCACCGCGCCGCGGCGCGTCGACGTGCACGTGCTCGCGGCCACCAACCGCGATCTGATGGCGGAGGTCGCGGCCAAGCGTTTTCGCAGCGACCTCTACTACCGCATCAACGTCGTCGAGCTCACGGTTCCGACGCTGCGCGAGCGGCGCGAGGACATTCCTTATCTGGTGGCCGCGTTCGTCCGCGACGCGGCCGCGCGGTTGCGCAAGCCGCTGCTCGGGCTGACGCCGGCCGCCGAACGGCAGCTGATGGCGCGCGCGTGGGACGGCAACGTTCGTGAGCTGCGTAACACGATCGAGCGCGCCTGCATCCTGGCGGAAGGCAGCTGGCTGACGGAACGCGAGCTGAAGCAGAGCACGTCCCGCATGGCCACGACGGTGCCCCTTTCGTCGTCGGCGGCCGCCGGCAGCGGATTTTCCGAAGGCGACGACGTCAAGCTCTCCGCCCGGGAGCGCGATCACATCCGGCAGGTGCTGGAGCGGTCGGGCGGCAACAAGATGGCCGCCGCGCGGGCGCTCGGGCTCGATCGCAGGACGCTGTACCGGCGTTTGGATCGCTATGGGTTGGGGTCGATCACGAGGCGCGGTGCCAGACGCGGACCCGGGGCCTAGCAGTCTCCGGCCACGCGGCCGCAATCCCCTGCCGTCGGCGGCTCGGGCGGACTAGCCGCGTGCACAAACCCGACTCATCCAACGAACCCGCGCCTCCGCCGGCGGCCCCCACCGAGCGGCTGTTCCGGACGGTCGTGGAATCGTCGCCGAGCGGCGTGGTGATGGTGGACCGCCGCGGCACGATCGTCCTGGTGAACCGCGAGATCGAGCGTCTCTTCGGCTACAGCCGGAACGAGCTGGTCGGACGGTCGATCGAGCTGCTGGTCCCGCAGCGACTCCGGCAGAACCACCCCGCCATGCGGCAGGAGTTCCTGCTCAATCCGCAGACCCGGGCGATGGGCGCCGGGCGCGACCTCTTCGGCGTGCACAAGGACGGCAGCGAGATCCCCGTCGAGATCGGGCTCAACCCGATCGAAGCCGAGGAGGGGTTCTTCGTGCTGGCGTCGGTGATCGACATCGGGCCGCGCAAGCAGGCGGAGGAAGAACTGCGGCGCTCCAACGAGGAGCTCGAGCGCTTCGCGTACGTGGCGTCGCACGACCTCCAGGAGCCGCTGCGCACCGTGGCCAGCTACGTTCAGCTGCTCTCGCGCCGCTATCGCGACCAGCTCGACGCCGACGCCGTGGACTTCATCGACTTCGCGGTCGGCGGCGTCCGGCGGATGCAGCATCTCATCGAAGACCTGCTGGCCTTCTCACGCGTGGGCACGCGCGGCGCGCCGCTCGTGCCCACCGGCATGCATGCGGTCTTCGAGAACACGCTCGCCAGCCTGCACGCCGCGCTCGAGGAATCGCACGCCACGGTGACAGCCGATCCGCTGCCGATGGTCGCCGCCGACGCGGGCCAGCTGGCGCAGCTCCTCACGAACCTGATTGGCAACGCGCTGAAATTCCGCGGCACCGACGCGCCCCGCGTCCGCGTCAGCGCCGAGCGCAGCGGGCGGATGTGGACGATCAGCGTGCAGGACAACGGCATCGGCATCGCGCCGGAGTACTTCGAGCGCATCTTCGTCATCTTTCAGCGCCTGCACTCGCGAGAGGAGTATGCCGGCACCGGCGTGGGGCTGGCGATCTGCAAGAAAATCGTGGAACGGCACGGCGGGCGGATCTGGGTCGAGTCGGCGCCCGGCAGCGGCGCACGGTTCTCGTTCACCCTTCCGGCGGTCATGGAGTGAGGTGACATGGCGCTGGCGAGGCCACCCATCGAGATTCTGCTGGTCGAGGACAATGCGGCCGACGTGCGGCTCACGATGGAGGCGCTGAAGGAGGCCCGCGTGTCCAACCGTCTCCATGTGGCGCGCGACGGCGTCGAGGCGCTGCACATGCTCAGGGACGGGAGCGGCGCGGTACCGCGTCCCGACCTGGCCCTGCTGGATCTGAACCTGCCGCGGAAGGACGGTCGCGAGGTGCTGCAGCAGATCAAACAGGACGAGGCGCTGCGCCACATCCCGGTCGTCATCCTGACCACGTCGCAGGCCGAGCAGGATGTCGTCCAGAGTTACCGGCTGGGTGCCAACGCGTTCGTGACCAAGCCGGTGGAGATCGAGCACTTCTTCCAGGTCTTTCGTTCGATCGAACAATTCTGGTTGAACACCGCGAAACTGACGCGTCCATGACGACCGAGAAAGCGGGCACGAACGGAGCAGGCGCCACCGAGCTCAAGGTCCTCCTCGTCGAGGACAACCTGGCCGACGCGCGCCTCGTGCGGGAAATGCTGAAGGACTCGCACCGGCCCGTCGAGCTCACGCACGCCTCCCGGCTGCGCGACGCGCTGGAGTTCCTGCGCACGGGAGGCTTCAGCGCCATCCTCCTCGATCTGAACCTGCCCGACAGCGAGGGGATGAACACGTTCCTGCGGGCGCGCGCCGAAGCGCTGCACGCGCCCATCGTGGTGCTCACCGGCCTCGCCGACGAGGAAGTGGCCGCGCGGGCGGTGCGCGAAGGCGCGCAGGACTATCTCGTCAAAGCCGAGGTGGACGGGCCCCTGCTCTATCGCTCGATCCGATACGCCGTCGAGCGGCACGCGTCCGACGAGGCCATCCGCCGCAGCGAGGCGCTGTACCGGAACCTGATCGATGGCTCCATTCAGGGCGTCATCATCCACGTGGACGGGGTGATCAAGCTGGCCAACCCCGCCCTGGCCACGATGCTCGGCGTCGAGCGGCCCGACGAACTGACCGGCCAGCCGATCTGGCAGTACATCGCGCTGGACGATCGGGAGATGGCGCGGGCCTATCAGAAGGCGCGCCGGGAGGGCCGGCCGGCGCCGAACAACTTCGAGCTCAAAATGCTGCGGCGCAACGGATCCGTCGTCGCGCTGGACTGCATGGCCTCGTCGATCGCGTGGGAGGGCGGCCAGGCCACCCTCGCGACCATGGTGGACATGACGGATCGCAAGCGGGCCGAGCAGGGGCTGCGCACGAGCGAGGAGCGGTTCCGCCAGATTGCCGAGAACATCAAGGAGGCCTTCATCATCATCGAGCTCGACGGCTTCCGCCCGCTGTATCTGAGCCGGATGTGGGAAGAGATCTGGGGACGGCCGCTCGAAGAGGCGTATCGCAATCCCATGGCCTGGGTGCAGGCGATTCATCCCGACGACGCAGGCGTCGTGGGCGAAACGCGGCAGGCAATCGACAGAGGCGAGGCGATCTCGCGCAACTTCCGCGTGGTGCGCCCCGATGGCACGATTCGCTGGGTGCGGGCCCGCGCCTTCCCCGTCTACAACGCCAACCGCGAGCTGTATCGCGAGGTGGGCCTCGTCGAGGACATCACGGATCTGCGGCGCACCGAGGAGCAGCTGCTCCAGGCCCAGAAGATGGAGGCGGTGGGTCGTCTGGCGGGCGGCGTGGCCCACGATTTCAACAACCTGCTCACCGCCATCCTGGGCTACAGCGAGCTCGTGCTCCAGGATCTCGGCCCCGATCATCCGTCGGCCGACGACCTGAAGGAGATCCGGGCCGCCGGGCAGAGCGCCGAGAGCCTGACGCGGCAGCTGCTGGCCTTCAGCCGCCGGCAGATCCTGCAGCCGCAGACGCTCGATCTGAACAAGGTACTCACGCGCGTCGACGCGTTGCTGCAGCGCATCATCGGCGAGGACGTCGACCTCACGATGAAGCTCGCCACGCCGCTCGGCCGGGTCAGCGCCGACCCCGGACAGATCGAGCAGGTCGTGCTCAACCTCGCCGTGAACGCGCGCGACGCGATGCCGTACGGGGGCAAGCTGACCATCGAGACCGACAACGTGGTGCTCGACGAGGACTACGTGGCGCAGCATGCCGGCGCCGCCGTGGGGCCCCACGTGATGGTGGCGGTCACCGACACCGGCACCGGCATGGACGACGCCACGCAGCAGCGGCTGTTCGAGCCGTTCTTCACCACCAAGGAGCCGGGCCGCGGCACCGGGCTCGGACTCGCCACCGTCTACGGAATCGTCACGCAGAGCCGCGGGTCGATCTGGGTGTACAGCGAGCTCGGCCAGGGCTCGACGTTCAAAGTGTATCTGCCTGTCACCACCGAGGAGATCACCGCGCCGGTGGTCGTCGCGAGGTCGCCCGCGTCGCTCTCGGGCACCGAGACGGTGCTCGTGGTCGAGGACCAGATCGAAGCGCGATCGGTCATCTGCGAAACGCTACGGCGGCGCGGCTACACGGTGATCGAAGCCGCCAACGGCCCTGACGCGATCGTCAAGGGGCGGCAGCCCGAGCTCGCGATCGACGTCATGCTCACCGACGTGGTGATGCCGGGCATGGGCGGGCGGCGTGTCGCCGAGGTGATTCGCGCCACGCGCCCGCACTTGAGGGTGGTCTACATGTCGGGCTACACCGACAGCGCCGTCGTGGACCACGGCATTCTCGAGCCCGGCGTGACGTTCGTGCAGAAGCCGTTCGCCACCGAGACGCTGCTCCGGAAGATTCGCGAAATCATCGACGCCCACTGAGACCTTGGGCCTTGGACCTCAGGCCTTGGGGGATTAGCGCCAGCGGATGAGCGCCATACCGCCGACGAGCAGCGCTGCACCGATGAGCCGCTCGGGCGACACGCGGTGCACCGGCACGTTGAACCAGCCGAAGTGGTCGATGACGAGGCCGGCCGCGAGCTGGCCGACGATGACTGCGGCAAAGAGCGTGGCCACGCCGAGCGGACGCGCCAACGCGACCACCGCGAGGACGTAGGACGCGCCGGCTATGCCGCCGGTCCAGATCCACCAGGGGTAGCGCCCGTAGCCGTCGGTGACCAGGCTGTCGCGCTGCACGAGCAGGGCGGCTGCCAGCAGCACGACCGTGAGCGAGGCGGAAATCAGCGAGGTCCACAGCGCGCTGCCGGTCGCGGCGCGGAGCTGCGTGTTGACGCCGGCCTGCGCCGCCAGCCCGGCGCCGGCGGCCGCCGCGAGAAACCAATAGAGGTTCAGCACGGGCACATTCTAGGACGGGTTGGGCCGCGCTTCGCGCGGTACGGCGGGTGGGCGCGTCACCCGCCCCACCCGCCCTACTCGCCCTACCCGCCTTAGTTGAAGTGCCGGTCGATAGCGCGCACGACATCCACACCGGTTGCGGCGTGGAGCGCGGTGCCGGACGACGACACGTTCCCGCGGTCGCGATCGAGCCACACGGGCGCGACGCCGAGCGCCCGCGCCGGCGCGATGTCGTGGTACCAGTCGCTGCCGACGTGTACCCAGTCGCCGCGCTCGACCCCGGTCATCCGCTCGAAGGCGCGGAAGAGCCACGGCTCGGGCTTGTAGCCCCGCACCCGCTCCGCGGTGACGAACAGGTTGAACGGCGCCGCGAAGGACCGGTGAGTGATCTCGAACAGATCGTCGTCCGCGTTGGTGAGCACGCCCAGACGGTAGCCGCGCGCGCGCAGCGCCGCCAGCATCGCCTCGACGTCGGCAAACGGCCGCAGCGCGCTCCACGAGCGCGTCAGCGTCCGGGCATCGGCGTCCGTCAGGCGGACGCCGCGCTCGCCGGCCGCGCACAGCAGCGCCGCTTTCAGCACCTGCTTGTGCGACCGGCCCGGGCCCTGCTTTTCGAGCTCGAGCTGGCAGCCGGCAAACGCCTGAACCACCTCGGACGCCCGCTCACCGGCAATCGGCGCCAGCAGGGTGCCAAGCCCTCCGTCCCAGTCCACGAGCGTTCCGTAACAGTCGAACGTCACCCAGCGCGATCCGCGAGACACCACACACCTCCTGCTTTGTAGGGGCACATCGTCAGATGTGCCGGAAATGAAAAAGGGCCATCACCCTTGCCGGATGATGGCCCTTTGAAGCTTGAAACCTCTGCTACTTCTGTATCAGGGGTTACGTCATCCGGATCGAGGTCGAAGCGGTCGATGCGACCAGTCGGCCGTCAGGAACACGACGGCCCGAAAGCCTTTCGTATTCACGCACGTGCCGTTGATCGCAATGAGCTTCATGGGACTCTCTCGAAGACGCTCGAAGAGTATAACGCAGGTCCGCTCGATATCGCACAGCGCCCGCGCCTCAGCGGGCCGAGAAGAAGGTCTGCAGCGCGTCGAACGTTGCGTCAGGGAGCTCCTCGGCGATGAAATGGCGGCCGGGCAGCGCGTGTCCACGCACGTCACGCGCGTGACGGCGCCACACGCCCATCACGTCGTACAACCGGCCGACAGTCCCCCGCTCGCCCCACAGCACCAGCAGCGGGCACTCCACCAGACGGTCGCCGTCGGCCGCCGCGTGCTCGACGTCGATCGTCGCTCCGGCGCGATAGTCCTCGCAGTTCCCGTGAATCGCTTCCGGCGTGTAGCACCGCACGTACTCCGCCAGCGCCTCCGGCGTGATGCCGTCGCGCTCGCGGCAGCGCCCGCCCACGTAGAACTCGGCGCTGTTGCCGATCAGCGTCTCGGGCAGCGGCGCCGGCTGGATGAGGAAGAACCAGTGGTAGTACTCGGTGGCGAACGACTGCGACATCATCGAGTACGGCAGCGGCACGATGTCGAGCACGGCCGCGCGCGTCACCACCTCGGGCCGCTCCACCGCCAGCCGCCAGGTCACGCGCGCGCCGCGATCGTGGCCCGCCACCGCGAAGCGGTCGAAACCGAGCGCTCGCATCACCTGCACCTGGTCGTTCGCCATCGCGCGCTTCGAATAGGCCTCGTGCGTGCCGCCGCCGGCCGGTTTGCTGCTGTCGCCGTAGCCGCGCAGGTCGGTCATCACCACGGTGAACGACTCGGCCAGGCGCGGCGCCACCTTGTGCCACATGACGTGCGTCTGCGGCGACCCGTGCAGGAGCAGCAGCGGCGGACCGCTGCCGCCCCACACAGTGTGAATAGTGGCGCCGTCGGTCTGGATGGCGCGGCGCTCGAAACCCGGAAGGAACGTCACGGCTCACCTCTATTGTCCCCAACTACGTCTCCTCCACGGCCACGACACGAAGGAATTCACGGATGCTGCGGAACTTTCCCCGCGAGGGCGTTCCCTCACGCGACAAGTCCCGTCGAACACGCCTGTTCCAGGCTGGTTGCGCGCGGTACGCCGTTCGCTCTCGACAGACGCGATGCCATCCACACCGAAGCCCTGGCTTGCCGCCGCCGGCGTGGCATGGGTGGCCGCGTCCGTCCTGAGCTCTGGACAGGCGCTGCTGTCGCCGGTCGCGCTCCGCAACCATCCCGCAATCGGCTACCAGACGAGGCCCGTGTCGGACCCGGTGGCGCGCCTGGACGCGCGCCTCGCCCGCGGCGAGGCGGCGCTCACGCTCGATCCCGTGAGCGGCTACCTGCGCTCCGTCCTTGCGGAGTTGCGCGTGCCCGTCGAGTCGCAGATGCTCGTCTACTCGAAAACCAGCTTCCAGGCGCCGCGCATCGGACCCGCCAACCCGCGGGCTCTCTACTTCAACGACACGGTGTCGGTGGGGTGGGTGCGCGGCGGCGACGTGCTCGAGTTCGCCGCGCACGACCCCACGCAGGGCACGATCTTCTACACGCTCGATCAGCGCGCCGGCGCGCCCCCCCGTTTCACGCGACAGGTCATCTGCGTGCAGTGCCACACGTGGGAGGCCACGCTCGACGTGCCCGGCACGTTCGTCGGCAGCGTGGTGCCAGCGGCCGACGGATCGGTGCTCTACGTGCCGGCCTACAGCATCGACCACCGCTCGCCTTTCGACCAGCGCTGGGGCGGATGGTTCGTCACCGGGCGTCACCAGCTGCCACGGCACCTGGGCAACGCGCTCGTGGCCGCCGGCGGCGTCATCGAGGACGCCGTGACGCCGTCGTCGATTCACGTCACCTCGCTCGACGGCCGCTTCGATCCGGCCGGCTACGCGTCGCCGCACAGCCACGTCGTGGCGCTGCTAATGATGGAGCATCAGGCGCGGATGCTCAACCTGCTCACGCGCGTGGGCTGGGAAGCACGCGTGGGCGCCGATGCCGGTCGGCCGCTCGACGTCATCGTCAACGAGCTCGTGGACTATCTCCTGTTCGTGGACGAGCGGCCGCTTCCAGGTCCGGTCGGCGAAGCCTCGCCGTTTGCCCGCGTGTTCTCGGCAGCCGGTCCGCGTGACTCGCGCGGCCGTTCGCTGCGCGATCTGGACCTGCGCAGGCGGTTGATGCGGTATCCGTGCAGCTACCTGATCTACTCGGCGCCGTTCGAGGCGCTGCCGCCGGCCGCGACGCAGGCAATCTACGCGCGGCTCTGGGCGGTGCTGTCCGGCGCGACGAAGGACGCTCGCCATGAGCGGCTGTCGGAGAGCGACCGCAGAGCGGTCCTCGAGATTCTGCGCGACACGAAACCGGATCTGCCGGCCTATTACAACGACGGGCGGCCCGGCTCGAGCGGCTAGCAGCTCAGGGCGCTAGACGCCGCCGGCGGACGGCGGAGCCGGCAGGCGCAGACCGAAGTCGGTGGCAAAATGCCGCAGGTCGTTCCAGTCCGTGTACTCGTAGTCGCGGTGTGTGTCGGTATCCCCGCCCGCCTTCGCGACGATCCGCTTCATGACGAGCCGCTGCACCCAGCCGTAGCGTGTGTACGGCAGGGCGCCGGCGACGAACTTCACGACTGTCGGGCGCCAGCCGGTCGTGGCGACGAACCGGTCGAGAATCGCCTGCAGATCCTGCTGGACCTTCGGGTCTCTCTGCAGCACGCCCAGGCACACCGACACGAACGCCGCCGGCTTGGTTGAAAGCGCGGCCGCGTGAACGCGCACCCACTTCTCGACCGGATGTTGATAGCGGCCCATGTGGACGGAGGCCGCCACGATGACGGCGTCGTAGCCGTCTGGAGCCGGTGCGCCGTCGTCCGCGGCGGCGACGTCCACGACGGCGATGCGATGAAGTGTTTCGGCGATGGCGCCCGCCACCTTGGCGGTATGCCCCTCGGTTGTGCCGTAGACCACGAGAATGCGGGACATGACTCTCCTCTTGCACAGGAGAGCGGCATCGGGCGTGCCAGTGTAGGCACGCCCGATTTCCTCGAGATTGGCGGCAGCCCGCCGGCGACGGCCGCGAACTAGTCCGCGGCGCCGCGCAGTCTCACGCGGCGGCTGATCAGCGCTGAACCTGCTTGGAGTAGTTGATGAAGCCCTGCTCCTTGCAGTCGTCCTTCGCGTACGGCTGGTCGGCGATGCCGATCACGTCGCGGCCGGTGTACTGCCCCTTCAGATAGACCGGATCCTCCGCCGCGTAGGTCCGGGTCAAGGTCTGGGCCGTGGCATCGTAGGTGAATCGCTCGACGACGTGCAGCTTGTCGCTGTGACGGACCGGCGCGTTGAGCACCCCAGGCTGGAAGCCCACGGTGTCCACCACCAGCGTGTCGCCTTCCCAGTGCCCGATCGAATGGCCCGCGCGCGTCGGCCTCACGTTGGCCGGGTGCGTCTTCTGGTTCATGTAGACCGTCCGCTTCAGGTTCAG
>Ga0079218_10000548_pt1 | contig 11507 bp, 6 predicted proteins | sample NCCompost_FD_77181 | JGI IMG/M metagenome (GOLD analysis project Ga0079218, IMG submission 77181) | Agricultural soil microbial communities from Utah to study Nitrogen management - NC Compost | ecosystem: Environmental > Terrestrial > Soil > Agricultural land | place: USA: Utah | collected... | reverse complement strand
CGCAGCGGCAGGCGGCGCACAGAGGGAAGATGGCGGCGGGGGCACGTTGCGACTTTACTTTGGTCTCACGTACTTGCCGACGTTCCTTAGAGCACCTGCTGTGCCATGAAAAACATTTTTTTGGAAAGAGGAGATGATTGGTTGTTAGGAAAGGTGACGAGTAAGAATCGAACCTGATTCCACGAAGCTCAAAGGCGCAGGAGATAGATCCCATTTGACTCAACGTTGAACGAGCAGAAGGTGCTCGCTCAATCCCACAACTTTCACGATCGTTTGCGGCTGGATATTCGTGCCGTCAATTGAGCGAGCCCGCCAAAGTTCACCGTCTACCAACACAGTACCTTCAGGAGCTAAAGCCGAGTCGACGCGCGCACGCGAACCAATTAATCGTATCTCACCGGTTGCAGATTTTTTGTGTCTGGACAGGCCCGCCAGGATCATTATCAAGACCAGGCAAACAAGCGAGATAGTGATCGGCCAAAACCAGCTCATAAATTAAGAACCGTTTAGAGGAGATGCGAACTCCAGAATTCTGAAAGGGAAATGAAACGAGGCGCCCCCGCAGACAAGGGCACCCCGGAGATTCAGAACATTCGTAATCTTAGTTCTTTCCCATGGTCACTTGGCGCTGCAGAGCTATTGCCTCTTGATTGTTAGCATCAATAGTGATTGCACTCGTGGCATATTTAGTCGCTTCGCCAAGATCGCCGCGTTCAAGGAAGATACGGCCCAGCAATATGTGAGCGTCGATCAACTTGGGATCCCAAAATATCGCGGTCTTGAGCGCTGCAATAGCCGCCTCTTGATCGCCGCGGCGTTGGTTGATTCGACCGCTCAGGAGATAGGCCTCGGCATTGGTCGGCTCCATCATGACGACCCGATGCAACTCCGGGAGAGCCTCATCATCTCGGCCAGCCTGATAGAGGTCACGCGCCTTAACCAAAAGATCTTGCGTCGGCGAACCCGCATCCACATTGGCAGCTACCGCCTTTTTCCGCATCAAGTCGGAAACATCGTCCCGGCTCAAAACGTCGCGCATGCGCAATGACACATTGCTGGTAGTTTGAGACTTTTGCCATTCGGTCTGCCACTTCGCATATGTCTGCAAGTAACGTCTAGCTTGGTCGTCGGCAGCGGTGGCAGCTTCAGTCTTCCCTATCTTTTCGAGCGCTTTGGCGAATAGGAAGTATGCCTGGCCATCTCTCGGGTCAGCAGTAATTACGGGTCGCAGCTGGTCAGCTACCTCGGCGTACTTTCCTGCCAGAAACAACGAGTAGGCATAATTGAAGTGAACCATCTGGTCGTCAGGAGCGGACTCTGCAGCCCGGGCCAGGAAGGATATGCCCTGTTCGAGGAGGCGCACACGTTCGGCCTCTTTCTTCTCCTCGCGTGAGGCCTGAACCGCCACTGCTCCTGCATTGTTGTAAATTCCAATTAAAGGCATTTCCGCCGACAGAGGCACCAGCGCTGCCAGCGAATGACCGAGTTCGCCGAGTTTGGCGTAACCGAGACCAGCATAAAAGGCAGCTTCAGTGTAGTGGGGATCTTTCTTTTGCAGCTTGGTGAAATACTCGGTCGCTTCTTTCCACTTTCCCTCAATCATATAAAAGCGGCCCAGTTCGAAGACGGCCTGCGGATAGATCGCTCCGCCATTGGCCTCACCATAATAGCGTTGAGCGTTCTTAAGGTAATTCGCCCGCTTGGGATCGCGTTCGCCCAATTGCACGCCCTTTACATAGGCCTCGAAGGCTCGCTGCGGGATCTTGGTGGCTTCCTGAACCAGTTGATTTTGGGAAAAGGGCAAGGCCTTATCTCGCTGGTAGAGAATCTGGTAAGCAATTCGGCCCTGGATGTTCTGGAGCGTTGTGAGTAGTCCGCCAAAATCAAACTGGCGCGTGGCCCATGTGCCGTCCAAAACTTCCCCAAGCGTGCGTCCTTCGTTGACCTTAATGACTCGCGCGGTAACTTGTACGTAAGCTTCACCAGGAGACCTATCGTCATCCGACTTAGAGCTACTCGCTTGAGCTGCTTGAGGCGCCGGCGTTACGGAATAGGTTCCAATTACGATCATTGTGGCTTTCGCCTCACGGGCCAGCTTGATCGCGGTCGCGCGCGAAGGGATCACGGTGGGAGGCAACCGTAGTCGTTGGTACGCTAGTTCACGTTCATCATTCGAGACAACTATGAGTCCGGGTTTGTTAAGCAGTTCCGCTACGGAGTTGGCGAAACTCTCGCCTACCCAATTGTATTCTGGTCGATTAGAGGTGTTCTCAAAGGAAAGCACCATCACTACGTCCGCCGCCGCCGGTGTCTGACCGTAGATTAATGGCGAAGAGAAAAATGTAAGCAGCGCAAATGCTGGAAAAATAAAAAGGCTCTTAAAGGAAGCAATTCGCATGAATATTCAGAATCCCCAACAAATATAGGTTTAATAGCCGCGGGCTATGATGCCACGGTCATTGTGGTGGTTGGTCAACAGGAGCAGGTTTCTCAAAGTTGCCAACAGCGTAATTTAACGCCAATCAAAGACCCAGGGGGCAGATGCCAATACTTTGCTCCAACTGGATTTAGGGACTTTAACAGAAACAGAGCAACGGCAGAAACGGCTGGGAACAGGTGTCCGATAAACTCGACAGCTTATCGGAGATTGACTGTGTCAAATTAAAGGACTCGTCACTCAATCTGCTCGAACTGATGACCGCTTCGCGAATTCTCCCCGCCAAATCCTAAGGAATTCCCATTTCCTTGAACCATCTCTTCTTCTGGCATATGTCGTGCAGAAGGTGAGCTAACCCGACGGGGTTGACTCCCGCGAGGTCGTCCAGACGACCCATCAATTACCAGTCGGTGAATACCAGTTATTACCTCAACCCCCAACGAGCCCTCGGGAGAGAAACTGTGAGCACATTAGTCCAATTCAACACTCAATTTGCCGGAAGTCTGGAATCAGAAGCTGACGCTCAGGAACCCTACGTCACAACCACATATTCTCAGATTCCCAACCTCCAGTCGCAGGTAACCCATCTCACCAATTCAATCAGTGACGAAGCAGTGCGGTTAGCCGTAGGTAAGGTCTTAACTGATTTGGTTTTTCTTTTAGACTATTTGAGTCTGGTAGCGGGCCCGCGGGAAGCTGGCGGCATTAAAGAAATGCTATCGATTCTTCAGACCGTACGCAGCGAAGCCTACTCCCTGGCCGCGTTCATCGAGAACCATGCTATGCGCTTATTGGGAATAGATGATCTCCTGAACGAAACGTTGGACAGTTCGGCCTATGCAATCAATCACGAAGTCCGCCGGATATTCATTGGTGAACTCGGGCACATGAGTTTTGACCAGGACACTCAGGAGACGCGAGGCGCTCTGATGCATGCCCAAGGTGTACTTACCAACTGTTTTCAGCAATGCCTGATCAATCTTGCCCGCGTATTCGATGCAAGTCTGACTGATGCGAGACTATTTCAGGATTGGGAGAGCAGACGAGAAAGCTCCCTCATCCTATATCAAGATCTTTCGGAACTCATTAGGCTAATTCAGCAAAGCCAGAAGGAAGTGCGCCCCTATTCTTCAAGACAATCACTGACGCACTTGCAGAACCGCTTGTCAGCATTTCGAGGGGGCAGCATGCAGTGTTTGATGTATAAGGATTGGCAACAGTATGAAACTCTGTCGGAACAGATAATAGCGGCTATCCGAAACGGAGAGCGACCAATTGATCTAATGCACAACATGGGTTGCTACCTGGAAACCCTGCTGGCACATGTGAAGGCCAGGTCCGTGCTGGCAGACTTGGCACTTGAACCCCGTTCGGCTTTATGAAAAGACTGATCTCACCTGAAAGGCCTGCTCAAGTGCGTTCTGCCTTTCCTCGAGTGCGGCCGCCTTTTGGACGCTTCGAGGATTCGGAACCTCTCCTCAAACCCGTAATCACATTCGAGCGTCGAACCCGCCTCCCCGGCAAACGATAAGATTACGATTCCCAGGTAAATGGCGATCCACTCACACTAAACTGCACGAAAGGAACCTCTTTCGTGAGGGGTCGTGTAAGGTCGTTCATCGTGTGCTGGCCCATCAAGAACAATTGCAAGATGAACCAGCTACCTTAGGCACGCCTCCGTTGACATGGTTCTCTTGGCGACATTAGTATGCTGCCGTTAACTGAAATCATTAGGCTCCCGCTAATATTTTCAGAACTCCTAAGCATTCTTTAGTCTTATCCTTCACAAGCTGAGCAAGGAGAGTACCTCATCGTGTTGCCGCGTAACTGCCGCTTTGTGCTCGTTGTGGCGCTGGCCACTTTTTTTCTGACTAATTTAGCCCTTCAGCGTGCGCGTTCGGCAGAGCCCAAAAATGCAGAGGGTATGGTCAATCGACCGTCCGGTAGGATGTCTCCTACCAGCGCACCTCAGGCCGAGAGTCACAGCATTCGCCAAGTTTCAATTGTTACGAAGGATGTAGTGTTCGACAGCAGCACGGGAAAACTCTACGCAAGCGTTCCGAGCAGAGGTGGAGCGACGGGCAATAGCATAGCAACGATTAACCCGGTTACAGCGCAAGTTGAAGGTACAGTGTTCGTCGGCAGTGAGCCTGGAAAGCTGGCGCTGTCAGATGATGGGCATACTCTCTACGCCAGTCTCGACGGATCTGCAGCGGTACGCCGCTACGACATCACCACTCAGACAGCTGGGGCCCAGTTTGCAGTCGGCGACGGTGAGCCTTTTTTCGTCAAGGATCTCGCTGTTGCTCCCGGCAACCCCGACCTCGTCGCTATTTCCCGAAAGAATTTGACTAGTTCACCGGACTTTGAAGGCGTGGCTGTTTACGATGGAGGTGTCCGGCGCTCTCTGACAACCGCGCGCCATACCGGGAGCGACTTCATCGCTTTCTCTAACTCCGCATCGACTCTGTACGGAGTCAGCTCTGGCGGCGGGGGCTTACAAAAAATGAGTGTAAGCGCTTCCGGCGTAAGTGTAGTCACCAGCTCACCATCAAGCGCGCCGGGTGGAGACTTCAAGTTCCAAAATGGATTTCTATACTTACCCTTCGGACAAGTCTTTAACGCAGAGACCGCCACGCTTACAGGCACTTTCTCCATTCCCTTAGGAGGCTTGTCCGTTGTCGAACCAGATTCGTCGGTTGGGCGAGTGTTTTTTCTGACTGGATCGAGTGCATTTAGCGACACCGACTCCAGGACGTTGACGCTTCGTGCTTACAATCAGAATACTTTTGTCCCAGTCGGCACTCTGGAAATACCGAACGTCGTGGGCCAAGTGACTAGTCTGGTGCGTTGGGGCGCGAACGGGCTTGCCTTCGGTACGACTGGTGGGCGGTTCTACATTATTCAAACGACGCTCGTGCCCTCTGGCGAACCCGTACCCACGCCGACTCCTACACCATCGCCGACTTCGACACCGTCTCCCACGCCAACCCCCACTCCAGCACCTGGGGAGCTACGAGAGGTTCCGATTTCGGCGAACGACATCGTCATCGACGCCGCCAATCAGACGATCTTTGCCAGCGTGCCTTCAAGCGCCGGTGTGGGCGGCAACAGCATTACCCCGGTTGACCCTATTTCAGGGGCAGTGGGCACACCGGTGAACATCGGCAGCGAGCCCAACAAGCTGGCCATCTCAGACAATGGTCAGTTCATCTACGTTGGCCTCGACGGAGCGAAGGCAGTCAGGCGTTTTGATGTTGCGTCCCGCACCTCTGGGTTACAGTTCTCACTTGGTGGAAAGCAGCAAGCGCAATTCGGTGCGATCGACATCGCAGTTGCGCCGGGTCAGCCGCAGACGGTCGCCGTAGTTAAGGGTACTAATCCGAACTCGGCCGATGGTGGTGTCGCTCTCTATGACGATGGAGTTCAGCGTCCAAACGTTACTAACGTCTTTCATACGATAAACGTGATTGAGTACTCAGCCTCGCCGCTTATTTTTTACGGACACAATAACTCTAATAGTGAAGCTGGTTTTCGCAAATTGGCCGCCGCGTCGTGTGGTATCTCCGTACTGAGTGCGAAGGGATCGCTTCTTCAGGGAGTCGATTTCAAAATAGAAAATGGCCTTGCGTACTCGACTTCGGGACGCGTGGCCGATCCAGAAGCAGGAACTTTAGTCGGAACATACCCGGTCACTACGGGTCTGGACATAGGTGTTTTCGCGTCAGCTGTGTTGGCAGACTCTAAAGCCGGTCGAGTTTATTTCTTCGTACATCCCACTACATTTGATTCAAGCCCTCAGACGATGCTCATTCGAGCTTTCGACCTGAACACTTTTCTGCATGTCGGAACTCTCGCTGTGCCTAACATCGCGGGCTCGCCCAGGACAGTCGTTCGTTGGGGGGCTGATGGCTTCGCAATTCGTACTTCGGCCAACAAGGTATACCTGCTGGAGACTTCGTTGATTCCCGCGCAGATGCAGACGCCCACGCCAGCCCCGGTCCCGACTCCGCCGACTTACACCTTGCGGGGACAGGTCTCGAGTTTGAACGGCCCTCCATTGCCGACCGTTACATTACAACTAAGCGGTGGGCAGGGTGGCACTACCACAACCAACCCAGACGGGAGTTTCGCCTTCGCGGGCCTTCCGCTTTGTACCGACTTCACTGTGACTCCGGCGCCGTTGCAGAACTACAGTTTCAACCCGGATAGCAGAACTATAACCGCAAGCGATCAGAACAACCCGAACCTGGCGACAGCTTTTTTCAGCGCTATCCCTAATCTGGTTGGATTTCCTTTTACCTCGTTGAGCATAAGTGAGGCGGGTGGCATTGCCACGATCCCCGTTACACGTTCAGGCGACATTTCCTCTCCGTCTACAGTTTTTTACGAAACCACTGATGGTTCAGCGTCGGACCGTTCAGATTACCTGGCCGCAATTGGCACACTCCGTTTCGGACCGAACGAAGCAACGAAACACATCGCAGTATTCGTGACTAATGACGTACGCGACGAGATAAACGAGACTTTCACCCTTACTCTTAGCAGTCCAACCGGTGCCTTTCTCACTACTCAAACGAGTGCGGTGGTAACCATCATTGATAACGAAGATACAAACGGAGAAAACAACCCGGCCGACGATGCACAGTTCTTTGTCCGGCAGCACTACCGGGACTTCTTAGACCGCGAACCGGATTCGGCAGGGTTGGCGTTTTGGGTGGATCAGATTACTTCCTGCGCTACCAACACTCAGTGCACTGAGATCCGACGGATCAATGTCTCGGCGGCGTTTTTCCTGTCAATTGAGTTTCAACAGACAGGCTACCTTGTTTACAGGGCCAATCAGGCGGCTTTCAATTCCGGTGAACATCTTGACTTCAGATTATTCTTACCAGACACGCAGGAGATTGGCCGCGGCGTTATCATAGGCCAGCCGGACGCCGAGCAGGTTTTGGAGACAAATAAGCAGAACTTCTTCATGGCCTTCGTACAACGTCCGATCTTTGTAGCGCCCGGCGCATACCCGCTCACAATGACGGCGGCAGAGTTCGTGGACAAGTTGAATGCCAACACCTTTGACCCATTGAACCCGAATTCTGGTCTCGCACTTACGCAAACTCAACGCGACGCTCTGATTGCTCAGTTGTCGCCCGATCCTTCTTCGCACTCACTCAGAGCACAGGTGCTGCGCTCAGTGTCTGAAAATGGAGTCTTCAATCAACGCCAGTTCAACAAGGCATTTGTGTTGATGCAGTACTTCGGCTACTTACGCCGTAACCCGAACGCGGCGCCTGACACGAACTTCGATGGCTACAACTTCTGGTTGGATAAGCTCAATGAGTTCAATGGCAACTTCGTCAATGCCGAGATGGTCAAAGCATTCATCACTTCAGGCGAGTACCGCAGTCGTTTTGGAATCTGACATAAGGCATCGCAAGGGCCTTTAGTGAGTTTCAACCTTCTTTTTGTGGTTCTGGAAATTGCTTCTCAGATTTGAGCTCAGCATAATCAGCTGACTCATTTGCGACGAGGTTGCGTTGACTCTACTCTCAGGCATCTTGATAGCGTTTCTTGCGCCTTTTGTTCCTACCGGCAATTCGTCAAGTGTCCTCGCTCGACAACAGGCGAATTCGATCAGTGGGCATGTTTTTGACGAGCGCCGGACCCCACTTCCCGATCTGCAGGTTGAACTTCTTAACGACGTCGACTCCGTAATTCAAAGAACAAAAACGGACGGTTCAGGGCTGTTTAGGTTTAGAGGAATTACCTTTGGAATTTTTCAGATAAGAGTCCAAACCTATGGGACTGGCTACATAGGTCAAACTAAAAGAGTGGAGCTCGAACCCACGCGAGCCTTCGAGCAAGTCGATTTCGTTTTGGTACAAAAGAAGGTGGCGGCAACCACTGCGACTGCGGGTGCGGTCTTTGTTCAGGAAGTTCCCGAACAAGCAAGGAAGGAATATGACCGCGGAGCTTCGCTGCTGCAAAGGCCTGATCAGCGCAAGGAAGGCTTCGAAACCTTAAAAAAAGCGATCGAGTTCTTTCCAGACTATTTTGCCGCGCTTGAGCTGTTGGGTACTGAATACATCAAAGAGAAAGATTATGAATCGGCGATTCCAGTCCTGACGAAAGCGATTGAAGTCAACAAAAGAGCGTACCAGTGTCTCAACTTGCTCTCGGTCGCTCAATACAATCTGCAACTGCTGCCCCAAGCTGTTGAGTCAATGAAACGTGCAATCGCAATTGACAACAAATCTCCCAATGCAAATCTCTGGTTGGGAATGTTGCTGCGGCAGACAGGGCCGTTGGAAGAAGCGGAGACTTATCTAAAACAGGCGGACCAATTAGCCGGATCGAAATTGCCTGAGGCGCATTGGCAGTTAGCACTGTTGTTCAACCAGCTCAAGAGGTACAAGGAAGCTGCTGAACATCTTGAGTTGTTCTTAAAAGTACAGCCTGAGGCTAAAGATACAGCGCTGATCAAAAAACTCATTCAAAAGCTTCGTCAACAAGCCGCCGGCAATGCAAACCAGTGAAGCTTACCGGCCACAGGAACCTGCCCGCCAGTAGATCGGAGCCGAAAATTAGCCACGCAGCTTCAGCCGCATCATCACATGCCAATCGGGGGGTCGCGAATGCGGGCGCCTGATTTTGCTCCGTAACGCGCCCTAAATGCTCATTAGCTTGAATCGACAAGCGCCCGCCTTCATTGCATTACGGTTGCAATCGTGAACCGCTGATATCCTGAGCCTCAGTTTTTGGTAGACTTCTGTTCCTCTCCGCCATTGCCCCGATGGGATCCCAAAAATTCTACCGAAATCGGAGGTTCGCATGACTGCAAAATATCTGGGAAAAACGGTTAAAGCAGCGTTCTTCTGCATCGTTGCACTTAGCCTGACGGTGACCGCATTCGGCCAGGGCAAGGGCTCAGGTGGCGGTGGAGGGCGTGGTTCCGGCGGGGGTGCGGGACACTCAGGAGGCCCACCCGCAGGAGTCGGAGTCGATCGAGGGCTCGGCAACGCTTCGAGAAAATCGAATGGCCGCTCAGACGATGGCTTGGAAACAGCTTCAAACCGATCCAATGGACGCTCCGACGAAGGATTGAATAGAGCGCGCATGGCCAGCGACAATCTGCGTCGCGCAAATGAAGAGCTACGGGATCATCCTGGGCTTGCAAACAAACTTCATGTAAGCGCAAACGACCTTCGAGATGGTTATAAATCTGCCCTCTCTACCAATCCCAATCTTAAGTTTGGCCAGTACGTTGCAGCTACAAGATTGGCGCAAAATCTCGGCACTCGATTTCCGACTGTTACGAGAGCAGCCATTCTGAATGGACTAGCCTCAGGCGATAGCTTGGGCAGGACACTTCAAAATCTGGGACTGAGTTCGCAGCAGGCGAGCGACGCTAAGAAGCGTGCGGAACGAGAGATTAAGGAAGCTAAGCAATAGTTGATCGTGGATCGCTGGAGGTCTGCGTGATGCAAGAATGGTTGCGGGTCGAGCAATGAGCCCGGGGCTCAAACGCTCACCCGCTTTCCAGCTTTAGGGCCTACCCTCACCCGCTGCATTTTGAAGAGTCGGCTTAATCGAAACTCAAAGCTCACTTGGGAGATGACCGCCAATCTCCGCCATGATGAAAGGCTTTACACTTCGCGACCTGTAAGAGTTAGACACACCGCACCACAGTTGCGTTCAACCTCCAATCCTCCAGTTATGTGACGACAAATCTAGACTCTGGACAAAATGACGCTTGGGGTGTCCGATACCGTACGGTAACTTTTCGAAGATCATGTGATCGTCAAGGTATAGTTGGAAGAAAACGGAGGCGACCAATTGTTCAGGGTGAGTAGCTCAACGGGAAAATGGCGAGTTATGAAGAGCTTGCCCTTTATGAGTCTTGCCGTTGGTTCGAAAGTTAAATTTCACCGGGGGAGGGACCTACGATGCGCCGCGTGCTTAAGGAGAACGGCCTTTCATTTGTGCTGTTTGGTCTGTTCTTCTTCACTTTCCTGATCGGCCAATCGGTTGCGGGCTATCTTGAACATAATCAAGACCAACAGGAACACGGACAACCAACCGTACCTTACCTAGAGTATGTAAGAGGAAGCCATTTCCTTGAGGCTACGATGGAAAATTGGGAGAGTGAATTTCTCCAAATGTTCTTTTTTGTAGTTCTGACCGCTTTTCTCTATCAGAAGGGTTCGGCAGAATCGAAGAAGTTAGACGAAAAGGAGTCTGTGGACCGTGATCCTCGGAAGTCCCGAAATAAAAAGGATGCACCATGGCCCGTTCGGAAGGGCGGCCTGATTTTAAGGCTTTATGAGCATTCATTGTCGCTGGCTTTTCTCATCTTATTCCTGGCAACGTTTATGCTTCACGCTGTTGGCGGCGCCGGCGAATACAACCAAGAACTTAAAGAGCACCGCCAAAACTACCAGATTTCAACAATGGAATACCTGGCCACATCACGTTTTTGGTTTGAGTCGCTGCAAAACTGGCAAAGCGAGTTCTTAGCAGTGGGCTCGATGGTGGTACTGACAATATTTCTGAGAGAGAGGGGATCGAAAGAATCAAAACCTGTAGATAGCCCTCACAGTCAGACAGGGAGTGATTAGCATAGTCTCCAGACTTTATCGGCAAACATCGGGGATGACGCCCACGTCTAGTAGACTAAACTTATCCTCTTGCAGGCCGCGACAAATCAGCATACAAGTCGTCATACTCTTTTTTCACAGCCGAATAGCATTCACAAGCTAACGACTCCAGTCCTCGTTGTTCAACTATTTGGATACGCCCACGCCGATAATCAATTACTCCGGCATTGCGAAAAGCATTAGCGGCTTCAGTGACTCCTGCGCGCCTGACTCCCAGCGTTAGTGCAATAAGCTCATGAGTCAGTGCGAGCTCGTCGCCTGAATAATCGCGCATCGTGAGCAGCCAACGAGCTAGTTGCTGTTCGGTACTGTGAACCTTGTTGCAAGCCCCCGAGCGAGCTGTCATAGCCAACAACATTTGTGTATACCGTATCAACTTGTCCCGTAGGGCGCTGCGTTCATCTAAGGCAGCT
>Ga0079218_10000547_pt1 | contig 11508 bp, 7 predicted proteins | sample NCCompost_FD_77181 | JGI IMG/M metagenome (GOLD analysis project Ga0079218, IMG submission 77181) | Agricultural soil microbial communities from Utah to study Nitrogen management - NC Compost | ecosystem: Environmental > Terrestrial > Soil > Agricultural land | place: USA: Utah | collected... | reverse complement strand
GGCTCAACCCGCCGTCGAGCAGCCGGCGCAGATCGGCCACCGACCCGAACAGCGCGGTCTCCACCCAGGGCTCGACGTTGACGGGAAGTGTGTCCGGCAGCGGCGCGATGGTCACCGGGCGCGCCGGTCCGAGCGCGTACGAGAGCGCCATGATCGCCCAGCTGGCGCCGCTCATCGACAGGAACTGATCGCGCTCGTAGGGATACCCGGCGTTGAAGTACGGCGGGCTCAAGGGCGCCGGCGGACGCAGGCGCGTGGTGGCGTGCCACGTGCCGTCGGCCGCTTGCGTCTTGAGGAGCCACGCGATCCCCTTGCGCCACGCCGCGTCGCTGGCGGGAACACCGGCCGCATCGTGGAGCGCCACGAGCGCTTGTCCGGTCGAATAGACGTCACTTCCCCGCCCGGTGCGCGACTCCCAGCCGCCGTCGGCCTGTTGCGTCGCCAGGAGCTCGCGCCCGAGCCGCCGGAGGCGGCCGTTATCGGCGCCCGCCCACTTGAGGCCGAGCAGCTGGTACGCGCGCCCTTCGGTATCTGGCGCCGCGTTCTTTTCGAGATAGCCGCGCGCGCGCGCGACGGCGGCATCCGCCGCGGCCTTCTGCGACGCGTGGCGATAGAGCTGCACGGCGCGCAGCCCCAGCGTCGCCATCGTGAACCGGCTGTAGGACGACGGCGGGCGCTGGTGGAAGCCGTCCCACGTGCCGTCGGCGTTCTGCCGCGAGATCAGCAGCCGCGCATAGATGGCCGCGCCGAGGTTCGGCGCCACGCCGGCGGCGTGCGCGCCCATCATGCGGTAGGCGTCGTCCACCGACGGCTCGATCACGTACTGGTACTGAATCGCCTTGTCGACGTCGGCGAACGTGAACGCCTTCACCGCATCGGCGCGCGCGATCGTCTCGTTGACCGGCACCCCGCGCTCGCGCGCCGCGCGATACGCGAGCGACGGCTGGTACTGGTGGTGGCACGAGGCGCACACCTGCTTGTTCGCCGTGAACCACGGCTCCTGCGCCTTCTGCACCGGTACGAGCGCCTTCACCACGGCCTCGCGGATCTCGGCCGGCGATTGGGCCGTGGCAGGCGTGGCGGCGGCCGTGATAGCGAAGGCCATGAGTGTGCGTCGCATCGAATCGAACCCCCTTCGGGTGTGGGGCCGCCTTCAGGCGGCCCAGGGCCGGCTAAAGCCGGCCCCCACGACCGTTCTTCCTCACTTCGACCAGTCCGCAGTCGCCATCCACCACGACCCAGTCGCCCGTCTCGATCACCGACAACGGATCCTGGTCGAAGTCCGTCACGCTCGGCACGCGCATCACCACCGCGCCGAGCGCCACCTTGGTCGTCATCTCATTGAACACCAGCGCGACGGGCGCCGTGCCCGCCAGCCGCGTCGTGTGGTACATCGCCGACCATCCCGACGAGCCCTTGGCCCCTCGGAACACCAGCACCTTGCCGGCAAAGCTCACGCCGCGCAGGTCGTGGCGCGTCTCGGTAATGACCCCTTTAATCGGGTTCACGCCGCCCCACCCCGGCACGGTCATGGAGGTGACGAGCGCCTCCCCTTCGGCGCGCCCGCCCACGACCTTGCGTCCACGCAGCACGATCACGACGGGCACGCTCCGTTCCACCGGCCCGTGATCGCCGCCTCGATGCAGTCGCGCGTGGTCCCGAACCACGCCTGCAAGCCGAGAATCGCCGGCAGGTAGTGCGCCTGCTTCGCCGAGTCGAGCGCCGCTACCTTGGCCCCCTGCGGCACGGCCTGCGCGAAGGCCGAGCAGGTGTCGGTCATCACCACGCCGCCCGCCGCGGTGATGGCGGCCGTGTAACCGGCGGCATCCGCCTCGGTCCGCACCGCGCGCGACGTGAAGATCCACAGCCGCGTGTTGCCGCCGATCTTGCGACCGTCGAGGAGCGCGGCCGCCTCCCGCAGCTGCTCGAGCGCCGCGTGCGGGCAGCCGAGCATCACGAAGTCCACCGCGGGATCGCTGGCATTCGCGTTCAGGGCGTCGTAGACCTGGCGGCGCTGCGCCGCGCCGTACTCGAACACCTCTACCGGCACGTTGCCGCCGAACGCGGTGTCCACGTCCGGCGCCTCGGGCGTGATGCCGGCGAGGTGATACATCTCCACCCCGCCCGACGACGACGCCGCGGCGCCGAAATGCTTCAGCCGCACGATGTCGGGCGGCTGCAGGGCGCCGGTCAGCACCGGGATGTGCTCCTGCACCACGTCGCCGGTGAAGTAGCCGAGCATGCCCCAGTCGATCACCGACCCGATCGGCACGCGCACGTCGACGCGATGCGTGCCGCGCCGCGGCTCGTCGCGGTGCAGCCCCCAGTCGGGGATCTTGCCGGTGAGCATGGCCGCGCTCGTGCTCTCGCGCCCCTCGGTGTTGGTGCGCGCGCCGAGCACCGAGTTGGCGTAGATGACCGCCGACGACTCCATCCACGCCAGGTGCTCGCCGAACGCCGGGACGTTGCCGGCCAGGTACGGTGTGCAGGTCTTCAGAATCTCGACGCCCTTGCTGACGGCAAACGATTCGCGCGCCTCGTGCCCGCGGACGATCTCCGCGCTCACACCCAGCGTCTGCCAGTGCAGCGGATCCGCTCCGCCCTGCAGATGGCAAGTGTGCACCACCGCGTTCGGCGACTCGACGAGCTCGTCGGCATCGAGATCGAAGAAGGAGAAGATGGCGTCGCCGCCGGGGCCGCTCTTGTCCTTGTAGTAGTTCTGCAGGAAGGCGTTGGCCGAACCGGGCACGCCAGCCACGTTCTGCGTGTCCACGAAGCGCTCGGCGCCAAGCGCCTCGGCATAGCGGACGAGCAGATCCATGGCCTTCTGCCTGGCCTTGCCATGGCGGCCGTCGAGCATCGCCTTCTCGTCGTCGGTCAGCGTCAGCACGCGGACTTACCTTGTCGAAAGCGCCTCGGTGGTCTGGAGGTCCTGCCGCAGCGTCCGCGCCGCCCACGCGTAATGCAGGGCTGCCCAGACGTTGACGACGCCGATGATCACCAGAGCGTACCGCAACGAGTCGGTCTGCTGCGAGGGCACCAGCCAGTCGCTGATGTAACCGGTCGCCGCCGGGCCCAGGCCATTGCCGATGAGCGTCTGGATGAACAGCAGCAGCGAGGTCGCCACCGACCGCATCCGGACGGTGGCGAGCGCCTGGGTCATCGCGAACGACGGCCCGAAGAACACCGCCGCCATGAACATCAGCCCGACGAACGACGGCAGCGTGGTCGTCAGCGTCGGCGACAGGTAGGCCAGGAACTGGAACGGCACGCACAACAGCGTGGCGACGCCGGGCACCCACAGATACCAGCGGCGATCGTTGAAGCGCGTGCTGAGCCGGTCGCAGGCGAAGCCGCCCAGGAACGTGCCGAACCCGGCGATGAGCGACAGGATCGCGATCCACCCGCCCGCCTCGTACGCGCTGAGCTGGTGCGACCGTTGGAGGAACGCGTTGTTGAACGCGCCGCTCGAGTACCACACCACCGAGTGGAGCGCCGCCGCCAGGCTCAGGTGCCGGAACGAGCGCCGCGCCCACAGGTACGACAGCACCTCGACGAGGCCGGGCGCGCGCACCTTCGCGGCCTGTTCCAGCGACATCCCGTCGGCCATGCCTCGCGGCGGCTCGCGCACGGTGAGCCGCACGAGGAGCGCCAGCAGAATGCCCGGCACGCCCACCAGGATGAAGGTGTTGCGCCAGCCCAGATGCTGGTTGCCCCAGCCGCCCATGAAGGCGCCGAGCGCCGTGCCCACCGGCACGGCCAGCGCGTAGAACGAAAACGCCGTGCCGCGCCAGCTGCGCGGGAAGTAATCGGAGATGAGCGAGTGCGAGGGCGGGCTCCCGCCGGCCTCGCCGATGGCGGTGCCGATGCGCGCGGCAAAGAGCATCGGAAAGTTCACGGCCATGCCGCAGAGCGCCGTCATGCCGCTCCACGTCGCCACCGCCAGGGCGAGTACGTTCATGCGGCTCCAGCGGTCGGCCAGCGCGGCGATCGGGATGCCGAGGAACGAATAGAACAGCGCGAACGGAATGCCGCTCAGCAGCCCGAGCTGGAAATCGGTGGCGCCGAACTCTTTCTTGATGGCCTGGATGGACGCCGCAAGAATCTGCGACCGGTCCATCACGTTGACGATGTAGCAGATGGTCAGCGCGAGGAGGACGTAGTTCCAGTACCAGGGCTTGCCCAGAATCCCCTCGCCGGCATGCGTGACGGCAAGCGGTGGCGCGGAGACCGGCGTCGACACGGCCCTAAGCTTACTGCTGATTCTTGTTGGCCTTCGGCCTTGGGCCTTAGGATTGGCGGATGACGGACACACCGCGCCGGACGCTGCGGAGCAACTTCGAGCCGGGCTCGCCGCGGGAAGCGGTCCGGCGCGCGCAGTGGAAGGCGCTGGGCCTCACCGACGCGGACCTGCTCAAACCGAAGATTGCCGTCGTCAACAGCTCGTCGGAGCTGGCGATCTGTTTCAGCCATCTGGACGGCATTGCCGCCGTGGTGAAGCAGACCGTCCGCGAGGCGGGCGGACTGCCCTTCGAGATCCGCACGGCCGCGCCGAGCGACTTCATCATCAGCGCCGGCGCCCAGGGCGGCTACATGCTCGCCAGCCGCGATCTGGTGGTGAACGACATGGAGATTGCCGTCGAGGGCGCGCAGCTCGACGGCATGATCTGCCTGTCGTCGTGCGACAAGACGCCGCCCGCGCATCTCATGGCCGCGGGCCGGTTCAACATCCCGACCATCCTCGTCATCTGCGGGTATCAGCCGTCCGGCCACTACAACGGCCAGCACGTGGACATCGAAGAGGTGTTCATCGGGTCGGTGCGGGCAATGTTCGGCAAGCTGTCGAAGGAGACGCTGGCCGGCATGTGCGACCACGCCATCACCGGCCCCGGCGTCTGCGCCGGGATGGGCACCGCCAACTCGATGCACATCGCCTGCGAGGCGCTCGGCATGACGCTGCCCGGCGCCGCGCCGGTGCTTGCCAACAGCCCGAAGATGTTCGAGCTGGCGCGGGAGTCGGGCCGGCGGATCGTCGAGATGGTGTGGGAGGACCTGAAGCCGCGCGACGTGATGACGGCGGCGGCCTTCCGCAACGCGGTCGCCGCCGTGCTGGCGGTAAGCGGTTCGATCAACTGCGTGAAGCACCTGCAGGCGACGGCGGTCGAAGCCGGCCTCGATCTCGACGTGTTCTCGCTCTTCAACGAGCTCGGGGCGCGCGTCCCGGTACTGAGCGCCGTGGCGCCGAACGGCGCGCACACGATCGATCAGTTCGAAGCCGCCGGCGCGGCGCACGCGCTGCTGCGGCGGCTGTCGCCCGTGCTCGACCTCGGCGCGCGCACGGTGACCGGCCGCACGCTCGGCGAGGACCTCGCGTCCGCCGCCGTGCGCGACGACGACGTCATCCGTCCGCTGGAGAGCCCCTACTCGCGCGCCGCCTCCATCGTCGTGCTGCGCGGTTCGCTGGCTCCCGAGAGCGCGATCGCCCGGCCGGGCCTCCGCCCGCCCGGGCAGCCGACACGGCTTGCGGGCCCCGCGCTCGTGTTCGACTCGGTGCCCGACGCGATGGCGGCGCTGCAGCGCGGCGAGCTGCGGAAGGGGCAGGTCCTCGTGCTGCGGGGCTGTGGACCGGTGGGCGGACCCGGAATGGCGGGGTCGGCGTCTCGCGTCGTGTTCGCCATCTACGCGGAAGGGCTCGAGAACGACGTCGCGTTCGTGACCGACGGCCAGCTCTCGGGCCTCTGCAACAAGGGCCTCACCGTCGCGGAGGTGTCGCCGGAGTCCGGCGTGGGCGGCCCGCTGGCGCTCGTCGAAAATGGAGACGTCGTGGCGGTGGACGTCGAGACGGCACGACTGGATCTCGAGGTTTCCGACGCAATACTCGCCGCCCGCCGCGCGCGGCTCGGTGCGCCTCGCCTCGCCCCCGCGCATGGCTATCTCTCCATCTATCGGCGGAGCGTCCAGCCCATGTCCACCGGGGCCGTGCTGATTGATCGTGCAGGCCGGCCTGCGCCGTAAGCCCTAAGCCCTAAGCCTTCTGTTACATTACGGCCGCGAGGACACATCATGCGACCACGGACCGTGACGGTACAGGGCGCTCTCATCCTGGCAGGGACACTCTTGGCCGCGGGCTGCTCGTCGCCGCCCACCACGCAGAGCCTGGCCAAGGACGCGGCCGCCGCGATGGGCGGCCTCGACCGTCTGCGCGGCGTGCAGACGGTGGCCATGAAAGGCGGCACCGGCACGCGCCTGCGCCTCGGGCAGATGGTGCAGGCGACCGACGAGGAGATGCCCGCCGCCCTCGCCAACGTCGTGGAGACGCTCGATCTCGCCAACGGCCGCGCGGCGCTCGACTACGAGGTCAAGATGGGCGACTTCGGCCAGCACCGGCAGGAGGTGCTGACCAAGAAGAACGGCAAGGCGGTCGGGCTCGAAAACGTGGCCGGCCGGCCGCTGGCCGTGATGTCGCCGTCGGGGCTCTTCAGCTGGGGCACGCAGAACTCGCCCGAGTTCCTGTTGAAGCGAAACGTCATCGGCATCGTGATGGCCGCCGCCGATACCGCGTCCACCGAAATGCCGCAGACGCGCGACTTCGGCGGCAGCCCGCACATGTTCGGCACCACGCGCCTGGCGTCCGGTGAGACGATCGGGCTCTACTTCAACCCGCAGACCAAGCTGCTCGACGGCTTCGAGACCACCGACACCGAATCGATGCTCGGCGACCAGCCGTCGGTCTACACGCTGGCCGATTATCGCGACGTGGCCGGGGTGAAGCTGCCCCACAAGATCACGATCACCAAGGGCGGCACGCCGTACTCGGAGGTGCAGTACACATCGGCATCGGTCAACGACGCCGGCGCGGTGGCCGTGTTCGCGATTCCCGATGCCGCCAACGCCGAGGTGGACAAGGCGATCGCGGCCGGCGACTATTCGCCCGTTAGCATCGCGAAGATCAGCGACGGCGTGTACCTGGCGCGCGCCTACTCGCACAACAGCCTTGTCGTGGAGTTTCCGTCATACCTCGCGGTCGTCGAGGCGGCCTACACCGACGCACAGAGCGCCACGCTCGCGCGCGTGCTCGGGGAGCAGTTCCCCAGGAAGCCGATCCGCTACGCGGTGGTGACGCACTACCACTACGACCATTCGGGCGGCGTGCGCGGGCTGGCGGCCGTCGGCGCCACCATCCTCGCCGCGAAGGCGCACGAGGCGATGATGCGGCCGGTCATGGAGACGCCGCATACCAACCCGCCGGACGCGCTGGAGCTCGCGAAGAAGGCGGGCACGGCCGGCACGATCGAGTTCTTCGAGGGCACGAAGGTGATCAGCGACGGCGGGCAGTCGCTGGAGCTCCATGCCGTCACCGGAATCCCGCACGTCGAGCCGAAGGTGCTGGCCTTCGTGCCACGAGGTGGCGTGCTGTTCCAGAGCGACCTGTTCTTCCCGGGGACGGGCGCGCCGGCCGGCCCCGACGCGGTGGCGCTCCTGCAGGCGGTGAAGGCGCTGAAGCTGAAAGTCACGACCAACGCCGGCGGGCACGGCGGCGTCGGTCCGTTCGCGGAATTGGAAAAGGCGGTCGCTGCCGCTCAGAAATCCAGTTAACGTCAGCGCGTCGCGTATATCGACTGCTCGAAATTCTCGAGCCGCGCGTTGATCTCGTGCCAGCGCGCCTGGTCTTCCTGCAGCTCCTTGGCGAGCGCGCTCTCGCGCCGCTTCAGCGCCTGCTGGCGGCGATCCACCTGCTGCGACGCGGCCTTGGCCGCTTCGAGCTGCTTCTCGGCCTCTTCGCGCACGTCGTTCGTCGCGGCCAGGACGGCTTCGTCGAGCGCCTTCATCCTGGTGGCCGCTTCAGCGCGCGCCTGGGCGTTGGCGGCCAGGTCGGCCTGTACGGCCTCGAGCTCGCGCACCACGCCGGCAATGCGCTGATCCTCCATCTGTAACCGGCCCACGAGGAGCTGGGCGCGGAGGCTGGCGGCGGCCGCCTGGTTCATCTCGGCCCGCAGCGCCTGCACTTCGACCACGAGCTCGTCCAGGGTGGCGTCCGGCCGCTGGGCCTGACCCGAGGCCACGCCGGCGAGCGCCAGGCCGCCCAGGCCAATCATCACGACCGCGCGTACGGTCAACAGCTTCGAAAGGGATGTCTTCAGCATGGCTACGGCTCTTTTTATCGGCCATCAAACCGCGTACCTGAACGGATCCGCTGAAACACGGCCGCTCTGCCTGCTCTTTCGCGTGGGGGACCGCCGGCGCACGTTCGGCCGCTGACAATTCCGGGGCCCGGATCACGGTTCTGACGAATCCTGATTGTCTTGACCGCCGACCTGATCGAGAATGCGTCGCCGCGGGAGCTATAACCAAAAGTCAATACTGCCGATCCCTGATTTGCCGCCACGAATGAGGTGCCCGATGCGCGTAGCCCGATTCCTCGTTGTAATCGCGTCGCTCCTGGCTCTGCCCTCCGCCGTGTTCGCCCAGGCGGTTATTTCAGGAACCGTAAAGGACAGCTCCGGCGCCGTGCTTCCCGGCGTCACCGTCGAAGCCTCGAGCCCGGTCCTCATCGAAAAAGTCCGAACCGGCGTCTCGGACGGCAGCGGCGTGTACCGCATCGAGGATCTCCGCCCCGGCAGCTACACCGTCACCTTCACGCTGCCCGGCTTCAAGACCTTCAGGCGGGAGGGCATCGTGCTCACCGGCTCGTTCACGGCCAGCGTGGACGCCGATATGGCGGTGGGCGGACTCGAAGAGACCGTGACGGTGACCGGCGAAAGCCCCATCGTCGACGTGCAGAGCGCCAAGCACGAGCAGACGTTGAACAACGACGTGCTCAAGTCGATTCCCACCGTCCGCAGCTACAACGGGATGGTCGTGGTGGTGCCGGGCGTCGTCACCAACCTGAACGACACGGTCACGGGCACTGCGACCACGCAGTTCCCGATTCACGGCGGCCGCAACAACGAGGGGCGCATGACGATCGACGGCCTCAACGTCGGCAACCCACCCGGAGGCAACCAGCCGCCGGCCTACGTGGCCGACGTGGGCAACGCCGAAGAAGTGGTGTTCAGCACCTCTGGCGGCCTGGGCGAGAACGAGACCGGCGGGCTGACGATGAACGTCGTCCCGAAGACGGGCGGCAACCGCGTCTCGGGCTCGGTCTTCTTCAGCGGCACCAACGAGAGCCTGATGTCCGACAACTTCGAGAACATCGTCGGCCTGAGCGCGCCGACACCGTTCAAGAAGATCTACGACCTCAACGGTTCCTTCGGCGGCCCGATCAAGCGCGACAAGATCTGGTACTTCATCAACGCGCGCACGCAGGGCAGCAAGCGCATCAACGCCAACCAGTTCTTCAATCTGAACGCGGGCAAAGCCGGCGAGTGGCTCTATGCGCCGGACCTCGCGCGCCCGGGCTTCTCGGACCGCACGTGGGAAAACGTCAGCGGCCGCGTCACGTGGCAGGCCAACGCCAAGAACAAGATCAGCGGCTTCTGGGACGAACAGGCCACCTGCCGCAGTTGCGAGGGGCAGACGTCGGGCATCACCGACCCGCAGCGCCTCTCGCCCGAAGCCGGCAGCGTGGGCGCTACCAAGCCGCTCCGCGTGATGCAGGCCTCGTGGTCGTCGCCGCTGACCAACCGGCTGCTCCTCGACGCCGGCTTCGGCGGCGTCTACTACGGGTGGGGCAGCTTCGAGCGCGAGCCCAATACGACCCGCGATCTGACGCGCGTCGTCGAGCAGTGCGCCGCCGGCTGCGCCCGCAACGGCAACATCCCCGGCCTCACCTACCGGTCGCAGGACTTCAACGTGAACAACACGGGCTCCTTCGGCTGGAAGGCGAACGGGTCGTACGTGACCGGCAGTCACAGCATGAAACTGGGCTATCAGGGCACGTGGATGGTGGACAAGCGGACGTGGATGACCAACACCACCGAGCTCGCCTACCGCGTCAGCAACGGCAACCCCAATCAGCTCACGCAGACGCTGACGCCCTTCCAGAACGACGGCTACGCGGGCTGGCACGCGGCGTTCTGGCAGGAGCAGTACACGCGGGGCCGGCTGACGCTCCAGGGCGCCGTGCGCTATGACATCGCCAGCAGCTGGTATCCGGAGCAGACGCTCGGACCGTCGAAGTACTACGCCAGCACGATCGTGTTCCCGGCGACCAAGGGCGTGAACAGCTACCAGGACGTCACGCCGCGGATGGGCGCGGCCTACGATCTGTTCGGCAACGGCAAGACCGCGCTCAAGGCGAGCCTCGGTAAATACCTCGAAGGCGTCGGTGTGTCCACCAACTACGCCAACGCCAACCCGACGCTGCGCATCCCGACGACGACGGGCCCGTTCGGCGTGCAGGGCGTCACGCGCACGTGGACGGACGCCAACGCCGACTTCGTGCCCGACTGCAATCTCAACAACCTGCAGGCGCAGGGGCCGACGACAGCGGTCCACGGCGGCGGCGGACCGGACTTCTGCGGCATCGTGTCGAACGTGCGCTGGGGCCAGAACATCCTGACCAACAACTACGACCCGGGCCTGCTGAAAGGCTGGGGCGTCCGGCCGTCGGACTGGAACTTCTCCACCGCGATCCAGCAGCAGATCCTCCGCCGCCTGTCGGTGGAGGTGTCCTTCAACCGCCGGTCGTTCCGCGGCTTCACGGTGCAGGACAACACGCTCGCGGCGCCGTCCGACTACACGCCGTACAGCATCGTGGCGCCGCAGGACCCCCGCCTCCCGGGCGGCGGGGGGTACACGATCAACGGCCTGTTCGACGTCGTGCCGAGCCTGGCCGGCCAGATTCTCAACACCGTGACCGACTCGTCGAACTACGGCGACACCTCGCAGGTGTACAACGGCGTGGACATCACGGTGAACGCGCGCCAGGGCGGCCTCACGTTCCAGGGCGGCACCAGCACCGGTCAGACGACGTCCGATTTCTGCGACGTGCGCGCCAACCTCCCCGAGCTGGTTCAGAACATCGGCGCCGGCCTGCAGACGTCGGCGGTCAGCACGACGAGCCCTTACTGCCGCGTGTCGAGCGGCTTCCTCACGCAGTTCCGCAGTCTCGCCTCGTACGTGATTCCGAAAGTAGAGGTGCAGGTGAGCGGCGTGTTCCAGAGCAAGCCCGGTCCGGCGCTCCTCGCCAACTACGTCGTCCAGCCCAGCTACCCTGGGCTTTCGCTCGGCCGCCCCTTTACAGGCGTCCCCAACGTGACGGTGAACCTCATCGAACCGGGCACGCTGTACGGCAACCGCATCAACCAGCTCGATCTCCGGATCGCCAAGCTGTTCCGGTTCAACGGCACCCGCACATTCGTCGGCATCGACCTCTACAACGCGCTCAACGACGACGCGATCCTGACCTACAACAACGCGTTCACGCTCCCGACGGCCACCGCGCCTGGCACGTGGCTGCAGCCGCAGACCGTCGTGACGGCGCGCATGATCCGCTTCAGCGCGGAGTTCACCTTCTAGGCCGGCGCTTCGCCCCGGTGGGGCGGGTAAGGCGGGTGGGGCCTC
>Ga0079218_10000545_pt1 | contig 11515 bp, 12 predicted proteins | sample NCCompost_FD_77181 | JGI IMG/M metagenome (GOLD analysis project Ga0079218, IMG submission 77181) | Agricultural soil microbial communities from Utah to study Nitrogen management - NC Compost | ecosystem: Environmental > Terrestrial > Soil > Agricultural land | place: USA: Utah | collected... | reverse complement strand
GTGTTATATTCCCGGGCAATCCAGGGAGGACCGGGCCATGGCGAAAACCATTCCCACGACGTTGGCGCTGCTCGTGCTCGCGGCATCCGGCGCGCAAGCCGACACGCTGCTGATCGACGGCATCGAAATCGATAGACAGAGCGTCGATGCACGGCCGAAGCCCGGCATGTCGATGGTGGCAGTGGAATCGACGTACGGTGCGCCGTCGCAGCGCCATGCCGCCGTCGGCGGGGCTCTCCCACAGCACCCGCCGATCACGCGCTGGGACTATCCTGCGTTCTCGGTCTACTTCGAGCACGATCGCGTCGTCCACGCCGTCGCGCGGCACGCGCCACCGGCTCGCCCCATCACCTAGCTCGCAACGAGCCTTCTCGTTTCGTCGACCGTGACGTAAGGTGTTCCCCTCGTTTCCGGGGGAACCGCCATGCCGTCACGTCCCTTCGCGCGAATCATCGCCATCGCGATTTCTACTGCCGTGCTCGCCGCGAGCGCCCTCGCCCAGCCGCCGGGTAGCTTCGGCGGACCGCGCCCCGAGCCCGAGATCGAAGGCATCCCGCGCGTGCCGACGGCGGTGCCCCTGCCGTCATTGTCGGCTCCCGTGACGGGCCCCGGACTCGCCTTCGACTCGGCGCCGTCGTTGGCGCGCGGGCTCGATCTCGAGCATTTCCGCTACGAGACAACCGAGTACTTCGTCTCCGGAACGGCTGCCGGCAAGCCGTACACGACGCGTGTCGTCGTTCGGCAGCCGGCGGATCAACGCCGATTCAGCGGCCTCGTGCTCGCCGAGTCGATGCACGGCAGCGGCGCCGCGCACATGTTCGAGTTCACGTCGGGATACTTGATGCACTCCGGCCATGCGGCCGTCGAGATCGTCACGACGTCGCCGCAGCAGTTCGTCGCGTTCAACGCGGAGCGCTACGGCGGCCTCAAGGTCGAGAACGGCCAGCAGAACGAGATCATCGCGCAAGTCGGCGCGCTGCTGCGAAGCTCTGTGAGCCCGCTCGCGGGTCCCGTGCGCAAAATGGTCCTGGGCGGAACGTCGATGAGCGCCGGCACGCTGATCAACTATCTGCCCGCGCACATGGTGTTCCGCACGCCCGAGATGAACCGCATCTTCGACGGTTTCATGCCGACGTCGAACGGCTCGACGATCCGCGAGATCGACGTGCCGCTGATCCAGATGCCGACGATGCACGAGGTCGAGACGAACGTGACGCGCCGCCAAGACGGCGACGAGCCGGGTAAGCAGTATCGGTTGTACGAGTTCGCGGCCATAGGTCACGTCGATTCGCGCGACAACGTGCGTCTGCTGCCAAACCCGTGCACGAAGCCGCTCTCGACGTTCCTGACTCAGGCGTACTTCTCCGTCACCCTGCATCATTTGCTGCGGTGGGTCGACGAAGGCATCGTGCCGCCGCGCGCACCGCGCATCTTGCTCGACCGCGACGAGAGCAACGACGGCTCGACGATGGCGCTCGACGCGCACGGCAATCCGCTCGGCGGGATTCGCAGCCCGTACGTGGACGTGCCGACGGCGAAGTACGCGCCCGTGAACACGGCCGCCGACCCAGGTATAGCGAATCCGAGCGAGTACGTTCGCGTCAACGGCCTGCAAGGCGCGCAGATCATGTGCCGTTTGAGCGCCTATCAGGAGCCGTTCCCGCCAGCGAAGCTGCGCGAGCTCTACGGCAGCAAGCGCGAGTACTTGCGCAAGTTCGAGGCGCGCCTCCTCGAGCTCGAGGGCGAAGGTTGGTCGTTGCCGGTCTATCGCGACACGATCCTCGCCGACGTCGCGAAAATCGAGCTCTGAGCTGTCGCGCTCACGGCGCGAGCTCCTTGAACATCTGCGGATGCGCGGCCCCGGCCTCCTCCGCAGAGACGAGCCGATAGCCGCACTTCGAGTAGAACACCACGGCGTTGCGCGCGACCGAAGATTCCACACGCGTTGCGGACTGCGCTCGCGCAAACACCTCCGCGAGCGCGAGCAACCTGCGCCCGAGGCCCTGCCGCTGATAAGGCTCGTCGATCGCGACCCTACGCAGGTACGCGGTGCGTCCCGCGACGTCGATCCTGACGACGCCGATGCATGCGGACGCACACACGAGCAGCCGCGGGAAGTGGCCCGCGTCGCGCTCCCCCGGACTATTCGGATCGTAGACGCCGTGCTCGCCGCGGTTCTCGAACAGGATTCTTCTGCGGATGTCGTGATAAGCGCTCCAGTCCGCGTCGCTCTGCGGCTCGACCAGTGCACACCGCTCGAGATCGACGTTCATTTCGCCGAACGCAGCGCGGCGAGTTGCTCGAGCGCCGCGCGTTTCTTTTCGGGCGGATGGCCTTCGTAATAGCGCTCGATCAGCGCCTCGACGACGCCAATCTTGAGGTCGGCGGCTGCAGCCGGCAGCGCACTCTGAACCTGATCGAAAGCCAGCACGACCTTGAAGTAGTGCTCGAGCTCGGGCTCGGGGATTTGGGCGTCGCGCTCGAGCTTGTCGCGTACCCGGCCGTAGAAGCGGCCGGCATAGCTCGCGGCGAGATTGCTCGCGACGCGCGCCCCCGCTCCCCCGGCCTCGATTATGTCCGCCAGGCGTCCCAGCGCTTCGGAGAGACGCGTAAAGCCGTCGGCCGAAGCCCAGGCCTCCTCGGCCGCGGCCAAGGAGGCCCGCGCCGCGGCCAACTCCCGGGATTCGTTCATATCGGTACTGTAATGAATCCCAGGGCCCGCTCGTATTACGCCATGACTAGCGCACGTAGGACTCGCGAATGACGGAGGTGGCTTTTGCCGAGCTCTATACGGCCCATTACCGGCAAGTTCGTGGACTGTGCCGGCAATTGCTCGGCTCTACCGAGCGCGCCGAGGACGCCGCGCAAGAATCGTTCGTCAAGGCTTACCGGGCATGGGCGAGCCGCGACCCCGCTCAACCGTTCATAGCATGGATCATGCGCATCGCCCGTAATCACTGTCTCGACGTTCTACGCCGCCGCAGCCGCGAGAGAAAGCTGTTCGGCGACGAGGAAGTCGAAACGGTGGCCACCGAAGCCCCCGGCGCGGACGGGCTCGGCGCGGCGCTGACGGCCGAGCGCGCCGCGGAAGTGAACGCCGCCGTCGCGAAGCTGCCCGAGCGCTACCGAGTGCCGCTCGCGCTTGCGTACTTCGGCGACCAGGACTACGACGAGATCGCCGCGGCGCTCGGCATCACGCGCAACCATGTCGGCGTCTTGCTGTGTCGCGCGAAGCAATTGCTGCGCCAATCGCTCGCGCAAGCTGGTACGGACGAGCTCGAAGCCGTGGAGGGAACCGCATGAATTGTCCATCTGAGTTGACTCATTCGATGTACGCCGACGGCGAGCTGTCGGCGCGCGAGGCGATGCGGCTCGAGCGGCATGCCATGACTTGCACCGCGTGCCGCACGCGCATCGATGTGCTGCGCGACGAGAGCGAGGTGCTGCGCACGGCTCTCAAGCATGCCGACGACTTCTCCGCGATTCCGCGCTTCGCCGCGCCGCCGCGCGCGCGCGACTTCGTCGTGCTCGTAGCGAGCGTCGTGCTGATCGGCGTATTCAGCAGAACGTTCTGGAACACCGTCGCGGCTGGCATCCCGGCCGAGCTCAAGTGGTTGAACCCGTTCGAATCGGGCGTGCTGTTCGAGCGCGCCATGGAAATCGTGAAATTCATCGTCTACGAGGGAACTGCTATGTGGACTGCGGCTTTCAACTTCATCGGCGCGGCGCTCGTCGTCGCGTTCGTCGTGTGGCTCGCGCTCTCGGCAGCGCGGCAGCGCGCGTTCATCGGCATCGCCGCCTCGCTGCTCGCGGTCGTCGCGGCACTGCCTTCGATCGGCCATGCGTACGAAATTCGGCGCAGCGACGGCGCCGTGACGGTGGCGGCCGACGAGACGATCAACGACACGTTGCTCGCCCTGGGTCAAACCGTGACGATCGACGGCAACATCAACGGCGACTTGCTGGCGTTCGGCCAGGAAGTCGTTGTTCGCGGCAACATCACGGGTAATCTCGTGACGGGTGCCCAGTCCGTCACGATCGAAGGCACCGTCGGCGGCAGCGTTCTTGGCGGCGCCGAGGACTTGATGCTCGAAAACGCCCGCATCGGCCGCGACTTCTACGGCTTCGGCAACGACGTCGACATCGGGCCGGGCGCGAACGTTGCGGGCAACGCGATAGGGTTCGGCGAGACCGTCGACGTGGACGGCCGCGTCGGCGTCGATTTCAAGGGCTTCGCCGCTGGGGTCGCGATCAGCGGCGCCGTCGAGGGCGACGTCGCGGGTTACGGCCAGACCGTCACCGTGGAATCGACGGCGCGCGTCGGCGGCAACGTCACGGCCCATGTCGATAGCGTCGGCGACCTCAATATCGAGAGCGGCGCTACTGTCGGCGGCACCGTCGACGAGCAGCTCGTCGAGCGCGAGCACCGGCGCAACGAATACGAGACGTTCGGTTACTACTTCGGCCAAATCATCCGTCTCGCCGGCGCCTTCTTGACGGGTCTCGCACTGCTGTGGCTATTCCCCGTTCTGCGCGACGTCTCGCTGCCGAACGTCGTGGCCGTCTTGCGTTCGGCCGGTATCGGTCTTGCGGCCGCGGTCACGCTGCCGGTCGCCGCGTTGATCGTCTGCGTGACGATCGTCGGCATCCCGCTCGGAATCCTCACGTTCGTGCTCGGCGCCGTCGGCTTGTACTTCTCGAAGGCCGTCATCGCGCAAATCATAGGCCGCGCCGTGCTGGGGAATCGGGCGACGACCCCGCATTACGCCGCGACGCTGTTCGTCGGCCTCGTCATCGTCATCTTGGCGATCAACCTGCCGTGGATCGGCGGCTTCACGAATCTCGTGCTGACGCTCACGGGCTTCGGCGTCATCGTCAGCCTGATCTTCGCGCGCTTGAACCGCGGCGCCACGGCCTAAGCGCTTCGATAGGAAGCGGCCGCGCCGGCTCGAGCCGCGGCTCTTCGTTTCGAGAACCTCGTCGAGGGACCGGCGCTCGCGCCGGTCCATAATGACCACGGTTCAAAGAGCGGTCGTAGCAATGTCCGACGCCACGGCACCCAGTCTCGGCGAATGCACGGTCTGTCGCGCGAAATCAGCCTGGGCGCAAGGCTTCGTCCAGGTTTCCGGGTTCATCCGCGGCCCGCGGACGGTCTGCGTCACCTGTTGGCAGTACGATCGCGCCTACCGCCAGTTCTACGTTCGATGGGCGTTCTGGGCGGCCGTCGTAGTCCTCGCGGCTTATTTTCAGACGGGCTCCTTCGTGCCGGCCGTGGAGCTCGCGATCGCGTTGTACGTCGTCGCGTACCTTGCTGTCGTCGTGCACGAGCTCGGCCACGCCTTGACGGCCGTTGCGCTCGGCTTCCGCGTGTCCGCTTTGAGCCTCGGCGGCGGCGTGCGCACGAAGATCTTGGCCGTGCGCAACACCTTCGTGCTACTCGGACCGTCACCGGTGGAGGGTCTCGTCCTCCTCCAGCCACGATCGACACGACACTATCGCAAGAAGATGGCCTTGATCCTCGTCGCGGGATCGGCCGTGAATCTCCTATGCGCGGTATTGGCAATCAACGCCGAAGGGCTCATCGAAGCCGCGCCGGCGCGAGCGGTCGTAGCGCTCTGGACGGCCGTGAACCTCATCTTCGTGCTCAACTTGGTGCCCGTGGTATCGGGCGGCGCTTTCGGGCCGCTGCGCAGTGACGGCCTGCAGTTGCTGGACCTTTTCAAGCTCGGCGACGAAGCGATCGCGAAGCAGGTGCGCCAAGCGCCGCTCACCGAAGCGTACGTCGCGTTCCAGTACGGCGATCTGAACCGCGCGCATGCGGCGATCGCGCCGGCACTGTCGTCAGGCGACCTCGACGCAACCGGCCGCATACTGGCCGCGGGCATCACGATCGGCATGGGAAAAACAGAGGAAGGAATCGCGCTGTCGAGGCGCTACCTCGACGCGAACGATTACACGGATGCGGAGCGCGCGATGCTCATGAACAATCTGGCGTGCGGGCTCCTCGACTCGTCGGTCGGCGCCGTCGCGCCGGCCAGACTGGCCGAGGCGGACGAGCTAACCGCGCGAGCGATGGACGTTCTGCCGATGACGAATGCCGTCCGCGCGACGCGCGCCTGCGTGCTCATCGAGCAGGGTGCATATCGCGACGCGCACCGGCTTCTGTCGGACAAGCGTTTCCGGCTCGAACCGCCTTGGATCAGGGCTGGGATCAAGGCCGCCCTCGCCCTGGCGCTGGCCGGGCAGGGCCAGACCGATTCCGCGGACACCGTGCTACGCGAAGCGACCCGGCTGCACCCCGATAGCGCAGCGGCGAAGCAGGCGCGCGAACGAATGGCGCTGATGTTGCGAGCTCGCGAAACCGAAGTCGCTTCGGCCAATACCTGATCGACGCCTCCGACGAGAAAGCTCCGCGCATTCACGGCGTGCCGCCCGCCGGAGGCGTGAGCTACGATAGCGCGAGGACGGACAACGGGGGATTTATGCGAGCAGCCGCAACCATCTTGGCGCTAGCGCTGGCGCTCTCAGCCACGGGCGAGAGCCTCAACCACACGACGGGCACGCAGGGCGTTCTGCTCATCGACAAGCTCGGCGGCCACGCGCGGTTCTTCGATCCCACCTCGCTCAGCGAGCGCTCGAGCCTCGAGCTGCCGAAGAATCCGCACGACTTCGCGCTGTCGGCCGACCATCGGCTCGCCTACGTGCCGATCTATGGTCCGGGCGTGTACAACCGCAATCCGGAGCCGGGCCACGAGCTCTATGTGCTCGACCTGGCCGAGCGCAAGGTCGCGAACGTCATCGACCTTTCACCGTATCGCTCGCCGCACGGCGTGCAGATCGATTCGAAGGGCATGGTTTACGTGACGGCCGAGCTCGACCGCAAGATTCTCGTCATCGACGGCAAGGCGGGACGCATCGTCGACACGATCGCTCACGAGGGCTCGGGCCATTGGCTCGCGGTGCTGCCCGACGGCAGCAAAGCCTACGTCGCGAACAAGGACGACAAGCCGTTCGTCACCGTGCTCGATCTCGCCGCGCGCAAGCAGGTCGGCACCGTGCCGATGCCGCGCGGAACGCAGGGCATCACGGCGTCGCCGGACGGCACGCGCGTCATCGCGATGGACTTCGCACGACCCGAGATCGCCGTCATCGATACGGCCACGGACGCGGTGCTCGACCGCATTGCGTTGGCCGACACGACGGACGCGGCCTACAAGGCGTATTACTCGCCGGACGGCAAATGGCTTTTGACGATGGCGGGCTCGTCGATCAGCATCTTCGACGCGGCGAATCTGCGCTCGCCGCAGCGCACCTTCAAAGTAGGCGCCTCACCGATGGGCATCGGCTTCTCGGCCGACGGCAAGACGGCGCTCGTCGCGAATCACGGCGACGGCACGGTGTCGGCCGTCGACATCGCGTCGGCGACCGTCACGAAGACGTTCAAGGCGGGGACCGGGATCGAGACGCTGACGTACTACTGAACGCGCGTTACAGCGGCTGCCAGGTGAAGCCTTCGCCTCCGTCGCGGCGGTAGTAGATCGCGACGGCGCGACCGAACAGCTCGCGCTCGTCGATGAGCCCGAACCTGCGGCCGTCGTTGCTGTTGCCGCGATGGTCGCCCATGGCGAGCACCATGCCCGGCGGCACGTCGACTTCGTAGTCCGGGCCGCCGCCGCTCGTCAGGTTCAACATCGCGTCACGTTCGCCGAAATGCTCGACTCTGCGGTCGCCGAGTGGCTGGCCGTTGATCGACAGTTGGCCGTTGCGCACCAAGACGTGATCGCCGCCGATCGCGACGATACGCTTGATGAGCCGTGTCTTGCCGTCCTCCGGCGAGTCGAAGACGGCGATATCGCCGCGCGTCGGCGTCGAATCGCCGAAGATGTCGATCTTCGTCAGCGGAATGCGGAATCCGTACGACATCTTGTTGACGATGACGCGATCGCCGTCCATCAGCGTGTATTGCATCGAGCCCGACGGTACGTAGTAGTGGTCGGCAAGCGACGAGCGTGCGGCCGTCACGGCCGCGAGCACGATCGCGAGCGATGTCAGCTCCGAGATCCACCACTTGGCGCGGCTCGACTTCGCGTCGACTGCGGTTGAAGGAACACTGGCTTTGCTTTCTGGAGGGGGCACGGAAGCTCCGACTGTTTAGCTGCAAACTGGTTCCGGAAGTCTCACTTCCAGAACATCCACCAAGGCTTCGACGGCGGCGTTTCCGCTCCCGGCGCTGCGGCTGCGTCGTTCGCGGCCGGAGTGCCGAGCCCCGTCTTGTAGCTCAAATCGTTGCAGGTCGGCGCCTCGTATGGCAAGTCGGCGACGTAAGCCGTGTCCGCGCCGCGGAATTGCCCCGTGAAGTACAGCGGATCTTCCGCCGTGTACTCGCGGCGCAGCGCGGGCGCTCCGCTCGAGCGGTCGAGCGAGAACCGCTCGACGACGTGCAACTGGTCGCTATGCATCGTGTAGCCGTCGGCCGACAACACGCCGGGCTTGAAGCCGACCGTGTCGACGATCAGCACGTCGTTCTCCCAGCGGCCGATCGAATGGCCCGCGACGCTCGGCTCGACGTCTGCCGGGTGCGCCGTCTCGTTCAAGTGAATCGTGCGATCGATTCCCGGCGCGCCGTACTGGATGCGGACGGAGTTCTCGTCCTGCGTGATGCGGTTCGTGAACGTCTCGAAGCCCCAGTCGAACAGGATGTTCGTCGGCTCGCAGCGCAGCCGTGGATTGTCGGTCGACGACGGGTCGAAGCCTTCGCCGGCGCGCCGCCCTGCTTCTGTCAGCGCAACGGGGCTCGGCCGCGTCCACGCCGCCTGGATCGCGTTGTCGGCCAGCGACTCGGGGGTGCCGCGCGCGCCCGGGAATGCCCGCCCGCCCTCCGGCACTGCGCCGGGCTCGAGACGGTCCGCAACGCTGATCGGCACGAGCGCGCCGCTGATGCCGCGGCGGTCCGTCATGACGCGCTGCTCGCCCGCCCAATCGCCGTTCAAATTCGGGTCGCCGTTCGGCAGGCGCTCGGGACGATCGGCGGCGACGGCCACCGCCGCCTTCTGCCGTTGCCCGTACCGGTCCATGCTCGTGCCGTCCGCGAACCTGATCGTGCCCAGGTAGCACGTGTTGGGCTCGTGCCGATCCGGAGAGCCGGTGATCGCGACGGCGGTGCCGGGCGCGAACATCGCTTCGCTCCAACCCGAGCGGCGCAGCACGGTCGCCGCCCGCATCTCGCACTGCCATTCGGTCGCCTTGCCGTCGGCGCCGACGACGCTAACGTAGAGCCACGAGTGCGGATTCACGAACGCGAGCTTCGACACCGTGCCGCTGATCGAGATGTCCTTGTTCAGATCGAAGTTGGCGATGCCGTGGTGCGCGGACGCATTGGCCGCGACGGCGACGCCGGCGATCGAGAACAAGACGCGAAGACGACGCATGGCAACTCCGAGGCGTTACGCGCTTCAGCACTCTGACATTCTAAGCCGCGCCTCGGCAAATCGAACCGCCGGACTGCCCCGCCGGATCATGGCACCGTGCCGCCACCTCACCGACGAAAGCCCGCCCATCGACTGAACGAGCCCATCGCCTACGGCATGGCGCTCGTTCCGCTTCCGTAATGCAAGAAGACCCTACGGGCTCGGTGGCCCGCAGGGTCGATCGTCAAGCGCCGATCAGTGGATCTGGCCGCGAATCTCGCCGCCCGGGAACTGCACGCCAGGCGGCGTCGTCGGGGACACGCTGTGGACGTTGGCGTACGCCGCGCCGGCGCGCATCGCCGCGATCAACTCCGCGAATTCCGTCGCGGCGATGCCTTGCCCCGCGGGGCCGATCACCTCCGCGGAAGTGAGGACCCCAGCAGTCACCTGCCCTGCCGTGCTCCCGGCCGGGCCGCAAGCCGGGGTGCTTGCCGTGGGCGCCTGGATCGAGCCCTCGCACAACCACACGCTGATGCCGCCGTTCGTGTGGTGCTGACCGAAGTGAATATGCGCTTGCGACGTGGGCGCTGTCAGGTCGGAAAAGCTGAGCCAGTACGTGAGCTCGGTCTCCTCCTTATTCAGGACGGCATAGAACGTCCCGCTTGCCCCGGTCGATACCGACGGTACCTCGTTTAGGCCGACGAGCTTCGCGCGAAACACGCGCTTCTGCCGGTCGCCGTTGTGATCATCGTCGGCAACCGCCGACATCCCAAGGCCTGTCACGACACCAAACGAAACGACCGCTAGCCAGGTCTTCATCTTCCCCTCCCGTTTCTTGTTAACGCCGCCCCGCGCGTATCCGCGCGCGTCGGGCTCTAGCTCCTGAGTCCGGGCCGAGCCCCGTCAAGGTTCAGCGACGCGACGGCGAAACCAAGGATTTCTCGGGATCGTGAAACGCTCGTTGCCGCTGCCACCGCCCCGAGGCTAAGCTTCGTGCTACGGTCGATACCGCCGTAAAAACAACGGCTTAAGGAGCTCGAGCATGGGATCCGCAGCTTTGCGCGCACTTCTACTCGTCGGCGCAGCCGCGTTCGGCGCCGCCGAGGTCGCCGCCCAGCAGGCCGCCACGCCGCCGTTCGAAGCCGGCAAGCACTACGTGGTGCTGACTCCGGCCCAGCCGACGAGCACCGGCGCCGGTAAGGTCGAGGTCACCGAGATCTTCATGTTCGGCTGTCCCGGTTGCTTCGCTTTCGAGCCTTACATTCAGGCGTGGGTCCAGTCGAAGCCGGACTACATCAACTTCGTGCGCGTGCCTGCGCAGTGGAGCAGCCACCCCGAGTCGCCGATGCATGCGCGCGCGTATTACACGGCCGAGGCGCTCGGCAAGCTCGGCGAAATCGAAGAAGACTTCTTCGACGAGGTCCACAAGAACGGCAATCTGCTCGACACCGAGGCAAAGCTCGCAGCCTTCTTCGCAGCGCACGGCGTCGACGAAGCGGCGTTCAAGAGCACGTTCAACTCGTTCGCCGTCAACGCGAAGCTGAAGCGCGCCGACGAGCTCGTGACACGTTATCGCGTGCAAAGCACGCCGACCGTGATCGTCAACGGCAAGTACCAGACGGTCGGAAGAATGGCCGGCAGCGTCGAGGCGTGGTTCGCGATCATCGAGGACCTCGCCGCGCGCGAGCACGCTGCGGCACGCGCTGCACCATCGGCGCAATAAGCTCGCGGCCAATTGCAATAGTCGCCGTTTTGCGACGGGCGCATAGCCACATGCGCTTGCCCCTGTGATCTAGAATATCGATAGGGCGTTCGCCCGATCATCACAGGAGGAAGAGATGAAGAACGCAGTATCGCGAGCGTTGTTGTGCACGGCGCTCCTGCTCCCGGCGTTGAGTCAGGCACAAGAGCCCGCGACCCGGCCGCAGTCCGCGCAGTTCAACTACACGTACGTGGAGATTAGCTACGACGAGCTCGATTTCGACTTGGGCCAGTTCGACGTCGACGGCGACGGCTTGACGCTCTCGGGCTCGTTCGAGATCAACGACGACTGGCACGTCTACGCGTCGTACGGCAGCCACGATCTCGACTTCGGCATCGACATCGAT
>Ga0079218_10000544_pt1 | contig 11515 bp, 12 predicted proteins | sample NCCompost_FD_77181 | JGI IMG/M metagenome (GOLD analysis project Ga0079218, IMG submission 77181) | Agricultural soil microbial communities from Utah to study Nitrogen management - NC Compost | ecosystem: Environmental > Terrestrial > Soil > Agricultural land | place: USA: Utah | collected... | reverse complement strand
CTGTAGCACGCGAATGCCATCGACGGGAATCCCTCGCTGGCGGCAAAACGCCTGGACGTAATACGCCGCGCACGCGCCGATCGACGCGAGGAACAGCATGAACGGCGTCGGTCCCACTGCGTCAGGCTGCTGGTCCGTGACGATGGTGAACGGGCCGACCTGCGCCTCGACACGCGCGCCGCCCGCCAGGGTGAAGATCATGTCCATGGTGAGTGCCTCACGCGATCACACGCGACATTGCGTGTCTGGATGATGTGTGGGCTCGTGCAGCGAAGGTGTCGGAGCGAACGCGCTCGGCCCGTCAGGGTTTCCCTCGCATCAGGTCGTCGCCTTCCCGACTCACCTATCACGGTACGGCGCTGATCGTTAAGCCGCGCAAGCAGGGTCCTTTCGTCTGATCGCTCTGTCACGCGCGACACGTCCGAAGGGCTGCCAGCGCCGCAACCGATCACCAGGGAAGACATGTCACATTCTTCGAGTCCCGTCGCGCAGCCGATGGGAGGACGGCTCGATTCGTTCAGTTACGACGACACGATCGTTCGCCGATTCCTCTGGGCGACGATCATCTGGGGCCTCGTCGGGTTCCTCATGGGCCTTATCGTCGCGATCCAGATGGCATGGCCGGCCTTCAACCTGGCGCCGTGGTTTGCGTTCGGACGCCTCCGGCCATTGCACACGAATGCGGTGATTTTCGCCTTTGCCGGGAACGCGATCTTCACTGGCGTCTATTACTCCACCCAGCGCCTGCTCAAGGCGCGCATGTTCTCCGACACGCTGAGCCGGCTGCACTTCTTCGGCTGGCAGATCATCATCGTCGCCGCGGCGCTCACGCTCCCATTCGGCTTCACCCAGGCCAAGGAGTATGCCGAACTCGAATGGCCCATCGACATCGCGATCGCGGTGGTCTGGGTCATCTTCGCCGTCAACGTCATCGGCACACTCGTCAGGCGGCGCGAGCGCCATATCTATGTCGCCATCTGGTTCTACCTCGCCAGCATCGTCACCGTCGCCATCCTGCACATCTTCAACAACCTCTCCATCCCCGCCGGGGCGTTGAAGAGCTATTCCGTCTATGCCGGCGTGCAGGACGCGTTCATGCAGTGGTGGTATGGGCATAACGCGGTGGCCTTCTTTCTCACCACGCCGTTCCTGGGGCTGATGTACTACTTCATGCCCAAGGCCGCCGAGGGCCCGGTGTTCAGCTACCGGCTCTCGATCGTGCACTTCTGGACGCTGGTCTTCATGTACATCTGGGCAGGACCGCACCACCTGCACTACACGGCACTGCCGGAGTGGGCATCGACGGTCGGCATGCTCTTCTCCGTGATGTTGTGGGCGCCGTCGTGGGGCGGCATGATCAACGGCCTGCTCACGCTGCGAGGCGCCTGGCACAAAGTCATCGACGATCCGGTCCTGAAGTTCATGGTGGTCGCCATCACCGGCTACGGCATGGCGACGTTCGAGGGGCCGATGCTCTCCGTGAAGAGCGTGAACGCGCTGGCGCATTACACCGACTGGATCGTCGCCCACGTGCACACGGGCGCGCTCAGCTGGAACGGCTTCCTCACGTTCGGCATGATCTACTGGCTGGCGCCGCGACTTTTCCAGGCGCCGCTCTTCTCGAAGAAGCTGGCCAACGCGCACTTCTGGGTCGCGTCGTTCGGCATCATCCTCTATGTGGTTGCGATCTACAGCGCCGGCGTCACGCAGGGACTGATGTGGCGCGCATTCGACGAGACCGGACGGCTGGCGTATCCGGATTTCGTCGAGACCGTTGCCCGCCTGGTGCCGATGTACTGGGTGCGCGTCGTCGGCGGCTCGCTGTACATCGTGGGCGCGATCATGTTCGCCTACAACATCTTCCGCACCTGGAAGGCCCGGCCGGGAACGTATGAAGTGCCGGTCATCCAGGCACCACCCCTCGAGCCGGTTCGCCCCGCGCCATCACCAGTACCGACGCCACAACCGGCCGGAGCGTGGGCGCGGTTCGTATCGTTAGGGTGGCACCGGAAGTGGGAGGCACTGCCGATCACGTTCACGGTGCTCACCACGCTGGCGGTGATCATCGCGTCGCTGTTCGAGATCATTCCCACGTTCCTGATCCGGTCGAACGTACCGACGATCGCGGCGGTGACGCCGTACACACCGCTCGAGCTGGCCGGCCGCGACCTCTACATCCGCGAAGGTTGCTTCAACTGTCACTCGCAGATGGTGCGGCCGTTCCGTTATGAGACGGAGCGGTACGGCGACTACTCCAAGCCTGGAGAGTCGGTGTACGAGCATCCGTTCCTCTGGGGGTCCCGCCGCATCGGACCGGACCTGGCGCGCGAGGGAGGGAAGTACCCTGACCTCTGGCACGTCCGGCACTTCGAGAACCCGCGATCGATCTCGCCGAAATCGATCATGCCGGCGTATCCCCATCTCCTCAGCAGGGATCTCGACTTCGAAGGTATCCAGTCGCGCGTCGATGCCATGGTCATGCTGGGCGTCCCTTATGGCGAAGCGGTGCGCCGGGCCCCGGGCATGGCACGTGAACAGGCTGTCAAGATCGCGGCATCAATCGCGAGCGGCGGCGGCGAAGCCGGCTTCGAGACGAAGGAAATCGTCGCGATGATCGCCTACATGCAGCGACTGGGAACGGACACGCGTGAGCCCGCGCTGATCGACCTCAGTCGCACGGCTCCACAGGCGGCGCCGTCGATCACGGGGAAGCCCAAATGAGCCTTACTGAAATCATGTCGAACGCGGGACTCTCGCGTTATGCAGAACTGGCGCTGCTGCTCTTCGTGTTTGCCTTCGTGGTGATCATCGCTCGACTCTACCGTCCGTCACGACGCAACGAGCTCGAGCGGCAGGCAAAGCTTCCGCTGGAAGATGATCCTCCCTCACGCACTGACTCCAGGTAGCCCATGACGGACACGGACAAGGACAAGCTGCTCGAACACAGCTACGACGGCATCCAGGAGTACGACAACCCGATGCCGAGATGGTGGGTCATTACCTTCTGGGCCACCATCATCTTCTCGATCCTCTATTTAGTTGACGTGCCGGGGATGGGCATCGGTGAGGGTCGACTCGCCGAATACAATGCGGAGATGGAACGGGCCAAGGCGCTGCTCGCGGCGTCCGAACCGGCGGACGCTCCGTCACCAGAAGCGCTCGCGGCGCTTGTCGGCAACCAGGCCGTCGTCGCGGACGGGAAGCAGGTGTTCACGCAGTATTGCGCCGCATGTCACCGGCCTGATGGCGGTGGCCAGATCGGTCCGAATCTGACCGATGACAGCTGGATCCACGGTGGGTCGATCGCGGATGTCCGGAACACCATCAACGCGGGCGTCCTTCCCAAAGGCATGCCCGAATGGCGGCAGGTGCTCAAGCAAGGCCAGGTGGACGCCGTCGCTGTGTATGTAAAATCACTGGCCGGAACCAACCCGCCTAACGCCAAGGCGGCCGAGGGAGTGAAGATCGCGCCATGACCTCCGTCGCGCCGCGCGCCGTCGGGCGCATCCTGCCCACCATGAACGAGGACGGAAGCCGCCGCCTGGTGCGGCCCCGTCCGTCGGCAGGACGCTGGCACGATCGCCGGCGCGTGGTCGCGGTCGTACTGATGGCCGTCTATCTCGCCATCCCGCACCTGGACATGAACGGGAAGCCACTCATCCTGCTCGATGCCCCGCGGCGGGAGTTCACGCTTTTCGGGTATACCTTTCTCCCCACCGACACGCTGCTCTTCATGTTGTTCCTGGGGACGGTCATCATCACCGTGTTCCTGTTGACGGCGCTGTTCGGGCGTGTCTGGTGCGGGTGGGCGTGTCCGCAGACCGTCTGGATGGAGTTCCTGTTCCGGCCGATCGAGCGGTTCTTCGAAGGGGGGCCTAACGGGTCACTGGCCATCGACCGAAGCGGGAACCGCTTCCACCCGCGCCGGCTGGCGAAGTTCGCGGTCTACCTTGGGATTGCGCTTGTCCTGGGCCATACGTTCCTGGCCTATTTCGTCGGCGTTGACCAGATCGCGCAGTGGGTTCGACTGTCACCCGTCCAGCATCCCAGTGCGTTCGCCGTCATGGCGATTACCACGACGCTGGTGTTTGCCGACTTCGCCTATTTCCGGGAGCAGACCTGCACGATTGCATGTCCGTATGGTCGCTGGCAGTCGGCGTTGCTCGACCAGAGTTCGCTCATCGTTGCATATGATACGCGGCGTGGTGAGCCAAGGCAGAAAGGAACCAAGCGCCGCCAATTGACCGCCGGTGACTGCATCGACTGCGGGATGTGCGTGCAGACGTGCCCCACGGGAATCGACATCCGCGACGGGCTGCAGATGGAGTGCATTCACTGCACCCAGTGCATCGATGCCTGCGATACCGTGATGGACAAGATCAGCAAGCCGCGCGGGCTCATCCGGTATTCGTCGCGGGAGATGCTGGCCGGCGCCGTCCGCCACTTCCTCCGACCGCGCACGATTCTGTACCCGATCGCACTGGCAGGCTTTCTGGGGACGTTTGTCTTTGCGTTAGGCACCAAAGCAACCGCCGACGTGACCCTGTTGCGCGCGATCGGCGATCCCTTTTCCGTCGACGACCGGGGACGCATCGTGAACCAGGTGAGGTTACGGATCGCGAACCGCAGTGGGTCCGACCGGGAATACCGGATCGAGATCGAGGGCGCTGGATCGGGCGTCGTCATCGTGCCCGTCAACCCGTTCCCCGTGGCGAAGGGCAAGACTGCCTCGACGAGCTTCTTCGTCACGCTGCCGCCAGACGCGTTCCTGTCAGGCGAGCCGACCATAGAGGTGCACGTCACTGATGGCGCACGGTTCGACGAGGAGTTTCCCTGGCGCCTCCTCGGACCCTCGCGTCATGCCCAGCCTTCTGACGGAGGTGGCCCATGAAGCGCGGTGCGGCCTGGCCACTGGCCGTGATGACGATCCTCGGCCTGACGATCGCCGGCAATGTCTGGCTGATCAGCGTCGCCAACGCCGATCCGTCGTTCGCGGTCGAGGAGAACTACTACCAGCGTGGCGTGCACTGGGATGATGAGATGGCGCAGCGCCGGCGCAACGACGCGTTAGGGTGGCGAGTCGTTGCTTCCGCCTCACCGATTCGCGGCGGATACGGCTCCGATCTCCGAATCGCGCTCAACAGCGCCGCGAGACCGATCGACGGCGCCGTGGTTACCGTACGCGCGTTACACCTGGCACGAGCCGGCGAGCCGGTTGACATCACGCTGACCGCCAGCGACGCGGGAGCCTATGAAGCGCGGGTCCCACTCGAGCGCGCGGGGTTATGGGAGCTCCGCATTGTGGTCCGACGCGGCACGGACCGGTTTACCGCCATCGAACGGCTCGACGTTTCGTCCGCTCGACCGTAGGCTGCCATGGACGCCGTCGTCGGCATCTTCCTCGCCAGCCTGGCCGGCAGTCCGCATTGCGCCGCCATGTGTGGGCCGCTGCTCGCGTTCGCTGCCGCCGGCGGTGACGGGCGCGCCTCGTCATCGCGCTGGACACTGACGGCTGGCTATCACGGTGGCCGGCTCCTGTCGTATACCGCCCTCGGCGCCATGGCAGGCACGTTAGGCGCAGGTGTGGAGCACCTCGGTGTCCTGGCGGGCGTGAGTCGGCTCGCGGCAATCGTGGCGGGTTCGCTCATGGTCCTCTGGGGCGTCGACACGCTATTGGCCTGGCGCGGGATCCGTTCCCGTCTGCACGCGCCACCAGTGATGCAGCGCGTCGTCGGCCGGGTGACGCGACGCGTGGCTGACATGCCGGGTGCCTCGCGCGCCGCCATCATCGGACTGGCGACGGCGCTGCTGCCTTGCGGGTGGTTGTATGTCTTCGTCGCGGCGGCGGGTGCGACGGGGTCGCCATTGACGGGCATGTTCGTCATGTTCGTCTTCTGGACCGGGACGTTGCCGGTGATGGCGACAGTTGGACTCGGCCTTCAGCGTCTTGCGGGACCACTCCGTCGCTCACTGCCGGTGGTGACTGCGATTGTCGTGGTGGTCATCGGCCTTCTCACCATCGCCGGTCGCATGCAGCCGCCGTCTGATGGACTGCTGGCAGGCACGCATGTTCATGACGAACGTCGCTGAGCCCCTCTCGCCGGCCGCGGCGATCGAGGTTGCCTGCGCACACTGCGGGCTGCCGGTGCCCGCCGGATACGTCGAAGCTGGCGAGGAGCGGCAGTTCTGCTGCAACGGTTGCCGCACCGCGTGGGCCATCCTCCATGAGCATGGCCTCGAGCGCTACTACGAACTGCCGGATCGCCGCGACCAACCCGTTCGCTCGTCTGGCAGGCGGTATGAGGACTTTGACCATCCCGCGTTTCACACCCTGTACGTGACGACGACGCCGGCCGGCATATCCCGGGTGGAACTCTATCTGGAGGGCGTGCACTGCGGGTCCTGCGTCTGGCTGGTGGAGCGTGTGGCCCTCGTGGCGCCGGGCGTCATCAGAGCCGAGCTGGACGTCAGGCGTTCGCTGGCAACTGTGGAGTGGGATCCTGTGGCGACGCCGCTGTCGGCGGTTGCGCGCACGCTGGATGCGTTAGGCTATCCGCCCCATCCGTTCCGCGGTGTGGTGCGCGAGCGTCTCCGCCGTCTCGAGGATCGCGCCATGCTGGTGCGCATCGGAGTCGCTGGTGCGCTCTCGGTCAACGTAATGCTTGCCTCGCTCGCGCTGTACAGCGGCTGGTGGTCGGGTATGGAAGCGCAGTACGCGCGTTTTTTCCGGTGGACCGCGCTCGGCCTGACACTCCCCGCGCTGTTATGGCCGGGACGCGTCTTCTTCACCAGCGCGTTGGCGGCGCTGCGCACACGGTCGCTCCACATGGACCTGCCGATCGCCGTCGCACTCGGCGCCGCCTTCGCGCGCGGTGCCGTGAACACCGTGCTCGATACCGGACCAGTGTACTTCGACGGCGTCGCGATGCTGGTATTCCTGCTCCTGTGTGGTCGGTACCTGCAGAGCAGGGGGCAGCGCGCGGCGGCCGATTCGGCGGAGCTGCTATTCTCACTGACGCCGGCGACGGCGCGGGTCTTGGGCGCGAATGGCGACGTCCGTGAGGTACCCGCTGAGGGACTCGTCCCCGGTGACGTGGTCGAGGTGCGCGCCGGAGACACGCTCCCCGCCGACGCCGTAGTGGAGTCAGGCGAGTCCGCGCTGAACGTGGCGCTGCTCACCGGAGAGTCGCGGCCAGTAAACGTTAGGACTGGTGACCAGGTCTATGGCGGAACGCTCAACATTGAATCGCGACTTCGTGTGCGCGTGACGCAGCCAGGTGAAAGCAGTCGTCTGGCGGGAATCGTCAGGCAGGTCGAGGAGGGGACGCGCCGCAAGGCTCCCGTCGTGCTCCTTGCCGATCGGCTGTCGGGCTGGTTCACCGGGGTCGTGCTGGTCCTGGCTGGTGTCGTACTCTTCATATGGATGCAAATCGACCCCACGCGGGCCGTCGATAACGCCATCGCGTTGCTGGTGGTGACGTGTCCTTGCGCACTCGCGCTGGCGACGCCGCTGGCGGTGACAGCGGCGATCGGTCGCGCCGCGCGGCGCGGCATCCTCATCAAGGGTGGTGACGCGCTCGAGCGGCTCGCACACCCTTCGACACTCATCCTCGACAAGACGGGTACGATCACCGAAGGGTCCGTGTCGATGGTGCGGTTCGATGGCGAGGACTGGGTGAAGCCACTGGTGATCGCGCTGGAGTCTGAATCCAGTCATCCACTGGCGAATGCGTTCCGGCAGGGCTTCGGGCCCACCATCGTCCCGCCGGTCACGTTCTCACGCCATGTAATCGGTTCCGGCATCATCGGCCGAGTTGAGGGCCACGAGGTCATTATCGGGAAGCCGGGTTTCGTTGCGTCGACGATCGGTGTTGATGCAAACCAGCCGCAACGTGGTGATGGACTGACCGAGGTGTGGATCGCGGTTGACGGTAAACTGGTCGGGCGGGCGCTGTTCGGCGATGCCGTGCGTCAGGATGCTGCGCCGTCGATAAGACGCCTCACGTCAGGTGGCTGGGAGGTCCGGATTGCGAGCGGCGATTCCCAGGGTGTCGTCGACTCGGTCGCGCGCGAGGTTGGTGTCGTCGCGCCGGGCGCGTTAGGCGATGCAACGCCTGAGGCGAAGCTGGCGATCGTCAGTCGCGCGGCGGCCACGTCTCCAGTCGTCATGGTGGGTGATGGCGTGAACGACGCGGCGGCGATTGCGGCGGCGTCGGTGGGCATCGCCGTGCACGGGGGCGCCGAGGCGTCGTTGGAGGCAGCCGACGTGTACCTGACGAGGCCGGGGCTGTCTCCGCTCGTCGAGCTCATCGAGGGCTCACGCCGGACGATGCGGGTGATCCGGCTCGGTATCTGGCTGTCGTTAGGTTACAACGTGGTGGGCGTTGGGCTGGCGATGTTCGGCCTGATCAACCCGCTGGTCGCGGCGGTGATGATGCCGGCGAGTTCGCTCACGGTGTTGCTGATTGCGTGGCGAGGGCGGACCTTTGGGGAGGCGGTGCCATGAGTGTGATCTTTCTCGTCCTGCCGCTGGCACTGCTCATTGTCGCCGGTGCCGTGTGGGCTTTTGTGTGGTCGGCGAAGCGGGGGCAATACGATGATCTCGAGACGCCGGCGATTCGAGCGATCCAGGACGATTGAGCTCTGACATGTTTTGCGAGGGAATATGACGGTGCCGCGACAGGAGAAGCTCTCCGACTTCTTTCGACGGTACGCGCTCGTGTCGCTTGGTCCCGAACCGGAGAAGCTCGCCGACTTTTACGACACGAGCTTTCTCGCGGCCGGTCCCAAGGGCGGAGCCGCCTTCAAGAATGACGAGTCGTTCCTGGCATGGCTCCGGGAAGTGCACACGTTCAACGTGCGAAGCGGAATGACCTCCATGACGGTCGGCACCGTCGCCGAGACGCCAATCAGCGCTGAATACTCTCTCGTTACCGTGGAGTGGGCCGCCACCTTTCAGCGGACGGGCGAGTCGCCGGTTCGGTTCAGTATTTCGTACCTCCTTCGCGAGTCCGGGGATAGTTGGAAGGTCGCTGCGTACATCTCGCACGACGACCAGGAGGACGCGATGCGCCGTCACGGCCTTTTGTAGGGTGAATCGCGCGTGTGTGACGATCGCGCCGTAATGTGCGGATCGCCGGATGAAGAGATGCGTCAGGGAACGCGCGCGCCCGAGTGTTTATCTGTTTAGCCGAGGACGCGAGGGAGATGATGAACCGCTGGGTTGCCATACTGGGTCTTTCCGGTGCGCTGGCCGCGTGCAGTGATGACCGTGCTGAGGGGATTGTTGCCGTTCGTCACGAGGTGTTCGCCGGTGAGTGGCGTTCCGTGACGCCGACGCTCGAGTTCCTTCGGCTCACGGTGCAGTCGAAGTCGAGCGAGCCTGACGCACTCGCGGCGCGGCTCACGTTTTCGGGTGTGGCGTGGGAGGGTTCCGGGGCGATTGCCGGCGACTCTCTGGTCCTGAACATGACGCTGGAGGGACAGCCGACGGCGGCGCGGACTCTGGTGGCGCGTGTGGGCGAGCACGGAGGTCTTCGGACGAGATTGGAATCCGGAACCGCACCAGCGCTGGTCGTGGACTTCGTTCGGGAGCGCTGAAGCGTCCAATTAGCGGATCGAAGTCGCCTGGAGGACTCGCGTTCGATTGATCCTCACGCGTTATGAGGATGCCGCGTCGCGCGGGTTCCGGTTGTTTCGTTCTGGAGTGGATACGCCAGGCGGCGGGCGCGAGAAGTTATTGACGAAGGCGCGAAGGCTGATGCGCGCGCGACACTTCAGCCCGCGCACTGTGCAGTCCTACGTGTCGTGGATCCGCCGCTACGCCAGATATCACGGCCTGCGTCATCCGCGTGAGCTAGGCACGGATGAAGTCGTCGCGTATCTCACCCATCTCGCCAACGAGCGGTCTGTATCGCGGTCGACGCAGGCGCAGGCGATGAGCGCGCTGCTGTTCCTGTATCGCGAAGTTCTTGGGCTCCCACTCGATGACGTTCGCAGCGTGGTCCGCGCTCGCGTCCCCGGCAGGTTGCCGGTCGTGTTGTCACGCGTCGAAGTGAGGCGAGTTCTTGCCGAGTTGAAGGGTGACGTCTATGTGATCGCGATGCTGTTGTATGGCGCCGGACTGCGCGTCGGCGAATGTCTCGCGCTGCGGGTAAAGGACATCGACTTTGACCGTCGCGAGCTGACCGTCCGGCGTGGCAAGGGAGCGAAGGACCGGGTGACGATGGTGCCGGCGGCGACGCGGGAGTTGTTAAAGGCCAAGCTGGACCGGGTGAAGCGGCAACACGAGCGGGATCTGGCGAGTGGTGGTGGCGAAGTCGAGTTGCCGGAGGCATTGGCAGTGAAAGCGCCAGGTTGGGCGCGTGACCTGGCGTGGCAGTGGGTCTTCCCCGCGACTCGTCGGTACGTCGATCCGTCGACTGGGCGGCGTCGTCGTCATCACCTGCACGAAACCGTTGTGCAGCGAGCGTTTCGGCAGGCTGTCCTCGCTTCCGGGGTTACCAAGCGGGCGTCGTGTCACACGTTACGGCATTCGTTCGCGACGCACCTGCTCGAGGACGGCTACGATATTCGAACAGTGCAGGAGTTACTGGGACACAGCGATGTGAGTACGACGATGATCTACACGCACGTATTGAATCGGGGAGGTTTGGGCGTTCGGAGTCCTCTTGACCTGCAGGTTCCCGAGTAGGGGATTATCCAGTGTGGTGTTGTGTGTTGTTCATTACCTCGCCAACCTTCCTTCAGGCTAAAACCAAGTTAGGCAGAAACAACTGGGCTCGGCGCTGGTTCCTTCAAATGGCTTCAACACCGCTGCGGAGTCAGTACAGCTGCTTGCTCCTCGGCCCTTGATTCGGTTACCGTTGTTGGGACGCTCGGAGAAGGCCGCCCTAATGACGATTCGACTTCAGTTTTCCTTTGCTGCAGTCCTGGTGGTAGCCGCGTTGGCCTGCATGCCCCCGCGCCCCCGGGATTCGACGCGGGCTCCGAAGCTTCGGCCCTACACGGGCACGAGATGTCGCTTGGTAGTGACCGCCACTGACCCGGATATTCGCCGCAAGTGGGATTGGGAGACTAGGCCTTCCGAGGTGGGGGGCCATGATCGGGACGGACGACGCGTCTGCCGGTGATCGCGAGATCATGCTCTTCACGAACACTCGACCGTTCTGCCTAACAGGCGTTGCAGCTGACGGTGGACTTATGGTACGCGCGGAGGCACTCGCTTCGCTCGTGTCCACCGCGCAATCTTATTGGATCCACCGCAGCTGAACGCTATCCGTTAGGCACCCGACATAGCTTCGTGCGCAGCCGGCAGCAGCCCTGGGCCAGTGAAGCAGCGCGGCCCAATGCCCCGAATGGCCGGCCGAGAGCTATATTCCCCAGTAGCGTCATTCGGAGCACCGATGATCGACCGTGCCCGCGTTATCCATAGCGACCCGGAAATCCTCAGCGGAACGCCCGTCTTCGTTGGAACACGGGTGCCGGCTCAATCACTCTTCGATTACCTCGAAGG